>Ga0302193_10002444_pt1 | contig 15361 bp, 11 predicted proteins | sample II_Bog_E3_3_FD_200228 | JGI IMG/M metagenome (GOLD analysis project Ga0302193, IMG submission 200228) | Peat permafrost microbial communities from Stordalen Mire near Abisko, Sweden - II_Bog_E3_3 | ecosystem: Environmental > Terrestrial > Soil > Wetlands > Peat | place: Sweden: Abisko...
GTGAGCACCGGGTAGGGATAGGGGAAGAACCACTCGTTGGCGTGCTTCAGCGCCACCTGGACGGCCAGGCGCTGACGGTCGAAACTGCCGGTGTCCTGGGGCTGGAAGAAGCAGAACACCTGCACCCCCCTGTATTCAAAGGGCCGGCAGCTCCAGCTCTGGGCGGGCATGACCGCCCAGGCGAAATCGTGCACGTCCTCGGCGTGGAGTTTCCAGACCACGTTGGCCGGGCGGTTGGGGTCCTTGGTGATGTCCTGGGGGGTCTTGAAGTTCTTCAGGGTCCCGGTGTGGGCCAGGAGCAGGCCGTTGGGCAGGGAGAGATCCACGTCGTAGCTGCCGAAGTCGGCATAGAATCCGGTGCCCGTGTGATAGGCCCGGCAGTTCCAACGGTCGCCCTCGTAGACTCCGGCCTTGGGGAACCACTGGGCGCCCATGAGGAAGTCCCGGCTCCAGCCGCTTCGGGTATGGACCAGGGGGAAGCGGCTCTCCCAGGTGATATCCAGCCGGATGGTTTCACCGGGCTCCACCGGCCGGGGCAGGCGCACCCAATAGACCGTTTCGTCTTCGCCGAAATGGCCCTCCAGCGGATGGTTGTCCAGGTGCACCGAAAGCAGCCGGCAATAGCCCCAGTGCTGGATATCGGAGGCCTCCCAGCCGGCCTCCTTCGGGCCCAGCACGCCGCCCTTCTCCTTGAAGAACAGGCTCTGGGGTCCCTTGAAGGCGTTCAGGTAGAGGTGGAGGGGCAGTTCGGCCGTGGCGGCGGTGCCGGTATTGCGCCAGGTGAGCTCCTCCTGGCCGCCCAGCACCTTCTTCTGCCAGTCCAGGTTGGCGTCGATCTTGTAGTTGGCGGTGCGCGGGGATTTCGGCCGGTCGAACCAGTGTTCCGGGGTCCATGCACCCAACCCTAATGGTCCCAACACCAATCCGAAAATGATCATCCAGCGCCGCATGCCAACCCCAAACTGCCTTCGAGGTTAACGCGTTTGGACTATTAGGGCTTTGCAAAGGATGGCAACGATGATAGGATTAACGTTCCGGCGCGGGGTGGAGCAGTCCGGTAGCTCGTTGGGCTCATAACCCAAAGGTCGCAGGTTCAAATCCTGCCCCCGCTACCAAATCAAAAGGCTCGGCATCTGCCGGGCCTTTTGACTATTCAGACCGCGGGACGGGAGCCGATTTGGTGGACGTTCGTGTTCCTGGATTGCGTCAGGGTCGCCGCGGCCGGTTGCGGTCGCAACCGACTGCGGCGGTACCTGAAATCGGCTCCCAGCGGGCGTGTCCCTATTCGCTGGAAAGCGGTCTGGAACCCGGATGAATGGCTAGCCACCCCACTTGGGGCGATATTCCCATTTTGGCCATTTCTAAAATAGGCAATCTTCTTGTTTTAGGGGTTGAAGGCAGCCCCAGCGGAACCGATTGCTGAACGCTGTCCCGGAATTCGGAAAGGCCCGGCGGGTGCCGGGCCTTTCGTTGGTTCAGGATCGCCCTGGAAGCCCTAGGAGGGGAAAACGTCCTGGGCTGATCCCTCTACTGGGGGTAGTTGATGATGATGTTGATACGGCGGTTCTCCTGCTGGCCCTCGGGGCTGGTGTTATAGGCGAAACGCCGGTTCTTGCCGTAGCCCTTGGCGGAAAGCCGCGAACGGTCGATGGCGAAGTGGTCGGCCAGGTAGTTCACGACGTTCTGGGCGCGGAGCTGGGAGATGGCCATCGCCTCCTTGGGGCTACCCTGGAGATTGCCGGTGTGCCCTTCCACTGTGGCGGTGGTGTTGGGGTTGGCCTTCAGGAAGTCGGCCACCTTGAGCAGTTCGCCGTCATACTGGGGCTTGATGCTGGCCTTGTTGGCGTCGTAGTCGATGTAGAGGGCCATGGTCATCCGGGCGGGAGCGACCACCAGCCCCTGGACGTCGGTGACGCAGGCGATGACGGCGTCAATGCGGCGGTTCTGGCGCTTCCCTTCCTCGGTGGCATTGTCCGCCACGGGATGCGCTTCCCCATAGCCAACCGCGGACAGGCGGGAGGGGGCGATGTGCTCGGTGTCCTCAAGGTATTTCACCACGCTGTCGGCCCGGGCCTGGGAGAGCTTCAGGTTGTGCTCGGGAGTTCCGACGTTGTCGGAGTGGCCTTCGATCACGGCGGTGGCATCGGGGTATTTGGTCAGGAAGGTTCCCACCACGGCGAGCTTTTCACTGTCTTCGCGCTGGATCTGGTCGTTGTCGACGGTGAACTGGAGGTCGAGGATGGTGCAGTACTGCTGGGTGGGCGCAGCGACCGGAACCACCACCACCACGGGCGCGTCCGCGGCGTTCTGGGGTTGCGCGGGCATCTCGGCCACCGGCTCGGGGGCGGGGGTTGCGAGCGCCGCCCTGCGGCCGAATCGCAGGACCAGGCCGACCGAGGCCATGTCCACGTCGCCCCGGTTGTCGAAGGCGTCAGTGATCCGGTAGCGTTCGAACTCGGCGCGCGCCCCGAGGGTATGGTTGAACTGGTACTGCAGGCCCACGCCACCCTTGGCGTTCCAGGCGCGCCTGGCCAGCGGGTTGGGGGTGTAGCCGTCGGCCCCGGCGCTGCCGGAGAAATCGTCGCGGGTGGTGGCGCGGGTCACGCCGGCCCGGGCAAAGGCGGCGAACTTGGCGGTGAAGGGCAGGAAGCCCACCGCATCCAGGTCCAGGCCCTGGACCCTCATCCCGCCGGACAGCGCGCTGGGCGGCACCGTGGAACCCACGTAATTCATCTTGCCCAGATCGAAGTAGCCGCCCTCGAAGGCGAGATACCGGTTGATCTCATAACCCCCGAACACCTTGAAGCCGGTGCCGCGGTCGAAATCGGACATGGCCGCGCCGACTCCGTCGCGAGTGGGGACCGGGGAATTCTCGACGTCGGCCTTGGTGCGGCCAACGTTGCCACCCACATACCAGCCGGGATCCTGGGCCATGGCGAACGAGCCGCCGATGATGGCCAGGGCTGCCAATCCTAAAATCCGTGAAACCTTTGCTGCTTTCATGCTGTTCTCCTGGGAGGAAGGTGCCGTTCTTCACCGGCGTTAAGTGACGATAGAATTCACGGGTGATGACCCTGTGGGCGATGATTCCGGATGGTGTGCCCGCTGTTGCGGGGAACCCGGTAGCTTTCGATAAAGCAGGTTCCGGGCCAACATATAACTATCCTTTTTATATACATTTAAATACAAAAAGGCAGGCGGGCATGCCGGAACAGCTCATTACGAAGGAGGGGTACCTTCAAATGGATCGCTTCTAATGCTTCGGATCAGGGATAGGTTCCCCTTGGGGAAGCAATCAGGTTCCGCCCGACCTTGGCACCGGCACCTGGCCCAAAAACCAGGGAGCCGGGGGTGCTGATCGCTCAGCACTCCCGGCTCCCCGGCTTGGACGGCGGCAAAAGCCGTTGGAAGCCGACTAATCGGCTGGAATCTGTTTCACGTCCGCGGCCAGACGCTCCGCACCGTCCTTGATGTCCTGGTAGGCTCCGGCGGCCTGGCCGCGCAAGTCCTGACCGCTGACCGGGTGCGGGTCCTTGGCCGGTTCCTGGAGGCCTTCCCAGGCCCGGGTGCCCCGTTGGGCGAAATGGCCGACCCTGCCTTTGATGCGGCGGCCCAGGCCGGCGAGATCCTCCCGGGCCTGGGCGCCGGATTTGGGCGTGGTGAAGGCGACGGCCAGAGCGCCCACGGCGGCCCCGGCCAAGAAAGCGAGCAGGGTGGTGTTTCTGGAGGAAGAATCATTGGACATGGGAGGGTTCCTTTAGGTGGGTTGAACTTCAGGATGTCCAGTGCATGTTTCGCGCCATAACCTAAGTTATAAAAAAAATAGATAATTAGATTAGGCATTCTGGCCCGGTTCGGACGGAGTCCTTCAAAGTGAGGGTCCAATCCCTGTCTGTTGCGTTCCAGATCCCTCCGCCTGGGCTCGGAGGATCTGGAATGCTTCCATGCCCGCGAGCGGGACCATCCCTCGGCACGGGGAAGAGGGTCATGAGCAGGTTGGGTTGTTCATTTTGAGGGAAAACGCCGACCGCCCCACCCGACCTTGCTCTGCAAGTAGTTATAAATAGTCATGCTTAAGTAAATGGTTCAATTATTGCCAGTTGAAGCCTGTTCGACCGAACGCCATGCCAGGGTTCTCGACCATCGCCACGAGGAGGCTTCCATGAATCACCGCACGCCATCGCCCGCCCGGAGCGCATGGAACCGGGGCGCATTGCTGGCGGGTCTGCTGGTCACCGGAACGTTGGCCGGATTCATGGGTTGTTCCGGTCCGGACGTCCGCTATGACTACGATGCGAAAATGAATTTTTCTGGCTACAAGACCTATGACTGGCAGGCCGCCCAGGGGGGCGTCGTGGCCCAGGGCGGCAGGTTCGACAACGCCATCGAGAACGACCGGGTGAGGCGGGCGGTGGAAGCGGAACTGAACGCCAAAGGCTTCCGCCGCGAGACCAGCGCCGACCCGGATTTTCTGGTTATCTATGCGCCGCTCAGGGAGGCCGGTTCTTCCCATCAAGTCCACCTTGGCCTTGGCTTCGGGCTTGGCCCCCTGGGGATCGGAGTGGGGGCCCCTGTGGGCGACCCGCACCGGGAGGCCGTCGGCGCCATCGTCCTGGAAATCCATGACTTCAAGTCCGGGAGCCTGGTGTGGAAAGCCACCGCCGATGAGGCCCTCCAGGGCTCGGACAGTCCCGAGCAAGCCGATTCGGACGTGACCGCCGCGGTCCACAACATGTTCAAACGGTTCCCGCCCGGGAAGCCTTGAACGCAGGAACCCTTCAAACCAAAGACCGGGCCGCTTGGGCTCGGGACAACCCCCCTTCAAAGGAGCAGGAAATGAACACGACTATTCTTAAACGCTTGATGCCCTTCGCCCTGGTGGTTTTCGCCGCGGGCCCAGCTTCGGCCCAGGTTCGGGTGCGACTGGGCTTCGGGCCCGTGGAAGTGCGGGTCGCCCCCGATAATCCCCCGCCCGTTCGCTATGAAGTGGTGCCGCCGCAACCGGACCGGGATCATGTCTGGATCGCCGGGTATTGGGATCGTGACGGGAATAATTGGGCCTGGCGCGAAGGACGCTGGGACCGGCCCGAGCACCGGGGCGCGCGTTGGATCGCCCCGGTCTACCGCAGGGAACACGGCGGCACCCGCTATGAAGGCGGGCACTGGTCCAACCAGAGGGTGCACGAAGGCGACGAATACCATCGCTGGCGCCACGACCACCAGGACTAGACCTCATGTATTGACCTGTCCCCCCTCAATCACGGCTCTGAGCCGGAGTGTTGATAGCGCCCCAAGCTTAATCCGTGTTGCTTGAGGTGGGACAGGTCAATACATGATGTCTAGCCCAACTTTCCGACCCACACGGGCTCATAAAAATGTAAGTCCAATGTTTAGAACTCAATGTTTGCGTAAATATTGAAATGATTGGCCAGATTATGTTCGGTTGTTTGTAGTGTTGTAGTAGTATTATAATTAGTACATTTAAATAAACACTTGTTCATAAACAAATTCAACCTACCCTTGGGGTATGTATATTCGTTCTCTCAAAACCACCCCCAACCCCAAGACCGGCGCCATCTATACGACTCACCAATTGGTGGAATCCCATCGCACCGAGAAGGGGCCCCGCCAGCGTACGATCATGCACCTGGAGGCCCTGGAACTGCCTCGGATGCGATGGAGGGAATTGGCTGTGGCCCTGGAGGCGGCGGTAACGGGGCAACCGCTGCCTTGCCCCATCGCTGCCGACATCCAGGCCGTGGCGGCTGGCTATTTGGCCCAGCACGGAGTCAAGGATGCCCTCCGGCATGCAGAAGTGGATCGCAGGGGCCCATCTGCTCACGAACTCGTGCCTGTGAACCTCGAGAGCATGAGCAACTCGCTGATTCGTTCTTTGGGTTGCGAACTGGTTGGCCATGACTTCTATCTACGCCTGGGTTTTCCTGAATTGATGGCGGCATGCGACCTGGATGCCTACCAGCGGGATCTGGCCGAGGCGGTCATCCTTGGACGACTGATCGCACCCGACAGTGATCTCGGCACCTGGCACTGGCTTCGATCTCGGACCAGCCTCCCAGAGTTCCTGGCTTCAGACCTCGAGAAGGCAGGGAAGGACGCGGTCTACGAAATCGCCGACCGCCTGTGGCTCCATCACAAGGCGCTGGAAGCGGGCCTGCGCGAGCGGGAGGGCAAGTTGTTCCCCCGGGGCGAAACCATCATCCTGTACGACCTCACCAACAGTCACTTTGAAGGCCGGTGTCTGGGCAATTCCTTGGCCAAACGGGGACATTCCAAACAGAAGCGGACCGACTGCCCACTGGTGACCCTGGCCCTGGTCGTGGATGCGCGAGGCTTTCCCTTGTTCAGCCAGATCTACGAAGGCAACCAGCCCGAGCCCATGACCCTGGTGCAGGTGATCAAACAGCTGGAAGAGGACGGTGGCGTATTGTTCGAGGGCGTGAAGCCAACCTTGGTCATGGACCGAGGGATCGCCACCATCGATAACTTGGCCCTGATTAGGGCGGAACACTATCCCTACCTGGTGATCGAGCGCCGGGATGAGGCCAAGACTTTCGAGCCGGAGTTCCTGGGTGCCCCGGATGGGTTCCAGGAGGTTGAAGGACGATCGGACAAGGAGCGCGTCTGGATCAAGAAGCTGCCGGTGGTCGAAGAGGTGGCCGGAGAACCCGCCCTGGCTCGGGTCCTGTGCTTCAGCGAAGGCAGGGCCGAGAAGGAACAAGGCATCGATCGCCTCAAGGAAGAGCGCTTCCTGGTGGACCTGGAGAAGATGAACAAGTCCATCGCCACCGGCTACATCAAGGACACCACCAAGGCGAACCAGCGCATCGGTCGGCTCCTGGAGCGTTACGGAGCCACCGCTTCCCGATACCAGATCACGCTGACCCTGGCCCCGGACCCCAGCAAAGCCGTCGGTGTCACCTGGTGCCGGACGAGCAAGGTGAAGACCCGGGAAACCCTGCAGGGGTGCTACGTCATCCAGACGACCCATGTGGATTACGATGCTGAAAGGATCTGGGGCCTATACATGACGCTGACCCGCGTGGAATCAGCCTTCCGTGCGCTGAAATCGGACCTGGGGTTGCGCCCGATCCGTCATCAGGGGGATGACCGGACCCGGGCTCACCTCTTTGTCTCGGTCCTGGCCTACCACATCCTCGCTTCCATCGAACGGACCCTGCGGCTCAAGGGCGACAAGCGCAGCTGGGCCACGCTCCGGGAGGACCTGGAAACCCACACGCGCTCCACCATCACCCTGCGGGGAGCGACGGACGTGGTCCACCAAGTCCGCCTCTCGAGTACCCCGGAGAAGGTCCACCAGGAGATCTACCGAATCCTGGAGGTCGGGGACCCCCTCGCCCGGCGACGAAGGGATCTCAATGTGAGAGTGTAGTGATGCCAAAAAAAGTCATGTTACCTATTTTAAGCATTTAGATGGTGTGGGTCGGAAAGTTGGGCTAGCAAAGTCCCGGACGGTTGCATCAGTCCGTGCTGACCGGTTCGTTCTGGCGATCGCCGATCATGCCGTAGCTCTTCAGTTTGCGATACAAGGTCGCCGCGCCGATCTGCAGCTGTTTGGCGGTGTGGGTCTGGTTGCCGCCGTTCACGGCCAGGGTGGCCAGGATGTATTCCTTCTCCACTTCCTCGAGCGGCAGCACCGCCCCCTGGGCGGCCACGGTCGTGGGGAAAGCCTGCCGGACCTCCTCGGGCAGGTCTTCCAGTTCGACCCTTGTGCTTCCCGGGAGCATCAGCGCGGCGGCCCGTTCCATGGCGTTCTCCAGTTCCCGCACGTTGCCGGGCCAGCCGTAGCGCATCAGCTGGTCGGCGGCGTCGGCGGCGATGCCGGGCAGCTTGCGCTTCATCCGCAGGGCCGCTTCGGCGAGCAGGACCCGGGCCAGGGGCAGGATGTCTTCCTTGCGCTCCCGCAGCGACGGCACCCGCAGGTCGACCACCTTGATCCGGTAGTACAGGTCCTGGCGGAAGGTACGGTCGGTGACCGCCTGGGCCAGGTCGCGATTGGTGGCGGCCAGGATGCGCACGTCGACCTTGCGGGTCTTGTTCTCGCCCAGGCGCCGGATTTCCCGTTCCTGGATCGCCCGCAGCAGCTTGACCTGCATGCCCGGCGAAACCTCGCCGATCTCGTCCAGCAGCAGGGTGCCATTGTTGGCCGCCTCGAACAGGCCGAGCCGGTCCGAGGTGGCTCCGGTGAACGCGCCCCGCATGTGTCCGAACAGTTCGCTCTCCAGCAGGGTCTCGGCGATGGCGCCGCAATTGACCGCGATGAACGGTCCCGACGCCCGGTTGGACTCGTCATGGAGCAGCCGGGCGATCCGTTCCTTGCCCGATCCGCTCTCGCCGGTGATGAGGACGGTGGAATCCACCTTCGCCACCCGGCGCGCCAGATCCACCAGCTTGGCCATGGCCGGGCTCTTGGCGGCGATGCCCAGCGGCTGGTCGAAGTCCCGGGCCACCCGGACCATGGCCTCCTGCAGTTCGCCCTCCAGCTCCTGCTGGCGCTTCTGTTCGGCCAGGACCTGGTTGTAGAGCCTCCGGGTCTCCAGGTGCAGGAGCCGGACTTCCAGCATGTTGTAGACCCGGGTCAGCACTTCGGCCAGGTCCAGCGGTTTGCTGACGAAATCCTTGGCCCCGGCCTTCAGGGCGCGCACCTTGTGCTCGGGTTGGGCGGTGATGACCAGTACCGGCAGGTAGCCGTCCTGCTCGATCCCCTTCAGCTCTTCCATCACCTGGAACCCGTCCATGCCGGGCATGGCCAGGTCCAGCAGGATCAGATCGTAGCGCTCCCTGGCGTGCAACTCGCTGACCTCCCGGGGATTCCGGGTGGAGCTGATGGCCAGGTAGCCTGCATTGCGCAGGGTCCGTTCCAGCAGGATGACATTGGCTTCCTGGTCGTCGACGATCAGGATCTTGGCGTGGTGGATCTGGGGCAATCCGATCATTTTGGGGTTTCCATTGTCTGGCGCCCGGCTAGGCCCTCTTCGGCATAGGCCAGGGCGATGTTCAGGGTTTCGGTGAACTCGTTGATCTTGATCGGCTTGGTGAGGTAGCGGAAGAACCCTGCCTTCAGGCCGTTCTCGATGTCATAGGGCATCGCGTTGGCGCTGAGGGCGACCACCGGGATGTGCGCGGTGGCCGGGTCCTTTCGGAGGATCCCCAGGGCTTCGACGCCGCTGATGTCGGGCAGGTTGATGTCCATGAGGATCACCTCCGGCAGATTGGCCTGGGCCAGCTTGACCCCGAGCTTGCCGGTGCCGGCGGTCAACAGTCGCAGATCATGGTTGCGGGCGATGATCTGTTCGACCAGGGACAGATTGGCCGGATTGTCCTCCACGTAGAGCAGGGTCCGCTTGCGTGCTCCGCTCTCGGCGGCTGCCGGCGCCGGCGCTTTGGGCAGGAAGTGTTCCGGCGACAATTGGATCTCCACCCCGACGCTCAGCTCGAACCAGAACACGCTGCCGACGCCGACGGTGCTGTTCACCCCGATGATGCCGCCCATGAGCTGGATCAGCTGTTTGGCCACCACCAGGCCGATGCCGGTGCCCTCCTCGCCGTTGGCCTCCTGGCCGAGCCGGTTGAACGGCTGGAACAGCTGGTCCAGCTTATCCGGGGGCAGGCCATTGCCGGTGTCCCGGACGCTGACCCGGATCCGACCGGGGACGCTCCGGCTGTAGTTCACCTCGACCGTCCCCCCTTCCCGGTTGTACTTGATGGCGTTGGAAAGGAGGTTGATCAGCACCTGCTTCAACCGGGTTCGGTCGGCATGGACGCAGCAGGGGGTCGGGAAGGCCGGGAAGGTCATCTGCAGGCCGCGCTTCAGGCCCTGGCCCTCGGTCATGGCCTGGCATTCGGTCATGACCTCTTCCAGCGACACTGGCTCCGGAGAGAGGGAAAACTTGCCGGATTCGATCTTGGCCAGATCCAGGACTTCATTGATCAGGTTCAGCAGGTGCCAGCCGGCCTGGAGGATCCGGCCGATGCTTTCCAGCTGGCTGGGCGACGGCGGTGGCGATTCGGTCTCCATCAGTTGGGCGAAGCCGAGGATCGCGTTGAGCGGCGAGCGGAGCTCGTGGCTCATGCTGGAAAGGAAATCCGATTTCGAGCGGTTGGCCTTTTCCGCCAGCAGCTTGGCGTTCTGCAGCTCGAGGTTCCGGTCCTGGAGCACCAGGTCCATGCGCTTGCTTTCGGTGACGTCCCGGGCGGCCGCGAACACGCCCTGCAGTCGCCGTTCCCGGTCGTAGAAGGTGGTGGCGTTGTAGGAGACCACCGTCTCCTTGCCTTCCCAGCTGCGGGCGGTGAGTTCGTAGTTGGTGACCTTGCCGTCGATGAGGGCCAGCTTGATGCTGGCTTCGGCCCGGTCCGGGTCGGTGAAGAAGTTCTTGAACGGCGCGCCGATCAGCTCGTCCCGGGTGCAGCCGGTGAGCGCTTCCATCTGCTTGTTGATGTCGGTGATGATGCCCTGGGGATTGGTGGTGATGATCGCGTCGATGTTGGATTCGATCAGGGAACGGGTGTAGAACTGCTGGTCGCGCAGGCTCTGGTCCAGCCTCATGCGCTCCTCTTCGATCTTCTTGCGGGCGGTGTTGTCGGTGCCGATCAGGAGGTAGCCGATGATGGCTTCCTGGGCGTCGCGCAGGGCCGTCACCGAGACCACGGCCGGAAACCGGGTGCCGTCCTTGCGGATGTAGGTCAGTTCGTAGATGTCCTCGATCCCGCGGGAGGCCTTGAACACCAGGGCCTCGAAGCCGGGGGTGATGGCGGTTTCCAGTTCGCTGCTCAGGGCCTGGGCCCTCGCGATCAGCTCCTGGGGATCGGAAATATCGGCCGGAGTTATCTTGTTCATCACCTCCGCCGCGGTGTAGCCCAGCATGCGTTCGGCCCCGACGTTGAAGATCTGGATCACCCCGTTGGCGTCGGTGGCGATGCTTGAGAAGTTGGCGCTATTGAAGATGGCGCTCTGCAGGGCCCGGGCCTTGACCTGGTCTTCCTGGCGGCGGCCACCGCTGGTGCCATCCTCCTCGCGGGAGCTCTCGTCCAAGGCGCTGGGATCAGGATTGCTTGCGGACATGGCGGACCTCGATCCAACTATTTCGAATTGAAATAGAGTCTAGTTCATTTTGAATGAGTCGAATTCATTTAAATTCGTAAATTAAGAAAAACTTTAATTTAAATTATTCATTAAATTTAAATTCGGAGCCTTCCCCGGCGTCCGCGGGCGCAGCCGACCCTACGTGCGCGCGGGCTGCGGTTGGCGGTCCGGGATCCGGGACCACCGGCTGTATGAGCGGTTCCATGGCTTCAATTTGATGGTGCAGATGGGCCACGCCGTTAAAAAAAAGATAACAACCATGTCCAATTGCCGTTTTTACAAAACGGTCCAGCATTTGCATTCAGATAGCAGGATGGATCGCGGCCCTGAGGCCCGCGGTTGGTCTGATCAGGGGCGACCCCGGATCCAACGTCTCAGCAACAGCACCTGCCATTCCATCGGATCGGAAACCAGATGGAAACCTTCTTCCGGGGCCCTCCCCGGGGTTGGCCCCAGCGCGATGGCCCGGCTGTTCCCACCCCAGCGCTTGCTTCTGACCCAGGAACGTGAACCATGCGATATTCCCGGCACTTCTTCTGCACGGCTATCCTGGCCCCCGCCGTCATCGTTGTGGCCGCGGTCAGCCCGCTCCAGGCCAGCGATCTGGACAGCCGCGTCGAGTACACCATCAAGAACTCCTACAACTTCAAGGCCTACCTGGCCCAGGACGACATCGCCGTGCACTGCTCCGCCGGGGTGGTGACCCTTTCGGGGATCGTGCTGGAGGACTATGACCGGTCCCTGGCGGCGGAGACCGCCGCGGACATCGCCGGGGTGAAGAGTGTCATCAATGAGATCACGGTGAAGGGTGCCCAGCCGAACGAACAATCAGATGACTGGATCACCATGAAGGTGAAGGGCGCCCTGGCCTACCACAAGCATGTGAGCGCCACCGGCACCGACGTGGAGACCGTCGCCGGCGTGGTCACCCTCAAGGGCCAGGTGGCATCCGAGGCCCAGAAGGAACTGACCACGGAGTATGCGCTGGACGTGGATGGGGTCAAGAAGGTCGACAACCAGCAGACGGTGGTCGGCACCCCCGCTCACCGGACCGTCGGCGCCAAGATCGACGACGCCTCCATCACCGCCCAGATCAAGACCAGCCTCCTGTTCCATCGCTCCACCCACGCCTTGGCCACCAAGATACAGACCCGGCGTGGGGTGGTGATCCTGCGCGGCGAGGCCGAAAACGCCGCCGAGAAAGGCCTGGTGGGCAAATTGGCCGAAGACACCCAGGGCGTGAAGCAGGTGCAGAACCGGATGACCATCAAGCAGTCCTAAGCCACCCTCCCGGAAAGGAAAACTCTTATGCTCTGGACAATCGCCATCATCCTCATCGTGCTCTGGGCCATCGGCCTGGTCAGCGCCTACACCCTGGGAGGGTTCATCCACCTCCTGCTGCTCCTGGCCATCATCGTCATTATCATCCGGGTGATCCAGGGGCGCAGGGTGCTTTAGCGCCACGCCCCTTTCCTTCTTCCTCGCCCTGGACGGCCAACAGCCTGGGGATCGAGGGCCCGAACAACCCACCCAACCCCGTTGGTACAAACTGAAGGAAATGAAATGAAATCCTGGAAATTGATCTACCTCATCGTGGCCATGACCTTGCAGGCCCAACAGGCGCCGATGGCCGCGCCGGCCTCCGTGCCGCTCTACCAGGTCACCCTGGAGCAGAGTTCCGCCAAGGCCATAAACTACCGCTACCTGAAGTCCTCCACCAAGATCGACTTCAAGGGCACGGCCCTGGCCCCCACCGCCTCGGGCATGGCCAAGGTCTCCAGCGAGGCCACCACCACCCAGATCAAGGCGAAGTTCGAAGGGCTGCCGGATCCCACCCAGTTCGGGCCCGAATACCTCACCTACGTGCTCTGGGCCATCTCTCCCGAGGGCCGGGCCGCCAACCTTGGCGAGATCCTGCTCAAGAAGGGCCACGGCAAGGTCGAAGTGACCGAACCGCTCCAGTCCTTTGGCCTGGTGGTCACCGCCGAGCCCTACTTCGCCGTCGCCCAGCCCAGCAACGTGGTCGTGATGGAAAACGCCGTGCGCAAGGGCACCGAAGGCAAGATCGAACTGATCGACGCCAAGTATGATCTGCTCAAGCGCGGCTCCTACCACATGGACGCGTCTCCGTCCGCAGGCATGCCCATGGACAAGAAGACCCCCTTCGAAGTCTATGAGGCCCGCAACGCCGTCGCCATCGCCATGGCCGAAGGCGCCCAGACCTACGCCCCCGATGCCTTCGCCAAGGCCCAGAGCCAGCTGACCCAATCGGAAACCGAAAAGGGCAGCGTCAAGGTGAAGTCCATGGCGGCCCGGGAGGCCACCCAGAGCGCCGAGGATTCCCGCCTGATCGCGGTCAAGCGGCAGGAGACCGAACGCCTGGCCAGTGAGCGCAAGCTGGCCCAGGACACCCTCGACCAGGCCAACAACGACGCCGCCCAGGCCAAGATCGCGGCCGACCAGGCCAGCGCCATGGCCGCCACCGCCCTGGCCTCCGCCGACAGTTCGCGCAAGGCGGCGCAGAGGGAGAACACTGACCTGAGGGCGCAATTGCTGGCCCAGCTCAGCGCCATTCTCGAGACCCGCGCCACGGCCAGGGGCCTGATCGTCAACATGTCCGGGATGACCTTCAACACCAGCAAGTCCACCCTGAAGCCCCTGGGCCGGGAGAAGCTGGCCAAGATCGCCGGCCTGGTCCTGGCCCACCCCGGCCTGAAGATGCAGGTGGAAGGCTATACCGACAACACCGGCGGCGACGCCCTCAACCAGAGCCTGTCGGAAAAGCGGGCTGACGCCGCCCGGAACTACCTGGTGGACGAGGGGGTCAAGAGCGAAAACATCACCTCCAAGGGCCTAGGCAAGGCCGACCCCATCGATTCCAACGCCACCGCCGCGGGCCGTTCCAAGAACCGCCGGGTCGAGCTGGTGGTTTCCGGCGCCGGCATCACCGATCCGTCCGGCGAAACCAAATAGCTGAAAGGGAAAACCATGAGCCAGGAAAAAATGTCAGTCGCGAACGTAGCCATGCTCAGCTTCCTCGGCGGCGCCGTGCTCGGCGCGGTGGTGGTGGCCCTGACCACGCCCAAGAGCGGTCCCGAGGTCCGGGAGGACCTTAAGGCCCTCGGCCGGCGCGCCAAGGGCAAGGTGGGCGAAATGAGCGATCAGGTGGGCGAGGCCTGGACCACGTCCAAGGACCGGGCCGGCCAGAGCCGGGCCGACCTGGGCCGTGGAATGCGTGACGCCACGGAGGATTTCAAGCGGGGCCTGCGCGAGGCCACCGAGGATCTCAGGCGCGGCATGCACGAGGCCGCGGCCGACCTGCGGGGCCGCTCCGGCGCCCCCGAAGGGTCCAGCCTTGATGTGAAGAACGGGGTTTCCCTCACTTGAAGTGAAGTCCCTTCTCGCCATTTAAACGGAGGAATGAACGTGCGCTACCCACTCCTTGTGCCGCTGATGCTGCTGTGTCCGGCCATTTCGGCCCCCGCCCAGGTAAGCATCGGGGTCAGCCTTCCCGGTGTAAGCATCGGCATCAACCAGCCGGTCTACCCCGACCTGGTGCCCATCCCCGGCTACCCGGTGTACTACGCGCCGGGATCGAACTCCAACTACTTCTTCTACGATGGAATGTACTGGGTCTACCAGAACGACAGCTGGTATTCCAGCGAGTGGTACAACGGGCCCTGGGGGCTGACCGGACCCAATTTCGTGCCGCCCTATATCCTGCGGGTTCCGGTGAACTACTACCGCCAGCCTCCCGCCTATTTCAACGGCTGGGACCGGAACGCCCCGCCCCGTTGGGGTGACCATTGGGGTCATGACTGGGAACAGCGGCGCAGCGGCTGGGACCAGTGGGACCGCCATGCCAATCCGGCTCCGGCGCCCCTTCCGGCCTACCAGCGCCAGTTCTCGGGCGGCAGGTATCCCCAGGCCGGGCAGCAGCAGGCGCTGCGCAGCCAGAACTACCATTACCAGCCCAAGGAAGCCATGGTCCGGGAGCATTTCCAGCAGCCCCAGCGATCCCAGCCAGCGCCCGGCCAGGGTGGGCGGGGCAACCCGGACCAGCCCCAGACCCATGGCGGCAGGCCCTCGCCGGGCCAACGGCCGCAGCCTGCGCCCCAGACCAACAACCGGCCCATGCCCGCCCCCGAGTCCAGGCCTGGTCGTCCTGAGGCCCCCCCACAGCGTCCCCAGGCTGCTCCCCAGCGTCCCCAGCCCGCTCCCCAGCGACCCGAGGCTGCT
>Ga0302193_10002460_pt1 | contig 15306 bp, 16 predicted proteins | sample II_Bog_E3_3_FD_200228 | JGI IMG/M metagenome (GOLD analysis project Ga0302193, IMG submission 200228) | Peat permafrost microbial communities from Stordalen Mire near Abisko, Sweden - II_Bog_E3_3 | ecosystem: Environmental > Terrestrial > Soil > Wetlands > Peat | place: Sweden: Abisko...
CCAGCGGCTTGTCGAGAATGACCCAGCCATGGACCATCAGACGCCGACCTGCCCCGATGCCGGAATCCCCGCCACCACCATGGCCAACTGACCCAGCCCGTCGATCAGCCAGTCCACCGGCGGCAGGATCACCCGCTCGACCAGATGCAGCGAAGGCGCCACTTGCGGCAGGATCACAAACAGCGCGAAGAACACCACGATCCCGTAAGGCTCGATCCGGTCGAGCAGCCGCGCAGCCGGCCAGGGCAAAATCCCGCGCAAGATCCGCGACCCATCGAACGGCGGCAGCGGCAAGAGATTGAACATGCCCAGAAATGCGTTGAACAGGATGAAATTCCTGAGGTTATCCAACACGAACATCATCACCGGCCCCGGCGTGCCATGCGGCCCGAGCACGCGCTCAAGCAACCCGATCGCCATTGCACTGAGGATCGCGAACACGAAATTGGTCGCCGGCCCCGCCGCCCCGACCAGCGCCATATCGCGCTTGGGATTGCGCAGCCGGTCATAATTGACCGGCACCGGCTTGGCCCAGCCAAACACCGGCAGCCCGGCGAGATGCAGCATGACGGGCAGGATGATCGTGCCGAACAGATCGATATGGCGCAGCGGATTGAGGCTCAGCCGCCCGCGTTCCGACGCCGTCGGATCACCCAGCAGGCGGGCCACGCGGCCATGGGCGACTTCGTGAAAGACAATCGCGAAAACCATCGGGACGATGATCGTCGCGGCATCATAGAGCGGATTGGTCATCGATTGAGCCATTCATTCCGGAGCACGCTGAACGACACGGTATCGCGCACATGCCCGGTCCAGGTCTTGCGTTCATGCCGCAGCACACCTTCGCGGGTGGCGCCCAGTTTGGCGACGGCCGCCTGACTGCGGGTATTGCGCACATCGACCTTGAAGCCGACCCGTTCGAGCCCGCAGGCAAAGGCATGATCGAGCATCATCCGCTTGATCCTGCCATTGAGCCCGCTGCCGCGCAGGCGCGGCGCAACGAACGTGTTGCCGATCTCGATCGACCAGCCCGGCTGCCCCTGTTCGATCCAGGCGGTCATGCCGACCACGGCACCGGCCTGGGTCATCGCATAGACCCGGCGTTTCGCCCCGCCATGCAACAGGCTGTCGAATTGGGGATCGAAAGCGGCGCCCTGATAGGTCACCGGATAGATGTCCCAGATCGCGTCGTCCTCGGCGCAGACCGCGCGCAAGGGCTCGCGATGCGCCTCGATCAGCGGCACGAGCGCAAGGTCGCCCTCCGTCAGGGGAATGTACAAGCCCGCATCGGCGGTATGGACGTCGCTCATTGATCCAGGCTTTCGCGAAAGTGGCGCCGACACAGCGCCAGATACCGATCGTTGCCGCCGATTTCGGTCTGCACCCCATGCCGGACGGGCTTGCCGACCGCATCGACGCGCAGGTTCATCGTCGCCTTGGCGCCGCAATGGCAGACTGCCCGCAATTCAACAAGCCTGTCGGCGATCGCCAGCAGCGCCGCCGATCCTTCGAACAACGCGCCCTGAAAATCGGTGCGCAAACCATAGCACAGCACGGGAATGCCGGTGTCGTCCGCGATCCGCGCCAATTGCCAGACTTGCGCGACAGTCAGGAACTGCGCCTCATCGACCAGCACGGCAGCAATCGGCGCACCGGCATGAGCGCCGACAATGGCCTGCCCGAGGTCGGTTTCGGCCGAAAAACGATGCGCCGGCGCGCCGATACCGATCCGACTGACGATGTCGAACCCCGACGCGCCCGGCGAACGGCTGTCGATCGCGGCCGTCCACAGCATCGTGGCCATGCCGCGCTCGCGATAGTTGAAATCGGCCTGCAGCAGCGCGGTCGATTTGCCCGCATTCATGCTGGCATAATAGAAATGGAGCTTGGCCATGACCGGGCGCTCAAGCGATCAGGCGTCGGTTTCGCCCGGCTCGGCGGCACCCAGATCGCGGCGCACGCGCGGATCGTTAAGCAGCGCGTCGATCCGCCCCGCTTCGTCAAAGCTCTCGTCCGCCTGAAACCGCATCTTTGGCGCGTATTTCAGCTTGAGCCGCCCGGCGACTTCCTTCTGGAAATAGGCGGTGTGCGTGCGCAGCGCTTTCAACACTTCGGCTTCATCGGTGCCCAGCAACGGCTTCACGAACGCGGTCGCGAGGCGCAAGTCGGGCGACATCCGCACTTCGGTCACCGAAACGGTGTGCGCGGACAGCACTTCGTCATGAACCTCCTGCCGCAGCAGCAGTTCGGACAGGATATGACGCGCCTGTTCGCCGACCTTGAGCAGGCGGACAGAGCGGGTTTCGGGAGTCTGTGGTGTACGGGCCATAGGATGCCTGCTGTGTGTTGATCCACGGGATCAGGCCCCGCCGGGGATTTCCGACGGGGCCCATATCCCTGAGGCGATCCGCCCTCCCCGACAAGGGAGGCAATAGCGCCTTACAAAGTACGCGCGCGTTCCTCGACTTCAAAGACTTCGAGCATGTCGCCCGGCTTGATGTCGTTGGTATCCTGCAAGACCACGCCGCATTCGAGACCGGCGCGAACTTCGGCAACGTCGTCCTTGAACCGGCGCAGCGAGGCAATGATCGTCGCCGAGACGATGACATCGTTGCGGGTAAGACGCGCATTGAGGTTCTTGCGGATATAGCCTTCGAGCACGAGCAGGCCGGCGGCCTTGTCCCGCTTGCCGGCGGGGAAGACTTCCTTGACCTCGGCGCGACCGACGACCGTTTCGATGCGTTCCGGACCCAGCTCGCCGGCCATTTCGCGGGCGATCTCGTCGGTCAGCTGATAGATCACTTCGTGATACTTCAGCCGCACCTTGTTGCGTTCGATCAGTTCGCGCGCCTTGGCATTGGGGCGGACGTTGAAACCGATGATCGGTGCGCCGGTGGCCTGGGCCAGCGTCACATCGCCTTCGGTAATCGCGCCGACGCCCGATTGCAGCACGCGCACCTTGATCTCGTCGGTCGAAAGGCGGTTGAGCGCGTTGACGATCGCTTCGGTCGAGCCCTGCACATCGGCGCGGATCACCACCGGATACTCGATCACGGCTTCCTTGGCCTTCAAGGCCGAGAACATCGTGTCGAGGCTGGCCGGTGCCGATGCGGTGCGCTTGTCGTCGGCCTTTTCCTGACGATATGCCGCGACTTCGCGGGCTCGCGCCTCGTTTTCGACGACGGTCAGGGTGTCGCCCGCCATCGGCACGCCGCCGATGCCGAGCACTTCGACCGGCAGCGACGGGCCGGCGGCCTTGAGCTGACGCCCCTTGTCGTCAAGCATCGCGCGCACACGGCCAGACTGGGTGCCGACGACGAGAATGTCGCCGACTTTCAACGTCCCGCGACGCACCAGCACGGTGGCGAGCGGGCCCTTGCCCTTGTCGAGCTTGGCCTCGATCACCGTGGCTTCGGCGGCGCGATCGGGGTTTGCGCGCAGTTCGAGCAATTCGGCCTGCAGCAGGATCTTTTCGATCAGGGTATCGAGCCCGGCGCCGGTCTTGGCGGAGACTTCGACATCCTGCACGTCGCCCGACATTTCCTCGACGAGGATTTCGTATTCGAGCAGGCGTTCGCGGATCTTCTGCGGATTGGCTTCGGGCTTGTCGGCCTTGGTGATCGCGACGATCATCGGCACGCCCGCGGCCTTGGTGTGATTGATGGCTTCGACCGTCTGCGGCATGATTCCGTCGTCGGCGGCGACCACCAGCACGACGATGTCGGTAACATTGGCACCGCGCATGCGCATTTCGGCAAAGGCCTCGTGGCCCGGCGTATCGAGGAAGGTGATATAGTCACCGCCCTTGGTCTTGATCTGATAGGCGCCGATATGCTGCGTGATGCCGCCGGCTTCGCCGCGCACCACGTCGGTGCCGCGCAACGCGTCGAGCAGGCTCGTCTTGCCGTGATCGACATGGCCCATGATCGTCACCACCGGCGGACGCGGCTGCAACGATTCCTCGGTATCGACGTCGACGCTCGAATCGATGTCGACATCGCTGTCGCTGACGCGGACGATATTGTGGCCGAAATCGGTGACGAGCAGTTCGGCAGTGTCCTGATCGATGGTCTGGTTGATCGTGACCATCACACCCATCTTGAACAGCGCCTTGATCAGGTCGGCTGCCTTTTCCGCCATGCGGTTGGCCAGTTCCTGGACCGTGATCGCTTCGGGCACGACCACGTCGCGGACCTGCTTTTCACGCACATGCTGCTGCCCGGCGAAATGGGCGCGGCGTTCCTTTTCACGGGCCCGCTTGAGCGCGGCGAGCGAACGCGCACGGGCGCCTTCGTCTTCGTTGAGCGCGCGAGTCACGGTCAGCTTGCCCGCCTGACGACGGTCATTGGCATTCTTGTCGCGGGGCGCGTGCGCGGGTTTCTTTGCGGCGGGCTCGGGGCGCTTGACCGGCGCAACCGGGGTAAACCGGCGCGGCGCGGGGGCTGCGGGCGCGGCTGCTGCCTCGGTGGGTGCAGCCGGTGCAGGCTGAGCCGTTGCCGTCTGGTCCGGTGCGGCGGGCGCCTCCGCTACGGGCTGCTCGGTCACAGGCGCGGGCGTTGCAGCAACGGGTGCGGCTTCGACGGCTGCCGCTTCGGGCGCGGATGGGGCTTCGGCGACGGGCCTCGGCGCCTCTTGCGCAGGGGCTTCGTCGGCACGGCGCTGTTCTTCGATGCGACGACGGGCTTCGTCGGCAGCGCGCTGGCGCTCTTCCTGTTCGCGGCGATTGGCGGCCTCGAGCGAATGCAGGCGCGCTTCTTCGGCTTCGCGCAGCAGGCGCGACTGCAATTCCTGACGCGTCTCGCGTGAGGCGGTCGGAGAAACCGGCGGCGGCGGCGGCGGAGTCGGGCGTGCCACCGGCGGCGGCGGCGCGGCGGGCTGCGGCGCGGCGACAGGCGCTTCGGGCGCCCCGGCTTCGCCCGGACGCGGCATGATCTTGCGTCGCTTCACCTCGACCACCACCTTGTTGGTGCGACCGTGGCTGAAGGTCTGCTTGACCTCTCCAGCCTCCACCGAGGTCTTCAGACCCAGCGGCCTGCGGCCCAGTGTCGGCTTTTTGTCGCTATCGCTCATCGAACTCATTCGCCCTTCGTATCAATTCCGTCATTCGCTGCCGCCACGCTGATTGTGTCAGCGGCAGACGCATCACCGGCAGGTTCGCACCCGAGAAAATGCTTGAGGCGCCCGAGCAGCCCTGTCACGCGCGCGGCGGCAGCGGCATCGGTCAGCGCCAGGTGAACGACGTTGTCGCGGCCCAATGCCACAGACAACGCCGCCCGGTCCAGCGGCAAGATGACACCTTTCATTCCGGTGCCTTCTGCCATTTCGCCCACGCGCCAGGCCTGGGCCAGTTTCCCCGATCCGTCATCGCCGGCATCGCTGGCGTGGGCGAGGAATTTCACTGTCCCGCTGCGCGCGGCATTGGCGATCTTTTCGGTGCCCAGAACCATGATTCCGGACCGCAGTTCAACGCCAAGCCGGTCGGCCAGCGCCCTGCGCAACGCGGATTCGATCCGCGCACCAAGATCTGTGGGAATGGAAAGCGGCGAGCCCTTGAATGCCCGCGCCAGCGCGCCTTTGAGCTTGCCCTTGGCAATCGCCTGATCAAGCTCGTCGCGCGTCACCCCGATCCACGCCCCCCGCCCCGGCGCACGCGCCAGAACATCGGGCAGGACATCGCCATCGGGCGACAACGCCAGGCGAATCAGACCGTCGCGCCCGTCATGGCGCCCGGTCAGAATGCATTTGCGCTCGGGCACGGCAGGACCGCGCGCCGGGCCAAGCGCCCGGATCGCTTCGCCCGGATCAGCCGAAGCGCCCGATCCTTCCAGACCACCGCGTTCGGCTTGCACAGTTCCGCTGCCCCCGCCCCGGCGCGATGCCGGGCTGCGGGTCTTGGCCCTCGGATTGGCCGTCAGCGAGTCATTGCGAGGATTCCGCATCGGCGGCCTCCCCGGAAAGGGGCGCATCGGCGGCCGGTTCGTCTTCGAACCAGTGCGCGCGTGCGGCCATGATGATCTCGTTGCCCTGTTCGTCGTTCAGGCCATATTCGCCCAGCACACCGCCACGGTCTTCGCTCCGTTCGGAGCGTTCGCGGCGATCGGGACGTTCGGTGTTGTTGCTGCGACGGCGCTGCTCGGTGACTTTCTTGCGCGTGACAAGCTCGTCGGTCGACAAGTCGGCGAGATCGTCGAGCGTCTTGATCCCGGCCTTGCCCAGCGTGACCAACATGGCCTCGGTCAGGTGCGGAATCTCGGCCAGTGCGTCTTCGACACCCAGCGCGCGACGTTCGGCACGCTGGCCTTCTTCGCGCCGCTCAAGCGCTTCGAGCGCACGATTCTGCAATTCGCCGGCGAGTTCGTCGTCGAAACCGTCGATGTTGGCCAGCTCGCTGATGTCGATATAGGCGACTTCCTCAAGCTCGGTGAACCCTTCGGCGACCAGCAGCTGCGACAGCGTTTCATCGACATCGAGTTCTTCCTCGAACGTCTTCGAACGCTCGGTGAATTCCTTCTGACGCTTTTCCGAGGCCTCGGCTTCGGTCATGATGTCGATCGCCGACCCGGTCAACGCCGAGGCAAGGCGCACGTTCTGACCGCGACGACCGATCGCCAGGCTGAGCTGGTCATCGGGAACGACAACTTCGATGCGGCTTTCTTCCTCGTCGATCACCACGCGGCTGACCGTTGCGGGCTGCAGCGCGTTGACCACGAATGTCGCGGTGTCTTCGCTCCAGGGAATGATGTCGATCTTTTCGCCCTGAAGCTCCTGAACCACCGCCTGAACGCGGCTGCCCTTCATCCCGACGCAGGCGCCGACCGGATCGATCGAGCTGTCGCGGCTGATCACGCCGATCTTGGCGCGGCTGCCCGGATCGCGCGCGGCGGCCTTGATCTCGATGATGCCATCGTAGATTTCGGGCACTTCCTGCGCAAACAGGCGCTTCATGAAATCGGGATGCGCGCGGCTGAGAAAAATCTGCGGGCCGCGATTGGTGCGTTCGACCTTCATGATCAGCGCGCGCACGCGCTCGCCAACGCGCGGCACTTCGCGCGGGATCTGCTGATCGCGGCGGATCACGCCTTCGGCGCGGCCAAGGTTGACGATGACATGGCCGAATTCCACCGACTTGATCACCCCGGTGATCACTTCGCTGACGCGGTCCTTGAATTCCTCGAACTGCCGATCACGCTCGGCGTCGCGGACTTTCTGAAAGATCACCTGCTTGGCCGACTGCGCATCGATACGACCGAGATCGACCGGGGGCAGCGGATCGACGATGAAATCGCCGATGGCCGCGCCGGGCTGCAGCTTTTCGGCCTGCTTGAGGTCGACTTGCTTGAAATAGTCCTCGACGTCCTCGACCACTTCGACGACGCGCCACAGGCGCAGATCGCCTGTACGCGGATCAAGCTTCGCGCGGATGTCGTTTTCGGCGCCATAGCGGTTGCGCGCCGACTTCTGGATCGCTTCCTCCATCGCCTCGATGACGATCGATTTGTCGATCATCTTCTCGCTGGCGACCGCGTTGGCGATCGCCAGAAGCTCGGCGCGGTTGGCTGAAATCGCACTGGCCATGGATTAGTCTTCCTGTTCCTCGACGATGTCATCCGCCCCGGTCATGTCGATCGGGCGGGAAGCGGCTATCAGCTTGTCGGTCAGGACAAGCTTGGCTCGGGTGACGAGAGCGAATGGCACTTCATATACCACAGCATCCTCTTCGACCGAAATCGTGTTTGTCGCCGGATCGAACCCGACCAGATCGCCCCGGAACCGCTTGCGCTTGTCAATCAGTTCGGACAGTTCGATCCGGACTTCGTGTCCGATCCATGCGGCGAAATCCTTGGGCCGGGTCAGCGGACGATCGATCCCCGGCGAACTGACTTCCAGCCGATAGGCGCCGTGAATCAGCACGTCGCCCGCAGCTTCCATAATATCGAGCCGGTCGGAAACGCGGCGCGACAGTTCGGCACATTCCTCGATCAGCAATTGCCCCGTCTCGGGCCGTTCGGCCATGATCTGGAGCGTGTGCTCCTCATCACCGACTTCGCTCTTGCCGAACAGCGCGACGCGCACGAGATCATAGCCCAGCGCGCGCGCTTCTGGCTCAACAATCTCGATAATCCGCGCAATCTCGGCCATTCGTACTCCTGAGCGTGTCCCTGTACAGGGCAAATCCCGAACCCATGCAAAACCCGACCCATGCAAAAGCAGTGCGGCGCCGGTGCCGTGTGGCGCCAGCCTGACCTTGCTTTCACAATGTCGGGATTGATCGGCGAGATAGGCGGGGAATTTGCGAAAGGCAAGAGCAAAGCGGCGTCTTCACCAAATTGGAACAGGACCAATCATCGGCGCCATTTGCGATCCATTGGCGCAATTTCCCGTGCATCGACGCCGCCCGATCCGCCAGCCCCGCGCAATTGCGCGCTTTTCCCCAATTGGCACGGGCTGTGCAAACCATCGGTCAGTTCCACCACGAACGTTCCAGCACAAACGGAAAGTGAACCCATGAAAACGCTTTATTGCCTCTGCGCCGCGCTCGTCCTCTCGCTTTCGCTGATGGCCGCGACTGTCGTCGTGCCGCTCGGCGCAACGCAGATCATCGCCTGATCGCGGCCCTGTAGATGGAACACACCCCCATGAGCACCCGCTTTCACCTCGACCGTGCCAACGGCAAATTTCTGGGCGTCTGCGCTGGTATCGCCGCGCAGTTCGGCTGGGATCCGATGCTGGTCCGCGCCGCCTTTGTCATCGGCACACTGGCCGGATTCGGCTCGGCGATCCTGATCTATCTCGCCATCGCCCTCATTGCCGATTGAACGATCAAACCGCGTCGGTACGCGCAAAGGGGGAGAAATCGGTGTTGGTGTCATAGACATCGACCCCCTCGCGCCGTTTGAGGAATGCGACGATCCAATACGTGAACGGGGTCAACAGGATTTCCCACAGCACCTTGAATGCCCAGTTGGTGATCATCACGGTGATCACTGCGGAATGGCTCCAGGTGCCGAGGAACGCGATCGGATAGAACAGCGCACTGTCAACCGCCTGACCAAAAATCGTCGAGCCCCAGGTCCGGGTAAACAGCCAGCGCCCCTGAGTCAGGACTTTCATTCGCGCCAGCACGAACGAATTGACGAATTCACCGGCCCAAAACGCGATCACCGACGCCGCGACGATCCGCCATGTGCTGCCGAACACCGATTCATACGTGGTCTGGCACAAGGCACCCCTGGAATGGGCCGCCAGGAAATCGGCAAAGCGCGGATCGCTGCTCGATGCGCAGCCCCAATCGGCCGAGGGCGGCATGGCGACGACGACATAGCTCATCACCGCCATGAACAGCATCGCGAAAAAGCCCATCCACACGCAGCGCCGGGCATTGGCATAGCCATAGACTTCGGTCAGCACATCGCCGAGCACATAGGAAATCGGGAAAAACAGGATGCCCGCGCCAAACGTCCATCCCCCCATTTGCGCCAGCTTGGCCGCGCCGATCAGATTCGACAGCAACAGGATGCCGACAAACGCCGCCATCATGTAATCGAAATAGCGGAAATGGCGGCGGGCACCGCTGGTGCCGTCGATGCGCGACAAGTGGGGATCGTTCATGCGCGCGAGGTTAACCGCAATCCCGCGACCGGCAAAGCGCCCTTTTTGGGCAGTACAGCCCCCTTCTGCATAACCATACGGTTATGGTGCGATCACCTTTTCGTAGCTTGAGCCTGCCGACCGGGGCGCTACCATCGCAGGGGAAAATCAGCCGAAAGATCCCTGAACATGCCTACCCTGGCAGTATCGCCCCCGCCCGTCCTGCACGACACCGGGCTGGACATCACGCTTGACGACGGCCTGTGCCATTACTTCAATTACTATTGGCTGCGTGACAATTGCGCGACATCGTTCGATCCCGAAACGCGCGAACGGCTCTATGACATCTTTGCCGAGCCCGCCCCGCCGCGCGCCGCCGCCGCGATGATCGAGGATGACGCGCTGATCATCGACTGGGTGCAGACAGCCCCGAACGCCGCCCATCGCTCGACGTATCCGCTGGCCTGGCTGACCGCCCATGCCACAGCCAGGCCGCGCCCCGATCCGGCGATTCTGCCGCGCCGATATTGGTTCGCCGATCATTATCCCGCGATGGCGCGCTTTGGCTTCGATGCGGTCCGCACCGACCGCGAGGCGCTCAAGGGCTGGGTCCACGCGCTGCTGACCGAGGGCGTCGCCATTCTTGGCGGCATGCCCGACAGCGACGCGGCGCTCGAAACGGCGGCCAACCTGATCGGCTTTCCCCGGCCAACCTTTTTCGGGGCCTATTTCGACGTTCGGCTCCATGTCGATCCCGACAACGTGGCCTATACGGCCAAAGCGCTGGAACTGCACACCGATGTCCCGGCCGAAGACCTGCCGCCGGGCGTGCAATTCCTGCATTGCCGCCGCAATTCGGTCGAAGGCGGCGAAAGCCTGTTTGTCGACGGCGCCGCCGTCGCGGCCGAATTTCGACGCACGCATCCCGCAGATTTTCGCCTGCTGTGCGAAACCACGGTGCCCTTTTACAACGAGCATGACGCCTACGACATGCGCGCGCGCCAACGGGTGATCGAACTCGACGATCGGGGCGACATTTCCGGCGTGACGATCAGCCAGCACATGGCCGATGTGTTCGATCACGATCAGCGCTTTCTCGATGCCTATTACCCGGCGTTCTGCCGCTTTGGCCGCCTGTTGCAGGATCCGCGCTTTGTCATGCGCTTCCGCCTGAATGCGGGCGAATGCATCGTGTTCGACAATCATCGCATCGTTCATGCCCGCGCCGCCTTTGTCGCCGAAAGCGGCGAGCGCCATTTGCGCGGGACTTATACCGACCGCGGCGAATTGCGCAGCCGCTGGCGCAAGCTGTCGGGCGAAGGGCGGTTTTCGGCATGAGCGATAGTCTCGACGAGGGCGCGCTGCGCATCGATCTGGCCGCTGCATTTCGCCTCGCCGCCCGGTTTGGCTGGCATGAATCGGTCGGCAATCATTTCAGCGCGGCGCTGTCGAGCGATGGCCGCCGCTTTCTGATGAACCGCAAGTGGCGTCCCTTTGCCTCGATCCGTGCCCGCGATCTTCAGGCGCTCGATGCCGACGATCCCGACGTGATGACCCGGCCCGATGCCCCCGATGCCTCGGCCTGGTGCATCCATGGCAATGCCCATGCCCGCGTTTGCGAGGCAAAGGTCATCCTGCATTGCCACCCGATTGCGGTGACCACGCTGTCGACGCTCGCCGACCCGCGTCTTTTGCCCATCGATCAGAACACCGCGCGCTTTTTCGGGCGCCACGCGGTCGATCTCGAATGCGGCGGGATTGCCGATCAGGACGAGGAAGGCATCCGCATCGCCGCAATGCTGACCCGGGCGCCGACGCTGATCATGGCCAACCATGGCGTCACCTGCGTTGCCGCAACCGTCGCCGAAGCCTTCGAAAACCTCTATTTCGTCGAAAAAGCGGCGGAAACCTTGCTGCGCGCTTATGCCACGGGCAAACCCCTGTCGGTGATGTCCGACGCGATTGCCGAACGCACAGCGCAAGGCTGGGACGCCTATCGCGGCATGGCCTTTGCCCATTTTGATCATCTGAAATCGCTTCTCGACGCCGAGGATCGCTCGTATCGCGATTAGATGAGCGCGACCCCGCCCCTTCCCCCGCTGCGCCTGCTGTCGGTGTTTGAGGCGGTGGCGCGCCATCGCAGCCTGTCGCTGGCCGCGCGCACGCTCAATGTGACGCAGCCCGCAGTCAGCAAGTCGTTGCGCGATCTCGAACAATGGATCGGGGCGACCTTGTTTGACCGCAACCGCCGCCCGCTCGCGCTGACCGAAAGCGGCGAAGTGCTGCTTGGCGCGACGCGCGAAGGGCTCGGCCTGATCGCCGATGCGCTGGCGGAAATCGGGCGGATCAAGGCCGCGCGCGAGGGAGCCTTGCGCCTGTCATGTTCGATCGGCTTTGCGACTTATTGGCTGATGCGGCGGCTGTCGGCGTTCAGCGCGGCATGGCCCGACATTGCGGTCAGCGTGATGACCACGCCGCACGATGCCGCGCCCGATGCGCCGCACGCCGATGTCCTGTTTCGCTATGGCCATGGCCGCTGGCGCGATGGCGACGTGATCCGCCTGTTTCAGGAATGCATCGACCCCGTCGCCAGCCCCGAATTCATGGCCGGGCGCACGTTCCCCGGCCCGACGCTCGACGGTCTTGCGCTGATCCATGTCGATGTCGACGCGGCGTCATGGCGCAGCTGGGCGGGCTATTGCCAAACGTCGGGGGTGGCGCGCGGACGCGGCGGCGACATCCGCTTCAACAATTATGTGCAGGCAACCCAAGCCGCGCTCGGCGGCCAGGGCGTGATGCTCGGCTGGCGCTCGATCACCGGCGACCTGGTTGCCGAGCGACGGCTCGTTCCGATCGGCCTGCCCCCGGTCGAACCCGAAGACGGCGCCTATTACGTCGTCGCGCCGCCGCGCAGCGCGGGCAATCCGGCAGTGGCGCGGTTCATCGAGTGGCTGGCCCGCGAAACGCGCGATCAGAACCCGATCGCTTCGCCATCCTTGCGCGGGTCCGACGCGCCGCGATAGGCGCCGGTTTTCGGGTCGATCATGATCGCCTGATACCCGCCCATGTCAAAACCGCTGGCGGAATGGACATCGTGGCCGCGCGCCTTGAGATCGGCGCCGATCGCATCGAACAGCTGGCTTTCGAGTTGCAGCCGGTTGGTGCGCTGCGCATGGGCAAACCGCGCGGCATCGCCCGCCGCCTGCGCATTGGCGCCAAACAGCAACATGTTGACCAGCACTTGCGCCTGTCCTTGCGCCTGCTGATCGCCATACATCACGCCGAACGAGGCAAACGGTTTGCCCTCGCGCGTCACGAAGCCGGGGATGATGGTGTAGAAAGGCCGCTTGCCCGGCGCGATCGTGTTGGGGCTGCCGGGTTTGAGCGTAAACGCCGCCGCGCGGTCATTGAGCACAAAGCCATAGCCCGGCGCCGTCACCCCCGAGCCGAAGAAATTGTAGACCGAATAGATGAACGAGACGACATTGCCCTCGGCATCGGCGGTGGTGATATAGGCCGTCCCGCCCAGCGGTTCTTCCGAAGGATCGAGCGCGGCGGCATGGGCCATCGAGATCCGGCTGCATTGCTGCGCAGCGTATTCCTTGGAAATCAGCATCGCGACCGGAACTTTGGTAAAGTCTGGATCGCCGTTGTATTTGCGCAAGTCGGTATAGGCGACTTTCTTGGCCTCGACCATCAAATGCCAGAAATCGGCCGATTTGGGATTGATGCGGTCGGGCGTGAGCCCCAGCCGCGCCGGACATTGCTCGATCAGGTTCATCAGTTCGAGCACGGCGAACCCTTGCGTGCTCGGCGGCATTTCGTGGATCGTATAGCCGTTGAACGTCGTGCTGATCGGCTCGACCCAGCTCGCATGGATCCGGTCGAAATCGGCCATGGTAAACAGGCCGCCGCTCTTTTGCGACTTGGCGACGATCGCCTGCGCGATGGGACCCTTGTAAAACGCGTCGCGCCCGCCTTCGCCCAGCAGGCGAAAGGCCTTGGCCAGATCGGGATTGCGGAAAATGCTGCCCCAGCCCCAGGCTTTGCCATGATCGAGATAGATCGCCGCCGTATCGGGATCCTTGGCCAGCAAGTCAGTGCTCATCGCCCATTCGGTGCCGATCCGCTGACTGACCGGAAAGCCCTGATCGGCAAGCCGGATGGCGGGCGCCAGAACCTCGCGAAAGCCGAGCCGGCCATATTTGCCCAGCAACGTCGCCCAGCCATCGACCGCGCCGGGCACGACCGCCGACTGAATGCCGTCTTCGGGCATGTTCGCGCCAAACGCCTTGCGGTAATGTTCCGCCGTCGCCGCCTGCGGCGCCCGGCCCGAGGCATCGAGCGCGACGAGGCGATGCTCTTTGGCGAGCCAGGCGATGACAAACATGTCGCCGCCCATCCCGGTCGCTTCGGGTTCGACCACGTTGATCGCCGCCGCCGTCGCCACCGCCGCGTCGAATGCATTGCCCCCGGCATGAAGCACTTCGATCCCCGCTTCGGCGGCCAGCGGCTGACTGGTCGCGACCATGCCGTTGCGCGCCATGACTTCCGACCGGGTCTGCCCCAGCCACCCGGTCGAGCGGTCGCCGCGATAGGCGTCAAACGAATCATGCCCCGGATCGCCGGTATCCTGCGCCTGTACCGGCACCGTGAACACCAACCCGGCGCCAGTGCCGATCAGCGTCAGACATCTGGCAAGCGTCCGAACAAGCAGCGGCATCATGCATCTCCCCGTGCGATATGGGCGACAGACTACCGCGCCCGCCGGGAGAAAACAGCCATCATCGCATCGGCGCGCGACAAAGGTGCCGAAAGACCCCTTTGCAACCCCCGCGCTCCCGCACTATGGCGCTAATCAGCGCGCGCCCTTAGCTCAGCTGGATAGAGCACCGGCCTTCTAAGCCGGTGGCCGCTGGTTCGAATCCAGCAGGGCGCGCCATTTTGGCCATGCCCCGTGCCGTCACGACAGCCGCTCGGCCGACCTTGCGGGCGACATGGCCATGGCTTGCCGCCGGAAATCTGCTAGTCGCGTCGACATGTCAAACATGCACAGGCTTGCCGGCACCGTCGACGTTGACGGGCTCCACTATGATTGGGAACTCCGCCGCGAACCGAAATGGGGCGAGTCCGAAGGCTGGAAGGGCGCGGCCGTTGCCTTGCTCCAGAAAGGCACCCAGCGCGAAGCCGTGCTGGAATTTCCCCCGCCGAAACGGTTGCTGAAAGGTTTGCCGCCAAGCCGTCTGCAAATCAGCGACGCCCTTGTATCCCGGGGCATTCGCGCGGCCCTGCTGGCCGGGTGGGATCCGATGTCGCGAGGCAAGCCCATGGTTTTCACCGTCGACGCGGATGGAAACTGAGACCATGACAAGCATTTCGCCAAAAGCATGGGACAGCGAACGCGTTCGCAAATGGCTGGAATCCCGTATCGAAGCCGCGCGCCTTGATCAGGTGGCGGCGGACATCCGGGGCTATGAAGCCCGGGACGACTACGACAAGGCCGCGGCCGAAGAATGGGTGTGCCGAGCCCTGAAGGCCGCCGCATCCAGGGACGACCAGGCCGCTTTCGCCGCGCGCCTCAAGGAATTGCTCGGGCAAGACGAATATCGGATCACGGGCATCCATGATGACCGGCGCTTCGAAAGATACGTCCGCGCCACCCTGAGAAAACTGTCCAGGATGACCAAGACCAATGCCGGGTTCGAGAACACGCTGCGC
>Ga0302193_10002499_pt1 | contig 15174 bp, 10 predicted proteins | sample II_Bog_E3_3_FD_200228 | JGI IMG/M metagenome (GOLD analysis project Ga0302193, IMG submission 200228) | Peat permafrost microbial communities from Stordalen Mire near Abisko, Sweden - II_Bog_E3_3 | ecosystem: Environmental > Terrestrial > Soil > Wetlands > Peat | place: Sweden: Abisko...
CTCGAGGAGCGGAATGTGGGCGAGTACGATCACAACATTGTTCAGCGGGCGATCATGATCTGGTTCTACATGCGCGAGAAACAGTGGCGCATCCGGTCGATCCAGGAACAAAGGACGAGAGTTGCTGCAACTAAGGTCCGAATCCCCGACGTGAGCGTTTTTACCCGCGATACTCCCATAGAGCAGGTGTTCACCAAGCCGCAATTGATTGCCATCGAGGTGCTGTCACCAGAAGACCGGCATTCGCGCATTGATGCACGGTTACAGAACTTCGCGAGCTTCGGCGTGCCCAATCTCTGGGTTGTCGATCCTGAGACGCGCGTTGGCTGGGATTGCAGCGACGGAAACTGGGTGCGCAAGGAGCGTCTTGAGGTCGCTAATACGCCGATCTATTTGTCGCTGACGGAACTCTTCGCAAAAATCGATGAGGACAACGCGGACTGAGAACGAGGAGCGGATGCGGCACCTGCTGCGAGGGATCAGGTCGATGCTGACGAAGGGCGTGCTGGAGAGGTAGCGGATTCCAGGCCACAAGGCTGCCTCAGGCACCCGGCATTTGAGACCATTTGTATGTACTCTGCTAGTTTAGGACAGAGAATCCAAGGCACGAGGTCCCGGGCTGCGATGATTGATGCAGAGGTCAACTTGGGCCCAACGGCAACGAAAGCTGGGTTGCTATATCACTACACCACCCAGAATGGGTTGCTTGGGATAATCGAGTCCAACAGCATCTGGGCGACTCATGCTGGGTATTTGAATGACGCATCCGAGTTCAAAAGAGGACTCGCTATCGCCAGACGCGCTCTTGACAGGTTCAAGTTCAGTTCAATCACGCCTGAAGGCGCCGGCCAAACCACCACTTCTTCTCGAGATGAATTCGAAAGAGTAATGGTGGAGAAGTTTCGTTCCGCGTTCAAAATCGTGGATGAAATGGACGTTTTCATCACATCGTTCTTCGACGAGAAGACATCTTCAACGGCAATGGTTGGAGAGGATCCGGGGGATGTTCTTAGTCAATGGCGAGCATATTCGCAAGGTAGTTCCGGCTTCAGCATAGGATTCGACAAAGCCATCCTTTCGAACCATATTTCGCAAATGAAAAGCAAGTCACGGCTTATTTCGTGTGGCTCATGCAGCTATGACGAAGAGCTACAAGAGAAACACATTCAAGAACGGGTTGCTCAATTTGGATCGTCAATCTTGGGGCAGCTCTATTCGTTTATAGAGAATTTTGCGAAGGAGAGGACTTCAACGGCGCTGGATCCATTGCGGGCTGTCGTAGCCCAGCCCAGCGATGAAAAGGCAGAGAAGTTGGCTGAAATCGTAGCTAGTCGAATCGTCGGATTCACCGATTCCTTTTTCGAGTTGATGGGGAAGGAATTTGAGCGGATCGACAAGGAAATGATCGTTCAGCTCGCAGATCTCATGATACCGCTCGCTTTTATCAAACATCCTTCTTTCGGAGCGGAAAATGAGTGGCGGATAGCTCAGTTCGATTTTCGACCGAAATCCCAAATTAGGTTCCGTCAAGGCCCCTCCAGCCTTATTCCTTACTTAGAGATTCATTTGCCGGTTGATGATCCGAACTCCAGCCTCATAAAGCGCATTGTTATCGGCCCCTCTCCGAAGATCGACGAAGCGGTCTCAGCCGCAAAGATGCTTCTAAGGTGCAAGGGGTACAAGCTAAAGGAATACGGCAACAAGGCAGGCATTGAAGTCGTTCCGTCCCAGCTACCATTTCGCAGTTGGTGACGCGAACCAGGCGGGTGGCCTAGATTTTTCGGCCCCCCGCATGGAGGTCGGCTTCCCGTCCCTTCCGCAAGTAACAAGGAGTTCTGTGCGACAATCGAGGCACCGGACGTTGTTTGCGCTAGTGGAGGTCACCATGCAGTCGCCAACTGAACCGGAGTATTCCCAATTGATTCCAACTGCGCCAGATGCCGGTTTCCTGGCTCCTGGTCCACAGGCTAGGCATCGCTTTGGCGGCGTGTTGCTTTCCGTTGCCGCGCATGGGGGCATTCTTGCGTTCGCGCTGGTGGCAGGGACGGTGGCCGCTGGAACGAAGGTGGTTGCGCCTACTCAGTTCCGTGTGATTTCGCTGGTGGAGACTTCGGGTGGATCTCATGCGGTGAAGTTCCTGCTGCCGCCGATGGACACTTCGGCGCGCATCCACGATCCTGACCACTCGCCTGACGTGACCCGCAAAACGATTGTGCCAACGGACCACCCGCGCACTAAAGTCAAAGGCGGAGGCGCGCCCAAAATGCCGCATGCGGGCGATGGAAGCGGGCAGGCGATGCAGGGGAATGGGAGCGACTCGGAAGACGTGCATCCGGGATTTCCGGTCTTCAGCCCGCATCCGCCGGTGCATGACCGTTCGCTCCTGCCGGCGAATGAGCAAAAAGTCGTGGTGGATGTGAAGGTGGACGCGAATGGCCAGGTGGTGAGCGAGACGTTGGTGAAGAGCGTGAGCGCCAATCTCGACAAGCTTTGCCTGGACATTGTGTTGACGTGGCGCTTTCAGCCGGCCACGGTGAATGGCAAGCCGATTCCATCTGAAGCAGAGTTGGTTTTCCCATTCACGCCGAGCTATCCGATCAGCGGGGCATAGTTCGACGCAGCCTCACCTCTATTGCGCGATAGAGACCGAGGGTTCAGGTTCGATCCGGGCCGGGACGCGGGATGTGTACGCAAGAATCGGCGGCACCAGCGCCGGCTGAGCGAGAGCCGACCCCTTCTGTTTGAGAGTTTCCGCTGCCTTTTGGAGCGCCGCGAAGCAATCGGCGTCCAGCTTACCGGGACCTTCGCGCTTCATGATTTGGATTGCCTGTTCGTGGCTGTAGCCGGCACGGTACGGGCGATCTTCAATGAGCGCTCCGTAGATGTCGGCGATGGTGAGAATGCGCGTTTCGAGCGGGAGTTCCTCCGCGCGCAGGCAGTCAGGATATCCCGAGCCGTCCAGCTTTTCATGATGAGCGCCGGCGATGGAGGCCAGTTCGCGAAACTGTTTGACGCGGCGCAGAATGGAGCCGGTCAGGCCGGGATGCTCGCGCATGATTTGCCACTCATCGGCGTCAAGCTTGCCGGGCTTGTCGAGGATGGAGTTGGGCACGTGCAGCTTCCCGAGGTCGTGCAGCAGGGCCGCACGATTGAGCAGTTGTTTCCGTTCCGGCTTGAGTCCCATCACGTTGCCGATGCCGGCGGCTATCCTGGTGACGCCCACAGAGTGGCTGAAAGTGAAGTGAGACTTGGCGTCGACCACTTCAGCAAACGCTTCGCAGATGGAGTCGATGTGCGAGGGGCTGGTGCCGGCGATTTGCGGAGGCGCAAGATCAAGGACGGCAGACCGGGTAAATCGCTGTGACTGCACAGCGGACTCGCTGGAACTTGGCAAACAATACATCCACAGCGCGCTTTTGCGGTGGAGCGACTCGGCGGCTCTTGAGACTTCTGGATCGAACCAGCGGCCGCTGCGTTGGCGCAAAACCTGCATGGCCATTGCGGGGCCGCGTTCGAGGGCGAAGACATCAAGATGCTGCGCGACGGCCATGACGCGGGCAAGGGGAGAGATGGCGGTTCCGGTGAAACGTTCGGGATAGCCGCTGCCGTCCCAGTGTTCGTCGAGGGCGCGGACTGCGAGCGCGGTCTGCTCGTTCAGGCCGATTTTGCGCACAATGCTGGCGCCGCGGTCGCAGCGCATCTCAACCATTTCCCGGTTGTTGCTGTGCTGCGTCAGCGCGATTCTGACCATGCGCCGAACCTTGCGCAGCGGTCCCTCGTTGGGAAGAACGCTGTTCCATAAGAGGCGCACGGCGGAGAGGCTGGGTCGATGCGGGCGTGTCCGGTCTTCAAGCTTTACGCCGGATTTGAGCAGGCGGTCGTCGCCACCGCCGATGATCTGACACATGCGCGCGGCATTGCTGCTGCAGCCGACATCTTTCAAAAGCAGGGCATGGTAGAGGTCAGCGAGTTCAACATTGGAGAAGCCAAGTTCGCTTCCGAGGCGCATGCCGAGCAGGCAACAGCGCAGCGCGTGGCCGGGCACCGCGCCCTCGGTGAGATCCAGAGCGAAGGACAGAGCGGAAATGATTTCAGCGAGTGAGGGAGAGCGGGAGTCGACTGCGGCCGGTTCGTCGATGGAGATTGGGCGGTCGACTCGTAGCAATGGATATCCCCTAAACCTGAACGATCCACTTGCTGATCGAGATTTCAGATTAGGAAAATTACGAGTGCAAGGCGATAACACTTTCAGCAACTTGCTAGCACTTTAGCGGGACAGCTACCGGACATAACGGATCAATGGATACAGGTCCGTTGCCGTGCCCTAATGCATGCCCCCGCCGCCGGGAGCGGCGCCAGGCTTGTTCTTGCTGAGCAGGAAGGCCAGGAAGACAAGGAAGATGGAGACATAGGACAGTTCCATGTAGACATCCTGGTAACCTTGCACGCCGGCTTGCAGGTTGAGCTGGTTGTAAATGCTGGCAATGGCCAGGCCGCCGCCGTTGGGACCGCCGAAGTTGCTGCCGAAAAAGCCTGTGAGTGCGTTCACGTGCTGCTGGTAGCCGGGTGATGCTGAAAGCATGTTGCTCTGCAGATGCTGCTGATGCCACAGGGAGCGGCTGGTGACTTGCGCGTTGGTGAGCGCGATGAGGATGCTGCCGCCTATGTTTCTGGCAAAGTTGATAAGGCCAGCAACCTGGTTCGAATCCTCTTTGGGCATCCCGACGTAGGCAGCGGTAGTGATGGAGATGAAGCAAAACGGAAGCGGGATCATCTGCACCACGCGCAGCCACGAGGCTTGAGCAAAGGTCATGTCCAGCGTGGTCACTTCGGCGGCGATGCGGAAGGTGATGATGAACAGCAGGAATCCCAGGGCAGTGAGGTAGCGAGCGGCGATTTTGCTGGTGGCGACGCCGGCCAGGGGCATGACGAACAGGAGTGTGAACCCGCCTCCGGTAAGGGCGAGCCCGGTCGTGGTCGCGGTCCAGCCAAGGAGCTGCTGCATGAACTCCGGCTGGAGGACGGTGTTGGCGTTCAACACGCCGCCTACCAGCATCATGAGAAAGCAACAGATGGCGAAATTCTTGAAGCGAAAGACCTTGAGATTGATCAGAGGGTCTTTTTGCCGCCACTCCCACCAAATGAGGGCGACCAGGCAGCTCACAAACATGAAGGCGAAGAAGCAGATGAAGTTGGATGAGAACCAGTCGTTCTCTTCGCCTTTGTCGAGCATGATCTGCATGCCGCCCATGGCGAGGGTGAGGAAGGCCAGGCCAACGTAATCCATTTTGAAGAATCGGGAGCGATCGGCTTTGATCCACGGCGGATCTTCAACGAGGCGCGTAACGAGGATGAAAGCGAGAATGCCGACGGGGATATTGATGTAGAAGATCCACCGCCAGGAAAAATTGTCGGTGATCCAGCCGCCCAAAGTGGGACCAATGGAGGGGGCAAGGACGGCGACCAGGCCGTAGAGAGCGAAGGCCTGGCCGCGTTTCTGGGGTTCGAATGAGTCGGCCATGATGGCCTGGGCCATGGGCTGCAGGCCGCCGCCGCCGGCCCCTTGCAGGATGCGGAAGAAAAGCAGCAAAGGCAGTGACGGCGCCGCTCCACAAAGAAAGCTGGAGACAGTAAAGATGATGATGCAGAGGACGAAGAAATTGCGGCGGCCCAGGACGCTGGAGGCCCATCCACCAAGCGGGAGGACGATAGCGTTGGAAACAAGATAACTGGTGAGAACCCAGGTGCCTTCATCGGGACTGGCGCCGAGCGAACCGGCAATGTGCGGGAGCGCGACGTTGGCGATCGAGGTATCGAGCACTTCCATGAAAGCCGCCAAGGCAACGGTCATGGCGATGAGCCAGGGATTGACTCTCGGCTTCCAGGGTGTCTGGAGGGACTGGTTCGGATTGTCAACCTGTTTTGCGGTTGGTGCTGCAGCGGACTTGGCCGGCGCGGCTGGTTGCAACTCGGGCAAAGGGCTCTCCTCAGGGCTTGGTGTTCAATTCGCGTTCCGTGTGATTAGTGGTCGGGGAAGCGCTGAGTCTTCTAGTGAAATCTCCGTACTTTTATGTAGATTCGGTTGAGCGGCTTTGGGGTTCATGGAATCGGCAAGACTTGGGCGATTCAGTCCCGGAAGGACGTTTAGGATGGGTCTGTCGGATAGAGTCTTCCAATTTTAGGAAAATCTTAGTATCTTCAAAAGGCGAATGGGCTTGCTGAGAGGCATGCAAGCAGAGACGCACTTCCCTTGGGCAAACTCCCGATGAACCCAGCCAAGCTTCCCGCAGCCACAATGGTCGAGCGCCTGCCCTGGCCGGTGCGCGCCCTGCTTGGCTGTTGCGTTGCTTGCCTGGGAGCAGGCCTGGCATACGCAATTGTGCCTTTCCGCGCCTTTCCACTGCTTTTGGCCTTCCCGGCGGTGATATTGAGCTGCTGGTTTCTGGGAATGTGGGGCGGGGCGTTCTGCGCGCTGACGGAAATCCTTCTGGTGGATTCGTTCCTGACCAAGACGCAGCTCCGGTTTGCGATTGGCAATGCAACCGAGGAATGGCGGCTTGCGGTTTTTGTTGGCGTCACACTGGGGCTTGGATGGGGGATACGGCGGTTATCGCGAGAACGAGCCCAACTAAGCACGCTGGAGTTGGAACAAAGGCTGATGCGTGCGACCGTGGAGCGGCAACTGGCGGAAGAGCGTGCGGCGGCCAGCGATGCGCTGCGTGATCGGGACGCGATGCTGCAGGTTGCGCTGGAGGCCAATGGCCTGGCTTTGTGGGTATGGGATCTGAAGAAGGGCACGATCCACTGGTCGGAGGAAAAGTACCGGATGATCGGATTGGAGCCTGGGTCTGTGGAGCCATCGACGGAAATCTGGCTGGCTGCGGTTCATCCGGAAGACGCGGAATCGGTGAGGAAGTCCGTGATGGCGACCCGGAATGGCGCTGCCGCCGATTATCACAACCAATACCGGGTGGTGTGGCCGGACGGCTCAATGCACTGGCTGGAGTCGCAAGGGAAATGCCAACGCGATGACGCTGGGCAGGTGGAGCGCGTTGTGGGTGTAGTGGCGGATGTGACGCGGCGCAAGCAGACCGAAGAAGCGCTGTTGCGCACGGAAAAGCTGGCCATTGCGGGACGGCTTGCGGCCTCAATCGCGCATGAAATCAATAATCCGCTGGAGGCAGTTTCAAACCTGCTCTTCCTGGTGACGCTGGCGGAGACCACGGAAACGGCACAGGAGCATGCTCGCCACGCGCTGGATCAACTGATGCGGGTTTCGCTGATTACGCAGCAGACGCTGAAGTTCCATCGCCAGGCAGGATCGCCAAAGAGCACTCGGCTGTCAGAGGTACTGGAGTCGGTGCTGGTGCTGTTTCGCAGCAAACTGGTGGCGGCGGATATCGCGGTGGACGTGCGTGCGGCTCGCGAGGTGAGTGTGAACTGCATGCCAAGCGAGACCCAGCAGATATTTGCGAACCTGGTAGCGAACTCAATAGACGCCATGCCGCAGGGCGGGCGCTTAGTGGTGCGACTGAGACCTTCCCGTGCGTGGCGGAACCCGGAAATAGCAGGGATGAGGGTTACGTTTGTCGACTCGGGCGTGGGCATGAGCCGGGCGACCATGCGGCAAGCTTTTGAGCCGTTTTTCACAACCAAGACGGAGACAGGAACTGGGCTGGGGATGTGGGTTGTTGCACAACTGGTGGAACGGCACCATGGTGAGGTGGAGGTTTGGAGCTGCCAGCGCGACGGTCGCAACGGGACGGCGTTTTCCGTTTTTATTCCATTTCAAGATGCGCTGGAGAGCAACGGCCAACCGGACAACGTGGATTCAGAGAGCGGCGCGGAAGCGGTCTCGGCTGGATAAGAGCAGAGGTCGCCCTCGCGTTGCGGCCTATTGTGCGGGTTCCGATTCTAGATTGAGCGGGCGTTTTGCGTCGGAGCGGCGCATGCGGCGGAATTTCCAGATGCCGTAACCCAGGCCGACTACAGCCACGGCCAGAAATGTCCAGAGTAGCGGCGCCGACCATTTTCCGAGTTCCTGATTCCATAGACGAACGACTTGGCGTCCATACCTCACGGCAAGCCAACTCACAAGCGAATAGCGCAGAATGCGCGCGGCCGAGTATGCGGCCAGAAAGCGGCCGCGCGAGACGCCAAGTGCGCCCGACGCAAGGATGAATGGCGAAAGCGGAATGGGCGGAGGCAGTATGGCCGGGAGAAACACAGCGAGAACAGGATGGCTTCCGACCCATGTGTTGACACGTTTAAGCATGCGGGCAGAGATCCAGCGCTTCATGGCCGCTTCTCCGCCCTTCTTGCCGATTTGCCAGGTGGTGTACCCGCCGACGACGCTGCCGGCTATGGCGCAGGCAGTGAGGAGCCAGGGATTGCCGCTATGGGAGACGAGCAGAAGCAGCAGAACATCGGTACTTCCGGGGATGGGCAGGGGAATGATGGATGAGTCCACGATGGCGAGCGCAAACAGACCGACCGGGCCCAGGCGTACGAGCCAATGGGGAAGCAACGAGTGGCGTGCGCGAGTGGCCGGAACTGCGGCAAGAATATTCACTATAAAGTTTGACGCAACTTGGGAGCGGCGGGACGTATGGTGGTCGGACATCACTCGGAGCCTTGGCCGATTGCAGGTTATCCGCAGCCTGCACACGCATGATCTAAAATCTCTCGTTATGAACCAAAGAGCCCTTCGATTCAGTGCACTTTCAATTTGCTGCGCATTCTTGGCTGTCGTTGTTGCGCCGCACTTCTTGGGTGCGGAGAAACCCAAGGTTCTTCCAATAGAGGAAGTAGATCGGTCGGTCATTGCGGCGTTGTCGCACCAGGGCGTCGCGAAGGCAAAAATCGTTTCTCACATCGACTTGACGCAATCCTTTGGAACCTTGACCCAGTGGACGTTCGTAGCCATCCAGGATGGCGGCCACCCAGTAGACGAATTCGAGGACCATGGACCAGTATTCCTTTGTCTTGTAAAAGCAGCTAGCCCGGATTGCACTCAGCACTTCTATGAACATGTCAGCAGTGACATGCCGGAGCTCGACACACCCTATCATCTTTTCGCAGGCAACGTTGTTTACGCGAACCAGAACAAGTCCAGTCCGCTGCTGTTCGTAAAAGTGTGCGCGGCGCAAGGCCCCAACGGCAACTGCGGAATCGCTACTGCATTGTATCGATATGACAAGGGGACTGACCGCTTCATTCGCGTGTTCCTGAACCTAACAGGACGAAATAACAATCAGGACACACGTTTCGTCGAAAGCGGGCCACTGCGAGGAGACGTGATCGTAGACGAGCCTACAGAGAATGCGCCCTACGCCTACTGGATTGAGGTCTACCGGGCAGGGGATTCCGGGCAGTATGCCCAGATTCTCCGCTATCGCGCTCACACCGGCTACTCAGATGGCAATCTGCTGGCCGTGGCTGATTCAGAAATGCCTGAAATACTGCATCGTTTGGGATTGTGGCAGCCCGGGGACCCGTTGCCTGCTCCTGCCCACCTGCCTGAGGGATGCAGTCAAGTGTTCATGCGGCATGGTGAAGAATGGTGCAAGTGATGGGCAGGGGCGTGCCGTCGCTGCCCAGAGAGTCACTTCGCGGTGAGCAAAATCGCCGCTGACCGTGAGCTCAGAATTGGCACAAAATCCGGAGACGGTTTTTCAATGTGTTCATCTCCGCCACTGGAATGCAGGCGAAATGTAACATAGAACAGAACAGGACAGAAACAAACAAGGACTTCCTCATGGCAACTGCCCCTATCACTTCACGGCTCACGCTGAGCCAGCTTGCCCCCGGCGCGCTTCAGTCTGAAATTCGCGCCATGTCCGTCGCCTGCGATCAGATGGGCGGCATCAATCTTGCCCAGGGCGTGTGCGACACACCGGTGCCGCAGGTGGTGGAAGAAGCGGCCATCCAGGCCATTCGCGACGGTCACAACATCTACACGCGTCTCGATGGTATTGCGCGGCTTCGCAACGCAATCTCCGCCAAGCAGGAACGCGACTATGCGCTCAAGTACAATCCGGAGACGGAAGTCCTTGTGGCCTCTGGCGCAACCGGCGGATTCCATGCGGCCTGTATGGCACTGCTGAATCCCGGCGATGAAGTGCTGCTGTTTGAGCCCTTCTATGGATACCATGTGTCCACGCTCCGATCGTTGCGCGTAAACCCAGTCTTCGTGCCGCTGGCTGAGCCGGGCTTTGCTCTCGATACGGAAGCGCTGCGCGCGGCTATCACGCCAAAGACGCGGGCAATTGTCGTGAATACACCGGCGAACCCAAGCGGCAAGATATTCTCTTTTGCGGAACTTGAAGTGATTGCCGAAGTGGCGCAGGCACACGATCTATTTGTTTTTACCGATGAGATCTACGAGTACTTCGTCTATGACGGGCAGAGGCATGTTAGCCCCGCCACATTGCCGGGCATGCGCGAGCGCACTATTGTGTTGTCAGGTTTCTCAAAGACATTCAGCGTGACGGGATGGCGCCTTGGCTATGTGACAGCGGATGCGCGCTGGCTGCCCGCGATGAATTACTTCCACGACCTGACTTATGTTTGCGCGCCGAGTGCTTTGCAGCATGGTGTGGCCGCGGGGTTAGAGCAGCTTCCGCCGAGCTTCTACACGCAGTTGGCTGCCGATCATCAGGACAAGCGTACTCGGATCCTGAGCGCGCTGACGGATGCGGGACTTACGCCGACGACACCTGCGGGTGCTTATTATGTGCTTGCCAATTCAAGCAACCTCCCCGGCGCAAACGCCCCGGAGAAAGCGCGGAATCTGCTGGCTGCTACTGGAGTGGCCGCAGTGGCCGGGAGCGCATTTTTCCGTCCCGGACGCGGCGAGAACCTGCTGCGATTCTGCTTCGCCAAGAAGGACGAAGACCTGAACGAAGCCTGCGCGCGGCTGCGAAGACTCTGATTCTCATTCATGGTCGCTGTCTCGGCGTGGAGGTTCGCAAAGATGTGAACTTTCGTTGAAGCGGGTTCAAGGGAGGATCGCGTTCCAGTTACCCTGTTGTCAAAGTATTTACTGATGGTGCGAGTTGTATAACTAGAGTTGTATGTAACTTGACAGCTCGGCCTATATATCAACTACTAACATCCATTTGTGACTCCTTTGCTTTCTCCGCTTCTGCTGATCCTATCCAGAGTTATCTACACGAAAATTCATCTTCCGAATTGTTAGAAACAGGAAAGGAGTTTTCTGCCTCTGAACGATAAGCATGGGGAGAGATAGGTACGCCCTCTGTGCTTCCCCCTCTCTATCTCATCGCAACAAGGCAGGAGACTACCCCCATGACTACTCCCCATAGTCCATCGAAGTCCGAGGCGCAGAATGCGCCGAAGAAGACAGTGCGCCACGGCGTTCAATCGCAGCGGCCCAAAGTGAAAGTGCCACTCGGCACAAAGCCACACCCAAGCAAAAGCGGCCTCGGCGCCGGCAATGCGGGAGGCGCAAGCGGCGGATCTGCCGGCTCAGGCGATTTCCCGTTCTTCGTTTACAACGGTGGGCCCGTTGTGACTAATCCTCAGGTCTATAACATCTTTCTTGGCGATTGGTCGTCAGCGTCGGCGCAGACGCGTGCAACGAACCTGAATCAGTTCATCAGCGACCTGATGAACAGTGACTACATGAACATCCTCTCGCAGTATGGCTGCGGGTCCACGGGTACGTTCCAGCAGGGCGTGTTCATTGCCAATTCGAAAACCAGTTTGCTGGATAGCGAACTGCAGACCATCATTCAGACGGCGATCAACAACAACACGCTTCCCGAGCCGGTGGCAGGCAGCAACATCGTTTATGTGTTTTGTCTCGATGACAACAAGGGCGTCGAAGACGGGAGTAACATCCTCTGCGAGGCGAGCGGCGACAACGCCTTTGGCTATCACAGCTTCTTTACGACGACAGCGGGAAACCCCGGCTATTACGCGGTGATCCCGGGCCTGACGGATACCTGCCTGGCCAACTCATGCCCCGGCGGAAACTCCGGCTGCTCTCTGCAGACGACGATGACGCAGGAACAGCGCCAGACCAAGGTCCTGTCGCATGAGTTTTCTGAGATGGTCTCCGACCCGCAGGTGGGCACGAACTTTGGATGGAATGATCCGACCGATGCCGACGCGGGAGAGAACGGAGATATTTGCAATTTCATTACGCCGGGACCCATCACCGTTGGCTCAAACACGTGGACCGTGCAGCCCATGTACAGCAAATGGGATGACATGCAGAGTAATGGCTCGACAACCTGCGTGTTTGGCGAGCCGAATCCGCTGCCCTCGCTGCTGCCGAACGTGTCGATCATTGTGCAGCGCAGCACGTTCGGCAAAGACGAAGTGAGCGTGAACACCAGCGGGGGACACACGGACAAGTACACCGACGCGTTTTACGTGGTGGTGTATGGGTTCAGTCCCGACGAGCTGCAACTCAACTCCGGCAACCTTGCGAATCCGCCGAATCAGCCCAGCTTTACTGGTGGTTTCTTTGGTATTTCCCAGATGCAGATTGCTTTTGACAGCGCAACCGGAGTGCAACTGGAGGACATAACGCAGCCCCAGATGATCCAGAACATTGTGTTCCCCTATAACATCAGCTTCACCGGCGTGAACGCCTTCGGTAATGTACCCGCCAATCCCGGATACGTCGATCTCCCGCTGACGGCGACGATGACACTAACACCGTTCGGCAACTATCCCGAACTGAATGTGACGCGGAGCGGCAGCGCGGAATTCCAGCTGGTGTTACAGGCCGATCCTTACATGACGGCTGGAGAGACGTGGTGGCTGAGTAATGACATGCGTGTCTTTTCGGTAACTCCTGCGGCGCTGATGGCGAACCAGGCGCCGCTGACAAACTCAACCACGTTGTTTACGGATCCGAACACGTACATCCAGAGTTTGATCGACGAGCTGAACACTTTCTACAACAACAATCCCTCGAACGTTCAACATCCGTTCGACACAATCACGGCCAATGAAGATGAGTCTGCGCTGGAGTTGAACCAGCAGGTGGCAGGCCAGAATGTGTATAGCTTCGGGCTGGCTCGCGTGCATCTGCAGGGAGATACAGCAAGCGATGTGCGCGCGTTCTTCCGCCTCTTCATCAGTTCCTCTCCGGATACCACATTTAACCAGAACACGACCTTCAGACGGCATCCACAGACTGACTCGATGGGCAATAACATTGCAGGCACGGAAGTTCCGTTGCTGGGATTCATTACCAACGACATGCCATCGACGATTCCATTCTTCGCTGCGCCGAGAATCGATTCTACGTCGGCGTCGATGACCACACAGCCTGATCCGAAGAACATTCAAACCATTCCCGATCCTGCGATTTCGCCTGCGCCTGCACCGGGCGATATTGTGACTGCTTACTTTGGCTGCTATCTCGACATCAACCAGCCGGGGAAGCAGTTCCCGCTCAACCCCTCCACTGCTTCCACCACCGATGGACCGTGGAATTCATCGGAGATTCTGCCAATTCCGGGTCTGATCATGGGCAACCATGCATGCCTGGTGACTGAGATTGCCTACGATTCGGATCCCATTCCGCCGCAGGCCAATGCTGCGCAGTCAGACAAACTCGGACAGCGAAACCTTGCATGGGGACCATCGAACAATCCAGGATCGGCGGCCTCGCGGCGCGTTCCAACAACCTTCAATGTGCTGCCGGGAAAGACGGCAAACCAAACCGGCGGCGTTCCCGATCAACTGATGATTGAGTGGGGTAACGTTCCTGCTGGAAGCATCGCGTCCATTTACTGGCCGCAGGTGAGCGCGGATACGGTTCTGGAACTTGCCGCACTGCAGACACCGGTGAAGGCGCTGAGCAAGGTGGATGCGAATACGATTCAGTGCACCACCGGCAGCGTCACATTCATTCCCATTCCACCCAGCACCAGCGCAAACCTGGCGGGATTGATCACGCTTGATTTGCCGGCAGGCGTGGTGGCGGGTCAGGAGTTCAACGTAGTGGTGCGCCGCATCGGTTCGATCGTCAAGCCGGTGATTGAAACCAACGAGCGCGGCGGTAAAGGGAGCCTGCTGTGGCGCTATGTGGTGGGCGCGTTCCAGATTCGAATCCCGGTGAAGAAGGCGACCCACCTGCTCGCCGACGAAGAGAACCTGCTCGCGGTTTTCAAGTGGAAGCTCGAGCAGATTCCAGCAACGAACCGGTGGCACCCTGTACTGAACCGCTACGTTGAGCAAATCATCGGCAGAGTGGACGGGTTCGGAGGCAATGGCGGCCTCGTTCCTCCGTCGCCGCTTGGATATGGCCATGGGAAGCCCATCCACGGTGGTCATGGCGGCCACGGCGGAGGGCACGACCACGACGATCTCACCGAGCACACCGGCAAAGTATCAAGCCTGGTGTACGACCGGTTCGGCGACTTCGAGCGGTTCCATCTGCGCACGGAAGCAGGGCACGATCTGCATTTCCACAGTCACGAAGCCGAGATCGAAAGACTGGTGAAGTATGCATGGGAGAAACGCGTTGTGGTGACGGTGTTTGCGCATCATCACGATCCGTTTGTGCCGGTCAGCATCATCCTGCGGAGGTACCCGTTGCTGGAAGGATGACGCAACGGTTCATAAGCGCACAAACCAAGGCCGCCGCTCCAATTTGCTGGAGCGGCGGCCTTGGTTTGCACTGCGAGCGTTATACGACTAACTGCTTGCCGTCAGCTCATCGCGTTCCTTGAATGCCATCCAGAAAAGAAGAAGGACCACCGCTGACAGGCCGCCGCTGACTAGCCAGATGGGTTGCCATGCATGTGTTGCGCTGCCGTCCGCCGCTACCGTTGCGAAGTGGTCGACGACCCAACCGGACAGGAACGAACCGACAAACATACCCGCGCCGTAGGTGATCAGGGTGATCATGCCCTGTGCGGCTGCGCGGTAGGCGAGCGGGGCCTTGCGGTCGACGTAGATTTGGCCGGTGACGAAGAAAAAGTCGTAACAGATGCCGTGGAGCAGGATGCCAAGATAGAGCATCCAGACGCCCGCGCCAGCGTTGCCGAAGGCGAACAGCACGTAGCGCAGCGCCCACGCGCTCATGCCGGCAATGAGCATGTACTTGACGCCGAGACGGCGGAAGAACCAGGCGATGAAGAGCATGCAGAGGAGTTCAGACCCCTGGCCCATGGCCATTTTGCCTGC
>Ga0302193_10002506_pt1 | contig 15158 bp, 11 predicted proteins | sample II_Bog_E3_3_FD_200228 | JGI IMG/M metagenome (GOLD analysis project Ga0302193, IMG submission 200228) | Peat permafrost microbial communities from Stordalen Mire near Abisko, Sweden - II_Bog_E3_3 | ecosystem: Environmental > Terrestrial > Soil > Wetlands > Peat | place: Sweden: Abisko...
CCTTGAGCTGAGGCGGCCACGTCAGCGCACCGTAACCGTCGGCTCGACGGACATGCCCGGGCCGAGAAGACAGTCCTTGGGCGGATGATCCAGGATGATCTTCACCGGAACGCGCTGAACGACCTTCACGAAGTTTCCGGTCGCGTTCTCTGCGGGCAGAATGCTGAAAGCTTGACCGGCGCCGTGCTGGATCGAGTCGACGTGGCCTTCAATCCGGTCCTGCGGACAGGCGTCCACGTGGACCGACACCGTCTGTCCGACTCGCATCAACGCGAGTTGGGTCTCCTTGAAATTGGCGGTGATCCAGACGTCAAGCGGCACAATCGCCAGGATCTGTGTTCCGGGCTGGACGTAGTTGCCGACCGCCGCCGAATTCTGCGCGATGTGGCCAGCGACCGGCGCCACGATACGGGCATAGCCCAGGTTGATGTCAGCCTCGTCCAGCTGAGCCTGCGCGGCGCGCACCTGATCCTCGCCGGACGCCGCCAGGGTCCGGCTGGCCTTGATCTGGTCGGCGCGGGCGGTGGCCGCCTTGGCAAGGGAATCGCGCTGCGCCGCCGTCTGACGGGCCAGCGCTAGCGCCTGATCGAACGGCTGCTGGGCGACAGCGGCGGGGTTTAGGCTCTGCAAAGCGCGATAGCGGGCCAAGTCGCGGGCGGCATTGTCAGCCTGAGCTGAAGCGGCTGCGACATCGGCCTGAGCCTGCTGATAGCTCGCCTGGTTGACGCCGATCTGAACGGTCGCATTGTCGAGTTGAGCCTGGGCCTGGGCCTTTTGCGCAAGCGCCTGCGCGACGTGGGTCTGGCTGTCGGCCGAGTCGATCACCACCAAGAGCTCACCGGCCTTAACGGACTGATTGTCGTCGACCAGGACACGGGAAATGCGTCCTGAGACCTGTGGCGCCAACTGGACGATGTGGGCGTCGATGAAGGCGTCGTCGGTGGACTCGAAATGGCGCGCATGAAGCCAGAACACGACGCCGCCCAGAAGCGCCAGCGCAAGAAGCGTCGCGCCGGTTAAGAGAAGGATGGGGTGCTGGGACAAGCCCTTCTTGGGAGCGGCTTGTTCCCCTCCCGCCTCGCTCGAAGCGGAAGGACCAGGACGCTCTGCCTCGGCCGGGGAGCCTAGGGTCCCGGCGGGGGATGCGTCTCCTGCAACGGTCTTCGCCTCATCGATCGGGGAAACCTCCACGCTGCCGCCCGCGTGCTTTGAGTTGGGCGAACTGATCAACTCACCGAAGGGCGATCGATCCCGATTGAAGTCATTCAACTCGGGCCCAGTCCTGAACCGCCATCGACTTCAACATGCAGGAAGCGCCAATCGATAGACGGTCGCTGTCGGAATCCTTCATCGTCGGCGGGTCCCATTCTGGCGCGCGATCACCTGATAGGTACCGGACGGGTGCATCTCACAGCAGAGTCGGAAACTACTCAGGGCCGATGTGGCGACGCTTAGACTCCGCCGTCGTGGTGACGTGCCGCGGTGAGGCTACCGGGCTCCGAACCTGGTCTCTCAGAGCGATGTACCACCCTCGCCGAGTGAGTAGTTTCCGAGGCTCCTTCGAGCGCTCTAGCCTCTCTATAGCAGCGTCAGCGAACTCGACCCGTTCTGAGGCTGTCTCTCCGGCCTTGGCGGCCCGCTGCACAAACGCCGGCCCGCAAGGCCCAGGGATCGGTAGATGTTGACCCACCGAAGGCGGCTCCACTCGTTTTTGGCCGCCGTCGCAGTCTTGGCAGTCTGCTTGGTCGCCTGGGCCGTCTTCCACGGCAAGCCCGCCAAGGCATCCAAGCCCCAGGCCGTCCCCGTTTCGGTCGCCACGGCGGCGGTCGCGGATGTTCCAGTCACCGTCAACGTCCTCGGCTCGGCCCAGGCTTGGACAAGCGACACAATCGTCGCCCAGGTCAGCGGTCTGCTTCGCAGCGTCTACTTCGTCGAAGGGACCGATGTCCGAGCGGGTCAGCTATTGGCCCAGATCGATCCCGCTCCTTTTCGCGCGGCGCTCACTCAGGCGCAGGGCGCGCTCAGACGAGACCGCGCGCTGCTGGCGGGCGCCCGTGTCGATCTTGCCCGCTACCAAACCTTGACGCAGCAGGACTCGATTGCACGTCAGACGTTCGATGATCAGACCGCTCTGGTGCACCAGGACGAGGGCGTCGTACAGCTCGACGAGGGCATCGTCGAGAACGCTCAGATCAACCTTCGCTGGTGCCGCATAACCTCTCCCATAACGGGGCGCACCGGCGTCCGTTCGGTCGACCCTGGCAACTTCGTGGCCCCGTCCGCGGGAACCGGGACGACCTCCGCCGCAACCGGCGCCACGACCGGTCCGATCGGGATCGTGATCGTCAATCAGATCGATCCGATCGCAGTCACGTTTTCAGTCCCTCAAGGCGCCTACCAGCGCCTTAGGGACGTATCCAATGGCTTCCGCATTCCCCTCGTGACGCGAGCATTCAGCCAGGAAACGAACGCGCTCTTAGGAACGGGCGAACTCAGCATCGCTGACAACCGGGTGCTCGCCGCAACCGGCACGGTCGCAATGAAGGCGCGTTTCGACAATGCCGGTGAGCGCTTATTACCTGGCCAGTTCGTCAACGTTCAGCTCACGCTGCAAACACTCTCACACGCGACCACAATTCCCACCACGGCGGTCAACCAGGGGCCAAACGGGCCCTTTGCCTACGTAGTGGGTGCCGATCAGAAAGTGTCGATCCGGCCGCTCAAGGTCGGCGCAACCGAAGGCGCGACCACGGTGATAACCGCCGGTGTCCAGCCTGGAGAGACCGTGGTCACCGACGGCCAGACGTCCCTCGACGCCGGCTCGATTGTCAGGATCAGTCAACGCACGTTGACGCCGGCTGCGCCGCCGTGAGCCTCTCCAGTCCGTTCATCCACCGGCCGGTGGCGACCGCCCTTATTGCAATCGCTTTCCTGTTGGTCGGGATCGTCGGGTACCTCAACCTGCCTGTCGCGGCCTTGCCGAACGTTGACTTCCCTACCATTCAGGTGAGCACCCAGCTTCCAGGGGCCAGCCCCGAGACGATGGCCTCGAGCGTCGCCACACCGCTCGAACGCCAGTTTTCCCTTATACCTGGCATCAGCCAGATGACCTCGGTCAGCTCGCTCGGCTCAACGAGCATCACGCTCCAGTTCGAGCTCTCGCAGAACATCAACACCGACTTTGAACTCGTGCAGGCCGCTATTACGGCAGCCAGCGGCCAGCTGCCGGCAAGCCTCCCGAGCGCGCCCACCCTTCGCGAGGTCAACCCGGCCGATGCGCCGATCATGATCTTGTCGCTCAGTTCCGACGCCCTGCCGCTCGCGCAGGTGGATGACTACGCCGACATCATCCTCTCTCAGCAGATATCGAGAATCCAAGGCGTGGGCCTTGTCACGCTCGGCGGCCAACAGAAGCCGGCGATGCGCATCCAGATCGATCCTCGCAAGATCGCGGCCCTAGGCTTGCAGATCGACGACATCCGCGCCCGGATCGTCGCCAGCACGGTCAACGCCCCCAAGGGCGCGACCAAGGGGTCCAGTCAGGACCTGACCGTCTACGCCAATGACCAGATTCTCGATCCGGCGCCGTGGAATCAGCTCGTGGTGGGCTACCACAACGGTGCGGCCATCCGCCTGGAGGATCTGGGTGGCGCTAGCCAGGGCGTGGAGAACAACCAGATTGGCGCCTGGGCATTCCCGGGAAAGGCAAACACCGATCCCACGCTGTCGGGCGGCCAGAGCATCCTTCTGCTCGTCTACAAGCTTCCGGGAGCCAACGTCATTCAGACGGTGGACGCGATCACCAAGGCGTTGCCCGGTCTGCAGGCCAATATTCCGCCGGCCATCAAGATTCACGTGCTCGCGGATCGAACCCAGACCATCCGCGCTTCGGTCAAGGACGTGGAAATAACCCTGCTCATCACCATCGCTCTGGTGGTGATCGTTATCTTTCTGTTCCTGCGCGACATCCGAGCGACCCTCATTCCCAGCGCGCTGATACCCCTGGCTCTGCTGGCGACCACTGCGGTCATGCTTCCGCTCGGCTTCAGCCTGGACAACCTTTCCCTGATGGCGCTCACCATTGCCGTGGGCTTCGTCGTCGATGACGCGATCGTCATGAGCGAGGTGATCTGGCGCAGGATCGAGGCCGGCGACGCACCATTCGACGCTGCGCTTGCTGGCGCAAGCGAGATCGGTTTCACCATTCTGACCATCTCGATCTCGCTGATCGTGGTGTTCACACCCCTGATGTTCATGGGCGGGGTGGTCGGTCTTCTGATGCGCGAGTTCGCCATCACGCTCAGCATTGCGGTGCTCCTATCGCTGTTTCTATCCCTGACGCTGACGCCGATGCTGTGCGCCAAATTCCTGAGGGCACCCAAGCCGGCATCTAATCCCGTCACCCGGTTGTTGGAGCAAGGCTTCGCCAAGCTGGAGGCTGGATATGCACGCGCGTTGGACGTGGTTCTGCTCCACAAACTGGTGACGCTCGGCGTGTTCGTGGCGACGGTCATTGGGGCGATCTGGCTCTACGTGACCGTTTCCACCGGGTTCTTTCCCCAGCAGGACACCGGCTTCCTTAGCGGGGTCATGATCACCTCGCAGGATTCCTCCTTCATAAAGACCAGGCAGAAAGTGCGGAACGTCGCCGCAGTCCTGAGCCAGGATCCGGACGTGGCCGGGGTGGCCATGTTCATCGGCTCATCGAGCACCAACCAGGCGAACCTGAGTATCGCCCTGAAATCAAAGGATTCCGGTCGTACCGCGACGGCCGACCAGGTGATCACCAGGCTTCGTCCGAAACTTGCTCAATTGGTTGGGGCACAGACCTTTCTTCAGGCGGCGCAGGACATCAATGTCGGCGGCCGCACCGGGCAAGCGCAGTACCAATACACGCTGTCCGATTCAGACCTGGCCGAGCTCGACGCATGGGCCCCCAAGCTGCTTGCGGCGATGAAGAACCTTCCCCAACTCACCGACGTGAGTTCCGACCAGCAATCGCAAGGCGGAGCTATCAACCTGACCATTGACCGCGCCGCGGCAGGGCGATTTGGAATCTCGCCAACCGACATCGATGCTGCGATCTATGAACTGATCGGGCAGGACGAGGTCACGCAGTATTATACGCAACAAAACAGCTACCACGTGGTGGTGGAAGCGCCGCCGACCCTCCAGGCGACGCCGGACCTGTTCAACGCAGTTTATCTCCTGTCTCCAGTCACGGGACAGAATGTCCCGCTCTCCCAGTTCGTGACGGTCGGTCCCCCGCAGACAAGCAGCGTCACTGTGAGCCACCAAAACGAATATCCAGCCGCCACCCTGTCATTCAACCTCGCCCCGGGCGTCGCACTGAGCCAGGCCACACAAGCAGTGCAGTCTGCACGCGACAGGCTGGGTGCACCGGTCACGCTCACCGGCGCGTTTCAGGGGACGGCTCAGGTATTTCAGCAATCCCTCGCCAGCGCGCCAATCCTGATCGGCGCAGCGCTGTTGGCGGTCTATGTGATCCTGGGTGTGCTCTATGAGAGCTTCATCCATCCCCTGACGATCATCTCGACCCTGCCCTCGGCGGGACTCGGCGCCCTGCTCGCCTTGATCGCTGTGGGCCAGGACCTCAACGTCATCGGCATCATCGCCATCATTCTGCTGATCGGCATCGTCAAGAAGAACGGCATCATGATCGTCGACGTCGCTTTGCGTCTCGAGCGAGAAAAGGGGCTCGATGCCGAGGCGGCGGTGCGCGAGGCCTCCCACCAGCGGCTGCGGCCCATCCTGATGACCACGGCTTGCGCGGCCTTGGGCGGAGTTCCGATGATCCTCATGAACGGCACCGGGGCGGAGTTTCGCCAGCCCTTAGGCTGGGCCATCGTCGGCGGGTTGTTGGTGTCGCAGGTGCTCACCCTGTTCACCACCCCGGTGATCTACATCTATCTGGACCGCCTGCGTGCCTCAAAGGGCAAGCTGATGCCGGTTGCGCCCAAACCAGGGGGAGCGCCTGCAGAGGCGGCTCAGCCGATCTGAACGCAACCGGGCGGGCCACGAGCGAGCACGGCCTGGAAACTCGCAACTCGAGGACATGGGCATCGCGCTTTTCAGCGGCGGGTCCCGCCGCTCGTCGCGGCAACTTACTTACGGTGGTCGCGCCGGTTGGCCTGAGTAGTTTCCGAGGCTGCTCCGCAACACGGACGGCGCGATACGGTCAGCCCGACCAGCAGAGTTTTTCAACTCCGACACGGCGCCCCTCAGACCAGTCAATCCCTGGAGATTCGACCATGCAGGAAACGCGTACGTGAACCAGTCGCAGGACCACCAGCATCTCTCGAGTGGCCATAGGCAATCTGAGATCTACGGATGACGGCTACTCCCGCAGAGGCTGTTGAAGACATCGTTCGATCGCTCGGATCTGACCGAACGCGTCTGATGGACATCGTCATCGCCGTCCAGCAGCGGTTTGGCCACGTCAGCAACGCGGCTGTTCAGACGATGGCGGCGGGCCTTGGCATTCACCCGGTCGAGATCGAGGACATGGTGTCTTTTTACGCCTTCTTCGATCGGGAACCCCGAGGCCGCAACCGCATCCGCCTGTCCAAAACCCCCGTTTCGTTCATGAAGGGCGCTAAGGAGGTCGCGCAGGCATTCGCACAGGCGCTCGGCATTCAGGTTGGCGAGACGACAGCGGACGGCATGTTCACGCTGCAGTGGACGAGCGATATCGGTCTGGCCGATCATGAGCCGGCCGCCCTGGTCAACGGGATAGCGTTGGCCGACCTCACGCCCACGGACGTGCCATTGATCCTGGCGGCCCTCCGGCAGGCCGGCGAGACCGGCGCCCTACCTTCATATCCGCCGCATCTATCCGACGCCGCGCACCTGCCAAAGTCCGCCATCCGATCGAGTCTGGTCCAAGCCGGAGCGCTGCTTTCAGGCTCGCCCGTCAGGGCGGAAGGGCTGAAAGCAGCGCTGGCTCTCACGCCCGAAGACGTGATCGAGGAGATCGCCAAGTCCAAACTCCGCGGCCGTGGCGGCGCCGGCTTTCCCACCGGAATGAAATGGCGGTTAACCCGCAAGGCGACCGGCGTCGAACACTACATCGCCTGCAATGCGGACGAGGGCGAGCCGGGCACCTTCAAGGACCGCCTCTTGCTGATGGAAAACCCCGATCTGGTTTTCGACGGCATCACAATCGCGGGCTACGCGCTGGGCGGCCGTGAAGGGTTGCTCTACCTCCGCGGTGAGTATGCTTACATGTGGGACGACCTTCAGCGGGTTCTGACCGAACGCCGCCGCCTGGGGCTGCTGGGCGCCAACATCTGCGGCAAAGCCGGGTTCGATTTCGACATCCGTATCCAGCTCGGGGCCGGCGCCTACATCTGCGGCGAGGAATCCTCCTTGCTTGAATCCCTCGAAGGAAAGCGCGGCTCGACCCGCGACCGGCCGCCCTTCCCGACCGAGCGTGGTTATCTTGGGCAGCCTACCGCGATCGATAATGTCGAGACCCTGGTGTGCGCGGCCCGCATAATGGAAAAGGGCGCTGCCTGGTTCACAGGTCTCGGCACGAAGGATTCCACCGGCACAAAGCTGATGTGCGTGTCGGGCGATTGCGAACGGCCCGGCGTGTACGAAACACCGTTCGGGATCACCATCAACGAGCTTCTCGATCTGGTCGGCGCGCCGGATGCGCAATACGTCCAGTTCAGCGGGCCGTCCGGCCAAGCGATCGCGCCTAAGGATTTCGGCCGGCGCATCGCCTATGAGGATCTGTCCACGGGCGGATCGACAATGATCTTTGGTCCTGGGCGCGACGTGCTCGAGATCGCGCTCCAGTTCGCGGACTTCTTTGTCGATGAGTCCTGCGGCTGGTGCGCGCCCTGCCGGATCGGAACGAACCTGCTCAAGCAGGGGATGGAAAAGGTCGTCGCGGGCCGCGCGACGCTTGCCGATCTCGCTTCCACCGAAGCCCTGGCCAATACAGTTGTTCGAATGAGCCGTTGCGGCCTCGGCCAGACCGCGCCGAACCCGATCCTGACGACCATGCGGAGCTTTCCGGAGCTCTACGAAGCGCGCCTCGCGGCCGCTTCTTTTGAGCCGCTCGTCACCCTGGACGACGCCTTGCGCGAAGCCGTCAAGGTCCAGGGTCGCGAACCCGTGACGGAGGAAGCTTAGCGTGGACGCTGACACCTTTTCGTTCACCATCGACGGTGTGGAGGTCGAGGCCTCGAAGGGCCAATCTGTGCTTGAGGCCTGTGACGCGGCGGGCGTCTACATCCCGCGCCTTTGTCATCATCCGGACCTAGCGGCTTCGGGCACTTGCCGTATCTGCACCTGCAAGATCAACGGCCGCAGTGTTGCGGCCTGTGTGACGCCGGCCGCGCAGGGCATGGTGATCGAGAACGACACCCCGTTGCTGACGGCCGATCGTCGCGCTCTGATCGAGATGTTCTTCGTCGAGGGCAACCATCCCTGCCCCTATTGCGTGGCGAGTGGGGATTGCGAACTTCAGGCGCTCGGCTACCGGCTCGGGATGGTTGCGCCGACCCAGCCCTACCAGTGGCCGACGAACGCCATCGACGCCTCTCATCCCGACATCTACCTCGATCGCGATCGTTGCATCCTCTGTTCCCGCTGCATCGAAGCGTCTCGGATGGAGGATGGGAAGACCGTGTTCGGCTTCGAAGGGCGCGGCATCGCCATGCGGCTGAACGTGGACGCGGCGGGCGGGCTTGGAGACACACAGATGGCCGCCGTTGATAGGGCCGCCAGCGTCTGCCCGGTCGCCTGCATCGTCGTCAAGCGCGACAGCTACCGCATTGCCAACGGCAAGCGCCGCTTTGACAAGGCGCCCATCGGCAGCGACATCGAGGCCAAGCGCCCAGGCCACAAGCCATGAACGCCCCGAAACTCAAGAGCGTGAAGCCAACCCTGGCGACCTGCGCCCTGACTGGCTGTTTCGGCTGTCACATGTCGCTGCTCGACATCGACGAGCGCCTGCTGGAATTGGTCGACTTGGTCGATCTTGATGTCTCGCCGTTCGACGACAAGAAGGCCTTCGACCGGCCCGTTGATGTAGGTTTCATCGAGGGCGGCTGTTCCAATGAGTATAACGTCAAAGAGCTCAAGGAATTCCGCAAACATTGCCGAATCCTCGTGTCAGTCGGCGCCTGTGCCATCACTGGCGGCGTTCCGGCGATGCGCAACAGCATTGGCCTACGCGAGTGTCTGGAGGCCGTTTATCTGAAAGGGGTATCCCTCGAAGGTCAGGGCGTCATTCCCAATGATGAGGATCTGCCGCTGCTGCTCGACAGGGTCTACCCCTCGCATGAAGTGGTGAAGATCGACTATTTCCTGCCCGGCTGTCCGCCATCCGGCGACGCCATGTGGGAAGGCCTCAAGGCTCTGCTCACCGGCCATGAGCCGGCTTTGCCCTACCTGTTGTGCAAGTACGAATGATGGCCCGGATCGGACACAGGCCATGAGCGATATTCACGTCGACCTGGGGCAAGACGCCCCCGTCCGGACCAGCCCCGGACCGCGCAAGATCGTCATCGATCCCGTCACCCGAGTCGAGGGTCACGGCAAGGTGACCATCCGGCTCAATGAAGCTGGCGAGGTCGAACAGGCGCGGTTTCACATCGTCGAATTTCGCGGCTTCGAGCGCTTCATCCAGGGCCGGATGTACTGGGAAGTCCCGGTCATCGTCCAACGCCTCTGCGGCATCTGTCCGGTCAGCCATCACCTTTGCGCCGCCAAGGCGATGGACATCGTCGCCGGCGTCGATCAGGTCACGCCCACCGCCGACAAGATGCGGCGGTTGATGCACTACGGCCAGGTGCTGCAGTCGAACGCCGTCAACTTCTTCCACTTGGCCTCACCTGACCTCCTGCTCGGCTTCGAGGCGCCGGTGGCCCAACGCAACATCATCGGCGTGATCGAGGCGTTTCCGGAGGTCGGCAAGTGGGCGATCATGATCCGCAAGTTCGGCCAACAGGTGATCGCCGCCACCGGCGGCCGGCGTATTCACCCCCGGCTCTGCATCCCTGGCGGCGTCAATCAGAACCTTTCGGTCGAAAGCCGCGACGCCCTGCGCGGCGATGTCGATCAGATCATTCGGTGGTGTTGCGACGCGTTGGAATTGCACAAGCGCTTTGTCCACACCCATGAGGAGCTGCACGCGACCTTCGCCAGCTTTCCCTCGAACTACATGAGTCTGGTCGGCGCCGACGGCGCCATGGATCTCTATGACGGGACGCTGAAGGCGATCGACGCCACGGGCGCCCCGATCTTCGAAGGCGTTCGTCCGGACCAGTACCGCGATTACATGATCGAGGAGGTCCGATCGTGGAGCTACATGAAATTCCCGCATATCCGCTCGCTCGGGCGAGAGGATGGCTGGTATCGCGTCGGTCCCCTGGCCCAGATGAATTGCTGCGCCTTCATCGGCACCCCGATTGCCGAGGCGGCCCGCAAGGATTTCATGGCCCAGGCAGACGGCGGGCTGGTGCACGCGACGCTAGCCTATCACTGGGCGCGGGTGATCAGCATGATCCATTGCGCCGAGGTTATTAAGGGCCTCCTGTTCGACGACGACCTGCAGGGAGACGACCTTGTCGTGACCGGCGAGCGTCGCCCCGAAGGCGTGGCGATCATCGAGGCGCCGCGGGGAACCCTGCTGCATCACTATCAGGTCGACGCCCATGATCAGGTGACCATGGCCAACCTGATCGTTTCCACCACCAACAACAACGAAGCCATGAACCGCTCGGTCACCAAGGTCGCCATCGACGACCTCAGCGGCCATGAGATCACCGAAGGGCTGTTGAACCACATCGAGGTGGCCATCCGCGCCTACGACCCTTGCCTGTCCTGCGCGACCCACGCGCTGGGCGACATGCCTCTGATCGTTACGCTGGAAGACGCTGACGGGGCGGTGATCGCCGCGCGGGTGAAGGAATGAGCCCTTCCGACATCCAATCGGCCAATCTGGCCTCAAACCGCAGGCTTGGCGTGCCCGGCGCCTCCGCACCGCCGCGCGTGTTGATCCTGGGATACGGTAATCCTGGGCGTCAGGACGATGGCCTGGGCCCGGCGGTCGCCGAGCAGATCGACGCGCTCGGTTTGCCGCATGTCACCGCCTACGAGAACTACCAGCTCAACATCGAAGACGCCTTGGAGGTCGCCGATCACGACGTGGTCTGGTTCGTCGATGCGGCAAGGTCCGGACCCTCTCCCTTCGCCTTCGAGCCGCTGGCGCCGGCTGCAAGCCTTGAATTCACCAGCCATCTTGTGCGGCCGGAGGCCATCCTTGCCATGGCCCATCAATATTATGGCGCCACCCCGAAGGCCTTCCTCCTGGGCATCCGGGGCTATGAATTCGAGTTCGCCGAAGGCCTGACGATCGCGGGGACAGAGAACCTGCAGATTGCGGTCGAGATGCTCAAAGGTCGCCTTAGCGCCTCCCAGCCGTCTGTGACGTCATGAATATTGGGCTTGGCGATAGGCGTAAGACCATCTTGCTGATCGATGCAGATCCCCATGCCAGGGCGGTGCTGCGCACCGCGCTCGAAGAGGCGCAGTTTTCCGTAGGCGAAGCGGCGACGAACCGCGAGGGAGAGCGAACGATCCAGCGCATTCAGCCGGATGCGGTTCTCGCCGATCTGTTGGCCGATCCGTCCGACGCGGGGCCAACGATCTCTGAATGGCTTCGGGCGACGGGCAGCACGATACCCTGCTACATCGTCAGCACGGCGGGCGAGGCCTTGGTTGGCTCCGTCGGGCTACACGAACTTGGCGTGACCGGCGTTTTCCTAAAGCCTGTCGACGCGAGCCTCGTGATCCAAACCCTGCGGACCCAACTCGCCGTGCCTGCTGGCGACTACGGCCATGCATGAGGTCTCCCTTATTGAGAACGTCATCGCCATGGTGCAGCAGGAGCAGGCCAAGCACGCCTTCGCGCGCGTCAACCTGATCAGATTGAAGGTTGGGGCCCTCGGACACGCTGAGCCTGACGCGCTGCGCTTCTGTTTCGATGCGGTCGCGACCGGAACGATCGCGGAGGGCTCCCGCCTCGAGATCGAGATCATTCCCGGCGAGGGCTGGTGCGTCGATTGTCGTTCTGCCGTGCCGCTCGATGAGCGGTTTGGCGCCTGCCCCGTTTGCGCAGGCGGCCGCGTGCGAATGACCGGCGGGGACGTTCTGCGATTGGCCGAAATGGAGGTCGAGTGATGTGCACGGTGTGTGGGTGCGGAACGGCGAGCCTCATGAATGCTCCCGCCAATGAGGTCCAGGCGGAAGGCGTCGCTAGGCGCGCCCATTCGCACTCCCATGATCACGATCACGATCACGAGCATAGCCATGACCATGGCACTGACCATCATCACGAGACTGCTTTCGCCGCGATTGATTTCGGCAAGGGATTAGCGGGCGTGAGCGTTCCGGGCCTGAGCCAGGAGCGGACGATCAGCATCGAACGCGACATCCTTGCCAAGAACAACGCCTTCGCTGACGGCAACCGGAGCCGGCTTACTGAGGCTGGGGTTTTCGCCATCAATCTCTTGTCGAGCCCTGGCTCTGGGAAGACATCGCTCCTCGTGCGCGCGATCACGGATCTCCAGGATCGCTGGCCGATGGTGGTGATCGAGGGCGACCAGCAGACGTCGAACGACGCCGAGCGGATTCGGCAGACTGGCGCCCAGGCGGTGCAGATCAACACGGGCAAGGGCTGTCATCTGGACGCCCATATGGTCGGCCACGCGCTTGAACAATTATCCCTTGAGCCAGGCGGGCTGCTGTTCATCGAGAACGTCGGCAATCTGGTATGCCCGGCCGCCTTCGACCTCGGCGAAGCCTGCAAGGTCGTCGTCCTCTCCGTGACCGAAGGCGAGGACAAGCCGCTCAAATACCCCGACATGTTCGCGGCCGCTGACCTGATGCTGCTGAACAAGTCCGACCTTTTGCCCCACCTCGACTTCGACGTCGACGCCTGCCTCGCGGCAGCCCTGCGCGTGAACCCGCGACTTCAGATTTTGACGGTGTCGGCCCGGAGCGGGGAAGGTCTCGCCGCCTTCTATGCCTGGATAGAGGGCCGCGCCGCGGCGGCCTTGGGTCCGATCGCGAGACTGGCATGAGGCCGTCATGCCCACAGCCGTAGCAACCTTATCGGCCAGTCCGGAACGCCTGCGGATCCGGGTGCGCGGCGCCGTGCAGGGCGTCGGGTTTCGGCCTTTCGTTTATGGCTTGGCCGAGCGCTACGGACTGTCCGGCTTCGTGCTCAACGACCAGGAGGGCGTGCTCGCCGAAATCGAGGGTGACCGCGGCGACATGTTCCTGTCCGCGCTGCGACGCGAACGCCCCGCCCTTGCCCGCATCGACAAGATAGCAGTGACTCGCGTGGCCGCCCTGGGGCAGCGTGGCTTTGCGATCCGGGAGAGCCTCGACTCAGGGCCGAGCGCCAGCTTCGGCGTGCCCGACGCTGCGACCTGCGAATCCTGCCTTAGAGATCTGTTCGATCCGGCCAGCCGGTTCCACCTCTATCCCTTCGTCACCTGCACCGACTGCGGTCCGCGTTTCACCATCACGCGTCGCGGACCCTACGATCGGGCAAACACCGCGATGGCCGCGTTCGCGCTCTGCGGGCCGTGCGCCGCGGACTATGGCGACCCGAAAAGCCGCCGCTTTCATGCCGAAGCCATCGCCTGTCCGGCCTGCGGACCGCGCCTCAGTCACGGCGTCAGCGAGATTGCGGCGGCTGTGGACGACGGGCTGATTGTCGCGCTCAAGGGTATCGGCGGCTTTCATCTGATTTGCGATGCGACCAACGAGGTCGCGGTGGGTCGTCTGCGGGAGCGAAAGCATCGCCCCGCAAGACCGTTCGCCGTCATGGCCGCCAACGACTCCAGCCTCTGGCCCTTCGCCAAGCCCACCCTCGTGGAGCGGGAACTGCTCGGTCGCTCGGCACGCCCCATTGTTTTGGTCCGCAAAGGATCTGGCCTGGCCGCATCGGTGGCGCCCGGGCTCAGCCGCGTCGGCGTGATGCTGCCCTCGGCGCCGGTCCATCATCTCCTATTCGAGGCCCTGTCCGCAAAGCGCGGGGGCGGAAAGGCCGCTCGCGCCCTCGTTGTCACCAGCGCGAACCTCGCCGGCGAGCCGCTCGTCATCGACAACGATGTGGCGATGAAGGACCTGGCCTCGATCGCCGACCTGATCGTGACCCACGATCGGGCGATCCTCAAACGGGCCGACGACTCGGTCATGGCCATCATCGACGGAGCCCCCGCCTTCGTTCGACGCGGGCGCGGGTTTGTCCCCGAGCCCATCGATCTCGGCGAGGACGGCCCGGTGGTCGTCGCGGTCGGGGCGCATCTGAAGGCCACCGTCTGTGTCACCCGCGGGCGCGAGGCCTTTGTTTCGCAACATCTTGGCGATCTCAACACGGCGCAGACCGTCCGGTTTTATGAGGTCACCCTTCGCCAATTGCTGGCCGATCTGGGGGTTAAGCCAGAGCTTGTCGCCTGCGATCGGCACCCCGACTACCGCACGACCCTCATCGCCGAAGGCCTGGGCCTGCCCGTTTTGCGGGTTCAGCATCACGCCGCCCACCTCGCTGCGGTCGCAGCCGAACATCACCTTCGCGAACCCCTGATCGGCGTGGCCTTGGATGGTCACGGCTATGGGGCAGACGGCGGCGCCTGGGGCGGCGAGCTCATGCGCGATGACGGGGGCCAATGGCGCAGAGTCGGCCATTTCAAACCGCTGGCGATGCCGGGCGGCGACCGCGCCGCCCGAGAGCCCTGGCGTATGGGCGTCGCCGCCATGATCGCCCTCGGTCGCGGTGCAGACGCCGCCGGCCGGTTTCCACGCCATCCTCTGGCGGCTCAGCTTGCTGAGGTGACCGTAGCCAATGTCAAGGCGCCCCACACCAGCAGCATGGGCCGTCTGTTTGACGCCGCCGCCGCGCTGCTCGGGGTGTGCGAAAACCAGAGCTTCGAAGGCCAGGCCGCCATGGAGCTCGAGGCGCTTGTGGGCTCTCCGGAAGCGATAGCCGGCGGGTTTTGCATCGATCAGAATGTTCTCGACTTCAGCCCTCTGCTGAGCGCGATGCTCGAGCCCGGCCTAGAGGCGCGACAGGGCGCGGCGCAGTTTCACGGCACGCTGATCGCCGGGCT
>Ga0302193_10002513_pt1 | contig 15146 bp, 14 predicted proteins | sample II_Bog_E3_3_FD_200228 | JGI IMG/M metagenome (GOLD analysis project Ga0302193, IMG submission 200228) | Peat permafrost microbial communities from Stordalen Mire near Abisko, Sweden - II_Bog_E3_3 | ecosystem: Environmental > Terrestrial > Soil > Wetlands > Peat | place: Sweden: Abisko...
CCGAAGATAACTCCGAGAACTGCTAGCGCGCGTTGCCGGTGGCTGCGCTGAATTGTTGACGCAATGAGTAGAAACGCGACGGCCACGAGTACTCCGAGCGCCCCGAAGCTGAACGCTGTCAGCAGATGGAGCGGTGAGTTGAGGTGTCGCCCGTTGAGAACGACATCCCGATTCACTCCGAGGTCACTGATGGCGTTCGAAAAGTACGAGTATCGGGGAGAGACCCAAGCGGAGGCCGATATCGCTTCGAGTATCCAGAATTGCACAGGTGCGATCACCAACAATACGGCGGCAATTTTTCGTTTTCGGCCTTTCGTCTGATCCACCTGGCTTACGGATTCGAGCAGTGTCGACATGATTGTCTCCTTTTTTCGATGTCTGTATGGCGACGGTGCGAATCTGAACGCCCATGCCTTTTTATTTCGATTTACCCTAACGATCATATACTTAAGTCGGGTTGCGCGCGTAATGATGCAGACTTTTCGCGACTCAGAGGAGCGGTTGTTGGACGAGACAGCTGCGTACTCGGCGTCATGGAAGGCGAGTCGGACCTAGCCCACTGCATTCCGACCGCTCGGCTATCGCCGATTAGGTCTGACAAACGCGCAATCAGCCCGTTCGCGTCGGGGATTTGCGCAATCATCGCCTTCCGCAAATCCATGATTAGAAGGGCGCTTTCCTTCTGTTCCGATCGGTGGCTGTGAGGTCGGGAGTACCGGGGGCGGCGAATTCAATCTCGGGCTTGCGCGGCGGCCGCGTTTTTGAGCGATCGGTCGATAAGGGTCAGGATGAACAGCGCTGCCGAAATCGAGACCATGAAAATGGCCAGACCGTGGAGACCGGTGGTGTTGGCACGGTTCCCGAAGACGCTCCCGGTCGCGGATGATGCGACCATCGCGCCGAGATACATGAAGGTTCTCAGGAGCCCTGCCGATGCACCAATCTTTTTGGGTTCGGCCTGGTAATAGAGGGCGTTTTGATTTGCGAGGCGCAGCAGGGCGGCCGGGTTGGATGAGTCCGATCTCGACAAGCTGCTCGCGACGGTCGAACTGAAGCGGTTTACGGAAACCTCGATCACGGACCCGGCCGCCCTGAAAGAGCGCCTTCGGGACATCCGAGAAAAAGGCTATTCGATCACGATCGGCGAGGTCGATGCGGAAGCCATGGGCATTGCCGCGCCGGTCTTCACCAGCACCGGCGATGTGGTCGCGGCACTGAGCGTGGTACTGATCCGTTCCCGTGTCTCGCCGAATGCGGTTGACGAAATCGTCTCCGCCGTCGTCGAAACCGCTCGCACTCTCAGCGAACAGGCCGTACTACTCGAAAGTTGATGCTCGGCGGTGGAGGCTACGCCCCGAGCGCGCCCGTGAGCTTTTGGGTTCCGATCACGGACAGAAGCTGCAACCGCTCGGCGCTGGGTGAACCGGGGCTTGCCGTAAAGACGAGCAGGATCTGCTCCTGGTCGACATCCAGCAGGGTCTGACAATTGAGGTCAAGCTCACCGACCTCCGGGTGCACGAAATGCTTCTCTTCGGTATGCATGACACCCACCTCGTGGGATGCCCACAGTCGTGCGAACTCGTCGCTCACCTCGAGGAGCCCGCGGGTGATGGCGCCCGCCATCGAATCCGGACCGTACTGGGTGAAGACGTGTCGCTGCTGGGCGACAAAGACGTGGCCGAGGTGTTCGTGGTCGGCTTTCGCGTAGATGTCGCGGGTCTCCGATTCGGTGAACCAGCGATAGATGTTGGCGCGGCGCAGCCCCTCAAATCCGGTCTGGTCCCCGAGCAGCGTGACCGCCAGAGGGGTCTGCACGAGTGTCTCACCGAAGTTGTTCATGATCTGTGCCGGCGTATCGTCGAGCCGGTCAAGGACACGCATCAGCCCGGTATTGATGTGGTCGCTGCGCTGGGCCCACTTGGGCGCACCGTAACCGGCGAGCTGAAACAGGTGATCCCGCTCCGCGAGCGTCAACCGCAAGCCGCGCGCCATCGCAGCGACCATTTGCTCTGACGGCTGCGGACCACCGCTGCGCTCGAGGCGCGCGTAATAGTCGGTGGACATCCCCGAAAGGCCGGCGATCTCTTCACGCCGGAGCCCATTGGCTCGACGTCGCGCACCGCGCGCAAGCCCGACGTCTTCCGGTTGCAGTGCCTCCCGACGGACACGGATGAAGTCGGCGAAGGCTTGAAGGTCCATCTAGCGAGTATCGCGCGTTCACGCTGCGGTAGCCACGTTCTGTCATGCAGTGGATAACCGCGCACTGGTTTCCTTCGCGAATGGGGCGCCTACTTGTATCAAGGCCGCAGAGGCGGCGCCAAGAAACGGGAGATGCACGATGGCTAAATGGACAGCGGCTGATTTGCCGACCATGTCAGGTAGGACAGTGGTGGTGACCGGTGCCTCGAGCGGAATCGGGCTGATCACCGCTCGCGAGCTGGCTCGAGCCGGTGCCCGCGTGGTACTCGCGGTTCGGGATGTCGCCAAGGGCGCTGCCGTCCGCGCAGAAATGGCGGGTGACGTCGAAGTACGCGAACTCGATGTGTCCGACCTGGCCAGCGTTCGCGCGTTCGCCGCAGGCTGGGCCGGTCCGCTGGACATCCTCATCAACAACGCGGGCGTCATGGACATCCCGCTGAGCCGCACGAACGACGGGCTCGACACCCAGACGGCCACGAACTCGTTTGGTCCGTTCCTGTTGACCAACCTGCTGCTCCCCCACATCACCGATCGGATCGTCTGGGTGACCAGCCAGCTGCACCGCATGGGGCACCTGAACACCGGCGACCTCAACTGGGACTCGCGGCCATACAAGCAGATGGATGCCTACAACGACTCCAAGCTTCAGGTCGTCCTGTTTTCCCTCGAACTGCAGCGCCGTCTCGACGCTGCGGGCTCGAAGGTGCGATCTGTTCTCGCGCATCCCGGGATCGCAACCACGACGCTCGCCGCGCACTCGTCATCCAACGCGATCAACCGCTTCTCGTTCCTTCTGAACGACCCGGAGCACGGAGCGCTTCCGACGCTGTTCGCCGCCACCCAGGACCTCCCGGGCAACGCGTACGTCGGGCCGAACGGACCCGGCAGCATCAAGGGTTATCCGAAAATACGCAAGCCCGGAAAAGCCGGACTCGACACTTCAGCAGCCTCAACACTGTGGGCGGCAACGAGCGAAAAGGTAGGGATTTCAGCATGAGCGCACGCATCGAGGCAGCCGACCACGAAGACATCTTCGTTCCGCACGGACTGCCGGAACACACCGTCGACCTCGGCGAGATCACCATGAACTACGCCACCCTCGGCGACCCGAGCCTTCCGGCGCTTCTCCTCATTCCCGCACAGACGGAATCCTGGTGGGGTTACGAGGCGGCCATGCGCATCCTGTCCGAGCGGTTCCAGGTGTTCGCGGTCGACCTGCGCGGACAGGGACGCTCCACCTGGACGCCCGGCCGATACACGCTTGACGTTTTCGGTGGCGACCTGGTGCGCTTCATGGATCTCGTCATCGGCCGGCCGGCCATCGTGGCTGGGTTGTCCTCCGGCGGCACCATCTCGGCCTGGCTTTCGGCATATGCGAAGCCCGGGCAGGTGCTTGCCGCGATCTACGAGGACTCACCCCTCTTCGCCTCCGAGGCCAACCCCGCATTTGGCCAGTCCATCCGACAGGGCATCGCACCCATGTTCTCGCTCTGGTACAAGTGGCTCGGACCGCAGTGGTCGATCGGCGACTTCGCCGGGATGATCGGTGCGATGCAGAAGGAGTTGCCTCCGGCATTCCTCGCCGGCATCCAGGCGATGGCCCCGGCCGGAAGCGAAGGCCCGCAGTCCGGTCCCCCGCAGGACCTCAAAGAGTACGACCCCGAGTGGGGATGGGCATTCGTCTCCGGTTTCGCCACGGCGGCGAGTGACCACGCGACCCTGCTCGCCCAGGTGAAGGTGCCGGTGCTGTTCACGCACCACTTCCACATAGTCGACCCGGACAACGGAACGGTGGTCGGCGCAATCTCCGACCTCCAAGTCAAACGAGTCGAGGAGCTGGTGACGGCAGCCGGCAACCGCTTCACGTACAAGGCATTCCCCACGATGCCGCATTCGATGCACGGATACGCGCCCGACGTTTACGCCGCCACGGTCATCGAATGGGTCGACGGACTGCAGCTTCACAACTAATCGAAGCCGGCCGGACTCTCTCGCGCGTCCGGCCGTGCCGTCCATCCTTGAAAGGACTCTCCATGTCTGTTGTTCTCATCACCGGCGCCTCCACCGGCATCGGCGCACTCACCGCTGTCGCGGTCGCCAAGGCGGGCCACACCGTCTACGCGAGCATGCGCGACCCCGAAGGCCGGAATTCGGCGAACGCTTCACGCCTCCGGGCGTCTGCCGCGGGCAGCGACCTGCGGGTCGTCGAATTGGATGTTCAGTCGCAGGAGTCTGCCGATCGCGCGACCGCCAAGATCCTCGCCGACTCCGGTGAGCTGGACGTGGTCGTTCACAATGCCGGCCACCTGACGATCGGCTACGCCGAGGCATTTACGGCCGAGGACATCGCCCACCTCTTTGACATCAACGTGTTCGGCATGCAGCGCGTGAACCGCGCCGTGCTGCCACATCTGCGCGCCAAGGGCAGAGGCACGCTGCTGTACGTGAGCTCGACAACGGTGATCACATCGCCGCCGTTCATGGGCCCGTACGTCGCATCGAAAGCGGCATTCGATTTCCTTGCCCTGTGCACCTCGATGGAGCTCAACCCGCTCGGCATCGAAACGTCCATCGTGCTACCCGGCGCATTCACACAGGGCACCTCCCACTTTCCCAACGCCAGCAGGGCGAGTGACACCTCCGTCAACGCCGCCTACGCGGCCCTCGATCCGCTCGTCGCTCGCACCGAGGAAGCAACCGATGGACTCTTCACACCCGGCGTCGACGCGGACCCTGTCGCAGTCGCCGACGAAATCGTCCGCATCCTCGCTCTGCCATTTGGCGAGAAGCCGCTGCGCAGCGTCGTCGACTTCACCGGCGACGGAGTAGCCGAGGCGAACGACCACATCACGGCGCTTCGCAACGACTTCGTCAACCGGATGGGCTTTGCAGAACTTCTCACCGTCAACACCGCACATCACCCAACAGAAGGTCACTAATGAACATCACTGGGAACACCATCTTTATCGCCGGCGGCACGTCGGGCATCGGCCTTGGCCTCGCCCGCCGTTTTCATGACCTCGGCAACACCGTAATCATCGGCGGTCGCCGCACCGAGCTGCTCGAGCAGGTGGAGAGCGACTACCCCGGAATTCAGACCGTGGAGATCGACACCACCAGCCCGGAATCCATTGCCGCAGCTAAAGACACCGTGCTGTCGCGTTTCCCCGAGCTCAATGTGCTTGTCTGCATGGCGGGCATCATGCTCCCCGAGGATCTCCATGACCCGGCCTTCCTCGACGTTGCAGAACGTACGGTCATTACGAACCTGCTCGGCCCGATTCGGCTCATCGCCGCCTTCACGCCGCACCTGTCGGAGCAGGCGTCCTCGACGATCGTGACGGTGTCGTCCGGGCTGGCCTTCGTTCCGCTGCCCATCACGCCGACCTACAACGCGACGAAAGCTGCCATTCACGCGTTCAGTGAGATCCTTCGCGTGCAGCTGGCTGACACTCCCATTCAGATCATCGAACTCGTTCCGCCGGGCGTCCGCACCGCACTCATGAACCAGGAGGAGAGCCCCAACGCGATGCCACTCGAGGACTTCCTTGACGAAGTCATCGCGCTGCTCGAGAGCGAACCGGACGCAAAAGAGATCCTGGTCGACAACGTTAAGTTCCTTCGTCACGCGACGGCCAACGGGAAATACGACGAGGTTCTCGCGATGTTCGCGGGACCGCACAACTAACATCCGCCAGCGCGCCGCCGTAAGGATCCGAGTTCCATGACATTGCAGCAATCCGCAGACCGAGAAGAAGTGGCTCACGTCGTTCTCCTCGAGCGCAGCGGCAGGGATCGAGCGCGCTGGCAGCAGATGCACGACCAGTTCCACGAACAGTCAACGGTGAGCCTGAGCTGGTTCACCGGGAGTGGTCCGGAGTTCGTGGCCGCGTCCGAGAGGATGCACGCGGCCGGCGATCATCCACTCCATCGCCTCGGTCCGCCGGTCGTTCGCCTGCACGGCGACCGCGCCCTTGTCGAGATCTCGGCGACCATCGGAATGTCAGTCGAAGTTGACAACACGGCTGCGTTTCTGGCGTCCGATGCTCGGCTGAACTACCGGCTCGTTCGGGCCGACGGGGTGTGGGGAGTGTTCTCGATCGATGCGATCTACGAACGTGACACTCTCACCCCGTCGGTTCCGGGCGAGAGCATTCAGGTCGAGGCCGAATCGCTGCGAGGACTCCGGCCGAGCTACGCGCTACTGGCCCTCGTGTTGTCGAAGCGCGGCTATGCGGTGCGGAACGATCTGCTCGGCGACGACCTGCCGGACGATGTGCAACGGTTCTACGACGACGGAGACCAGTGGTTGGGAGCTCCTGCCGCGTGAGCGTCGGAACCCGACTGCCCGTTTTCGCGATTCCACTCGCTCACGTCCTGGGCACCGATCGCGCGAGCTAGCGCGAAGCGGGACGCGTCCTCAGTGTCGGGCGCTGCGGTGTAGGTCACGATGCGAAGGTCGGTTCCCGCAATAGTGAGTACGTCGCAATCCACCGTGATGGCACCGATGAGCGGATGCATGAACGTTTTGGCTTCCGAATGGTGTTGCGTAAGCGTCGCCTCATCCCAGAGCAGATCAAAACGAGCGTTGCCCCGGAGCCGTTCCCGAACGGAGCGGACAGCCGGATCATTGGGGTGTCGAAGCAATGCCACGCGAAGGTCCGAAACCAGGGCTCGTTCAAAACGTTCGGTGTGTTCTGCCGTCGTGATCACGGGAGGCGCCGCGCCCGTGAACTGCGCAACAATCAGGTTGTAGCTCTGGGGTGCGGGGCCGAGCAGCGCGGTCCACGCGGCGTTCGATGTCAGCAAATCCCAGCTTGCCGAGTACACCGCGAGAGCCGCATCGGCGAGCCTGATCAACAGCCGTTGCACGCTGGCGGGAATCAACGTCGAGGCGGCATCCGGCAACGAAGCGGGGAGACCCGCAGCGATGAACAACTGATCTCGTTCGGTCTCGGACAGCTGTAGCACGCGGGCGAGCGAGGCCGCCACCTGTTCGGATGGTCGCGCCGAACGGCCCTGCTCAAGGCGCACGACATAGTCCACCGACAAGCCCGCCAGCATCGCCAATTCTTCGCGACGCAGGCCGGCGGTTCGGCGACTTCCGCCCGGAAGCCCAACGGCCGCAGGGGAAAGACGGTTAAGCCAGGCTCGGAGCAGGCCCGCCAGTTCGCCGTTGTTTTTCATGCATTCAGTATGCGGAACTTTCGTGACCATCAACTGGTACTGCGACTCATACGATCGCGCCCGGCGTAGTCGCAAATCGCGAGGGCGGCCGCCGCGGTGGTAACGCGGATCCTACGCAAAACGGTACCTGTGACGCCCACAGCCGCCGCCGCACACTCGAGGCATGACAAACAACGACGAATCACTCGCCCGCCTCATCAACGAAGCAGACATCCGAACAGCTATTGCCCGATTCGGGTTGGCCGCCACCCTCGGGGATGTCCATGAGCTTCGCAACCTCTGGACCGACGACGGGGTCTGGACGATCGGCGAGCCCGCGAACCATACGGCAACCGGAATCGATGACATCGCCACGATGTACGCAGGGCTGCGAGCAGGCAACGACTATTTCACCCAGTTCACCAACCCTGGCGCCATCGAACTGAATGGCGACACGGCCACCGTCCGCTCCCTGTGCCAGGAATTCGCCTCAGGCCCGAACGAACGCTTTTACCGCACGATCGGAATCTGGAACGACCAGCTTCGACACACCCCTGACGGCTGGAAGTTCAGCAATCGAACCTGGCAGTACCTCTGGCTGGACTACTCCCCCTACCCCGGCCAAACCTTCACCGTCGCAAGTTAGGGATCCGTCTCCCGCGCCTGCGGACGAGGATGACCAGCCTTCTGAGATTGGAATCAAGAAACCCATGAACGCGAGCGAATCCACTGACACCGCCCGGTGGCAGATCACCGAGGTCCGAAGCCCGAACCTCGAAACACCGACCCAGGTGGTGGCCGCGCGGAACATCCCGACCTCCGCGACCGCTAACCGGTTGCAAACGTTCAACCTCTATCTCCCGCTCACGCCGGCCAACCGGGAGCTCGGAAAGCTAGGCTCGTCGACGCGTAGTCCCTGCTCTCACACTCTTGCCCCTCCACGGGGCCTCCCGACAGTGCATTTACTTGACTAAAGCTTCCGATGCCAGATTTGTAGTTCGATCCTGCGCAGATTAGGTAACGTCACCGGCCCATGTCCGTCACGGAACTAGGACTATCTTGCCGACTGTCGTTCTTGATTCGGCTAGATCCATGGCGCGAGTTGCCTCAACGAGTGGAATGCGGTCGGCGACATGCGCGACAACCTTACCCGCAGCGAGCAAGGCGAGAACCTGAGCCAGGTCTGCCTTGAGCCGACCGACAAAGGTATGCTGGCGGCGCTTACCTGCCCACAGGTTGTAAAAGTGCGCCCCGCGACCGTTCGGAAGGATGTTCCACAGGACGAGGCGCGCGAACAGGGCATACATGGGAAGCTGAGAGTTGCTCTGATCATTTTTATTAGATGCGGTTCCGTAGGCCACGAGCGTGCCTCCCCGACGCAGGAGTTTCCACGAGTCAACGATCCCTGGACCGCCGACGTGATCGAAAACCGCGTCGACACCGTCGGGCACTAGCGAGCGCAGTTGCTCCACGAAGTCCACGGCTTGGTAGTCAACCGGTTCGGCGCCGAGGCTCCGTAAGTAGTCGTGGTGACGGGCGTTAGATGTTCCAATCACACGGATGCCTGCCGAACGCGCGAGCTGCACCAGGACAGACCCCACAGCGCCGTTTGCGCCGAGCACCACGACCGTCTGGCCCGATCGCGCTTTTGCTGTGCGGTGAAGCATCTGCCATGCGGTAATTCCGCTAACGAGGATCGATTCGACCTCGGCGGGATCGATATCTGGGCCCACCGGAATCGCTGTGCTCGCGTCGATCGACACCCCCGTCGCCCAACCTCCTGTTTTGACGATCGCCGCAACGCGAGTACCGATAATGGCGGAGTCGACGCCGGCTCCCACACTCTCTACGATCCCGACAACGTCGTAGCCAGGTACAAATGGAAACGGGGGCTGCTGGTAGTACTTTCCGCGCCGCATCTGCTGTTCAGCAAAGGACATCCCTGTCGCTTCCATTCGAAGGGTGAGCTGCCCGGCACCCGGTGCAGGCAAACTCCGCTTGGAAACGACCAGACCAGATGATTCGACGAGGCCCGGTAGGACGATTTCCGTGATGCTCTTGGAGGTGGGACGAGACGTGTTCGCTATTGCAGCGTTCATTGTTGCTCTCCTTGTTGATTGGCTGGAAATGGTCTGGGCGACGGCGACCCGGCCATAGTTCGAACAGTAAGTGGTTGTACACTCACTTGCGGAGTACGAGAAACACTCGTGGCTCCGCGTTTAGTCATGTCGGAATCCGGCTGTAATTACTTCAGCCCAATCTTCGTGGCGGTCGATCAGGCCCGCCACCACGATGAGATGGCAAAGCTGACCATATGCGATCATGCGTTGGACGGCCGCATCATCGGCCCCGGAGAGGGATTGAACGAGGCGGGTGATGGCCGCCATCCCCGCTCGATAAGACGTGCCGATCTCGACTATGTCAGCGACCGATTGAGCGTGAACCTGAATCATAATGAGCGACCGATCGATGATGAGGTCGGCATAGGCCGCCCCCATCTCGCCCAGGATGCCTTCGGGGCTGCGATCGCGAACTCTGTCGGCGGCAGCAGTGAAGGTTTCGAGGCACTGCCGGAAACATTCTTCCAGCGCGGCGATGAACAGTTGCTCTTTGCTTGGGAAGAGTTTAAAGACGTATGCGGGCGAAATTCCTGCCGCTCGTCCAACCTCCGCGATCGTTGTGCCGTGGTATCCACCTTGGGCGAAGGTTGCCAAAGCGCTTTCCACCACAACGGGACGACGAGCGTCCGCAGTCGAAAGGAGGGTCATGTGAGTGACTGTACACCCACTCTCAATTTGCGCCAACATGGGCTGTGATCGCAGCGACACGGCTCTTCATGGATGCATTGAGCGCGGCGAGCCCGCGGTGGGATGTCCGGCGCCTCCGCCCGACCGTGCTCACGGGTGATGCAGTTGCAAGAGGGCGCTGATCGGCGCACGTGCTTGGTTTCCCGGCATGCAGCATCGGCACGGACGTTAAAAGCTCGCAGTGAAGGCGGAGTACAGGAGGCACGAATTGCGACGCTCTGAGGTAGATAAGGGCCTCGCGCTAAGCGCGTACCTAATATTCAGTCCTTTGCAGGAGCAACAATGTGCTGAGTGAGAAACAGCACTGCACGATCGATCGCCAGATCTGCCTCATCGAGGACACCCGTATAGGTCTGGAACACGTGGGGCACGTCCGCCGTCACGTCGAGGATGACGTCCACTCCGGCGTCGCGGGCGCGCTCAGCCATGGCGACGGAGTCATCGAGGAGAATCTCGTTCGTCCCCACCTGCAGAAGCAATGGTGGGAAGCCGATCGGATCTGCGAGGGTAGCTGGCGAAAGTAGGTCTTGATCTGGGTCCGCATTCCCGCGGTAAAGATCGCGGTTTGGCTGAACGCTCTCTTTTGTGAAGATTGGGTCGATGCCCGCCTTTGTGATGTAGCTCGCGCCGGTGCCAGCATTGTCGAGCCCTGGCGAAAAAGCGACGACGGCAGCTGGCATAGGGAGCCCTTGCTGGCGAGCCCTTATCAGGGTCGTAATGGTAAGCCCGCCGCCGGCCGAGTCCCCTGCGAAAGCAATCGACGAGGGGTCGTTCCCTGCCTCCAGAAGCGCTCGATAGGCCGCCGTAGTGTCGTCAATTCCGGCCGGAAATGGGTGCTCCGGAGCGAGCGCATAGTCGACGGAGTAGGCGGTGTACCCGCTACGGCCGACAACTCTGCTTGCGCGACGTGTGCGGTTAACTGCCTCCGAGGCGCTTACGAATTGATTCACGGCGGACGCTGACCATGCGACGGCCTCGAACTGCTCGCGAAGTTGCATGGTCAAACTAACATCGCCAATTCTGCGGACCTTGGGCATCTGCGTCGGGCGAATCTCACTCCAAAATCTCGCGAATGGCTTCCTTGCTCGGCGCGCGGCCATTACGGGACTCTCAATCGGCGGATTTCTGCGATCGCGTCGCGCGGAAGGTCATTTTGTTGGCGATTCGTGTGGCCACCGCGCGATACTCCAAGCCGCCAGTGCATTGCTTCGTTTGTCGACCACGGATGGAGTCCATTCGGGGTATTCCTTGGCGAAGCTGCGCGCGCTCGTGAATGCGGAAAGCTCCTGATATTTCGGGGCTTTGACCTCATATGCGCTTGCCTGCAACTGCCCGTTCATCTCGGATGACAGCGGAATGAGATTCGCAAACAGATCCTTTTGTCGGGTGTGCTCGGCTGGCGTGAACTGTGGCCAGTTCTTGGAAGGAGATTGCGGAAGCACGTGCTCAATCCACATCGTCAAAGTCGAGACATTATCACCGCCCAAGGATTCGTCATATTGCATGAGAACATATTTGTCGATGGAGGTGTTGTAGAGAGGCAGCGTTCGAACGGACTCCATCACCTCAGCGTTCGATGGCCACTGGACCGTTTTTCTCGAAGCAAGACGTTCAGAGACGTTTTCCGCGGTCGGTTGTCCCCCCACCTCGCCCCATAACCCTTTGAACACCGCATGTAGACCCGTCGGCTCATGGGCACAGAGTGCTCGACGAGTGAGGAATGAATCGAGCACGCTCATTGTCGCCAGCGCCGCGTTCTCGTCCACAGATCCATTCGAGACCCCAACAGAGAGATTCATCAGGAAGGGATAGATCGAGCTGGGAGCCCCCATGTCGTAAAACCTCCGGAATGCCCGCTTTACCTTCTTCTCGTGGCCGCAAACATTGGTACCGAACTTGAGATCCAGGAACGGTGATTGGAAGACCGTCAGCTCTGCAACGACGTCCTCAGGCTTCTTCCCTTTCCAATGCTCCTTCAGTGCGGCGTACACGTCAGATTTTTTCAAGTTCGAGTCATAGATCAGTCCAAACGGGAAAAAGTAATCGTCGAAGTAATCCTTCGAACCCACTTTGAACTTCTCGTAAAACGGCCCCCAATAATGCGTATCGACTCTGACGGCTTCGTCAGGATCGTCAGCGGCCGTCTTAGCAAATACATCATTCCTCACCAGATCGCCGGTAGTCATGGGCTCCTGGCCGGAATTCAAGCTGTCGAATATCTTCGGCCCGTTGGTGGGATCTTTGATGTCAATCTGCACGATTGTCATCGACTGGACAAGACGGGCATAGATCTGCCCCAGTCGCTCTGTGCCCTCCAGCTTGACCTGCTTGCGCAGGAAGGTTTTTGCGGCTTTGAAATTCGCGGCTACGCGACGATTGTTCTCCAAGCTGTTCGGCAAGGGACTGAGTTTGAATCCTTCGAGCGTCTTATCGAAATTCTTGGTCGCAAGAACTTCGCGAATCACAGCGTTCATGTCCCCTTGGTCCTCTTTCGAAGACTGAAGTTTGATGTTCGATTTGTTGAAATACCCACCGCTCGCAACGAACTTCTTGAATATTTTTTGAGCTTCGACCAGGTCTCCCAGCTCGATGTAAACCTGCACGATGGCGCAAAGGTACAGGTAGATCGTCGTGAGGCGCTGTTGACCGTCGATGACCTGATACGCGTCGGGGTCAGATGGGTCCGTGTAGAGACCGTGATGAATTACGGCGCCAAGAAAGTGCACGTCATTGGTGCCATCGACCAGTGCGAGCAGATCGTTCTCAAACTGCACAAGCCTTTTCGGCATCCACTTGTACGGCCGCTGAAAAAACGGGATGACGAAAATCGCGTCCCTTCCGATGAGAGATCCAATATCGGTCTCGTGAGTATTGTTCGTGAGTTTGACGATAGCCATCAATTCACCCTTCTGAATAAACCCGCGGTACCGTGAACTACATGGCAGCTTGGGGTGCCCCTGCTCGACTCGGACACCAGCATGGCATGACCGTCGACGCGAGGTGGTCTACGAAGCGCGAGTGGTGCTACTCAGCTTTCCGGCTCCACCGCGACCACTGTGTCGTATAGCCCGTAACGTCTAAGCCCGTCGTGTGATGCGATTCCCGTATACGACAACGATGCGTCTTCGTACCGCCGAAAGGCGAATACAGCTGAGTTCATGTGCGCTGAATTGAAGACGCCCAATGAGACCAGTAGATCGAAGTCCTCCACTCTAAGTCCCGTCACCGTTTTGAAAAGTACCGGCTCGAGCTTCGTGATGACGTCCTTTAGCGTGTTTTCGCGAAAGTCGGTTAGGTACATGAACGCCGGAATCCGCGTCGCAAACTTGATCAACTTCTCCTGGATAAGCTTTCGGTTTGACTTGTATTCCCGCTCCTCGTCCGAGAGCTCCTTCCTCTCGGCCGGCGACAGCGCATCTCCACGGTCCGCCTTTGTTTTCTTGACTGACTCACTCTTGTTGACAACTGTCTCGAAAACCGCGGCACCCAAGACCCGAAATCCCTCAATTGTCATGATCGCGTTCATTGCGGCTGTGCTCGACATGATGCGTCTCAGTACGTCGTTGTCGACGTTCACAAGTAGGGCGGACTCCCACTTTCGAGCGAGAAGGGTTGCCGACGTCCCCGCCATTGCGATGTCGAGGATGCCACCTGGATCGACTTGCGTCATGTTCGCGCCGTCGTAAGCGAGTACAGGGAGAAAGGAAACGAGCTCCTCGACCGAGTGTTCTGGATTCGGCTCCTCAGGTGATAGCCCAATTGCGTAGTCAGCCAATTGTTGAAGAGCGCGGGTCGGTGCAAAATCAAACACGAAGCAGACTGGCTTGAGAATGTCCTCTTCGCTCGGGTCGTCTCCGTTTGGGTTTTTGATCGACCACGGTGACTGCACCCGAAAAGCTGCCTGAAAATACGTCTCCGGCGAGTTGAGGTTCCTCAACATCAGAATCGCCGACCACTGAGCCACCGTCACCCCGGTGGTCAGCTTGCCGCATGACAAAGTAATCGTCTTGGTCGACTGTCCATCTTTTATCGCTTTGCGAACAGGCGGCAGCGCTTCGAGACCGATCCCCGCGCTGGGCCCCGAGACGTTCAAGACGATGTAATCGTGCCAAAAGACATTCTGCCTTTCGCCCAAGAGATTGGCCATGGCCTGGCACGCGGCCACGTTGGGCAAGAACCAAAATGAGTGCTGCAGATATGGAAGGAGCCGCGCGTCTGAGTATGGGAATGGAGGTCGTGTCCCTCCTTTCAATGCGTCGATTGATGTTGGTAGGTGCTGCCCTCGGATGATGTCGAGCCACTTCTGAACGTCGTCTTTGTGGTCAAAGGATGCGTCGACTCCCACACCTTCAGCTGCGAAGAAAACGTTGAGGTCGAACTCATCGAACTCCCCCGCGGTTGCGACGGAAAGCAATTCATCAGGCATCTGGTAGGTAAAGAGCCGCATCTCTGGCAGCGCCCCATAGGGATTCAAACCGTCAGGGTGGTCGGCGGCATACACGGCTTTCGCCCGCTGCTCGTCGGTATACGTCCAGTTGAAGATTTGCTCCTCAATGAACTCGCCGGTGGCGAGTGCTTTGAATGGAGTCCCCGAGAGGTAGAGGTAAGCACGGGTCGTAATGGGCAAGAAGTCGGTTTCCGCCCCACCTAACTCATCGAGCTCCTCATCGAACGTTTCGAGGGCTTCTCCGAATTCGCCTTGCATCTCTCTTCGTGCTTCGTTCGTATCCTCGCCATCAAAGAGCTCTTTTGCGCTGTCCCGCCAGGCTCCGTAGTGATATTCGTCAAAGACAACCAAATCCCAGTGAATTGCGTGAATCCACTCGTTCTTGGGTTTGATCAGCCCCGTCGCTCTGTCCTTTCCAAGTAAGTCCTGAAAGGAGCCAAAATATACGAGCGGCCGCTTCGGGTCGACAGAAGTTGGGTCGATCCCTGAAGAACGAGAAAGGTACTGCCATCCTTCAAAATCTTTGT
>Ga0302193_10002514_pt1 | contig 15141 bp, 12 predicted proteins | sample II_Bog_E3_3_FD_200228 | JGI IMG/M metagenome (GOLD analysis project Ga0302193, IMG submission 200228) | Peat permafrost microbial communities from Stordalen Mire near Abisko, Sweden - II_Bog_E3_3 | ecosystem: Environmental > Terrestrial > Soil > Wetlands > Peat | place: Sweden: Abisko...
GGCCACGATCCAGGGACGGCGAACCATCATAAAGCAGCAGCGTCGCCCCCGAAGCCAGCCCTGTGACCAGCCAGTTCCACATCATCCAGCCGCAGGTGGTGAAATAGAACATGCGGTCCCCAGGGCGGATGTCGGAATGCAGCTGATGTTCCTTCAGATGCTGCAACAAAGTGCCGCCCGCCCCATGCAGGATGCATTTCGGCGCACCCGTGGTGCCCGAGGAAAACATGATGTAGAGGGGATGGTTGAAGGGCAGCGGCTGGAAGGCGATCTCGCCCGCCGGATGGGGGGCCAGATAATCCTCCAGCCGCTGCGCCCGGGGCAGGCCCGAGACATCGGGCACCTCGTCCAGATAGGGCACCACCACCAGCTTTTCCACCGAGGGCAGACCCTCGACGATGCCCTTCAGCTTGTCGCGCACATCGTGGGGCTTGCCGTTGTACCAATAGCCGTCGGCAGCCAGCAGCAGCTTGGGCTGGGTCTGGCCGAAGCGGTCCAAGACACCTTGCACCCCGAAGTCGGGCGAGGCCGAGGACCAGACAGCGCCGATGCTGGCTGCCGCCAGCATGCCCGCCACCGCTTCCGGCATATTGGGCATGAAGCCCGCCACCCGATCGCCTGCCGTCACCCCTTGGGCCTGCATGGCCGCCGCCAGCCGCGAGACCAGGGCATAGAGCTGGTCGTGAGACAGGCGGCGCTTCACCTTGTCCTCGCCCCAAAAGACCATGGCCTCGCCCTCGCCGCGATGGCGCAGCAGGTTCTCGGCGAAGTTCAGCCGGGCTTGCGGGAACCAGACAGCTCCCGGCAGACGGGCCGGATCGTCAAGGACGGGACCGCCGCCCCGTTTGCCGATCACGCCGCAGAAGTCCCAGACATCGTTCCAAAAGGCCGCCGGCTGTTCCACCGACCATTGCCATAAGGGCTGCATCTGGCCAAGCTTCAGACCGTGGCGGCGGTTCACCTCGGCGATGAAGGCAGTCAGGCGAGCCGAGGCGATACGCTCTGGCGAAGGCTGCCACAACAGGTTGGACATGGTGCGGGTCTCCGGGGCGGTTCACGCCGTCTGTTGGACGTCCAGGTTCAGTTCCTCGATCATCATCTTGCGCATGATGAACTTCTGGATCTTGCCGGTCACGGTCATCGGAAAGGATTCCACGAAGCGGATGGTGCGCGGAATCTTGTAGTGGGCGATCTCGCTGGAGCAAAACAAGATGATATCCTCTTCGCTCAAGCGCTCGCCGTCCTTGGGGATGATCCAGGCGCAAAGCTGCTCGCCATACTGCTTGTCGGGAATGCCGAAGACCTGGACGTCGCGGATTTTGGGATGGCCGTAAAGGAACTCCTCCACCTCGCGGGGGTAGATGTTCTCGCCGCCACGGATCACCATGTCCTTGATGCGGCCGACGATGTTGCAATAGCCATCGGCGTCCAACACCGCCAAATCGCCCGTATGCATCCAGCGGCTGACATCCACCGCCTCGGCGGTCAGATCATGATCACCCCAATAGCCGCGCATCACCGAATAGCCCCGGGTCAGCAGTTCGCCCGGCTCGCCGCGTGGGACGATATGGCCCATGGGATCGACGATCTTCACCTCCACATGGGGATGAATGCGCCCCACCGTCGAAACCCGGCGCTCCACCGAATCATCGACCGCGCTTTGAAAGCTGACTGGGCTGGTCTCTGTCATGCCATAGGCGATGGTCACTTCCGGCATATGCATGCGCTCGATGACCTGACGCATCACATCGATGGGACAGGGCGAGCCGGCCATGATGCCGGTGCGCAAGGACGACAAATCGGTCTTATTGAAGTCGGGATGATTCAACAGGGCGATGAACATGGTCGGCACCCCGTAGAGCGAGGTACAACGTTCCTCCTGGACGGCCCTCAAGACCAGCTCAGGCTCGAAGCCTTCGCCGGGGATGACCATGCAGGCCCCATGGGTGATCGCCCCCAGATTACCCATTACCATGCCGAAACAGTGATAAAAGGGCACCGGGATGCACATGCGGTCCGTCGCCGTCAGACGGATGGATTCGCCGACGAAAAAGCCGTTGTTGAGAATATTCTGATGGCTGAGGGTGGCACCCTTAGGCCGTCCGGTGGTGCCGCTGGTGAACTGGATGTTGATGGGGTCATCGAACTGCAAGCCCTCCCTGACCTCGGCCAGACGGATGCGGTCAGCTTCCTTGGCAAGGCCGGGGACGTCATTGAAGTTCACCATGCCGGGGGTCTTGTCCGCCCCCAGGCGGATGACCACCCGCAGGCCGGGCAGCTTCTCGGCCTTCAAGGCTCCGGGCTCGCAACTCGCCAGTTCCGGGGCCAGGCTTTGCAGCATCTCGATGTAATTGCTGCTTTTGAAGGCGGGAGCCAAGATCAGGGCGGAGCAATCCACCTTGTTCAAGGCATAGTCCAGCTCGTGCAGGCGATAGGCCGGGTTGATGTTCACCAGGATCAGCCCCGCCTTGGCAGTGGCGAATTGGGCCACCACCCATTCGGAGCAATTGGGCGACCAGATGCCGATGCGCTGGCCGGACTTCAGCCCCAGGGCCAGCAGGCCGGCGGCAAAGGCGTCGGTCTTGTCGCGAAGCTCGCCGTACGACCAGCGGACATCCTGATGGGGCACCACCAGCGCCGGACTGTCGGGTGCGGCTTCGGCCACACGGTCCAGATGATCGCCGATGGTGTCAGACAACAGGGGCTTACTGCTTGCCCCATGGGTATAGCTTAGGGTGGTCCCTTTCATGTCAGCCTCCCAGCCGATTCTCTTGGTTTGCGGGCGGAGTTGTTCCCCGCTCCAGCTGTTCAAAAGAGTGTTCTCAGCGCCCCCGCGCCAACAGCGCCCGTCCCGCCCGCGAGCCGTTGGGACGGCCCAGTTCGGTGCTGATCCAGGCTCCGATTTCCGCCACCGCCGTCAGATCGACACCGGTCTCGATACCCAGCCCATGCAACAGATGCAGAACATCCTCGGTCGCCACATTGCCGGTCGCCCCCTTGGCAAAGGGACAGCCGCCCAGCCCGGCCACCGAGCTGTCGAAGACGGAAATTCCCTGGTCCAGGCTGGCCAGAACATTGGCCACCCCTTGGCCGTAGGTGTCGTGAAAATGCATGGCGATGCGTTCTCGCGGGATGCGCGCCGCCACCGCTTCGATGAGCCGCTTGACCGCGTCGGCGGTGCCGATGCCGATTGTGTCGCCCAGCGAGACTTCGTAGCAGCCCATCTCCACCAGCCGTTCCGACATCTCGGCCACTTGATCAGGGGCCACCGGGCCGTCATAGGGACAGGCGATAATGCAAGAGACATAGCCGCGCAGGCGCAGGCCCTTCTGCAAAGCCAGCTTCGCCACTGGGGCGAGCCGCTCCAGGCTTTCGGCCCTGGAGCAGGCGATATTGCGCTGGCTGAAACCTTCCGAGGCGGCGACGAAGACCGCCACTTCCTCGATTCCCACCCCCAGCGCTGCCTCCAGCCCTTTCAGGTTGGGCACCAGCGCCGGATAGGAGACACCGGGAAAGCGCTTGATGCGACGATAGATCTCGGCGGAATTCGCCATCTGCGGCACCCAGCTGGGCGAGACAAAGGAGCCCGCTTCGATGGTCTTCAGACCAGCCGCCGCCAGCCGCTCGATCAGGGCGATCTTGATGTCGGTGGCGACGGGGGCGGGTTCGTTCTGCAGGCCGTCGCGCGGCCCCATCTCCACCAGCCGGACGGAGGACGGCCTGCTCATGCCGCCTCCTCGGGCTGGAAGTCCACCAACGAGGCGCCATCGTCCACCAAGGCTCCGACGGCATAGAGCACCTGAACCACCGTGCCGTCCGAGGGAGCCTTCAGGGTGTGCTCCATCTTCATGGCCTCCATCACCACCAGCGGTTGGCCCTTGACCACCTTGGCCCCGGCCTCCACCAGCACGGCGGTGATGACCCCCGGCATGGAAGCCACCACACCGCCCGCCGGAGCCTCTGGCGCATCGGAGGGCAAGGGATCGACGATGGACAGGCGATGGCAGCGGCCCTCGACGAACAGCGAAATCTCGCCGCCGCGATGGACGAAACCGACATTGCGGCGCACCGGCCCCAGCTCGGCGCAAAGGCGTCCGTCGTCGCTTAACGTGCCTCGGGCCTCCAACTTGCCGCCGGGTAAGCTCAGTTCGTAGCCCCAGGGACGGAAGATCAGCGGGATCACCACATCCTCTTCGCCATGGCGCAGATGAAGGCTTTCATGGGCGTCGTCGTTCAGACGCCAGCCGTCGCGGCTGCACCAGGGGCTATAGGGATCGCTTGATGCCGCCGCCTCACGCCCGGCCAAGGCCCGACGCTCCAGCAGAATGCCCAGGCAGGCCAAGCCCAACAGGGAGTCGGAAGCCGGAGCCGTCTCGGGCAGCAAGACCTCGCGGTGACGGCCGATGAAGCCGGTGTCCAGCTCGGCGGCGGCAAAGGCCGGATGATTGGCGATGGCCGACAGAAAACCCACATTGGTCGCCAGCCCCACCACTTCGGTCGAAGCCAGGGCAGCCCGCAGGCGACGCACCGCACCCTCGCGGTCCTCGTCCCAGACGATCAGCTTGGCGATCATCGGGTCGTAATGCACGGTGATGCGATCGCCCTGACGCACGCCGCTATCGATGCGCAAGTTCGGGCTGGTCTCAGGGAAACGCAGATGTTCCAGCCTGCCGATAGCGGGCATGAAGTCGCGGTCGGGGTCTTCGGCATAGAGGCGCACCTCGATGGCGTGCCCCCGCAACTCCAGCTGATCCTGACGACGCGGCAAAGGCTGACCGGCGGCCACCCTCAGTTGCCATTCCACCAGATCCAGGCCGGTGATGAACTCGGTGACGGGATGTTCCACCTGCAGGCGGGTGTTCATCTCCATGAAGTAGAAGCTGCCGTCTTCGTCCAGCAGGAATTCGACGGTACCGGCCCCCTGATAGCCGATGGCCTGGGCCGCCGCCACCGCCGCTTCGCCCATGCGGCGACGCAAGGCCGGGTCCATGCCGGGGGCCGGAGCCTCTTCGACCACCTTTTGATGGCGGCGCTGGATCGAGCAGTCGCGCTCGAACAGATAGACGCATTCGCCCTGGCCGTCGGCGAAGACCTGGATCTCCACATGGCGCGGACGGGTCAGATATTTTTCGATCAGTACCCGGTCATTGCCGAAAGACGCCGAGGCCTCGCGCTTGGCACCGGCCAGCTGGGACTGAAACTCCGAGGCCGCTTCCACCACCCGCATGCCCTTGCCGCCACCGCCAGCCGAGGCCTTGATCAGTACCGGGAAGCCCATGCTGCTGGCGATCTCGGCCAACCGGGCCTCGTCCTGGTCCTCGCCGTGATAGCCGGGGACCAGCGGCACGGCGGCCTTTTCCATCAGGGCCTTGGCCTCGCTCTTGCCGCCCATGGCGCGGATGGCCGAGGCCGGCGGGCCGATGAAGACCAGTCCGGCCTGGGCGCAGGCCTCGGCGAAGCCAGCATTCTCGGACAGGAAGCCATAGCCGGGATGGATGGCCTGGGCCCCGCTTTTCAACGCCACCTCGATGATCTTGTCAGCCCGCAAGTAAGACTCGCGGGTCGGGGCCGGACCGATGTCCCAAGCCTCGTCGGCCAGGGCGACATGGGCCGCCTCGGCGTCGGCGTCGGAATGGACGGCGACGGTATGGATGCCCATCTTGCGGCAGGTCTTGATGACGCGGCAGGCAATCTCGCCGCGATTGGCGATCAGGATTTTCGAAAACATCGGATTATTTCCCCCAGGCCGGCGCACGTTTTTCAAGGAAGGCGGCAATGCCCTCGCGGCCCTCGGGCCCAGACCGCAAGCCAGCGATGCGCTGGGCGGTGTCGGCCACCAAGGCGTCGGTGACGGGGCGGTCGGCCACGGCGAAGATCAGGTCTTTGGCGGCGGATTGCGCCTCCGGAGCCCCGTCTCGCAGCCGGGCCAGCAAAGCCTCGACGGCGGCATCCAGGTCCTCGGCGGCGACCAGTTGATGGACCAGCCCCAAACGATGAGCCTCGGCGGAATCGAAGCGTTCGGCGGTAAGGAACCAACGCCGGGAGGCCCGCGCCCCGATGGCGGCGATGACATAGGGCGAGATGACCGCCGGGATCAGGCCCAGCTTGACCTCGGACAGACAGAACAAAGAACCCTCGACGGCCACCGCCATGTCGCAGCAGGCCACCAGCCCGACGCCGCCGCCAAAGGCGGCACCCTGGACACAGGCGATAGTCGGCTTGGGCAGATCGTTGAGGGTCCGCATCAGCCCGGCCAAGGCCTTGGCGTCGGCCAGATTCTCGGGCAGACCATAGGTCGCCATGCGCTTCATCCAATCCAGGTCGGCCCCGGCCGAGAAGCTTTTGCCCTCGGCCTTCAGCAGCACGGCCCGGACCGAAGCGTCATCCCCCAGGGCGACGAGGGCGCTGGTCAGTTCGGCGATCATCACCTCGTTGAAGGCATTGTGGATGGCGGGCCGGGCCAGGGTGACCGAGGCGACGCCGTCGTCTCTCCGCTCGACGCGGATGGTTTGATAGGTCATATCCGCCTCACATCCGGAAGATGCCAAAGGGCGTCGGCTCGATGGGGGCGTTCAGCGAGGCCGAAAGCCCCAGCCCCAGCACCATGCGGGTATCCGCCGGATCGATGATGCCGTCGTCCCAAAGGCGCGCCGTGGCGTAATAGGGATGGCCCTGGGTTTCGTACTGTGCGCGGATCGGCTCTTTGAAGGCGGCTTCTTCCTCGGGGCTCCAGCTCTTGCCCTGGCTTTCCAGGCCGTCGCGGCGGACCTGGGCCAAAACCCCCGCCGCCTGATCGCCGCCCATCACCGAAATGCGGGCGTTGGGCCACATCCACATGAAGCGCGGCGAATAGGCCCGGCCACACATGCCGTAATTGCCAGCGCCAAAGCTGCCGCCGATGACCACGGTGAACTTCGGCACCTTGGCGCAAGCCACCGCCGTGACCATCTTGGCCCCGTCCTTGGCGATGCCGCCGGCTTCGTACTTCCGCCCGACCATGAAGCCGGTGATATTCTGCAAGAACACCAGCGGAATGCCGCGCTGGGCGCAAAGTTCGACAAAATGAGCGCCTTTGAGGGCGGATTCCGAAAACAAAATGCCGTTGTTGGCGACAATACCCACCGGATAGCCGAAGATATGGGCGAAACCACAGACCAGAGTGGTGCCATAGAGCTTCTTGAACTCGTCAAATACGCTGCCATCCACCAGCCGGGCAATCACTTCACGCACGTCAAAGGGCTTGCGGGGATCGGTGGGGATGATGCCATGCAGTTCGTCCACCCCATAGAGCGGCTCCACCGGCTGGCGGATTTCCACCCCGGGAGCCTTGGGACGGTTGAGGTTGGAAACTACCCGCCGGGCGATGGCCAGAGCATGGGCGTCGTCGTTGGCGTAATGGTCGGTGACACCTGAGATGCGCGAATGCACATCGGCGCCGCCCAAGTCTTCCGCCGTCACCACTTCGCCGGTAGCCGCCTTCACCAGCGGCGGGCCGCCCAGGAAGATGGTGCCTTGCTCGCGGACGATGATGGATTCGTCGCTCATGGCCGGGACATAGGCTCCGCCCGCCGTGCAGCTGCCCATCACCACGGCAATCTGCGGAATGCCTGCCGCCGACATGGTGGCTTGGTTGTAGAAGATGCGGCCGAAATGGTCGCGGTCGGGAAAGACTTCGTCCTGGTTGGGCAGATTGGCTCCGCCGCTATCCACCAGATAGACGCAAGGCAGATTGTTCTCGCGGGCGATTTCCTGGGCGCGAAGATGCTTCTTCACCGTCAGGGGATAATAGGTGCCGCCCTTCACCGTGGCGTCATTGGCGACGATGACGCATTCCCGCTCGGCCACCCGACCGATGCCGGTCAAGAGCCCGGCGGCCGGGATCGGCTCGGCGTAGACCTCGTGGGCAGCCAGCTGGGAGAACTCCAGAAAGGGTGTGCCGGGATCGAGCAGGCAGCGCACACGGTCACGGGGCAAAAGCTTGCCGCGCGACAGATGCTTCTGACAGGCACGCTCGCCGCCGCCCAGCTTGACCTGGGCCACCTTGGCCCGCAGGTCGTTCACCAGAACATTCATGGCGGCGGCATTGGCCTGGAAGGCAGGATCCTGCCGCGACAATGAAGAATGAAGGATCATGACGGCAAGCCCCTAGGCGGTTTCTTTGAACAGCTCGCGGCCGATCAGCATGCGGCGAATTTCGCTGGTGCCGGCGCCGATCTCATAGAGCTTGGCGTCGCGCAGCAAACGGCCGGTGGCGTTGTCGTTGATATAGCCGTTGCCGCCCAGCAGCTGGATGGCGTCCAGGGTCACCAAGGTGGCCTTTTCGGCGGCATAGAGAATGGCTCCGGCGGCATCCTGGCGGGTGACCTTGCCGGAATCGCAGGCGCGGGCCACGGCATACACATAGGCGCGGCAGGCGTTCATGTTGGTGTACATGTCGGCGATCTTGGCCTGCACCAGCTGAAACTCGCCGATGGCCTGGCCGAACTGCTTGCGGTCATGGACATAGGGCAGAGCGATATCCAGCGCCGCCTGCATGATGCCCAGCGGCCCGGCGGCCAGCACGGCGCGCTCGTAGTCGAGGCCACTCATCAGCACCTTGACGCCTTGGTTCAGCGGACCCATGACGTTCTCGGCAGGAACCTCGCAGTCCTCGAACACCAGCTCGGAGGTGGGCGAGCCGCGCATTCCCAGCTTGTCGAGCTTCTGGGCCGGGCGGAAGCCCTTGAAGCCCTTTTCGATGATGAAGGCGGTGATGCCCTTAGGACCAGCGCTGGGTTCGGTCTTGGCATAGACCACCAGGGTCTCGGCGTAATGGCCGTTGGTGATCCACATCTTGGTGCCGTTGAGGATGTAGCGGTCACCCTTCTTCTCGGCCTTCAGGCGCATGGAGACCACGTCGGAGCCGGCCTCGGGCTCGCTCATGGCCAGGGCACCAACATGCTCACCCGAAATCAGTTTGGGCAGATATTTGACCTTTTGCTCCGCTGTGCCCCAGCGGCGGATCTGGTTGACGCAAAGGTTCGAGTGCGCCCCATAGGACAGCCCCACCGAGGCCGAGGCCCGGCTGATTTCCTCCAAAGCCACACAGTGGGCCAGGTAACCCATATGGGCGCCGCCGTATTCTTCCTCGACGGTGATGCCATGCAGGCCCAGCGCCCCCATCTCGGGCCAAAGGTCGATGGGGAATTCGTCGCTGCGGTCGATCTCGGCGGCCCGAGGGGCGATGCGATCAGAGGCGAAGGCGCGAACGCTGTCGCGCAGCATGTCGATATCTTCGCCCAGACCGAAATCGAAAACTGCGGATCCACTCATGGCCATGAAAACCTCCCTGTCAGCCCGGTCGGCGGTCGTGGTCCGCCGTTCTTATAAAAACGAGCATACGTTTTTTTAATTGCGGTGCAAGCCCCTTTTGAGCACTATCCAAAGGGCATGGACAACGGCCATCTGCCGCCCTATAGACGGGGCAGACCGAGGAAGGGAAAAGCCATGGCGCGCACCACCGGATCGAACGGCCCCAAGACCCTGGAGGCCATCAACAAGGCTGGCCTGCAGCTGATCTTCGAGCATGGCTACGAGGCTATGAGCCTGCGCCATCTGGCCGCGGAAGTGGGGATTCAGGTCGGCTCGCTCTATAATCATATGAGCACCAAGCAAGACCTGCTGTTCAGCCTGCTGCGCACCCACATGGAAAATTTGCTGGAAAAGCTGGACAACGCCCTGCCCGCCAGCGCCGATCCGGAAGAGGCGCTGAAGGCCTATGTGGCCTTCCATGTGAACTACCACATCGCCCGCAAGCGCGAAGTCTTCATCTGCTATTCCGAGCTGCGCAGCCTGGACCCCGACAATTACGAATTCATCGTCGCCATGCGCCGCACCTACGAGCAGCGCTTGATCGCCATCCTGGAACAAGGTGTGACGCAAGGACGCTTCCAGACAGCCGATGCTCCGGTCGCGGCCTATGGCATCCTGGCCATGCTGACCGGGGTCTGCACTTGGTTCCGCCCCAAAGGCCGCCTGACCGCCCAGCAGGTGGTGGAGCAATACATCACCATGGCCCTGAACGCCGTCAAGAAACCCTAAGCCTAAGGAGAGCTCACGTGAGCGATGAGTCCCAGCAGATGGCCCGCGCCATTATCGATTCCGTGCGCCGCATGGCCATCCATTACGGCCTGTGGTTCGCCAATTCGGTCCATAAATTCGGCATCGACCAAGCCCTGGAGATGGAGAAGGAAGCCGGAGACCGCGCCACCGGCATTGTCCTCGACCGTCTGGCCGCCACCTTGGGCAACGATCTGATTGAGGGCCTTCCTGCCGCTCTGGTGAATATGGAGTCCGAGAAACAAAAGGCCCTGCTCTCGACCCTGGCCGTTAACTGGCTGGCTTTGGACGGCGTCTGGTTCCAGGCGGTGGAGCAGCGCGAAGGCATGGCTGCGGCCAAAGAGGTCAATGACGCCTGCTGGTCGCATTTCTCGCCGCTGGAGGCCGCGCGTATCAAGGAACTGGCGGGACTGCCCGAGCAAGGCGGCCTGGGAGCCCTGGCCCAGACCTTCGTCCATCGCCTTTATGGGGCCATCAACGAGCAGGAAGTCTTCTTCGAGGACGACGGCGCCTTGGTCATGCGCATGACCAAATGCCGGGTCCAGGCGGCGCGCAAGCGCAAGGGCCTGGAGGACTATCCCTGCAAGTCGGGCGGCGTGGTGGAATACACCACCTTCGCCAACACAGTGGACAAACGCATTTCCTGCGAATGCATCGCCTGTCCGCCGGACCCGCACCCCGAGGGCTGGTTCTGCGCCTGGAGGTTCCGCCTAGAGGAGGCCTAGCCACCCCTCCAGCGCAGCAAAGGACGCCAGGGCTGAGTCCACGGCCTGTTCCAAGGCCGTGGGCTGATCGTCAAGCCGCTGCGACAATTCTTCTTGGAAGTGTTTCCACCAGGGCCCGGCCTTATCGCCGTGGAAGCCATGGAAGTTGGTCACCAAAGGCGTCAGATTGCCCAGTGAGTGGGCAATGCGCTTGCGCACCACTTGGCCTCCCAGCGTGGCGCCCTCCAGGACATAAAGCATGCCGATCTGCGCCGCGGTGCTTTCCGCTTTGGGCAGCGATGCGCAAAGCGGCAGGCTGGCCAGATCGTTCTCGGTCATTCCCAAGGCCGTCAGATCCTTCAACAAAGCCGGCAGCTTGGGCTTGATCCCCATGGCGGTGGCGATATTGGACTCGAGGGAAAACAACGCCTCTTCCGCAGGGCGATAGAAACCGTAAAGCCCGGCCAGGGCCCGGCGATATTGCTCCGCGCTGACCCGGCCAGAGGACAATGGAGCCATCAGGGCGATTGTCTCCAGTCGCTCGTGGGCCTTATGGGTCGATTCTCGCAAAAGGCTGGGAGCCAGCATTTTCCGTTCGGACAAGGTCATGGCGTTTACCTCCTCGGGAGGACGGGGAAGAGTGAAGGTGACCGTGGTTCCCTTCCCAAGCTCGGAGTTCAGCCAGATCTTCCCTCCATGCTGCTGAACGATGCGTTGGCACAGAGCCAGCCCCAGACCAACCCCACCCGCATCGTCGGTAATGAAAAGCCGTTGGAACAAACCAAAGACCAGTTGATGATAGGCAGGACTGATGCCGATGCCGTTATCGGCCATGGCAATTTGCCACTGATCGCCCACCGGCTCGGCCCAGATGCGGATTCTCAGCGGCGCCGTCGAACGGAATTTGATAGCATTGCTCAACAGATTATCGAACAGAGTTTGCAGGCCGCTCATGTCGCTGTAAACCGTCGGCAGGCTGTCTTGAATGCTGATTTCGCCTTGGGCGGCGTTCAATTCGAGGCAGACGTCTTTCTTGGCCTCTTCGATCACCCGTTCCAGCGACACTGGGCCGGGAATACGCACGATCTGACCGACCTCAGAATAAGCCAATAAGCCACGCAGGCGCTTTTCCATGGTCAAAGCGCCCTTTTGGGCGAAGCCGGTGGCCCTGGCCACGGCGCTGACGAAGCGCTGCCCCAGGTCATCCATATCCCGGGCGGCGTGCAATTGGCGCATGACGTCGCGGGTATCGATGGCCAGGGCCGCCTCGGCCGCAGCCGGCAGGACCATGGGGCCGATCTCGAATTCGACGCCCAGGATATCGCCGGCGAGGAAACAGTGGACCTCGGTCGAGCCGATCTCCGGCAGTTGCACCCAGACCGAACGGCTGGGTGCGCCCATTGCCTAAAAGTGGCTGAAACAACGGACATTTTGTCCGGGACAATTTGTCAAAATAGAATCATAAAGATGCATATCTTCCCATACGACTTCTTATCTGTTTCAAGGCCCCGTCTATGGCCAAGCACCATTCGGCAGGAAAGTGCTCCTCATCCCGCAGCCAGGACAACAGCGATGGCAGGGCCTTTTCCAACCCGTCCGCCTCATCGCAGGCCGCCGAGATCAGAAGCTCGCCGACCCCTGCGATGCCGCCTCCTGCGGACAGAGTGAAAGCGGCGGCAAGGGCCTCGAACTCTGACTGCGGCAAACGGGCGCAGCGGGCGTCGCGCAGCCGGTCTGCGGCCCGCTCCAGCTTGCGGTACTTTTTTGCCCGCGACGGCACCAATCGCGTCAGCTCTTCGGCCAGCAGATACAGATGGCGCTCCATCAAGAACCGGGGCATTCCACGGCAAACCAGGAGAGTGCACAGCCAATCCACCTGTTGATTCACGTAGTGTTGAGGATTGCTGGCCAGGGTTACCAAGAAGCCGCCATCCGACCGGGAATAGGCTTCTCCCCGCACGCCGAAGCGCTCCATCAGATATGGCTGGGCATCATAGCTGCGTAAGGTGGCTTGCAGCACAGCCTCGATTTCGCGCTTGTCGCTGGGCAGCGGATGGCTGCCGGCTTCAGAGTTGTGCAAGGGATGTGGCCCCCGGCTCATAGGCGCAAGCTCTGCAGTGCAGCCAGGGCGGCTTCAAAGCTGGTGGTGATTACGATTCCAGGGATGCGTTTGCTAAGCCGCTCCGCCCCCATTCCTCCGGCCCAAATTTGCACCTTTGGGTCCAGACTGTCTCGAAGCTCGGTGAGAAAGCGCGTAATCACCCGCACCGGCTGGGAGACGCTGAAGGACAATCCGACCACATCGAATTTCATCGCCATGGCGGCACTGACGATTTCCGGAACCGGCATCTGCACCCCCATGAGGACGCAACTGGCGCCGTTCAGGGTCAGCACCACCTTGGCCATGAGCAATCCAAGGGAGTGAACCTCTCCCGGCGCGGTGGTCAAGAGCACATGCGGAGAGCCCTTTCCGGTATCGATGGAGGCGATCACCCCTTGCAGGAAGTCCTGTACGGACTGGGCATAGAGATGTTCCTCGAATATCTTCAAATCGCCCCGCAGCCAGGCGTCACCGATTTGGACGTTCAGTTGCGGGATAACGTCACGAACGAAAGAGTCCACCCCATGATGGCGCATCTTCCTTCGTAAGAACTCTGTCAATTGGCCAAGATCATGGCTTTTGAGCACCGAGACCACATCGTCTTGAGCCAAGTCCCCGTCGCTACGCTGGGTCAGGGTCGCTGCGGCGGCCAAAGCCTCGAGCTGAGACTTCTCCAAGCCCACGACCTTCGAAGGTCGCAGCCGGGAATCCAGCAGCAACTTTATCAGGCGCAGCTGTTCAACCTGCTCTTTCGGGTAAAGCCGCTCGTCGTTGGCGTCGCGCTGAGGACAAGGAAAGCCGTAACGGATTTCCCATTTGCGAATGACTTCTTTCGAGAGACCGGTGGCTCCCTCTATCTCAGAGACGGGGACAAACATCATGTCCAAATCACGCCTTCCATGATTGTCGGCAGAGTCAGGCCTGGCCCCGCCGCATCCGAGGCAGGGCCTTCCATTGTGCCCGATCACCTTCCAGGACAAGGAGAAAATTATCGATCTGCCTGCGTTCGGAGACCAAAAGCGCCTGCTCCATAAAGGAGCGATGCCAACTGACGGTGGCGGCCAGCTTCAAGGGACGGGTAAGGCCGCACATCAGCAGAAAATAATCGTCCAGGGCAAAGATGGGGTCCGCCGCCTTCATCAAGCCGATGAACTCCTTCTTGGCCTCGGCATAGACGCGGAAGGCGCAAGACAGAAGAACCATCAGCTGGCAATAGCTGGAAATCGAGTCTTTGCTTTCATAGAAAGGCGACCACTCGAAATGATCGCGGCTCGACAGCATGGCAAAATAGACGTTCCGCGCTTTTTGCTCCAACTCGCCGAACAGGCTTTCACCCACCATCTTCGAAATTGCCGAAAACATTGGCGACAGCAGGTTACGCCGCAAGATCGGCGGACAGGCGAAGAGTTGCGATTCCAGTGGCTGAGCCAGAATGCGCCCCAAAAGCTGGTTGCGACGATAGGCGATGCCGTTGCAACGACTGTTCTTGATGCAGCGGGTTTTCGACATCTCGAAAATCATCCCCATGCCGTCGATGGCCTCGAGGATGCGCTCCAATTCGCTCAGCGGCACTTGGCCGTCCGACGATACCTCTTCCGCCAATTGCAGAACCAATGTGGAAACAGTGCGCACGGTGGCGCGACACTCCTGGCCGAACTCAGTGGACAATCGGACCCCCTACTCTGTCTTGAGACGAACAGAGCCGCTCTATGCCCCCAATTGAGGGAAGGTCCATTCATCTTTGGTCATTCTTAAAATGCGGAAATCTGTATTTTACGGCGCAATAGCTTGGCGGCGATATCTGCAGCTCCAGCGAAAGATATCATTCCACCGAAACCACCAGTTTGTCCAGGACAGAAATTGCGTCACTTGCAGCTTTTCGCGTTCTATGACGTTAAAATGCGCCGCCGAATTCGCCATGCGCTGGGGCAAAGCCGCCTGGGGCCCCCATTAAGCTGGGCGGAAAGAAAATAAAACGTCACTATAAGTAGCGACAATTCCTCGATGGTAAAAATATCCCACCATCGATCACAAAGAACTTAGTCTTCTATGTGATTACTGACTATGCCGAACACAGTTCAAAGACCTCGGGGGAGCTCCACGTGAAAAGAAGTTCCCTTGCCGATCTGGGAGTCCACCCAGATGCGACCGTTATGCTGGTCGATGATCTTTTTACAGATCGCCAGACCGATACCGCTGCCTTCGTATTTCTCGGCGGTATGCAGGCGCTTGAAAACG
>Ga0302193_10002518_pt1 | contig 15133 bp, 12 predicted proteins | sample II_Bog_E3_3_FD_200228 | JGI IMG/M metagenome (GOLD analysis project Ga0302193, IMG submission 200228) | Peat permafrost microbial communities from Stordalen Mire near Abisko, Sweden - II_Bog_E3_3 | ecosystem: Environmental > Terrestrial > Soil > Wetlands > Peat | place: Sweden: Abisko...
TCGTTCTCCATGCCCCCATCCACGCGGGCGCGGGCGTTTGTCGGGCGTCTCTTTGCGGTTTTGCGCGCCGGTGCGGCAGTGCAAAAGTCTCCCGGCGCGGCCATCCGCGCCGGGAAACCGAAACCTGCCTACGCCGCCTTTTGCGCCGCGTCGAGCCCGGCATAGACGCCGCGCTCGAAGCCTGCGAACGCCTCCAGGCACTTCCCGTCGGCGAACGGCAGCACCTGCATCAGGATCACGCCGCTGACGTCGCGCGCGGGGTCGATCCAGTAATAGGTGTTGGCGAGACCCGCCCAGGCGAGGCTGCCGGGGCTGCGGCCTTCCGGGGTCTTGGCGGTGTTGATCAGGAAGCTCAGCCCCCACTTCTTCTCCATGTCCGGATAGAGATCGACATCGTTGGTCGCGAACGCCACCGCCGACGTCATCTTGGTCATGTTGAGTTCGCCGATGTGGTTCTGCCCCATCAGCGCGACGGTTTCCGGCTTGAGCACCTGCTGGCCGTTGCCGCGGCCCTTGTTGAGGATCATCTGGGTGAACTTGATATAGTCGCCGGCGGTGCCGTAGAGCCCGCCGCCGCCCATGTGGAATTCCGGATCCTGTTCGAGTTCGAACGGGATCGGCGCCAGCGAGCCATCCTCGCCGCGGGCATGCATGGCGACCAGGCGCTTGCGTTGCGCCTCGCCGATCCTGAAACCGGTGTCGGTCATGCCGAGCGGCACGAACAAATTGTCGCGAAGATAGGCGTCGAGCCGCTTGCCGCTCGCGGCTTCCACCGCCTTGCCGACGAAATCGATGTTGGTGCCGTATTCCCAGCGCGTGCCGGGATCGCTCATCAGCGGGGTTTTCAGCGCGTCGTTCTTGCAGGTGGTGACGGCGGGCAGGCCGGTCTTTTCCAGGTATTGCACCATGTCGCCGTTCCACATGTTGTAGGCGAAGCCGGCGGTGTGGGTCATGAGGTGGCGCAGCGTGATCGGCTTTTTCGCGGGCCGAAGCGTGGGTTCGCCGTTGGCGTCGAAGCCTTCGAGCACCATCGGCGCGGCGAGATCGGACAGCACCGTACCGATCGGGGCTTCCAGCGAAAGCTTGCCCTGCTCGACCAGCTGCATGGCGCCGGCGGCCGTGATCGCCTTGGTCATCGAGGCGATCCAGAACACGCTGTCGGCGGTCATGGCGTCGTCCTTGGACAGGTCGCGTTTGCCGTAGGCGCCCTGGTAGATCACTTCCCTGGAAGTCGCCGCCATGGCGACCACGCCGGGAATTTCCCTGGCCTCGCTTTTCTGACGCAGGACCTGATCAATCTGAGCTTGATTTTGCATAGGTCTCCTCCCGTTGAATTTTTTGCAGTTCCCGATCTTCCTCCCGGCCGCGATTTCCCGCAAGCAGGGGCGGCGGCGTGGCGCCCGAATGTCGCGTTCTCGTGATCGCCGCCGCGGCGCAAAAGGGCGGCTGCCGGGCGACCGAACGGCAACACTCGCCATAATTTGCAGTGAATCTTCCTGCAATGTCGGTGACCTCCCGGCAGATCCGCGATAGTCTTGCGATCAGCGCCTGCGGGAACCGTTTTGTTGCAAGATGCTCAGATTGCAGCATAAAACAGTACCACCGAAATAATTTGAGCTGAATGATAGCGGCGCCAGGCGGCGAAAGGCGTAACGATGATTTCGACATGGAGCGAATGGAAGCGCTATCCCCGGGCTTCGCGCGGGGAAAACATCGAGGCACCGATCAGCCCCGGCATCTATGAAGTCCGCTTTGCCGGCAGCGGCGCGCTGCACTCCTTCGGCGCGGTCGACAACGTCGCCCAGGCGTTGTCGATGCTGGCGGTGTCGTCAAAATCATGGTTCGGACGGCGCGAACCCGCCGAAATGCCGGACCTCGAATACCGCACCTGCGCGACATCTTCCAAGGCCGACGCCAAGGCCGCCGCCGAGCGCATGATCGGCCGCCGCGAAACCTATATGAGCGGCGCGGCCTGAACGGCGCCTGCTTTTTGGTCGCCCGGCTTGCCCGGAGGGCGGCCCGTATAATCCATGATGGAAGCCTTCTGCGGCGAGTTTGAGGTCAGGACCTTGACGACCGCTCGGTGCGCGACCAGTTGCATGAAACGTCGCCAGGCGCCGCCCAGGACAAGTTCCGGGAGAATTTCAAGAAACGTTCCAGCAGACATTGCTGCAAAATCCGAGGAGTAACGCCATGACCCCGACCGCTGCCGCCCGCACTTCGCAAGCCTCCGCCCCCTCGCTGCGCGACCGTCTCAAGGACGCCTCGCTGCTGCGCGAGCATTGCTACATCGACGGCGCCTGGACCGGTACGCCGGCCAATCCGGTGACCAATCCGGTCAACGGCGTCGAGCTTGCGAAGGTGCCGAAGCTGGGCAAGGCGGAAGCAACCAAGGCCGTGGAAGCCGCCGAGCGGGCGTTTCCGGGCTGGGCCAAACTTACCGCCAAGCAGCGCTCCAACATCCTGCGCAAATGGTTCGACCTGATCATCGCCAACCGCGAAGACCTCGCGCTGATCCTGACCTCGGAGCAGGGCAAGCCGCTGGCGGAGGCGCTCGGCGAAGTCGACATCGGCGGCGCCTATGTCGAGTTCTTCGCCGAAGAAGCGCGCCGCGTCTATGGCGAAACCATCCCGACGCAGCGGCCGGACGCGCGGCTATTGGCGATCCGCCAGCCGATCGGCGTCTGCGGCGCGATCACGCCGTGGAATTTTCCCTGCTCGATGATCACCCGCAAGGTGTCGCCGGCGCTGGCCGCCGGCTGCACCGTGGTGCTGAAACCAGCCAACGAGACCCCGCTCACCGCGCTGGCATTGGTAGCGCTGGCCGAGCGGGCCGGCGTGCCCAAGGGGGTGTTCAACATCCTCACCGGCCATTCCTCTGAAATCGGCAAGGTGCTGTGCGAACACCCGGCGGTACGCTTTGTCGGATTTACCGGCTCGACCGAAGTCGGAAAGATCCTGTATCAGCAGGCCGCCGTCGGGGTGAAGAAGCTCGGGCTCGAACTCGGCGGCAATGCCCCGTTCGTGGTGTTCGACGATGCCGATATCGACGCCGCGGTCGAGGGCGCCATGGTCTCGAAATACCGCAACATGGGCCAGACCTGCGTCTGCGCCAACCGCCTCTATGCGCAGGACAAGATCTACGACCAGTTCGTCGACAAGCTGTCGAAGAAGGTCGCGGCGATGAAGATCGGCGACGGCACCGAAGCCGGGGTGACCCAGGGACCGCTGATCAACATGGCCGCGGTCGACAAGGTCGAGAAGCACATCGCCGACGCGGTCAAGCACGGCGCCAGGATCGTCACCGGGGGGAAACGCCATGCGCTCGGCGGCACCTTCTTCGAGCCGACGGTGCTGGCCAATGTCGCGCCCGATGCGCTGGTGTCGCAGGAAGAGACCTTCGGGCCGCTGGCGCCGGTGTTCCGCTTCAAGGACGAGGCCGAGGTGATCGCGATGTGCAACAACTCGCCGTTCGGCCTCGCCTCGTATTTCTATTCGCGCGATCTCGGGCGGGTCTGGCGGGTGGCCGAAGCGCTGGAATCCGGCATGGTCGGCGTCAACACCGGGCTGATCACCACCGAGGTGGCGCCGTTCGGTGGCGTCAAGGAAAGCGGCCTGGGACGCGAAGGCTCGCATCACGGCATGGAAGAATATGTCGAGATCAAATATGTGATGATGGCGGGAATCTAGGGCGGGCTGGTAAGGCGGGACGCGGCGCGCATTCATCCTGAATTGCGCATGAGATCGGCGGCGCGACGTGGGGCAGGCGTTTCCGCGCCGGCGGATGAGACGTCGGTGGGGGCCGCTTTCCCGGCCATCGCCTGGTTTCCGACGATCCAAAGCGTCATGTCCCAGGCATCGACGATGCCGACGAACAGGAACAGCATGACGGCGCCGGCGATCGCGTAAGGCGCGAAGGTGTTATCGGCCGGCAATCCGGCGGCGCCGGCGAGCAGGCTGGCATTGGCCAGCGCCGGGGCGACGGCATAGGCGATCCAGTCGCGTGCGTCGAGCGCCACGAAATCCAGTTTCCGCACCAGACGGACGACGAAGCCGGCATAGGCAATGCCGACGAGCCCCTGCAGGGCGAGAATAGCCGCAACCGGCCACATCGAGGGCCACGGCGCCAACAGGATCAACGAGAGAAACAGCACGCCGCCGAAATGAACCAGCACCGGCGTCACGAAGCCGTGCGCGCCACCCGCCGCAGGCGTGGCAGAGAGATTGCTGCCGAGCGTAAGCACGACGAACAGCAGGCCGGCGAATGTCGCGGCTGCCGTGCCGGCCATCATGTAGAAATTCTCCCAGCCATGAAACATCGGAAAATCACCGCAAGCCTGCCGAGCGTCTGCAGCTCCCTATCTAGGATCGCTTGTGGAACCTGCCTTGATCCAAGTCACGGGGCGGGGATGGCGGCAGGAAACCGCGGACTTCGTCATGCCCGGCGCTTGCAGGTTCAGGAAAGCGTGGCAGGCCCCTCGCGCCTTTGCGGGACGCGTCGGCGCATCCGGCCTCCGTGCGCGCTTGAATAGCGAATCAGAGGACGGCGGATTTACCGCCGCAGCACCGTGATCATGCGGTTGGCAAAGGTCAGCCGCTCGGCCATCACCGCGATGAAATAGGTCAGGAGCTTCTGGCTCAGCGCCGGATCGTCGAGCTTGATGGCCTCGAACTGATCGGCACCCAGCACGTAGAGCACGCTGGCCACCTCCGCCTGGATCGTGGCGCTGCGCGGCGCATGCGAGACCAGGCCCATCTCGCCGATGGTGGTATAGCGACCGAGGCTCCGCACCCGCGTGGTGCCGCCCTCGCCGCCCGGAATCATGATGCCGACGCGTCCGTCCAGGATGAAATGCATCGAATCGGCGACATCGCCGGCACGGACGATGACCTCGCCGGCATCGACCTCGATGCGCCGGCAGCGGCGGATCAGTTCGGAGGCGTCCTGCTCGGTGCCGAGGATCTGGGCGAACCAGTCGCGCAGGCTGGCTTCTTCCTGTTCGAGGCCCTGGTGCTGGACGATGATCTGGTTCTCGCACCATTCCAGCGCATGATCCAGTTCGGCGACGACGCTGACCTCGCCCGAGATGAATTCGCTCGACCGCAACGCCTTTTCGGTGGCGGCGGGCAGGTGGACCAGCACCAGTTTGATGCCGCGGTCGGCGGCGGCTCGCTTGATCTGGGTGAAACTGTACGCCGCCGAGGAATCGATGCCGGTGACAAGCTTGAAGTCGAACATCAGGAAGCGGCATTCCGGGTGACGCTGCAGCAGCGCCCTGACGTGCTGGTAGAGCCGGTTGGCCGAGCCGAAAAACAAATAGCTCTGCAGGTTCAGGCCCTGGATCTTGCCGCCATGCGCCGACAGCACCGCCTGATCGTCTCGCGAGCGGTCGAGCGAACTGCGATATTCCGAACCGTCGAAGCCGTATTTGATGGAATCGATGCGCGCCGCGCTGAGCGCGAAGGTGGCGCAGCCGATCACGACGCCGATCAGGATGCCGGGAATGAAACCCCATTGCACGATGATGACGATGATCGCCAGCAGCGACAGATATTCGGTGAACGACAGCCGCCGCCGCGATTGAATGATCCATTTCTGAAGCTGGTCCGCGCCCAGATAGATCAGGAGTCCGCCGAGGACGAATTTGGGCATGTAGCCGAGCAGCATCGGAGCGGCCGCCAGCATCAGCGCCGAGATCGCTGCCACCGTCAGCCCGGACCAGCGGCCGGTACCGCCGCCGTTGAAGTTGAGGATGGTGCGGCTGACGGAGATACAGCCGGTATAGCCTCCCAAAGCTCCCGACAGGATGTTGGCGATGCCCGTGACGTTGAGTTCGCGTTCCAGATTGGCTTCGCGGTTCACGGCGACTTCGATGCCGGTGGTGTTGAACAGGCTGCACGATGCGGTGACGAAGACCACGGCGATCAGATTGCCTGCCACGTCCGGCAGGCTGTACCAGGGATAGCGGCTGATTTCGCTCCAGTTCCACGGCAGCATGAAGGTGACGGCCGGCGGCGGCTGAAAGGTCCAGCCCGCGGCCTGGGCCTGCGCGTCCGAGATCCCGGCCAGCCAGAACGCGAGGTGCGCCGCGATCACGCCGCCGATCAGGATCGCCGGCAATCCGAACGAACTGCGGGAGCGGTGCCAGGTGAGGTAGAGGACCGCGGCCATGGCGCAGGCCGCCGCCAGTTCGGAAAGCGTCAGGAGGTTGGCGAACTGGTCGAGCGATGCGAATTGCAGGCGGTGGCCGGTGATGACGCGGACCGCCCCGAGAAGGATCAGGCAGCCGGTGGCGCCGAGAAATCCGCCGACCACCGGGTAGGGCACATAGCGAATCGCGCGGCCGACCCGCGTCATCCCGAAGCCGCACAGCACGATACCGGTGACGATGGTGGTGCTGGCCAGCGTGAGCAGGACCGGGCCCAGCAACGGCGCCGTCGGATCGGCCGCCATCATCCGTTCGACCAGCGACGACGCCAATATCCCGGTCATCGCAGCGGTGGAACTCTCCGGACCCGCGACCGCAAAAGGCAATGAGCTGCCGAGCGCGATGACCGCGGCGAGAATCGCCGACGATACGAAGGTTGCCGCGACGCCGTAGGACAGGTATGGCGCCAGCGGGCCTGAAAAGATCAGCAGCGAATAGGACAGCCCGAAGGTCACGGTCAGAACGCTGGCGGCACCGCCGCCGAGGACGTCATTGAGCGCAGCACGGATTCCCTGGCCGGAATGAATAGATCGACTGACCACGCGCGAGTGTGTCCCTGACGCCCGTCGTCAGTGGTAGACGACGCCAGCGCATCAGGACAACCATATTTTTATGACGGTGACGAGTGAAGCATCTCACAATTCTCGCCGCCGGAGTGCGACCGGCTCAATTTGATCCACGGCGGCGATCGTCTCGCCTCCATGCGCTAGCGCTGCCGGCCGTCGCCGCCGAACGCGCCGTGACGACCCTCGCCCGAGGCAAAGCGTGCCGCGCCCGCCAGCGTTTCGCCTGATGCAATGACCTCGAGCCCGCCGCGCATTTCGCCCGCGATGGCGTCTTCCTCCGAAAGGTCCCATTGCCGCAAGGCCGACAGCCGGTCCGCCCGCAGGCAGGCCTGCGGGAACCGGGCGATCTCCCTGGCCAGCGCGATCGCCTGCGCGCGGCTCTCGCCTTTCGGCACCAGCCGGTTGGCGAGGCCGATCCGCAACGCCTCGGGGCCTCCTACCGGACGCCCGGTCAGGATCAGATCGATGGCCTGGGAATGTCCGATCAATCGCGGCAGCCGGATGGTGCCGAGATCGATCAGCGGCACGCCGAAGCGACGACAGAAGATGCCGAAAACGGCGTCCTCGGCGACCACCCGCAGGTCGGCCCACAGCGCCAGTTCCATGCCGCCGGCCACGGCAAAACCTTCCACCGCGGCGATCACCGGCTTCGACAGACGCAACCGGCTCGGTCCCATCGGCGCGATCGAATCGTGGCCGCCGATCTCGCGCTTCTTGCTGAGATCGCCCGATGCCACGGCCTTGAGATCGGCGCCGGCGCAGAAATAGCCGCCGGTGCCGGTGAATACCGCGACCGAGGCCTCAGGATCGGCATCGAACGCCAGGAACGCGTCGAACAGCTTGCGCGCCGTCGCGCCGTCGACGGCGTTGCGGCAATGCGGGCGGTTGATGGAGACGATGGTCACCGCTCCATCGCGCTCGACCAGCACGGATTCGGCGTCGCTCATGGCTGTGCTCCCGGATTGTCTGTGAGGCGGTTCAGGCGATCTTCAAATCGGTCCCGGTGATGCGGCGAAACGCCTCCAGATAGCGCTTGCTGGTGGCCTCGATCACCGCCGCGGGCAAAGCCGGCGCCGGGGCTTCGCCATTCCAGCGGCCGGCGCGGCGTTCGGCGTCGAGATAATCGCGCAGCGGCTGCTTGTCGAAACTCGGCTGCGGCTGGCCGGGCCGATAGGCATCCGCGGCCCAGAACCGCGAACTGTCGGGGGTCATCACCTCGTCGATCAGGATGATCCGTCCATCGGCTTCGCGGCCGAATTCGAATTTTGTGTCGGCGATGATGATGCCCTGGTCGCGGCTGATTTTCTCGCCGAGCGTATAGATCGCGCGGGACATGCTCTCCAGCGTGTAGGCGACCTCGTCGCCGAGAATCTCGCGCATCCGCCCCACCGTGATGTTCTCGTCATGACCGGTCTCGGCCTTGGTCGCCGGGCTGAAAATCGCGGGTTCGAGCTGGTCGCTTTCGACCAGGCCGGGCGCCAGCTGCTCGCCCGCCAGCGTGCCGCGGGCGGCGTATTCCTTCCAGGCCGAGCCGGAGAGATAGCCGCGGATCACGCATTCGATCGGAAACACCGTGGTACGCCGACACAGCATCGCGCGTCCGGCAAGCGCGGAACGGTGCGGCCGCAGCACCGGGACGTCGCCGACGATGGCGTCGGCGTCGGCGCTGATCATGTGATGCGGCACCACGCCCTCGAGCTGGGCGAACCACCAGGCGCTGATCTGGGTCAGCACCGCGCCCTTCATCGGGATGGTCTCCGCCATCACCACGTCGAAGGCGCTGATGCGGTCGGTGGTCAGCAGCAGCACGCGGTCGTCACCGACGGCATAGATATCGCGGACCTTGCCGCGTCCGATCCGTGGCAAGGGCAGGTCGCTGGCGAGCATGGTGGTCATGGGTCATACTTTCGAAGGAGGGAATCGTCTGGCGCAGACCCGGGCGGCAGGGCAAGGACAGGGCGGCTGTTCATTCCGGCAGCGGAATGAAGTCGTGTTCGTTGGGGACGGGCGCGAAGCGGCCGCTCTTCCAGTCCGACTTGGCCTGCTCGATCCGCTCCTTGCTGGAGGAGACGAAATTCCACCAGATATGGCGCGGACCTTCCAGCGCGTCGCCGCCGAGAAACATCATCCGCGCCGCCGTGACGGTCCTGACCGTGATGCGGTCGCCAGGCCGGAAAATCAGCAGCCGCGGTCCGTGATGGCGATCACCGGCTATTTCGATCTCGCCGTCGACGACGTAGATCGCGCGCTCTTCATGGTCGGGGTCGAGCGGCACCTTGATGCCTGCCTGCGCGGTCACTTCGGTATAGAACCACGGCGACACCATGGTAACCGGCGATTTCGCGCCGAATGCGCTGCCGGCAATGATGCGTGCGGTAAAACCGAGATCGCTGACAGTCGGCAGCTCGGCGGCGGCGTAATGCTGGAATGACGGCGCGATTTCCTCCGACCCGGCCGGCAGCGCGATCCAGCTCTGCAGGCCCAGCATGTTCTGGCCGTCGCGGCGCTGCAGGTCCGGGGTGCGCTCGGAATGGGCGATGCCGCGGCCAGCCGTCATCAGGTTCATGGCGCCGGGCCGGATTTCCTGGATGTTGCCCTCGCTGTCGCGGTGCATGATGCTGCCGTCGAACAGATAGGTGACGGTGGCGAGCCCGATGTGCGGATGCGGGCGAACGTCCATGCCCTTGCCGGACATGAACTGCACTGGTCCGAAATGATCGAAGAAGATGAAGGGGCCGACCATCTGCCGCCTGCCATGCGGCAGCGCCCGGCGCACTGCAAAGCCGTCGCCGAGGTCGCGAGTGCGCGGCACGATGACCAGTTCCAGCGCGTCGCAGGAATGGACATCGCCGAGCACGGGATCGTTCGAGGGAAGCCAGCTCATGGGGTCTCCGTGACTATCTCGGCCATCATAACAGCAATTGTCCGGCGTCGTCCAAGCGCGGCAAGTCGACCCGGCGGCGCCGTGACCGGGCGCGGAGGTCCCGGTCACGATGTGCGCTCCATGGGGCATCCGCGGGTCGCAGGATGGCCGCTTCCGCGACCCGGCCGATCTGGCCTTCGCGGGGTGGTCAAAACTGCACAGCATTGGACCGCATGCGGCTGCACGCGCCGGTTGCGGAAGGGCTGAAATCGACTCCCGCAAGTTTACGGATATAAGTCGCGTGCCGGGCGGTCCATACTGATTCCCGGCCATACGACGCCAAGCAGTCGAGCCGTCCCATGACCGATGCCCCCGCCCAGGTCCAGAAGCTGCTTCGCCAGCAGGCTGCCATCGCCAGGTTCGGCAGCTTTGCGCTCCGCGAGCGGGACCTGTCTAATATCCTGAACCAGGCGGTCCGGATCTGCGCCGAAAGCCTCGATGTCCCCTTCAGCAAAGTGTGCCGGTACCGCGCCGAGCAGAACGACCTTCTGATCGTGGCCGGCCATGGCTGGCAGGAAGGCGTTGTCGGCCACGTGGTGTCGCGCGCCGATTCGAGTTCGCCGCAAGGCCGCGCCTTCGTCACCGGAGAACCGCAGATCATCGACAATCTGCAGAACGATCCCCAGTTCGATCCGCCGCCGTTCTATGCCGCGCACGGCATCGTCTCGATCATCGATGTCATCATCAAGGGCAGCGACGACCAGCCCTACGGCATCCTCGAAATCGACAACGATCGGCAGCACGATTACGATCAGTATGACATCAATTTTCTTACCGGTTTCGCCAACGTGCTGGCGGAGGCGGTTTCGACCGCCGCCCGGGGAGCGTCGCTGCAGACGACCGTCGATCGGATGAAGGCCCTGGTAGAGGAAAAGGACCGCCTGCTCAACGACAAGAACACCGCCGACCTGCAGCTTCGCCAGGCCCAGAAAATGGAAGCGGTGGGTCAACTGACCGGCGGCATCGCCCACGACCTGAACAATCTTCTCACCGTCATTACCGGCACCATCGAGATCCTCGCCGAAGCGGTTGCGGACCGGCCGGAACTCGTGGCCATCACCAAGATGATCGATGATGCCGCGGCGCGCGGCGCCGATCTGACCCAGCGTCTGCTCGCCTTTGCGCGCAAGCAGCCGCTGCAGCCGCGCGAGGTCAATGTCAATTCCCTGGTCGCCGAGGCCGCCAAACTGCTGGGGCCGACCCTGGGCGAGCACGTCGAGATCCACCTGGTGCTCGCCGGCGATGCGGCGCCGGCGCTGATCGACCCCAGCCAGCTCACCAATGCGATCCTCAATCTCGCGCTCAACGCCCGCGACGCCATGACGGACGGCGGCAAGCTCACCATCGAGACCGGCAATGTCGTCCTCGACGACAATTACGCCAGCATGAACCGCGATGTCATCGCCGGGAACTACGTGATGGTGGCGGTGACCGATTCCGGGCATGGCATTCCCGCCGACATCCTGGAGCATGTTTTCGAACCCTTCTTCACCACCAAGGATGTCGACAAGGGGTCCGGCCTCGGCCTCAGCATGGTCTACGGATTCGTCAAGCAGTCCAACGGACATATCAAGATCTACAGCGAGCCGGGTCACGGCACGGCGCTGAGAATGTATCTGCCGCAGGCCGGCGCCGCCGCACCGGCGGTCGAACCGGCCGGCATTGCAAGCATCGAGGGCGGCGATGAGACCATCCTGGTGGTCGAGGATGACCATCTGGTGCGGGCGTTTGTCGTCAGCCAGATCAAGAGCATGGGCTACGTCACATTGACGGCAGTCAATGCCGCCGAAGCGCTGAGGGTCATCGACGGCCCCGAGCAGATCGACCTGCTGTTCACCGACATGATCATGCCGGGCCTGATGAACGGCCGGCAGCTCGCCGAGGCTGCGCTGCGGCGCAGGGCATCGCTGAAGGTCTTGTTCACCTCCGGCTACTCGAACGAGGCCATCATCCACCAGGGCCATCTCGACGCCGGCGTGCTGCTGCTCGCCAAGCCGTATCGCAAGTCGGACCTGGCGCGTATGATCCGCGCCGCACTTGCCGCCTGACAAGGGGTGGCAGATACTTGTCCATGAAAATGGAAACGCGAGATGATTGCCCCTCTGAGGCCAGGCGCCATCCTTGCCCAAGCTCCGGTGATTGAGACCGAGCGCCTGACGCTGCGGCGCTGGCGCAGCGCCGACATCGCCCCCAACACCGCGATGCTGTCCGATCCCGCGACCGCGCGCTTCATCACCGCCGATGCAAAGCCGATTACCGACCCGTATGTCGGTTGGCGCAACGCGGCGATCATGGCGGGGCATTGGGCGCTGCACGGCGTCGGCATGTTCGTGGTCGAGGAAAAGCCGGCCGGCCGGTTCGTCGGGCGGGTGGGGCCGTGGTCGCCGCCGGGCTGGCCCGGTTTCGAAGTCGGCTGGGGCATCGACCGCGAGTTTCGCGGCAAGGGCTATGCGCTCGAGGCGGCGAGGGCCGCGATCGGCTGGTGCTTTTCGACCTTCGAGATCGACCGGATCGTCCATTGCATCGACCGCGACAACGCCGCCTCGCAGCGGGTGGCGCGGCGGCTCGGCGCCGAGAAGCAGCGCGAGATCGATTTGTTCGGCCATGTCGCGGATCTGTGGGTGACCGAGCGAAGCCGGTGGCAAAGCCCGCCAGCTCCGGCAAATTGATCCCATACGGCGTCTTACTGCCGTCCCAGCTCGGTCGCGGTCGCGACGCGGTCCAGTCGCTCCAGCGACAGGATCGCGTCGGCGAACGGTTCGGCGCGGCCCTGCAGCACCGGGCGGGCCAGGGTCAAAAATTTCTGCGCCATCGCCTGGGCGTCGGGAAACGACCCCGGCTCGCCGGATGGGTCGGGATAGAGCCGCTCGTGCACGGCATCGTCGGTGGTGATGCTGACGCGCGCGCCGAAGGGATGGCTGCGGCCGGTCTCCAGTCGATCATCCTGCACCACGTCGAAACGGTCCGCCAGTGCCTCCACCGCGGGCTCGCCGAGCCGCTGGTAATCGTCCCAGCCGAAGCGGCCCTGATCGAGCGCCACCGCGCCGGTGAAGAACATCGAGAACTGCCCGCCGACGATGCTGGTCGGATGCCGCTTGGTCGCGGCATCGCCGGTCAGCGTGATGCCGTTGCGGTGCAGGCCGATCTCCACGCGCCTGACCTGGTCCGGCGTCAGATTGTGCTCGCGGCGCATCGCGATCAGCGCGTCGAGCGCGGCATGGGTATAGCGGCAGCTCGGATAGGGCTTTACGCCGATCTTCATGGTCTCGTAGATCTCGCCGAGCCCGGCCACCGCAGAATCGGGGTGGGAGTTGTCGCTGTAGCCGACCAAAAGGCCGTGCTTGCCCTCGATCGATTCGCTTGCACCGATAAAACCGTTGCGCGCCAGGGTCGCGGCGATCACGCCGTTCATCGCGGCGGCACCGACCTGGTAGCGCTTGTTCCAGGCGCCGTTGACCAGGAACTGCAGCGAGCCGGCGGCCTGGCTGCCGGAGACGCCGAAGGCCGCGACGATCTGTGGTTCCGACAATCCATACAGCTTCGCCGCCGCGGCGGCGGCGCCATAGGTTCCCGCCGTCGCGGTGGGATGGAAGCCGCGCGCATAATGCGAGGTGGGATCGAGCGCATTGCCGAGCCGGCAGCAGACCTCGTAGCCGGCGACGATCGCGGTCAGCACGTCGCGGCCCGAAGCGCCGACCATTTCGCCGACCGCAAACGCGGCCGGCACCACCGGCGCGCTCGGATGCAGCGAGGAATCCGCATGGGTATCGTCGAAATCCAGGGAATGGCCGAGCGCGCCATTGAGCAGCGCCGCCACCGCTGGTGTCCAGGTCCGGGTATCGCCGAACACGGTGGCGGGGCCGTCGCCGTCGAGCGCGAGGGCCTCGAGCATTTTGAGCAGCGCCGGCGTGGATTCCGCATCACGCCGCGCCCGGATCGCGCTGCCGAGAAAATCCAGCGTCAAGACCTTGGCGCGCTCCAGCACCTCGCGTGGGATCGTCTCGAATTTCAGGTCTGCGACGTAGCGGGCGAGCGTTGCGGTTTCATCGGCCATCGGCAGCTTCCTTGTCCATTGCGGCAGAGCCTAGAACAAGATCCGGGCAGTGAAAACCCGCTTCCCGCGCTGGCCATTCGCGGGTGTCGCGTTACGGTGCGGCAAAGGCGTGGTTGGGCGGGCGCCGCGCCGCCGAAGCCGGAAAGATGCGATGGCTGCTGTTTCGGCGGCGCAACCGTCTTGCTAGAGCAGGCCAGGAGATGCAGTATCGGACAATACTACCCAGGCACGCGTAGCGGGCGAATGAGGGTTGTATGGCCGGAATTATTTCACACTATTCCGAACTGCGGGCAGCCCTCGAAGCCTTGCCGCAACCGCAACCGGGCACTGTCCGGGTGTTTCGAGGCCAGACCAAAGACTATCCAAGGCTCGATCCGAGCGGGCTGCGCCGCCCGCCGAGAGCGATGCTGATCTGGAAGTGCTATGCGACGCATCTCTATTCTGCGCTGAAGCCGCAGCAACCGGCGGGCAACCTGTCGATCGCCGACCTGCAGGCGCACAGCGTCTGGTTCAACGCGCTCGCCGAGCAATATGGGCCGGGTTCGGATTTTCTCGACGTCTCCTATTCGATCGACATCGCGCTGTGGTTCGCGCTCAACAAGGCCAGGATCGTCAAGGCCAAGGGAGCGATCGGGCCGGACGGACCGCCGGATCCGCTGCGCGATCACCCGACCTCGATGGACCTGGTGGGCTACGAGCCGTGCGAGGACGAGGAACCGGGCTGCATCTACGCTCTCGACCTGCCGCTGTGGAGCGGCGAGGGCCTGGCGCAAGGCGGTCAGGTCGTCGATCTGGCGAAGGCGCCGGAGATTTTCGCCTCCAGTCCGCGCATGCGCGCGCAGTCCGGTTGCCTGATCTTCTGCCGCAATGCCGATTCCACGCCATTGGATGTCCGAAAGTTTGTGGTGGCAGGAACCCCGTTGCGGGTTCGACGGCCGATGACGGGCACCAAGGCGGCCGACCGCCATGTCGCCGATATCTTTCCATCGCCGCTGCAGGACCAGTGGTATGCCCGATTGCTCAGCGTGCCCATGACCTATTCGGCTCAGACCACGCCGCCGACCTTGCAGCGTTCGATTCCGGTCGTGGTCTATTACGACCGCGACAATCAGCGCTACCTCAGGGAGGTGCATTTTCACGACGTGACCATTCAGCCGCCGCTGGTGCATCGCATCGTGCCGGAATTGCAGACCCGGCCGGCCGCCGGCGAATCGTCGCCGACCATCATCTTGCTCGAGGCCCCGATGATGTTCCCGTTCGCGCCTGCGGATTCGGAGCTTTGGCATCATGGGCTGCTGTGGACCGATGTGCCAGACCGTTGCCCCGAATATGGCTTTGGACTTCAGGGCCCGGTCGGCGAGGTGCCGCTCGACGATGTGTT
>Ga0302193_10002534_pt1 | contig 15065 bp, 11 predicted proteins | sample II_Bog_E3_3_FD_200228 | JGI IMG/M metagenome (GOLD analysis project Ga0302193, IMG submission 200228) | Peat permafrost microbial communities from Stordalen Mire near Abisko, Sweden - II_Bog_E3_3 | ecosystem: Environmental > Terrestrial > Soil > Wetlands > Peat | place: Sweden: Abisko...
CACAAAGTAAGCGGCGGGCCCCTTGGGGTCAAGCCTTGCCAGCCGCCCGGCGCGGAGACGGCAGGGCTTTCCCCACAATGAAGATAGATAAAATTTTACGAAAAATAATACGCAATCCCTGTAAATAATAGCCTAAATAAAATTTATTGTATTCTATACGGAGTAGAGCGAGAGTTATGTGACGGTAATCACAGACCGACCAAGTTTCTCTTGAGAACAAAAGATACTAAAATCACTTCCTTTGGTGGCTCTCCCCCTCACCCGAGCCACCTACCGCCCTCCCCGAGATATCGGGGGGGGCTTTTTTTGTTTGCGACAAAGATAGAACCTTACAGTTCGGAAAGGAACTGATCGAATACCCCCTCCTGACATTGCCACTTCTCCACGAAACTGCTATGAAAAATCCCTGCGGCAATGAGCCGTGACATTCCAGGGCAAGGGGAATTGGAATGAAATCTGCGGGTTATCTGCTGTTGGCGCTGGCTGTTTTGCCCGCCCAGGCCCAGGCCTTCGACTTCAGCCTTGCGCCTGACCGCACACGCTATCTTGCAGATCCGTCCTATATGCAGGCCAAGGGCGAGTTGGATGGAGAGTCGACCCTCGGCTATTCCAACACGACCGAAGACCGTTATCTCTCGGATGGCACCCTTTCACCGAAATATACGGCGAACACCATAAAAGCCGGTCAGTCCCTCACCTACGGCATTACCAACCGCATTAATGCCTCGGTGAGCGAGACCTATATGCACCGAAGCGTGAAAGACGCCTATCCCGACCAGACCGAAAGCTTCAATTTATCGGGCTTCGAGGATCCGGACCTCAGCCTTCGGGGTCGCGTCATTCCGCAGGGCAAAGCTCCCTTCTACTTCGACGTCGTGGGCGGCTACAGCCCCGATTTGTTTGACGCCAAGGTCGCTAGTTTATCTGGAAACGGCAGCGCCGGTCGTGGCAACCAAGCTTTTAATGGCGAGGTCATCTTTGGTCGCGAAATGAAGTCTTGGACCACCCAACTGGGCTTCAACGCCACCCATTACGGCGACGGCAAAAGTGAAACCGCCGGATCAACCGGAACCAATCTATACAGCCCGTTCTGGGACTATTCCCTTGAGTGAAAAAACGAAGCCCGCTTCACGGATGCAATCTTTCTCAACACGGGCATTACCTTTGATTGGCAAGGCTCCTACACGATCAACATCGCCGGAGACGCACCCTTCAGGCGCTCTTCCGATATGAACACGACATTCTATCTCTCGCCGGGCTACGTCATCATTCCTCAGAGGCTAAGCCTGAACGCCGAATTTGACCTGATCGAAGATGGCGACGTCACCGACACCTATTCCGACCATGCGAACACCTGGAAGAACCAGCAGGAGCTCTATGCCGGCCTGCATCTGCGCTACAAGCTCTTCTGAGCCACGACCACAATCCGGAATAAAAAAGGGAGCCAATTGGCTCCCTTTTCTTTTGTCCTCAACGCTGAGGCGCTTTAGGCCACCGCCCCGTGGCAGTGCTTGTACTTCTTGCCCGAGCCGCAGGGGCAAGGCGAATTGCGCGGCGTGCTGGTCCAGGTCGAGGCATCACCAGGATCGACGGCCTGGGTGCGCACCGGCACCAGACCGGCGGCGATGGCGTCGGCGTCATGTTCGGCCTGAACGCCAGCGAAAGCCGGGTCTTCGCGGGTTTCGATGGTGCGGGTCGGGCGGCGCGGGGCCAAGGCTTCCTCTGGCGGAGCCTCGTCAACGCGCAGCTCGATATGCGACAGAATGCCGGTGATCTTCTCACGCAGCTGGGTCAGCATTTCCTCGAACAGATTGAAGGCTTCGCGCTTATATTCGTTCAGCGGATCCCGCTGGGCGTAGGCCCGCAGGCCGATGCCCTGGCGCAGATGATCCAGGGTCAGCAGGTGATCTTTCCAGGCCTGATCGAGAATCTGCAGCAGCAGGCTCTTCTCGACCATGCGCATCACTTCGGGGCCGTAATTGGCGGCCTTTTCGGCGGCGCGGCGGTCGGTGACATCCAGGATGCGATGATGGATTTCCGGCCCGGCGATGCCTTCTTCCTTGGCCCAGTCGGCGATCGGCAGGTCCAGATTGAAGACGCGCAGCATTTCCTCGTGCAGACCGGCGGTATTCCACTGCTCGGGGTAGGCCTTCTCGGGGATGCAACGGGTGACCAGATCCTCGGCCACCTCGTGGCGCATCTCAACGATTTCCTCGGCCACTTCCGTGGCGGCCATGAGCTCCTTGCGCTGCTCGTAGATGACCTTGCGCTGGTCGTTCATGACGTCATCGAACTTCAGCAGGTTCTTACGAATGTCGAAGTTGCGGCCTTCGACCTTCTGCTGGGCCTTTTCCAGGGCCTTATTGATCCAGGGATGGATAATGGCCTCGCCGTCCTTCAGCCCCAGCTTCTGCAGCATGCCGTCCATGCGCTGGCTGCCGAAGATGCGCATCAGGTCGTCTTCCAGCGACAGGAAGAACTTCGAGCCGCCCGGATCGCCCTGACGGCCGGTACGACCGCGCAGCTGGTTGTCGATGCGCCGACTTTCGTGGCGTTCGGTGCCGATCACATAAAGACCGCCAGCGTCCAGAGCCACCTTCTTGCGCTCGGCCACTTCGGCCTTGATCTCTTCGGCGCGCTTGGCGGCGGTGGCTTCGTCCAAGCCCTCAAGCTCGGCCTTCAGGCGCATGTCCAGATTGCCGCCCAGCTGAATGTCGGTGCCGCGACCGGCCATGTTAGTGGCGATGGTCACAGCACCCGGACGACCGGCCTGGGAGACGATGAAGGCTTCACGCTCGTGATGGCGGGCGTTCAGAACCTCGTGAGGGATCTTCTTCTTCTTCAGAAGCTCCGAGATCATCTCGGACTTCTCGATAGAGACGGTGCCCACCAGAACCGGCTGGTTGCGCTGCTGGCATTCGCCGATCAGTTCGACGATGGACTCGTACTTCTCGGCGGCGGTGCGATAGACCTCGTCGTCCGCGTCCTTGCGCTGAACCGGCAGATTGGTGGGAATATCCACCACTTCCAAATTATAGATCTCGCCGAATTCGGAAGCTTCGGTCATGGCCGTGCCGGTCATGCCGGCCAGCTTCGGATAGAGACGGAAATAATTCTGGAAGGTGATCGAGGCCAGAGTCTGGTTCTCGTTCTGGATGGTCACCCGCTCCTTGGCTTCCAAAGCCTGATGCAGGCCTTCGGAATAGCGGCGGCCATCCATCATGCGGCCGGTGAATTCGTCGATGATGATGACCTTGTCGTCCTTGACGATATAGTCGATATCACGGGAAAACAGCTTATGGGCGCGCAGGGCCTGATTCACATGGTGGACCAGGCTGATGTTCTGGATGTCGTACATGGAGCCGCTGCGCAGCAGACCAGCCTCGGTCAGCATGGCTTCCACATGTTCGACGCCCTGCTCGGTCATGGTGACGGCGCGGGATTTCTCGTCCTTCTCATAGTCGTCCTCGGTCATGCTGGGGATCAGCAGATCGACCTGACGATAGAGCTCGGAGTTGTCCTCGGTGGGACCCGAGATGATCAGCGGCGTGCGGGCCTCGTCGATGAGGATCGAGTCCACTTCGTCGACGATGGCGTAATTGAAGGTGCGCTGGACCATCTCTTCCAGGCGGAACTTCATATTGTCGCGCAGATAATCGAAGCCGAATTCGTTGTTGGTGCCATAGGTGATGTCGGAGCGATAAGCGTCCTGACGCTCGGAATCCCCCAGCTCGTGGGTAATGACGCCAACGCTGAGGCCGAGAAAGCGATAAACCTGCCCCATCCACTCGGAATCGCGCTTGGCCAGATAGTCGTTGACCGTGACCACATGCACGCCCTTGCCGGAAATGGCATTGAGGTACACCGCCAGGGTACCCACCAGGGTCTTGCCTTCACCGGTCCGCATCTCGGCGATCATGCCCTTATGCAGGACAATACCACCCAAGAGCTGCACGTCGAAGGGCCGCTGGCCCAAGGTGCGCTTGGCACTTTCGCGGACGGTGGCGAAGGCGTCCACCAGGATATCGTCCTCGGTCTCGCCTTTATCCAGACGGTCGCGCAGCCACTGGGTGCGGGCGCGCAACTGCTCGTCGGTCAGAGCCACCAAAGAGGGCTCTAGGGCATTGATGGCATCGACCTGCTTGGCGAAGGTCTTGAGGAGACGGTCGTTGGCAGTGCCGAACAAGCGTCGGGCGATGGCGCCGAACATAGGGGTAACCTCAGCTGAGTGGAGGGCTGGTGACAGCCTTTTCCGGGACGGTGACAGACATAGAGCTAGGGCACACGTCTGTCAACGCTAGTGGCGGGGGTGGGCTTTCAACAATTGACCAAACTCAATTGTCTAAAAAGCTTTCCAGCGGCAAAGGATGGGCTTGGCCGGGAGAATTGCCTTCTTCGGGGATGGTCAGGGACAGATGCAGCCCCTTGCCCTGATCCGAGCGGACCTGGAAGCTTTGGGCGTTGGGAATGATGAAGGTCTGCATATTGTCCAGATAGATGCCGCAGGCCCGGCTGTAGCTGTCGCCGGTGGCGAAGACGGCACGGAAAGTGCCGTCGGGGATGCCGTCGATGGTGGTCGTGGAATCGGCGGCGACAAAGAAAGACACCACGGTGCGGCCGTTGGGGGTCTTCAGGCGCACCACCACGTCATCGCTGCTGTCGTTGGTGACATCCAGCCGATGTTCGCCGCCGGAGCGGCGCATCAGGACGTCGCCATTCTCGGGCGGCTCGCCGCGTTGTTCCGAGCACCAGCGGTCTTTCTGAACACTGCCGGGGCCGCCGAACAAAAAACGCGAGGGCACATAGCCGGTCATGCCGTTGGGGGTCAGGATGCGGGCCCATTCGCCGGCGCCCACCGAATCCACCACCTGCACGGTGGCGAAGCGATCCAGCAGGGCCACCACCGGCTGATTGGCGGCCGGGCCTTGGCGGACTTTCAGCATTTCCACGGCCACATGGCGGGTCTCGCCGGCCTGGGCCGGATGGACGAAGATGTCGGCGCCGACCTGATCCGTATAGGGATGCATCACCACCACCGAAGCCGCCACGCCCAGCGCCGCGATGACGGCGAACATAGGCAGGGCCTGGGCCATGGCGGCATAGCCACCCTTGTCCCAGCGGCTTTTCAACTTGCGATTTGCCGTCCCGGCCAGACGCTCGATCTCCTTGATGCGGGCGCGGTCCTGGTCGGTGCGGGCGAAAGCTGCCGCCTGCTGGGCCAGGGCGCGGGCGATCTCCATCTCGTCGCGAGCCAGGAAGGCTCGGGCCTGATGCAGCAGAACCCGCAGATTATCTTCCCGCGGGCGGTCGCCGCCGCGCAGGTTGGTCAGCAGCGCCTGCAGGCTGGCCAGCGGCCCCTTGAAGCCCCACCAACCCAGCAGCCAGGTCATGGTGCTGGCGCGAATTGCCGTGCGATCGGCGCAGTCCCGGCAAAAAATGCCGTGCACAATCGACCGCTTCGTCGTCATCAGAAAGGATTTGACCCGATGGAAAACGATGTAGCGGGGCTGGGCCGTGACCTTGCCGCAACGCGAGCAACTGAGGGCATCGGGGTCGGGATCATTCAGGTCGATGACCTTGACCGGCACCGGCAAACGGGCCTGGGAATCATAGGCGGCGCGCTTTTTGGGATCGCGCAGAACCGACCAAGCCTCTGAAAGTCTTAGGAAATCATCCGCCGCATCTTCGGACGGATTGTAATCTGGATGGAGCAGCTTAACCCGATAGCGATAGGCCGCCTTGATCTCGGCGGCATCGGCCAAAGGTCCAACACCCAGCGCGGCGTAATGGCCCTGGGGATCGGATATGGAATAGGGTGGCTTCGCTGTCATGGCTTCGACAAGCTAAAAAACTCCAGACGTTCCCTGCTTTAAAGCAAGTCTTATGCCGGAGGCAAGATTTGCGAGGCCTGGACCGGCTGCGGCTCGATAAAAACCGGAACCGCCTGGAAGCTGGTCCGCCCGGTCATGCCGAAGCCGTCCAGGGTATTGATGAAAACCTCGGCAATGCCCAGACGCAAGGTCTCAGGGATAGGCTGGTGGGTGCGGATGATCAAATCGAAGCGTTTGGCCCGGCCCTTGACCAGCCCATCCAACTGCACCGGCCCCAGGGCCTTCATGTCCAGATCGATGACGAAGCGAGTGCCTTCCTCCTCTCGGCGTTCGGCCTCGGGCCCGCCTTCTGGCTTGTCGCGCACCACCAGACGCAGGCGCTGCTCGCGGCCCTCGACCATAAAGGGCAGGACATAGGCCTGCCACTGGTCGACGCCCGAGCCCGGCAAGGTCACCGTCTGACGTAGGGACGACAGCCCCTCCTCCAGACCATGCAGCAACTCCGGCTTGCTGGCCAGCAAGGCCAGTGCCGCCGGTTCATTCTCCAGCATTCCCGCCGCCTTACCCTGGCGCGCCGTCGTGGTCAAGGCCATCAGTTGGAAGGCCAGACGGGGATGACCCAGGCTTGGCAACTGCTGCTCTACCTGCTCGGCCAGTTGCGGCAGAACTGTACGGAGGGTCTCGATGCCTTTGCGCAAGGGCGGCGGCGGCGCTTCTTCGCGGGGGGCTGCCTCGGGCGGCTTGGGGGCGCTGACGACCTGAAGGGTGACCTTGGTCCCCGGCGGCAAATCCAAATTGGCCTGAAGCGACAACAACCCGGCGGGGGTCTGCACCATGGGACTGCCCGGACGGCTGAGGTCGGGGACCGTGCCCTCCAATATCTGCCCGGCGATGGGCGGCGTTGTGATTTGAGGTTGGGACACCAGAGTTTGAGGGGTGGTTTGAACCGGCGCAGTGGGGGCTTGCGGAACAGCGGCTTGCGGTGGCGGCGCCGTCACCTCCAATTGCGGCTGGGCTTGCGCGGCGGGCTGTGGCAAGGCTTGCGGAGCAGGAACCGGCTGCTCGGGCAGGCTTTGCTGAGGGACCGGCTGCGGAGCTGGGCCTTGTAGGTTTGGCTGAGACGATGGCTCAGGCGTCTGCGGCGAAGCCGAGAGCGTCTGCGTCTGCGGCTGGGCTGACGGAGCCTCCTGCGGCTCCGGCTCCACCGCCCGCATGGCCCCATAGGCCTGGGCGGCCTGCTGCGGCGGCGTCTGCTTTGAGGCGGACGGCATGGGCTGAGGCGGCGTCTCCACCGACAGCAGGCGCACGGTAACGCTGCTGCCCGGCGGCAAGGCGGGCGTATTTGCAGACGGCGGCGTTGGAGATGGCAGGACCAGTGCCGTAATCCCCGCCTGTACTGGCGGCTGGGCCGACAACACCGGCGTCGAGACCGCTAACGGGGACGTTGGAGCCTGCGGCACGATCTGCCCGGAGGCCGTCAGCGGCTGGCCATTGACGGTGGCGATGCGAAATTGCGGCTGCGCCCCTTGCGCCGTCATCAGCAGGGTCAGACTGGCCCCTGGGGGCAGCGGCAAAGGCTGAGGAGTTTGCAGGGTCAGAGGCCCTTGGGGCGTCTGCAACTGGATGGTCTGGCCGACGACGGCCAGCACCTGGGCCTCGACCTTGGCCCCGACAGCCAGTTGGGCCAGTGCCGGCGACAAAGCGGCGGGATCGGGGACCACGGCCTGATTGACAGGAAGAACCGCCGCCACGGGCGCAGCAGCGGTTGTAACATTGGGAGGAAGCGGCGGCGCGGAAGTCATCGACTCCGGAGCAGGCGCTCCACCAGGGCTTCGACGTCGGTGGCGGCCTCGGAGTTGGGCGAGCGGGTCAGCAGCGGCGTCTGATTGCGGATGGATTCCCGCACCTTCAGATCACGGCGGATGACGCCAGCCAGAGGCGGCGACATCTTCAGGAAGCCCTCGCAGGCCTTCAGCAGAGTGTTATAGATGCGCTCACCCTCGCGGGTCGAATTGGCCATATTGACCACCACCCGCATGTCGGTGCCGGGGCGCTCCATATGAGTGACCTTAATGAAGGCATAGGCGTCGGTCAGGGACGTCGGCTCGTCGGTGGTGACCACCAACACGGTCCCGGCATTGGCCGCCAGGGCCCGCACGGTGCGTTCCACACCGGCACCCAGATCCAGCACCACTCGGTCATAGGCACCGGCCAGCAAATTCAAATCGTCGGCCAGCAATTGCAGGCGCGACAACGGGATATTGGCCAGCGAACCGGAGCCGGAGCGACCGGCGATGATGTCGAAGCCACCTTCGGGATAATTCACCATGGCCTGATTCAGGGTCAGTCGACCGGCGACGACGCTGCCGAGGTCTGTCTTGGGCATCAGGCCCAGCTGAATATCCACATTGGCCAAGCCAAGATCGCCGTCGAACAGCAGAACGCGCTGGCTGGCGCGGGCCAGGGCGTGGGCCAGGGTAATGGAAAACCATGTCTTGCCGACGCCGCCCTTTCCAGACGCCACGGCGATCACGTTGCGGCCCTTTGCCCTTTGGGCGGGTCGGGCGGCAAGGGTGGGTGCGGGCGATCCGGTCATTGGCTGGCCTCTGTCCAGGGATTAAATTCAGATGGGTCTTCGAAGGGCTGCGACTGGGGCTGCTGCGGCTGGACGTCCGTGCCCTGCTGCGCTTCCTCGACCTCGTCGGGAATAATCATGCGGGCCATGGCGATGGCCGAAATGGAAGCGACGCCGTTGACCACATGGGGGGTGGCGGAGATATCGCAGAACATCATGGGACCGGCGTCGGCTGCGGCAATGATGCCCCCCAGACGCCGGGTGGTGTCAAGGCGCGTCGCCAGCAGGCGCGTCGCTCCGGCCTGGGCGAAGCTCTCGGAAATCTCGCCGGCTTCGTTGGCGTCGCCACCAGCGGCCATCACCAGGATGGGCTCGCAGTTTCCGGCTTCGGTCAGGGCGGCCAGATATTCCATATCCGTCAACTTGAAGGGATTGAGGCCCGGGCTGTCGATGAAGACGATGTCGAAATGGCCATAGGTCTGTTCGACGGCGCGACGCAAGGTCTCGGGGCCGCGAGCCGGGATCAGGTCGATCTCCAGGATGCGGGTAAAGGCAGCCAACTGCTCGGTAGCCCCAGCGCGAATATTATCGGTGGTAATGACGCCGACCCGGCGGTTACGCAGGGCAGAGCGGGCAGCCAGCTTGGCCACCACCATGGATTTGCCAGTACCGGGCGGCCCCACCAGCATGAAAGGACGTGGTGCTCCATGGTCCGGCAGAGGCGCGAAGGCAAAGCCGGATTCCAGGGCGTGGGCACAGGCCTGCTGGGGGTCGGCGATGCCGCTGGTCTGCACCGCATTGACCAGACGGTCCACCAGCTTGGAGGGCACCCCATGTTCGTTCAGGTGATCGCGGACAACTTCGGCGGCGGGAGTACGCATGGCCTCGGCCAGCATCTCTCCCAGGGCTTCCTCGACATCGGTGGGCTCCAGGGCGGCGGTGATGCGCACGCCCTTGCCGCCGGCGGCCCGTTGGGTCGAGACGATAATAGCGTCATCGCCCAACTCCTCGCGGACCATGTGCATAGCCTCGGCCATACTGGGAGCGATATAAGATTTGAGCCGCATGGCTTAGAGCTGCCCCACGGTCTTGATCTTGGCCTTCGGATGAACCTCCGACTGGGCCATGACCACGGTTGAGGGGCGGAACCGCTCGATGATCGAACGCACATAGGGGCGGATGGCCGGGCTGCAGAGCAGGACCGGCGATTCACCTTGCATGGCGAAGCGCTCGAAGGTCTGGCGGGTCTTGTTGATGAACTCCTGCAGCTTGGACGGCGCCATGACCAACTGGCGCTCCTCGCCCTGGCCTTGCAGAGAATCGATGAAGGCCTGCTCCCATTCCGGAGCCAGGGTGACCAGCGGGATATAGCCCTGGAAGCCCGTGTTGGCGTCGGAGATCTGGCGGGCTAGGCGGGTGCGCACATGCTCGGTAATGATCATGACGTTGCGGGTATGGCTGCAAGCCTCGGAGATGCCTTCGAGGATGGAGTTGAGATCGCGGATACAGACGCGCTCCTGCAACAGATTCTGCAGCACTCTTTGGACGCCGCCCAACGAGATCGAGCCGGGGATCAAATCGCCGATCAGCTTCTGGCTCGGCTTGTCCATCTCGTCCAGCAGCTTCTGGGTTTCCGAGTAGGTGAGCAGCTCGGACATATGGTCCTTGATCACCTCGGTCAGATGGGTGGTGATGATGGTCGCCGGGTCCACCACGGTATAGCCGCGGAACAGGGCTTCCTCGCGGTTGGTAGCTTCGATCCAGACCGCCGGCAGGCCGAAGGTCGGCTCCTTGGTCTTTTCGCCGGGAAGGGTAATGTCCTCGCCGCGCGGGTCCATCACCAGCAACATGTTGGGCCGCAGATCGCCGCGCCCGGCTTCCACTTCCTTGATGAACACCACATAGGTGTTGGCGGGAAGCTGCATATTGTCCTGGATGCGCACCGAGGGCATAACGAAGCCCATCTCGGCGGCCAAGGCCCGGCGCAGGGCCTTGATCTGATCGGTAAGACGCTGACCGCGTGGGCTGTTGATCATGGACAGCAGTCCGTAGCCCAGCTCCAGGCGGACATTGTCTATCTTGAGAGCCGTGGAGATCGGCTCCTCGGCCGGCGGCACGTCGGGCATGGCGGCGGCGGCGGCGGTGGCGACATCGGCAAGCCGGATCCGCTCGTTCTTGGACAGGAAATAGGCCATGGAGCCGGTGATCATGGCCAAGATCAGAAAGGGCGCCATCGGCATGTCAGGCAGCAGCGACAGAGCGATCAACAGGCCCGAGGTCAGGCCCAGGGCCTTAGGATAGCTGGTCAGCTGGCCGAACAGGGCCTTATCCGTGGCTTGCTGCAAACCGGCTTTGGTCACCAGCATACCGGCGGCGGTCGAGACAATCAGGGCCGGAATCTGGGTCACCAGACCGTCGCCCACCGTCAGCTTGGTATAGAAATCAGCGGCCTGGGTGAAGGTAAGGCCATTCTGGGCCATGCCGATGATCATGCCGCCGATCATATTGATGAAGGTGATCATGATGCCGGCGACGGCATCGCCACGCACGAACTTGGAGGCACCGTCCATGGCGCCGAAGAAGGAGCTTTCGCCCTCCAGTTCCTTACGCCGGGCCCGGGCCGTCGGTTCGTCGATCAGGCCCGAGGACAGATCGGCGTCGATGGCCATCTGCTTGCCGGGCATGGCGTCCAAGGTAAAACGGGCGGCCACTTCGGCGATACGGGTCGAGCCCTTGGTGATGACCACGAAATTGACGATGATCAGAATGGCGAAGACGATCATGCCGATGACGAAATTGCCGCTCATCACGAAGCCGGCAAAGGCCTGGATGACGTGGCCCGCACCCTGAGTGCCCTCGTGGCCATGGGCCAGGATCAGGCGGGTCGAGGCCATGTTCAAGGCCAGACGGATCAGGGTGGCGATCAGCAAAACCGTGGGGAACGAGCTGAATTCCGTCGGCTTCTCGATGAAGATGGCCGTCATCAGGATCATCACGGCGAAGGTCAGCGAGAAAGCCAGCGAAACGTCGAGCAGCCAGGTCGGCATCGGCAGAATGAGAACGACCAACAGCATCACCACGCCCAGAGCCAGGGCTAGATCGCCCCGCCTCATGGCCTGGATCAGGCGGTTGAGCATGGCTGCGAACGGATCGCCACCCTCACCTGCCGTCGCTGTGACGTCCACGTTCTCGGACACGGTTTACTGACCTTTATGCAATGTTCTTAAAGGGCGGCTCGGTCGGCGTCGCCGGGCGGAGGCACGGCAACCCCTTCGTCGCTGTATTGGCGCAGCTTGTTGCGCAAGGTCCGGATAGAGATGCCCAGAATGTTGGCCGCATGGGTGCGGTTGCCCAGGCAATGTTCCAAGGTGTCGATGATCAGATCGCGCTCGACGTCGGACACCGTGCGGCCCACCAGATTGCGGGTGGTGCCATTGGCCACCGCCGCCACCGAGGCGACAATGGCGGCACCTGGGTCGGTCTGCAGCGGAGCGCCGGTCAGAAGGATGGCTTCAGCGCCGATCTCGTCACCGCCGGCCAGCAGCACGGCCCGGTGCATGGTATTTTCCAGCTCGCGGACATTGCCGCGCCAGGTGTGGCCGATCAGCATCTTCTTGGCTTCCGGCGACAGCGGGCGAATGGCGATGCCGTTCAGGTCCGAGAAGCGGCGGATGAAATGCCCGGCCAGCAGGTCGATATCCAGCGGACGCTCGCGCAAGGACGGCAGCCGCAGGGTCATGACGTTGAGGCGGAAGAACAGATCTTCGCGGAAGGTGCCCTTACGGACTTCCTCTTCCATATTGCGGTTGGAGGTGGCGACGATGCGCACATCCACCTTGACCGGATTGGAGCTGCCGACCCGATCGATTTCCTTTTCCTGCAAGGCGCGCAACAGCTTGGCCTGCAGACGAATGTCCATCTCGGAGATTTCGTCCAGCAGCAGAGTGCCGCCGTTGGCTTCCTCGAACTTGCCCAGACGGCGGGCCACGGCGCCGGTGAAAGCGCCCTTCTCGTGGCCGAACAGCTCGGATTCCAGCAGGTTTTCGGGGATAGCGGCGCAATTGACGGCGACGAAACGCTTATTCGCCCGCTTGCTCTTCTTGTGGATATGCCGGGCCACCAGTTCCTTACCGGTGCCGGACTCGCCGGTAATCAGGATCGAGGCGTCGGACGGAGCCACCTGCTCGGCCATACGCAACACGTTGCCCATCACCGGATCGCGGAAAATAATGCTGTGAGTATCTTCAGTGACGGCGGCAAGAACGGCGGCGATCAGATCGGCGTCGGGGGGCAGCGGGATATATTCCTTGGCCCCGGCGCGAATGGCTTTGACCGCCTCTTGGGCGTCGGTGCCGATGCCGCAAGCCACCACCGGAACGGTGATGCGCTCGGAGGCCAGCCGGTCCACCAGGGTTTTGACGTCATAGCTGACATCGATCATCACCAGATCGGCGCCCAGGCCCGAACGCAGAACGTCAAGGGCCGCGTCAATGGTGTTGACGTGACTCACGCGAGCACCTCGCGCCATGGCGATCTGGCTGGCGGCTCCCACCTGCCCGTCAAGGGCTCCGATGATCAGTAGCTGCATGCGGCCTTACTCCCAGATCCTCTGATCAGCTGCGGTCGGTTTTGATGATTTCGGTCATCGTCACGCCAAGCCGATCTTCCACCACAACCACTTCGCCGCGGGCGACCAGACGGTTGTTCACATAAATATCGATGGCCTCGCCGACCTTGCGGTCCAACTCGACGACGGCGCCACGGCCCAGCTTCAGCAGCTGATTAACCTGCATGGTCGCCTTGCCCAGCACGGCGGAAACCTGCACCGGGATGTCATAGACCGCCTCGAGATCACGCGCCGAGCGCGGACCGTCGGGCATATCGGACTCCATGCCGTCGGACTTCAGTTCGTTCAGCTCGAATTCGGCCATCACACTCTCCTGCTTATCCCTCAGGCGGCTTCGCCGCTGTCGGGATTATTGTCCGCCGTCTCGTCTTCCATGCCAAGGGCGCGGGCAAGAACGGTCTCGATTTCCGCCCAGGACCGGGCCAGGTCGCGCTCGGCGCCACCATCGCCCCATTCCACCCGGCAATCACCAAAGGCTATGCGGGGGTCGGCAGCGTAAACCAGCTTGCCGTCGAAGGCCACCGCCAGAGACACCTGCTCGGCCCTTTCCCGCACCGAATCCTGCATTTCCGGATTGGTACGGACCGTTACCTTCACTTCGCCGTCCAGATGGGCCAGGCATTCATGCAGCAGCGCCTCGACCTCGTCCAGCCCATGATGGCGGACCATTTCGGGCTGCAGCTTCTTCAGAACGCCCACGGCCACCAGCACGGCGTCGCGCATCATCTGGTCGTTGGCCTCGGCCTGCTGGGTCTGCACCCGGAACAGGCCGTCGGCCATGGATTGTTCGGCCACGGCAACCAGACGCTCGGTCATAGCCTCGGCCTCGGCGATACCAGCGGCGCGTCCGGCTTCGAAAGCCTGATCGCGGGCCAACTGCAATTCCTCTTCCGAGAAGGTCGGCGGCGGTGGCGGCGGCTCCTCTTCCTGAGGCTCGTAATATTCTCCGTCTTCGCCGTCTTGCAGCACCGACTGATCGGCATAAGGATCCGGCGCAGGCTTGGGCGGAGCCCCAAAGTCCATGTCGAAGAGATATTTTTGCAGCTTCGCCATGGTTTAATACACCAACTCGTCTTCTTCGCGGCCCTCGGAGATAACGATCTGACCACTGGAGGCCAGCTCCTTGGACAGAACCACGATAATGCTCTGGGCCTGATCGACATCGCGCAGACGGACCGGACCCATGGCATCCATGTCGTCGCGCAGCATCTTGCCGGCGCGTTCGGACATATTCTTGAAGAACAGTTCCTTGATGCCGTCCGAGGCGCCCTTGAGGGCCATGGCCAGCTTGTCCTTTTCCACATGACGCAGCAGGGTCTGGATGCCGGCCATATCGATGCGGATAAGATCTTCGAAGGTGAACATGAGGGCCTTGATGCGTTCGGCGGCTTCGCGATTGCGCTCTTCCAGGGCGCTCATGAAGCGGTTTTCGGCATTGCGGTCCAGGTTGTTGAAGATGTCGGCCATCAGCTCGTGGGCATCGCGCCGCGCGGTACGGGCCAGGTTCGACATGAATTCGGTGCGCAGGGTCTTTTCCACGCCGTCCAAGACTTCCTTCTGCACGGCCTCCATGCGCAGCATACGCATGATGACTTCCATGGCGAAGTTTTCGGGCAGCAGCGACAGAACGCGGGCGGCATGGTCGGGCTTGATCTTGGCCAGCACCACGGCGACGGTCTGCGGATATTCGTTCTTCAGATAGTTGGCCAGCACCGTCTCGTTGACGTTGCCCAGCTTGTCCCACATGGTGCGGCCGGCAGGGCCGCGGATTTCTTCCATGATCATATCGACGCGGTCTTTCGGCAGCGTCTTCATGAGCAGGCGTTCGGTGCTCTCGAACGAGCCCACCAGCGAGCCGGTCGAAGAGATCTGATCGGCGAATTCCACGAACAGGCGCTCGACCAGACCGGCGTTGACATTGCCGAGGTTGGCCATGCTCTGGGAGATTTCCTTAATCTCCTCGTCATCCATCATGCCGAACAGCTTCGAGGACTGCTCCTCGGCCAGGGACAGCATCAGGATCGCCGCTTTC
>Ga0302193_10002539_pt1 | contig 15058 bp, 13 predicted proteins | sample II_Bog_E3_3_FD_200228 | JGI IMG/M metagenome (GOLD analysis project Ga0302193, IMG submission 200228) | Peat permafrost microbial communities from Stordalen Mire near Abisko, Sweden - II_Bog_E3_3 | ecosystem: Environmental > Terrestrial > Soil > Wetlands > Peat | place: Sweden: Abisko...
GTCTATGGGCTGGGTCGCAATGTAAATCCGCACACTTGCGTCGATCGGGATCACGCCCGAATGGCCTCGAGCACCGCCCGCAAACGCGAGGGATCAACATCCCCGTCAACGCGCACCGTCACGTCCCGGATTGTCAGCTCAAGTTTGCCTGTCTCTGCCACTATGTGTTCCGCCACCGTGACCGGCACGAAGCGTAATTCTTCAACTGCTCCGATCGCCCGCGCATGGCGGCGCCAGTAATGTAGCAAACCAAGGCTTACCCCGTTACGCCGCGCCACCTGCGCGATCGGCTCTCCCGACGCAAAACTTTCCGCCGTGATCCGGGCCCGCTCTGCATCCGGCCAGCGTTCATGCCGCCGACGCACCACCATCGCACCGCCAGTCAAATCGACTGCCGCACTGTGCGACGCACACTGCAAATTCCCGTTTGATATCCCGGTAAAATCAACCGACATCACGCGCTCCTCGCAAATCACGCGCGCAATTCTACCCACCAACGATCACCTCGAAAACGTGGGGTGCCTGCAACGGTTACGGTTATCCAAGGTCGACCTGCGATGAACTCCGTCTCGCGATCGATACAGTGCACTTAATTGAAACAATGGGATAATCTTGACCCGGCCTAAAGCTTTTTTCATAATTTGGCTCCAGATTGGCTGTTCTTCACCAGGGTCAATTGCATGTATATGTCGCCGATCATTGCCGATGGCTCCATAGCCTCGCCCGTCATGAACGAACCAACGCGCCTGCGACTGCGTCTTCATCAAAAAAGTGTATCGGTTTTGAGCAAGGCGGTTGCATCGGCGCTTGGCCTGGATGAATTCCAATGTCTTCGCATAGGACGGGCTGCCGCATGGCATGATGTTGGAAAGCTCTATATATCCAATGAGATTCTCAATGACTCTCATCCGATTAATGAGCGAGATTTCCTGGAGCTAAAAAAACATACTATATATGGTTATAACCACTTAAAAGTGTTCAAGGGCGATCCTGTTGCGGAGTTGGCATCTGAAATTGCCCTGCAACACCATGAAAAATGGGATGGAACCGGTTATCCATTTGGTTTGTCGCGCGAGGAAATATCGATTGAGAGCCGCATAGTCGCAATCTGCGATGTTTATGACGCGCTTAGAGAAGATCGTCCATACCGAAATGCGATAAGCCATGATGATGCGATGCATGTTCTCATTTGTGGCGACATGCGGACAAATCCGTCCATGTTTGATCCAAAAGTATTGCAGGCTGTGACAAGAATTGACGACAAATTTCGCGACATATTCGAAGAACAACACCGCCGGGATGGAGAGAAATCAGGCGGCGGACGTTGATCTAGGCATTTTCAGTAGGCGCCACGGCGTGCAATTTCGCGGTCGTGCGCCGGATCGCGCAGCGCGCTTCATCGACTTTGGCGGCGGCAATCGGCAGATTTTCGCGGTCGAGAATCGTGATCGCCCGGCTGAGCAGGCCAAGCGCGTGCTCGACGGGTTCTCCGTTGTTCAACAGGATGGTGTCCTTCACGACCGGTCTCCAATGGCAACATGCTTTATGATGTCTTGTGCCTTGCCTATGTCGCCGGTTGGCCGGAAATTTCGAGGGCAACTGCCGCCAAAATGAGTGCGAGGCGTACCTATTGCGACCATTCTGGCGGCAGGCCGGTCAACATGCTTCGATCAGGATCACATCAATCATGAACGAGCCATCCGCTTCTATGGCGAAATGGCGTGCGACTTCGGCCCCGGCCAGCGCCTGCAACGCGCGGATGGCAGCGCACTGCACACTCGGCGTGCGCATCCGCGCGGTCCATTCGGCGAAATCCATGCGCAGCCGGGACGATCGGGTTGTGGTCACGGCAAAGCCTGCCGCCTCCAGCATGGCGTGCCATTCGCGCATGGTGAAATCGCGCCCGTGCGAGGGATCGCGCAACACTTCGACCGCTTGCAGATGCGTGTCGGCGGCAGGTTCGGGCGGAGCGATCACATCGACGAATACGGCGGGCGCGCCGGGCCGCAGGACGCGTCGCGCTTGCGCCAATCCAGCCGCCGGATCGCGCCAGTGATGCACCGAAAAGCGGCAGGCAAGCATGTCGCAACTGGCGTCTTCCAGCGGCAAGGCACCTGCCGCAGCAGCCAAGGGGACGATGTTGGTCAGGCCGCGCCGGGTAGATTCGGCAACGACGCCCGCCAGCATCGCCTCCGACAAGTCGCAGGCGGTCACGCGCCGTGCATGGGGCGCCATGGCATAAGAGACGTGCCCTCCCCCGGCACCCAGGTCGAGCGCATGGGCGGGTGTGAATTCGGCGGCGATTCCGGTGATCCGCGCGAGGTCGGCGCCGGTCGCGTGGACCGCGCTGGTCACATAATCGGCGGCGGCAGGGTCGAACTGTTGGCGGATCACGCTGTTTTGGTCGAGGTTGGTCATGGCAGATCTCCTTGACGCCATGGTGCGAGTCTCTTTACCCTGTTACAATGTATAAAGTTATCCTGGTATAAACGGTTCCATGATCGACGCCGAACAACGCCGCCAGTTGGGAGCCTTTGTTCGCGCCAGGCGAGAAAGCCTGACGCCGGATCAGCCAGGAACCCGCCGCCGCACCCCCGGTCTCCGGCGCGAGGAACTGGCGGCGCGCGCGGGAATCGGCGCGACCTGGGTGACGTGGATCGAGCAGGGGCGCGCCATTCGAGCATCGGCGGCGACGTTTGCGCGTCTCGCCGATGGCCTGTGCCTGGGATCGGCCGAACGCGCCTATCTGTTCACGCTGGCCGCCCGACATGATCCCGCCGACCCGTTTGGTGCTGTCGGCGAGGATGCACCGCCTGCGATCGCTGCCGTGGTCGAGGCATTGGCGCATCCGGCCTATGGGCTCGATCCGGCGTGGGACGTTGTCGCCGCCAACAGCGCGGCGCGGCGGCTGTTTGTCGGCCTGTTTGATGATCGCGCCGATCATCTCGGCCCCCCCTCGCCCAATCTTTTGCGCTATATCTTTACCGACGCTGCGGCGCGCAGCCTGTTGCCCGACCGCGAGGCGCGCTGCGAACGGGTCATGGCCGAATTCCGCCGCGATTATGGGCGCGGGATGCATGACCCACGCGTGCGCGCCGTTGTCGATTGGTTGTGTGCAAACAGCCCGCTGTTCGCCGCACTGTGGGAACGGCAGGGGGTTCTGGGGCGCGAAGGGGGGCTGCGGCAGTTCGATCATCCCGAAGATGGACCGCTGGTTTTTATCCAGCACGTCCTTGCCGATGTCGAACGCGGCGATTTTCGGCTGATCGTGTTGATCCCCGCCGCGATCGAGGGACTTGCCAAGCCTGCGTGACCTGCGCATGGGGCCTGCCATGACCACACCTGCCGATCCGCTGTCCCGCCTCTTGTCGATCATGGCGCGGCTGCGCGATCCGGTCGGCGGATGCGACTGGGATCTGGCGCAGAATTTCGCCTCGATCGCGCCCTATACCATCGAGGAAGCCTACGAAGTCGCCGATGCCATCGCGCGGGACGACATGGCTGCGCTGCGCGAGGAATTGGGCGATCTCTTGCTTCAGGTCGTGTTTCACAGCCGGATGGCGCAAGAGGCGGGCCATTTCGCCTTTGCCGATGTCGCCGACGCGATCGCGACCAAGATGGAAGCGCGCCACCCGCATATTTTTGGCGGGACGGCTTTTGGCGAGACGGGCGAAGCGGGCCAATCGCGCGAGGAGCGCTGGGAAAATGCCAAGGCCGCCGAACGCGCGGCCAAAGGCGCAACCAGCGCGCTTGAAGGCGTCGCGCTTGCCCTGCCTGCCCTGATGCGCGCCGAAAAATTGCAGAAACGCGCCGCACGCGTCGGGTTCGATTGGCCCGATCCGGCAGGGCCTGCGGCCAAAGTGGTCGAGGAAACCGCCGAACTGGCCGAAGCTGCGACCGACGCGCATCGTTTTGAAGAAGCCGGCGATTTCCTGTTTGCCGCCGTCAATCTGGTGCGCGCCTATGGCATTGCCCCCGAAGACGCCCTGCGCGCGGGCAACGCCAAGTTCGAGCGCCGTTTCCGCGCGATGGAAGCGCTGGCGGGCGGTAGCATTGCCGGTCGCGATCTCGATGCGCAGGAAGCATTGTGGCAGGCGGTCAAGGCTGCCGAAAAAGCTTAAAGACTTGAAAAACGGCCAAGTTCGCGCGGGGTAAGGCGGACGCGGATGCGTGAGGCGGGATGGCCCTGCGCATCTTCGGTATCGTGTTCCGAGAGGATTTCGCCGTGGGCATGGAGCCAGGCGAGCTTTTGCCCCTCGCCCATCGGTATGGTCAATTCGAGAGTCTGCGCCTCGCCGGTGAGCAGTGCGCCAAGCCGTTCGAGCAGGACATCGACCCCTTCCCCGGTCACGGCGGAAATCGGCACTGCCGGACGGTCGGGCACATCGTGCGCGATCAGGTCTTCGCGCATCGCCCGTTCCTCCGGCGACAGCAGGTCGATCTTGTTCCAGGCCTCGATGATCGGGATAGTGGGGCCGTCCTCGGCATTGACGCCCAGATCGGCGAGGATCGCCTCGACCTCGCGCTTTTGATCGGCGCTGGCGGGATTGGCGACATCGCGGACATGAACGATCACATCGGCGGCGGTAACTTCTTCGAGCGTGGCGCGAAAGGCGGCGACCAATTGCGTCGGCAGGTCGGAAATGAAGCCCACTGTGTCCGAAAGGATCGCCTTGTCCACTGCGGGCAGACGGATCGCGCGCATCGTCGGGTCGAGCGTGGCGAACAGCAGATCTTCGGCCATGACCGTGGCCCCGGTCAGCCGGTTGAACAGCGTCGATTTGCCCGCATTGGTATAGCCGACAAGCGCGATCACCGGCCAGGGCGCGCGATGGCGCCGTTCGCGATGCAGCCCGCGCGTGCGGCGCACTTGTTCGAGTTCGCGCCGGATGCGCGCCATGCGACCGCGGATCAAGCGACGGTCGGCCTCGATCTGGGTTTCGCCCGGACCGCCGAGAAAGCCGAAGCCGCCGCGTTGCCGTTCGAGGTGAGTCCATGACCGGACCAATCGTCCAGCCTGGTAATCGAGATGCGCCAGCTCGACTTGCATCCGCCCTTCGGCGGTGGCGGCGCGTTCGCCAAAGATTTCGAGAATAAGCCCGGTGCGGTCGATGACCTTGCGGCGCAGCTTGTCTTCCAGATTGCGCTGCTGGATTGCCGAGAGCGCGCCATCGACGATCACCAGTTCGGCGGCGGATTGTTCGCAGGCTACCGCGATGCGATCGACCTGCCCTTCGCCAAACAGGGTTGCCGGACGCACGGCGCGAATGGGCAGGATAAAGGCATCGGCGATCTCCAGACCGATCGCGCGGGCCAGCCCCTTTGCTTCATCGAGCCGGGATTCGGCATCGAGGCCGCCCTTTTGGCGCAAATCGGGGAGCACGACGAGCGCCTTGGCGCCGCGCGTGACTTCGCCCATGAGATCGTCGGGGTTACGTCCAAATTCAAAACCGCTCATTCCACCGGGCCTAGACCAGTCCAGAGCCCGGTGGAAGCGCGATCAGACGGTTTCGCCATCCCAATCGCCCGACAGGTCGACATGGCCCGCCGGTTGGATAGTCGAAACGGCATGCTTGTAGGCCAGTTGCACATAGCCTTCGCGTTCGAGCAACATGCAGAACAAGTCATAAGCCGCGACTTTGCCCTGCAGCATGACACCGTTGACGAGGAACATGGTGACTTGCACGCCCGCATCGCGGACGCTTGACAGGAACACTTCCTGCAACAGGCGCTTTTTCGTGGATTCTTCGCCGCCGGCCTGGAAATGGGCGACCGAAAGCTGCTGGCCCGGCATGATCGTGCTGATCGCGTGCTTGTAGACCAATTGTGACTGGCCATCACGCCGCAGCAGGATCGAGAAATTGTCGAACCAGGTGACGATACCCTGCAGCTTGACGCCCTTTACCAGAAACATGGTGACGGGAATCTTGTTCTTGCGCAGGTGGTTGAGGAAAACGTCCTGAAGATTCTGGCCTTTTCCGCCGGAGGGAATGGCGGAAATTGCGCCAGAGGAGGGGGCGCCGGACGACGTGGATTGGGGGGCGCCTTCCTGTTCGGGCTCGTCCTTGGCAGTGCGGGGACGGGCGGAAAGCGTACGACCGGTCATTTGGCTGACTCCTTGGTGTTTTATATTGGCTCGGCCCGGCTTATCCCCGGTGCCTTCGCGATCTGGCGCAGCGCGGAATCGGGGGATGCCCGGTCCTTTGCCTTGCCGCCAAGCGTTTGGCCTGAAATCCCGAACCCATTGTCCGGTCTTCACAGAGCAAACGCTTCGGAGGTTCCTATAACGGCCCGCCCCCCCCCGCGTAAACCGTCAACTTGTCGATCTTGCACCCTTTGCAGACAAATCCCGAGTCGATCAGCCTGCTTCCTCGTCTTCGTCTTCGCGCCGTTCTGCCATTCCGAGCAGCTTGAGCTTGCGATGCAAGGCCGAGCGTTCCATGCCGATGAAGCTGGCGGTCTTGGAAATGTTGCCGGAAAAGCGGCGAATCTGGACGCGCAGGTATTCGCGTTCAAAGTTTTCGCGCGCTTCGCGCAGCGGCACCCCCATCAGCGATGCGCTGCCGCTGTCGCCCGCCAGCGGCGTGCTGATGATTTCCGTCGGCAGCATGTCGCTTTCGATCCGCGCCAGCCGGCCGCGCGGCGCGAGAATCATCGTGCGTTCGACGACATTGCGCAATTGGCGTACATTGCCTGGCCAATCATAGCTTTGCAGTGCGGCCATGGCTTCGGAGGCAACGCCCGGCGCAGGCAGCCCCTGTTCGGTGGCAAAGCGGGCAAAGAAATGGTCGATCAGCGCGGGGATGTCCTCGCGCCGATCGGACAGCGGCGGGATCGCCACCGGCACGACATTGAGCCGATAGAACAAGTCTTCGCGAAAACGGCGCTCGGCAATTTCCTTTTCGAGCGGGCGTGAACTGGACGATACCACGCGCACGTCGACGCGGATCTGGCGATGGCCGCCGACCCGGACAAAGGCCTGCTCGGTCAGCACGCGCAGGATTCGCGCCTGGCTGGATGCGGGCATGTCGGCCACTTCGTCCAGGAACAGCGTGCCGCCGTCTGCCATTTCGAGCAGCCCGGCGCGGATCAGCTTGCCGTCGGCTTCTTCGCCAAACAGTTCCTGTTCAAAGCGTTCCGGGGTAATTCGCGCCGAATTGACCGTGACGAACGGCTTGTCGATGCGCGTGCTCCAACTGTGCAGCAGGCGCGCCGCGACTTCCTTGCCCGATCCGGCAGGGCCGGTGATCAGCACGCGGCTGCCGGTATGGGCGACGCGTTTCAATGTTGCGCGTACGGCGTTGATCGCCGAGGAATTGCCGGTGAATTCATCGGCCATCCCGAAATCGCGGCGCAAGCGGGCATTTTCCCGGCGCAATTGCTCGGTTTCGGTCGCGCGCTCGACCAGCAGCAGCAGGCGTTCCGCTTCGAACGGCTTTTCGATGAAATCCATCGCGCCGCGGCTGATCGCGGAAACGGCGGTATCGATATTGCCGTGGCCGGAAAAGATCACCACCGGCAATTCGGGTTCGCGCTTTTTGATCTCGTCCAGCACTTCGAGCCCGTCCATCGGGCTGCCGTGCAGCCAGACATCGAGCAAAACGAGGCTGGGGCGCCGTTCGTCAATGGCGGCGAGCGCGGCCACGCTGTCACCGGCGACGCGGCAGGAATAGCCTTCGTCGCTCAGCACGCCCGCGACGAGTTCGCGGATGTCGCGTTCATCATCGACGATCAGGATATCAAGGGCCATTGTGGTGAAATCCTTCAACGCGTCTTTTCGCGGATGGGGTGATGTTGGGCAGATGGTGGCGTCGGAGCGCTCCTGGGATCGGGGCTGTCGGCGGCGTTGGTCGACTGCGAACGGGCAAAGCGCATGATCACCCGCGCGCCGCCGCCTTCGACCGGGGCAAAGGCCATTTCGCCGCCATGTTCCTCGACGATCTTGTTGACGATGGCGAGGCCGAGCCCGGTGCCTTTTTCGCGGGTGGTGACATAAGGTTCGAGAATGCGGTCGCGTTCCGCCGGAAGACCGATGCCGTTGTCGGTGACGCTGATCGTGATCGACTGCGCGTCGCTGTCCAGACTTACGGCGATGCGCCCCTTGTAGTCGATGTCCTCGGTCCGCGCGCGGGCCTCGATCGCCTCGATGGCGTTTTTGAGGACGTTGGTCATGACCTGGCTGAATTGATGGCGGTCTGCCTCAAACGGTTCGTTGGTCGATCCGCTATAGGAAAAGCCGATCGCGCCATGCGCGACTTCCTGGAGGAAAATGGCCTGACGCGCGAGTTCTCCCGCGTCCTCGGGCCGGAATACCGGCTTGGGCAAACGTGCGAACGAAGAGAATTCGTCGACCATTTTCCGCAGATCGCCGACTTGCCGGATGATCGTCGCGGTCAATTCCTCGAACAATTCGGGGTCGGTGGTGATCTGCCGCAGATAGCGCCGTTTCAATCGCTCGGTGGCGAGCTGGATCGGGGTCAGCGGGTTCTTGATCTCGTGCGCGATGCGCCGCGCGACATCGGACCATGCGGCGCGGCGCTGATCGACGATTTGGCGCGTGATGTCTTCAAACGTCACCACATAGCCGTTGGCATCGCGCGTCACCTTGACCGCCAGAGTCAACAGATCGCCGGCCTTGGCATAGTGCACGACGCCGCTCGCCTCCCCACTGGTCACCAATTGATAGAGCTGCGGGGCAACGTGTTCGAGCGAGGCGCCGATCGAATCGCTGCCGCTGTCTTCGCCGATCAGTTTCTGCGCCGAACTGTTGATCAGGCGGATGGTGCCTTGCCGATCGATCGAGACGATCCCGGCCGTGATCGATTCGATGACTGCCTCGATAAAGGCGCGGCGAACGTCGAGCTGCGCATTGGCGCTGACCAGTGCGCGGGTCTGGGTTTCCAGCTGCGCGGTCATGCGGTTGAACGCACGGGCGAGCATGCCGACTTCGTCGGGCGCCTTGCCATGGGCGACGCGCATGGCAAAATTGCCGCTGCCGACTTTGCGCGCGGCAACCACCAGCTCGACCAGCGGCGCGACCTGACGGTCGGCAAAGCGCAAGGCGGCCCAGACCGCAAGCATCACCAGCGCGAGCGAAATGCCGAGCAGCGCGAGGTTGAAGCGCACTTGCAAGGCGCGCGCGCGCCGGGTCAGCATGTCATAGGCGCCCAGCACGGATTCGGCGCGTTTCCATTGGCTGAATGCCAGCTGGTCGGAATTGCGCGCGACATAGAGATAGATGCCGCGCGCCCGGTCGATCGGGGTCACCGCCTCGATCTTTTCCGCCGAGGCGTTGACCACGACCGGCTCGCCCTCGGCCAGCCGTCGCAATTCGTCCGCCGTGACACGCTGGCGCGTATCGTTGCGGGCGGGATCGACGATCGCCGCGGTGCGCAAGGTGCCGTCCTCGCCGCGTTCGATGATCGCGGATTCGTCGAGCTTGCGGCTGATCACCTGCCACGAATAGCCTTCGGCAAATTCCTGGCTGGTCATCGGCGCCTGGCCGAGATAGCTGCGGATATCGCCGGCCATAGCGACGCTTTCCTTGCCCACATCGCGCAGTTTGTCGGCATAATAGCCTTTGGCCAGGCTGTTGGCGTTTTCGAGCATGCCGCGCGAATTGTCGGAAAACCAGAATTCGACCCCCGACTGGAACAGCAGCGAGGCGAAGATCACCACGAGCAGCGTCGGCACCGCCGCAATCAGCGAAAACAGCCAGACCAGACGGACATGCAATCGGCCATTGCTGCCCAGAACGCTGCGCGATGCACGCGCCAGCGCAACGCGCCGACCGCCCAGCACGATCAGCGCCATCGCCGGAACGAGCGAGCCGATCAGGAGGCTGGTGGTCAGCTTGGCGGGTAAAAGCTGGTCGCCGGAGGCATGCAGCGGGTTGAGCTTGTACCAGCTCCACGTCACCATGAACACCAGCCAGCAGGCGGCGATCGTTTCGAGCAACAGGAAGATATTGGCTCGGCGCAGCCAGATCAGCAGGCGTCGCCACCAACGCGGCAATCGCCGGGCTCGCCTGGGCCTTATTGCTGCAACCTGACCAACCATAGTTGCTCTGTGACAACACCCCTGTTGCCCAAATGCAAGCAAATTTACGCCGCGCGGGGTGTCCATGCGACGGACCGAGCCCGATCAGGCGCGAAGCGTGGCATCCTCCGGGTGAATCCCGAGCTCCGACAGCCGTTTGCGCAACGTGTTGCGATTGATCCCCAGAATCTGCGCCGCGCGCAACTGGTTGCCCCCGGTCTGGCCAAGGACATGAAGAAACAGCGGTCTTTCAAACATCGCCAGCGCATCGTCATAGAGCCGTCCGGCAACCGGCGGAGTCTCGGCCAGCCAGTGCAGCAGCGCCGTCGCCATATCGCCGTTTCCGCGGGCAGGATCCATGGCGCGTGGAGCGTGGCCCGCGTCGCCGCCGAGCATCGGCTCGATCGCGGCGACATCGATCATTTCCTCCCGCGCCATCAGCGCAAGGCGATAGATCAGGTTGCGCAATTCGCGCACATTGCCGCGCCAGGGTTGACGCGCCAGCAGCGCCGCGGCGGCGGGAGTCAGGTGGCGCCGTGGCAGTCCCTCATTGGCAGCGCAGGCGAGGAAATGGCGCGCCAAGGCCGCGATGTCGTCGGCGCGGTCGCGCAAGGGGGGCAATTCGATCGGTACAACCGCAAGGCGGTAATAGAGATCTTCGCGAAACGTCCCCGCCGCAATCATCGGCAGGAGATCGCGGTTGGTCGCCGCGATAATGCGGCAATCGAGCATGATTTCGTCGGCCCCGCCCACCCGGCGGATGCGCCCCGATTGCAGCGCGCGCAAAAGCCGGGTCTGCGCGTCGAGCGGCATGTCGCCGATTTCATCGAGAAACAGCGTGCCCCCGGCGGCTTGTTCGAATTTGCCGACATGGCGGGCGACGGCGCCGGTAAATGCTCCCTTTTCGTGCCCGAACAGTTCGCTTTCGATCAGGTCATGCGGAATCGCGGCAGCGTTCACCGCGACGAATGGCCCCGCGCCCCGATTCCCGAGCTGGTGGATCGCTTCGGCCACCAGTTCCTTGCCGGTGCCGGATTCGCCGAGGATCAGCACGGTCAGGTCGTTGCGCAAGAGGCGGGTGATCATGCGATAGACAGCCTGCATCGCCGCGCTGCGCCCGACCAGCGGCAGACCCTGCGGCACGGCGTCGCCATCGTTTGGTTCTGTCCGGGCGGCGGCGCCATGACCAATGCCCTGATGGACCGCCGCGATCAGCTCGTCGAGATCGAACGGCTTGGGGAAATACTCGAATGCCCCGGTATCGCTGGCGCGCACGGCGGTATCGAGCGTATTTTGCGCCGAAAGGATGATGATCGGCATTTCCGGGTGGCGTTCGCGCACCTGGCCAAGCGTTTCGATCCCGTCACCATCGGTCAGGATGACATCGGTCAGCATCAGCGCATGATCGCCCGATGCCAGCAAGCGGTCGCGCCCGGCAATGCTGTCCGTGCGCGCGACGGCAAAACCTTCGGCCGCCAGCGCGGTGGTGATCACGGTGGCGATCGAGGCGTCATCTTCGACCAGCAGGATCGACCTGTTCATCTTTTCAAGCCCTCTTTGTACCGGAATTCCGCGATGGCGCCGAGCCCGCGACCGGCAGATGCAGCCGAAAGTGAGTCAGCCCCCTCGCCTCGTCGCGGTCATAGGTGACGCGGCCATTCATTTCGCGCACCAGTTTCTGCACAAGCGCCAGCCCAAGCCCCTGCCCGCTCTTTTTGGACGAGACGAACGGTTCGAAGATATGGTCGCGCAAAGGCGCCGGGACGCCGGGGCCATTGTCGGTGACGCGCAGTTCGATCGGCAGGCGCAGCGGCGCACCCCCCGGGCCGGAATGGACCTGAATGCCGCTGGCAAATCGGGTGCGCACGATAATGCGCGGAGATTCAACGCCTTCGCATGCATCCCTGGCATTGGCCATAAGGTTCAGCAGGACTTGCACCAGCGAGTCGTGGTTGGCGCTGATCGGCGGCAGACTGGGATCGAATTCCTCTTCGATGATCGGGCCCTCGCCCTTTGCGTCTCGCCCGCCCCTTCCTGCCACAAGGATTGCATGCGCGTGGCGCGAAGCTTCGTGGAGATTGCAATCGACTGCCGGTTCCGGGCTGCGCCGGCTGAGCGATTGCATCTGGTCGATCAGCTTGGCGATGCGGTCGACTTCGGTGGTGATCAGCCCCGTCAGGGCGCGATCGCCCTCGCTGACCCGGCGATCGAGCAATTGCGCTGCGCCGCGAATTCCCGCGAGCGGGTTCTTGATTTCGTGCGCCAGCACTTCGGGTGCGCGCAGCACTCCCCCGCCCGGCTCATCGCCGCCCGCCATACCCAGCGTCAGCGCCTCGACGCCGACCGGTTCTTGCAGCACGAGGATCTGCCAGCCGGGGAAATGCAACACCGGCGCGGTCATCAGGTCGATTGCACGTGCCGGTTGATCAAGGATCCGCACCAGCGAGCCGCGCGCCACGAGGTGCGCCTCGCGCTCGCCCAGGCGTTCGAGAATCACTGCCTCTTCAAAGGCAAACAGATCGTGCACCGATCGTCCGATCAGCCGGCTGGCGCCTTGGCCAACGAGTTGCTCGCCCGCCGGATTGACCGATGTGACCGACAGATCGGGGGCCAGCAGGAACAACGCCTGCGGCAGGCTGGCGATCACGCGCCTGGGGTCGGGCGGGCCGGATTCATCTCGATCACGGTCATTGGGGCGATCACGGTCATGGGGCCCGTCAAAGGGGGTGCTGATGACGGCCATACGTCTTTTCGCCGCGTTCAAGCCGCGACCTGACGTGCGCAATCCAGGCGACGTTCGGAATTGGGATCGAAACGTCCGTAGAAATCCGCCAGGCTCGCCAGCACCGCGTCAGGATCGTCAATGAAATTGACGCAGTTGCGGAATTCGGCCGATCCGGTCAGCCCTTTTGTGTACCAGCCGAGGTGCTTGCGCGCCATGTTGACACCGACCGTCTTGCCGTAAATGCTCAACATATCGTGGTAATGCTCTACGATTACGCCATATTGTTCGCCGATCGTCGGATCGGACAGCACTTCGCCGGTGTTCAGCCAGTGCATCATCTGGCCGAGCAGCCAGGGCCGCCCATAGCTGCCGCGCCCGATCATCACCCCGTCGGCACCGCTCTGTTCGATGGCCGTGGCGACATCGGCGATCGAGCAGATGTCGCCATTGACGATCACCGGAATATCGACCGCATCCTTGACGCGGCGGACAAAGCTCCAGTCGGCAGAGCCCTTGTACATCTGGTTGCGGGTGCGCCCGTGCACGGTGATCATCTTTGCGCCGAGATCCTGCGCGATCCGCGCCAGTTCGGGCGCGTTGAGGCTGTCGTGGCACCAGCCCATGCGCATCTTGACGGTGACCGGGACGGAGACCGCCTTGACCGTCGCTTCGATCAACGCGGCGGCCAGCGGCACGTCGCGCATCAATGCCGATCCGGCATCGCCATTGACGACCTTGCGCACCGGACAGCCCATGTTGATGTCGATGATTGCCGCGCCGCGATCTTCGGACAGGCGTGCCGCCTCGGCCATCTGTTCCGGTTCGCAGCCGACCAGTTGCATCGACACCGGTTCCTCGATCGGATCCCACGCCGCTTTTTGAACCGACTGGCGCGTTTCACGGATCGCCGCCGGGCTGGCGATCATTTCGGTCACATTGAGCCCCGATCCGAACCGGCGCACCATGCGGCGGAACGGCAAGTCCGAAACCCCGGTCATCGGCGCCAGCACCACGGGGCATGCAATGCGCACCGGGCCGACAGCGATGGGGGTCAGCACGGGATGTTTCGGATCATTGTTCATTCTTGCGTCGCTTGCTGCCTAAAAAACAGGCAGGCGTTAGCCAATTGCCGGGGCTTGGGCAAGTTTGTAAGGGGCGCTCACGATGAATTGCGCAAACCCTCCGCATGACAAGGCGCGCCCGGCGCCAATGGCCGCATTCGCGGCCGTGGTGGTTGCCGCCGGCAAGGGGCTGCGCGCGGGCGGCAGTGTGCCCAAACAGTTTGCGCTTTGGCGTGGCAAGCCCTTGGTGCGCCACGCCGTCGAGCGCCTGCTCGCTGCGGGTGCCGCCCCGCTTGTGGTAGCCATTCCCGACGACTGGCGGGCCGAGGCAGAGGCGGCGCTGGCCGGTCTTGGTCCGGTGGTTCTGGTTCCCGGCGGCGCGACGCGTCGGGCTTCGGTGCGCGCCGCGCTCGAATGGCTGGACCGCCGGGGCGGAAACGAACGCGTGCTGATCCATGATGCCGCGCGGCCCGATCTGCCGGGCGAGGTCATTGCGGCGCTGGTTGCGGCGCTCGACAGTGCGCCGGGCGCGATCCCGGTCTTGCCCGTGGTCGACAGCGTGGTGCGCGGGGACGGCGGCTTGCGTCAGGCGGCGGAGTCGCGCGACGGGCTCTATCGCGTGCAGACGCCGCAGGCCTTTCGCTTCGCACCGATTCTGGCCGCGCATCGCGGATGGCGCGATGCAGCAGAAGCGGGCGACGATGCCACCGTGGGCGATGCCGCCGGGCTTGCCATTGCGCTCGTTTCGGGCGACGAGCGGCTACGCAAGGTGACCTTTGCCGAGGATTTTTCCCGGGATTTTGATTCGGCGGATCGCGATTCCCATGATGACAGGACAACGGCGATGATGACCCGCACCGGCGCCGGGTTTGACGTACACCGTCTGGTCGAGGGCGAAGACCTGTGGCTGTGCGGCGTCAAGATCGATCATCCGCGCGGGCTGTCGGGCCACAGCGATGCCGACGTCGCTATTCATGCGCTGGTCGATGCCTTGCTCGGCGCGATTGCCGCAGGCGACATCGGTGATCATTTCCCCCCGTCCGACCCGCAGTGGAAAGGCGCCGCCTCCGACCGCTTCCTCGGTCATGCCGCTGCGCTGGTTCGTGCCCGTGGCTTTGCCGTCGGCAATGTCGATGTGACGATCATTTGCGAGGCACCGAAGATCGGGCCCCACAAGGCGGCGATGCGCGAAAGACTGGCTGCCATTCTGGACATCGCCGTCGATCAGGTGAGT
>Ga0302193_10002543_pt1 | contig 15047 bp, 10 predicted proteins | sample II_Bog_E3_3_FD_200228 | JGI IMG/M metagenome (GOLD analysis project Ga0302193, IMG submission 200228) | Peat permafrost microbial communities from Stordalen Mire near Abisko, Sweden - II_Bog_E3_3 | ecosystem: Environmental > Terrestrial > Soil > Wetlands > Peat | place: Sweden: Abisko...
TGCCTTTCCCGTCCTGGAGATCGGTGGTGATCTTGTCGAGCCGGTCGATGGCCGAGTTGGCGCGGGTGTAAAGCGTGTCGTCGTTGACCAGCTTGCCCAGCGTGCCCTTGCCGTTCGCGATGGCGCTGGTGATGGTCTGCAAATCGGACGCGATGGTGGTGATCTTGTGCGCCAGAACCGGATCGTTGATGAGCTGACCGACGGTGCCCTTTTTGGAGTTGAGTGAATCGACCAGGATCTCAATCTTCTTGGTCAGCGACTGGACCTGGTTGATGGAATCTTCACTGGTGCGGATCACATCCTGAATGCTGGGCGAGCCAGTAGGCTTCAGTTCGGCGTCGTTGTCCGGCGGAGGGCCGCTGGCGTGCTCGGAACTGATATCGACGTAGCTGTCCCCAAGCACGCCGGCCTGGTTGATCGACGCGGTCGAATCTGTGTGAAGTTTGCCTCTAAACTCGTAGCCCACCACCATGGTCACTTCAACTGGCGTCGGATTGCGGTCCGGGATCACGCGGACATGGGTTACGTTGCCGATCGTGACGCCCTCGAGTGTCACTTCCGCTCCGTCCTTCACCCCCGCGGCATTGACAAAATACGAGCGGAGCGCCAGCTTGCGCGCGAACAGGCCGCCGCTCGAACCGGACATGAGAATAATGAGCCCCACCAGCACGCCCACGGCGACCAGCACCAAAGCTCCCACCCTCAATTGCGCCCATTGAATCTCTTTGCGGCTCGGCACGGCACTCCCCCGGGGATGAGATGAGCAGGTATTCGCCTAGAGAATAGCAGACCGGGCGTTTCAGGACCCATTCTCGAGAATCACGCTGGCCATGGCCAGGTCGGCTGTGTGGGTGATCGAGAGAGCCTTGTGCGCTACACCCAGGCGCGCGGCAAACTGAGCGGCGCGGCCGTGAAACTTGAGCGCGGGTCTGCCGCCCAGCTCGCGGACGACCTCAATCTCCAGCCAGCTTACGCCCCGGCTGATGCCCGTGCCCAGAGCCTTTGCGCCCGCTTCCTTGGCGGCGAAGCGGGCGGCAAAGCTCTCAGCGGCGTTGCGCTTGCGCAGACAGTAAGCCTGCTCGGCGGGGGTGTAAATGCGGTTGAGAAACCTGCTGCCATAGCGCTGGATGGACTGCTGGATGCGTCCGATCTCTGCCAGATCGATTCCAGTGCCGACAATCATGGGTTCTCCTAGTCTCCATCATCCCACCTTTGCTCGGGTTATGGACGTTGCTTCCGGCCCGGCGGGAATGCGGATCGGGATCGCGCGAAAGGGGGCGCGGGGTGCAAGCCAATTACCTTTGCAGACACCGGCGTGCACCCGGAAGGCGCGGGTGTTTCATCGTAGGTCATCTGCCGTGCGACTCCGGGACAGTGGTTATGGCTCTCCAGCCTGCTCCGATAAGAGCGCTGTGAGGCTAGAGATGCCGGACCATAACGCTGGGCGCATGATGAGCATTCCGTGGGCAATGGAGATGAAGGCCATCTCCGTTGAAGAGCCCTCCCGCCTGGTGCAAACGCTTACAGGCGCCATCCTGGCTTGTGGCGGATGGGTCCTGAGCCGCGGCGCCAATGACGGCGGCACGGTGAGCATGCTGTTCGAGTTCGAACGCCAGGCGTGCGTGGATATCTACAGCGTGCTGATTGCCGCCGGGCTGGAGTTGAGCCAGAGCGGGCATATCCGCTTTACCGAGTTTTGCCAGTGCACGCGCAGCCAGCAGCGAGATTGCGGCACGGAGATTGCCAGCCTCGACCTGGAGATTCAGACATTTCCGGTAGAGATGGTGCACGATTCCGTTGCCCATAAAGCGGCCTGAGCCGCAGCGCAGCCGCTCTCAACCCGCCTCGACCAATCCATAGCGCCGCTGCCAGGCCTCTTTGAGGCGCGCCCAGACGCGGGTGCGTTCGGCATCGGAACCCTCGGGCGCGGGCCCGCCCGCAACCGCGGGGTTGGCAAAGCGCGCGGCTTCGATTTTGGCCAGTTCCAGCAGCTGCCGGTCGCGCACCAGGTTGGCCACGCGGAAGTCGGGCAGGCCGGCCTGGCGCGTGCCGAAAAACTCGCCGGGGCCGCGCATGGCAAGGTCCAGCTCAGCCAGCTCGAACCCATCCTGGGTGCGGACCATGGCGCTGAGGCGCTCTTCGCCGAGCGGGGAGATGCGCGCGCCGGTCATTAGAATGCAATAACTTTTGGCGGCTCCGCGGCCCACGCGGCCACGCAACTGATGCAGCTGCGCCATGCCGAAGCGCTCCGCGTGCTCCACCACCATCACGGTGGCGTTGGGAACATCGACGCCGACTTCGATGACCGTGGTGGCGACAAGCACGTCGATCTCGCCGCGCTGAAAGCGGCGCATGATGATCTCTTTTCCATCCGCGTCGAGCCGTCCATGCAGCAGGCCCACGCGCAGGCCGCTCAGCGGGCCGTTGCGCAGCTTCTCGTGCATTTCCACCGCGGATTTGAGACCGGACTTCGCTCCCGGATTCGCCTCCTCCGCGGCCTTCGGAAACAGCTCCGCCGTTTTTCCCTTGCGCGCAGATTTTTTCGGCAGGGGGTTGGGTGCCCCAGTGCTGGATTTTGAGATCTGGGATGAGAGCCCCAGAATCGCTTTCGCCCCGATCTCCGCATCGTCGTGCGAGAAATCCAGCTCCGGCTGATCGTCTTTGCTGCCCTCGATGACCGGGTAGACGATGTAAGCCTGGCGGCCCTGCGCCACCTGCTTGCGCACGAACTCCCACACCTTCTCGGCTTCCTCGCCGGGAACGCGGCGGGTGACAATGGGCGTTCGTCCGGGCGGCAGCTCGTCGAGCACGCTCACGTCCAGGTCGCCGTAGAGCGAGAGGGCCAGCGTGCGCGGAATCGGCGTGGCCGTCATCACCAGCACATCCGGCTCTGCCTGATTGGGTTTTTTCATCAGCCTGAAGCGCTGCAGGACGCCGAAACGATGCTGCTCGTCGACCACTACCAGGCCGAGGCGATCGAACTCGACTTTTTCTTCGATGAGGGCATGCGTGCCAATGACCAGTTGCGCCTCGCCGCGGTTGATGAGGCCGCGCGTCGAGCGCTTGCGGTCCTCGTCGAGCGAGCCGGTGAGCAGCACTATGCGATAGTGGCGCGAAGACTTTTCCAGCAGCTTGCGCGCGGCCAGGTAATGCTGCGTGGCCAAAATTTCAGTGGGCGCCATCAGCGCGGCCTGGTAGCCGTTCTCCATGGCCACCAGCATGGCCTGCAGCGCGACGATGGTTTTGCCGGAGCCCACATCGCCCTGCAATAGGCGGCGCATGGGGCTCGCCTGGCGCATGTCGGCCACAATCTCACCCAGAGCCCGCTTCTGCGCCGTAGTTGGATGGAAGGGCAGTACCTCACGGATGGCCTCGCGGACCTTGTCGGTGGTGGCGAAGGCGATGCCGGCGCGCTCCCGCATGCGGCGGCGCTTGAGCTCCAGGCCGAGTTCCAGAAAGAACAGCTCCTCGAAGATGAGGCGGCGATGCGCCGGGGTTGCGGAGGCCTGCAACTGGGCGAAGGGTGTGCCTTCCGGCGGATAGTGGACCTCGCGCAGGGAGGTTTCGCGGTCGGGCAGATCGAGCCGGGCCAGCAGATCGCGCGGCAGGCACTCAGGCACCGCGCCGCGCACCGCTTCCAGCAGATTGAAGATAGTCTTGCGCTGCCAGCGCGAGGCCAGCCGCGCGCCGCCCAGCGACTCGTAGACCGGCGTGATGCGGCCCACTTCCAGCAGCCGCGTTTCGGCGTCGTCGCCCTCATCCGGCAGCAGCTCGAACTGCGGCTGGATCATCTTGAAATTGCTGCTGGAGCGTGAGGGCTCAACCCTGCCGTAGACGGCGACCGTCTGCCCGGCCTGAAATTTTCCGTTGAGATACGTCCCGTTGAACCAGACGCATTTCAGGGCGTGGCGGCCCTGGCCCACAGTGAGCTCGAAGATGGGCGCCTTGCGGCTGCGCAGCAGAATGGAGCCGCGCACTTCGGCGATGACCGAGGCCATCTCGCCGGGCTGCAACTCGTCAAGCGAGCGCGGGTTCTGGCGATCCTCATAGCGGAAGGGCAGGTGGTAGAGCAGGTCCTCGGCGGTAAGGATGCCCTTGTCGGCGAGCAGGGGGCCGACGCGCGGGCCCACGCCGCGCACATACATGATGGGAGTCTCGAGGCCGGGCACACCTTGGATGCTACATGCAGCACACAGAACCCAACAAGCTCGCAGGCTCCGGTTGCTTTGTATCAGGGCACGACTTCAGTCGTGCCGCCAGCGCCGCAAGAGTAGGCTGGGCTTTAGCCCCTGAGGGAATTGGATTCACGCCCAGAAGCGGAACTCTGTTTGCCTTGCAGGTCCTCGAGCATCCTGTCAAAATTTAATTTGTAGGAGTCGTGGTCCTTCCAGTTGCTGAAATCAGGGATGAAGAACTCGCGAATCTCGCGTGCGGAGTCCTTGCCTGTGTCAGAGTCAAAGCACTCCCAGTCGCGCAGCGCCTCAAACGAGCACAGACTGATAGGGAAGAGCACACGTTTGTCCTCTTTAATCTCCCGCTTGCGTGCCTTCGAAATTTCTGTCTTTACCCACTCGCTCTCCATGCTTGCCTGCGAGAGGATTAGCAGCACCTTGTCGTGTACCCGGATGGCCTCGTCGATCTGTTCATGAACCTTCTTGCCACCCTGCATATCGTGCGGAGCGAACCAGTAGCGGACTTCCTTGGCCTGAAGATCGGCGTGTAGGCGCTCTGCGAACTGCTGATCCTTAGTCGAATGGCTAATGAAAAGCGAGTAGAACTCAATTTCCGCTCCAACGAGGGAGGGTATCGAAGCAATGAAGTTCTCTGGCAGGCCCGCCCCCCGCAGAAACCTGTGCGGGATCTTGCCCTTCGATCTGTAGATCGTTTCTAGGTCAAGAACCGAGGGGGCATGGTGGGTCAACGTCTCCAATCCCTTGACGGCGCTCCGGTCCACGCCGCAAAAAACCGTCGCCCAACACGCGCTCTCGTGAAGTCCGCGTCGTCGAGCTTTGCTCTGCTCAGGTCCGTCCTCAGCAATTCCGCACCGCACAGCATGGAGCCAGAGAGGTCAACTCCGCTCAGGCGCCTTGCGGTCAGGTCCTCGGATCTCAGGTCGGCCCTGGAAAGGTCCACTCCAAATGGGCTCCACTCTCGCGTGCGCTGCTTGTCGTGCCAATGGTTCAAATTCTCGACGCCTTTTTTTAGATAGTGCAGATGTTCAGGGTTGGCCATGACTCCATCATGCAAGCACTCAGTCCGGCGCGTCCGTGTATCGTTATAGGCGACGAAAACTTCTTCCCTGGGGAGGGCTCAAGCGTGACCGGTTTCAATCGAAGGAATTTTCTGCGCACTGCATCGGCCGTGTCTGCCGGCACTGTGCTGGCGCCAGGGCTGCACGCCCTGGGCGCGATACAAGAGCAATCCGAGAAGCCCATCGCGGCCAATGACCACATCCAGATTGCGCTCATCGGCGCCGGTGGCCAGGGCCAATACGACACAAAAACCGCAGTCCAGGTTCCCGGCGTCAAGCTGGTGGCCGTAGCCGACTGCTACAACGGCCGCCTGGAGCGCGCCAAGGAGATCTGGGGCCCGGACACCTTCACCACGCGCGACTACAACGAAATTCTGGCCCGCAAGGATATTGACGCCGTCATCATTGGCACGCCCGACCACTGGCACATGCGCGCCAGCGTGGACGCCATGAAGGCCGGCAAAGACGTCTACTGCGAGAAGCCCATGATCCATCTCTACAGCGACGGCCCGGAGATGATTGAGGCCTCGAAGAAGACCGGCCGCATCCTCCAGGTGGGCTCGCAGCGTGTCAGCTCGGTCATCTACGCCAAGGCCAAGGACCTGCTGGCCTCGGGCGCCATCGGCCAGCTCAACATGGTCACTGCCCGCTGGGATCGCAACTCCTCCATCGGCGCCTGGAGCTACACCGTTCCGCCCGACGCTTCAACCGAAACCTGCGACTGGCCGCGCTTTGAGGGCACGGCGCCGCATATTCCCTTCAACGCTGAACACTTCTTCCAGTGGCGCAAGTGGAAGGCTTACGGCAGCGGTGTGGCCGGGGACCTGTTTGTTCACCTCTTCAGCGGCACGCACTTCATCACCGGCTCGCACGGGCCCACGCGGGGCATGGCCACCGGCGGCCTGCGCTTCTGGAAAGACGGCCGCGACGCGCCCGACGTGATGCTCGGCCTGTTCGATTACCGTGAAGGCTTCAACCTCAGCCTGCGCGTCAACTTTGTCGATGGCGGCGAAGAGAGCGAAGGCCTCATCTTCACCGGCTCTGAAGGCACCATGGAGATCGGCGGCGGCTGGGTCAGCGTCAACTGCGTACCGCGCGAGACCGACCCTGGTCTTTCGATCGACACATTCCCGTTAGCCATGCAGCGGGAGATCGAGCGCGACTACCGCAAGAAATATCCGGAGACGCATCCCGCCGGCGCACCGCCCGTCGGCTACCAGAAGTTTGTCGCGCCCGCCGGCTACTCCGACAGCTTTGACCACTTCACCAATTTCTTCGCCTCGGTGCGCAGCCGCCAGCCGGTGGTTGAAGATGCGGTCTTCGGCTTCCGCGCCGCCGGTGCAGCGCTGCTCAGCAACCTGAGCATGGAGCGGGGCACCATCGCCCACTGGGATCCGGACGCGATGAAGCTGGTGTAGTATCTGCCAGGAATTATTGCCGCGAAGATGGGTGCCCCAGGTCTCGATTTTGAGACCTGGGAAAGTACAGCACACTACGACTTGGCCAGGAAGTACGCGTCAATGGCGCGCTTCAGCGCCGCGCGGTCGATATACGGGGTGCGGTTTTCATACCGGGCCGACCAGCAGCACTGGTTCACAATGTCGCGTGGGTAGCAGGAGCGCAGTTCCTGCTTCAGGCTGATGCGGATGAAGTCGATTAGGTCGACTGGAATGGTTGCATCGTAAGATACGCGATTGTCGGCAGCCACGCGGCGAAAGATCTCGCAGAACTGCTCGTCTGAAACTTCGCCGATCTTGATCTTGGTCTGGATGCGGCGCAGGAACGCGGGATCGACCAGCTCGGCCGGGTCCATGTTCGAGGCAAACACCACCAGCATTTCAAACGGCACTTCAATCTTGCGTCCACCTGCCAATGTAAGAAAGTCGATGCGGCGGTCCAGCGGCACCACCCAGCGATTGAGCAGCTCTTCCGGGCGCAGGCGCTGGCGGCCAAAGTCGTCAATAATCAGCACGCCGTTGTTGGCCTTCATCTGCGCCGGGGCCACGTAAAATTTTGTGATTGGGTTGAACTGCAGGTCGAGCATCTCGGCCGTCAGTTCGCCGCCCACCAGCACGGAAGGCCGTTGGCACAGCACCCAGCGCGCATCGCGGTCCTCGGGCTCGTTCTCCGCCCGCTTGTGGATCGACGGATCGAAGACGGTGATGATCTGCCCGTCCACTTCCACAGCGTAGGGAATCCAGACTTCGTCATCGGCCAGCACGCGAGAGAGCGTCTCCGCCATGGTGGTTTTGCCCACGCCGGCCGGACCCCACAAAAACAGCGAGCTGCCCGAGTTGAGCGCGGTGCCAAACTTGCGCAGCGTCTCGCCGTCGATCACCAGGTGCTGGAAGGCGCGATGAACATCCGATGCATGGACGTCAACCTTCTTCACGCTTTGCTTGCGCGTTTGCCCAGCGTAGCTCTCAAACGAGACCGGCGCGGCGCCCGCATAGTGGCAATGCGTCAGCAACTCAGCGGCGCGGGTTCTGCCTTGCGCGGTAATGGCGATCTGGTGCACGTGACCGGTCATACCGGTTACCAGGCACATCTGCTCGGCGCGCAGCTGGCAGAACAGCGCGTCTACCACCTCGTAACTCAGCCGCATCCGCTCGGCCAACTCCAGCACCGACAGCGTGCCGGAGAGATACAGCGTCTTCAGCGCAATGTCTTCCAGAACCGATTGCCGTACATCGAGTTGCGAAAGCGTCTGCGGTCTGCGGGTGGGTCCGGCCGGTGCATCGTTTTTGATGAATTCGTTATCGTAGTCGTACATCGATAAGAGCGTTGCCATTTACATCTCCCCAGCTGATGCAATCAATTTAGTCCTCAGGTCAGGATCTTGTGTCTCCCCCGTTGGTCCCCGGGTAAGTCCCTCTTTAGTAGCACCTTGCGAGTTTTTGGGGAAGATTTGGTGCAATGGAACGGAGGAGACCGCAAAAGTTTCCCGCCACGATACCGCGCCGCGAAGAAAAGGAGAAAATATCGCCCAACATTTTTCCTATGCTTGTTCCGAACCGGAGACCGTGTCCCGGTAAGTCCCAAATTCAGCTGGTCGAACGCAAATCTGCCTCATGCTCGGCACGGCCACAGCCTTTGCTAGACTGCCCTCAGGCCTGTTCCCGGTATCCCATACGCCGCGGCGGCCCTCATAAGCGAGAAAACTCATGCCCGTAGTCGAGCTTGCCGGAGTCACAAAGGCCTACGAAACCAAGATCGCGGTCAACAACCTCAGCCTGTCCATCGATGCCGGCCAGATGTTCGGCCTGCTGGGGCCAAACGGAGCCGGCAAAACCAGCTCCATCCGCATGATGATGGGCATCACCATCCCCGATTCCGGCTCGATCAGCCTGTTTGGAAAGCCCTTCGAACGCAAAAGCCTGGAGCGCGTCGGCTACCTGCCCGAAGAACGCGGCCTCTACAAAAAGATGAAAGTCGTCGACCAGCTTGTCTTTTTCGGCCAGTTGCACGGGCTCACCGCCGAGGAGGCCGCGCGGCGTGCTCGCGACTGGGCCACCCGCATGGAAATCGCCGGCTCGCTCGACAAGAAGACCGAAGAGCTCTCCAAAGGCATGCAGCAGAAGATCCAGTTCATCGCCTCGGTCATGCACGACCCCGGCCTGATCGTGATGGATGAGCCCTTCTCCGGCCTCGACCCCGTCAACGCCGTGCTGGTCGAAGAAACGCTCCTCGAATTGAAAGACCAGGGCAAGGCGATTCTGTTTTCAACTCATCGTATGGACCAGGTGGAGAAGCTCTGCGACTCCATCTGCCTGGTCAACAACGGCCGGGCGGTGCTGGCCGGCAAGGTGCGCGAGATCAAAGCCCGCTACGAGCGCAACCGCGTGATCGTGGAGTTTGAGGGAAGCGCGGAGTTCCTCAAGTCAGCCGAGATTGCCGAAGCGAAGAACTTCTCCGGCCACGCCGAGATTCGCCTCAAAGACCACGGCAACGCGCAAAAGCTGTTGCACGAGGCCGCGGCGGTCGCGACCATTTATCGCTTCGAGCTGGTCGAGCCGTCGCTCGAAGAGATCTTCATCCAGACCGTGGGAGGCAAGACCGATGCGTAATACCTTTCTGATCGCCAAACGCGAGTACCTGGAGCAGATTCGCAGCAAAGCCTTCCGCATGTCGACCATCGGATTGCCGCTGGCCTTCGCCGTCATCCTCGGCATCAGCTACCTCTCGTCCATGGGGCTGGGCGCGAGCAAGCACATGGCCATCGCCTCGAATAATGCGGCGCTCGCTGAGCAAATCAAAACGCGGCTCACCAGCGGCAAAGACTCCAAAGCAAGAGTTGACGTGATTTCTCCCGCCACCGCCGACGACAAGACTCGGTTGATCGAAGCGGTTCGAACTCACTCCATCGACGGCCTCTTGTGGGTCGTGGCGATGAACGATACCCCCCTGCCAGAAGCCACCTACTATTCGGCCTCAGCCGGCGATTTCATGAGCGGCGCGCGCATGAAGGATGCGTTGGACAACAGCATTGTGAGTGTCGCTCTCACGAACGACGGCGTGAAGCAGCCCGTCGCAGACCTGGTTCTCAAAGGCGTAACCATCGAGAGCTTCCAGGTCCGCAAAGACCACTCCATCGTCAAGAGCAACGCCATGGCCTCGTTCTGGAAGGGTTACGTCATGGCCCTGCTGCTCACCATGACTACCATGATCTACGGCCTCAATGTGGCCCGCTCCATCATTCAGGAGAAGACCTCGCGCGTGTTTGAGGTGATGCTGGCGACGGTCAAACCCAGCGACATGCTGGCCGGCAAGCTGGCTGGCGCAGGCGCCGTCGGCCTCACGCAGATCGGCATCTGGCTCGTTGCCGGCGCGGCCATTCTTGTTTCGCCCATCGCCGCCGCGGCATTCAGCGGAGGCCTCGTCATTCACTTCTCGTGGGTGGAGTGCGTGCTTTTCCCCACTTACTTCCTGCTCGGCTACCTGCTCTTCAGCGCGCTGTTTGCCGGTCTCGCCGCCACCTGCGAAACCGAGCAGGAGCTGCAGATGTACATGCCGCTCGCTGCTGCGCCCACCTGGCTCAGCTTCTCCATGATCCTGCTCATCATCAACGATTCCAACTCGTTCTGGTCCGTTGCGGCTTCGTTCTTTCCGCCCACCGCCCCCATCGTCATGTTCCTGCGCATGGCCTCCCAAACCCCGCCCTTGTGGCAGTTCGCCGTCTCCATCGCGCTCATGGTTCTCAGCATCTGGGCCACGCTCTGGTTCTCGTCGCGCCTCTATCGCGTTGGCATTCTGATGTACGGCAAACGCGCGACGCTCCCCGAATTGATGCGCTGGCTGCGCTACAGCTAGCGCACCCGCGCGCAGTCGATAGAATTGAACCAGTGACCGCTGAAACCAATCCAAGATTCACTCTCTCCCAGCGCCTGGTGCTTGCCGTGGTTCCGCGCCTGGTGTGGGCGCTGCTCTGGCTCGTCAGCCGCACCTGGCGCTTTGAGGTCATCGCCGAAGACGGCGTCACGCCGCTCATCGAGGGCGCCGGCGCAGGCGCGCGCATCTTCTGTTTCTGGCATCAGTGCGTGCTGCCCTGCACGGTCTACTTCCGCAAGACCGGCGCGACGATCCTCATCAGCCGCAGCTTCGACGGCGAGCTGATCACGCGCATCCTTGAGCTGTTCGGCTTCCACGCCGTGCGCGGCTCCAGCTCACGCGGCGCCCGTGAGGGGCTGCTCGGCCTCAAACACGTCATCGACAGCGGCAGTCCCGCAATCTTCACAGCCGACGGCCCGCGCGGCCCCATCTATCAAACCAAAATGGGCCCCATCAAGTTGGCGCAGACCACCGGCGCCGCCATCGGCGCATTTCATCTGGAGCCGCAGCAGGCATGGGTGATGGGCTCGTGGGATCGCTTCCTGATTCCCAAGCCCTTCACTCGCATCTGCGTCAGCTGGGCGCAGTGGACGCATGTCCCCACGGACCTTGTTCAAGAAGAGTTCGAGCCCAAACGCGAAGAGCTGAATGCCGCGATCGAGCGCGCAAGGTTGCGGGCTCTCGAATACTTCGGGAAGGTGAACGCGTGAGAGTCGCAGACCGTGGAGCTGACAATCCGGAGCAGCGCGCGAGCGCCCTGCTTGTCCAGGACTTCGACTTCGATCTGCCGGCGGAACTGATTGCCCAGCAACCGCCCGCCGAGCGGGGGCAGAGCCGCATGCTCGTCATGAATCGCAGAACCGGCGCGCTCACAGACGCAATGTTTGCCGATCTTCCCGCGCTGCTCGCTCCTGGCGATCTGCTGGTGCTCAACGACAGTCGCGTCATTCCTGCGCGCCTCTACGCGCGGCGCACCCTCCGTCGCGAAAGGGAAGAGCCCACCGGCCGCATTGAAGTCATGCTCACCGAGCCCGCAGGCGACAACCAGTGGCGCGCACTGGTTCGGCCGGGCAAAAAGGTGGCCGTCGGCGAGCGCCTCGCCTTCCCCGATCCCTCCGGCGAGATCGCGCTTGAAGCCGAAGTGCTGGAACGCGGCGCCTTTGGCGAGCGCCTCCTGCGTTTCAAGCCGGTTGCAGATTTCTTCGCCGTGCTCGACAGCATTGGCCACATGCCCTTGCCGCCCTACATTCGCCGCGACGACGCCAAGGCCGACCGCGAGCGCTACCAGACCGTCTTCTCGCGCGAGCGCGGCTCGGTAGCCGCACCCACAGCAGGACTGCACTTCACGCCCCAGGTGCTGGACGCTCTCACAGCAAAAGGCGTCGAGGTCACCCGCATCACCCTCCATGTTGGCCTGGGCACCTTCGCGCCGCTGCGCGTGGAGCGCGTCGGCGAAGTCCATCTGCACCGCGAGCGCTACACGCTCAGTCCTGAAGCTGCGGCCGCCATCAACACCGCGCGACGCAGTGCCCGCCGGATCGTCGCCGTGGGCACCACCGTGGTACGGACGCTCGAGGCCGCCGCGGCGGCTGCACAGCAAGCCGGCGGTCGTCCGCTCCAAGCCCACTCCGGCGAGACAGCGATCTTCATCGCACCCGGCTTCAACTTCCAACTCGTCGGCGCACTGCTCACCAACTTCCATCTGCCGCAGTCGAGCCTGCTCATGCTGGTCAGCGCCATCGCCGGCCGCGAGCCGGTGCTTGCTGCGTATAAGCATGCGGTCCGAGAGAAGTATCGATTCTTCAGCTACGGCGATTGCATGTTCCTCGCGTGATCCCTGAACCCTGAGCCCTGATCATCTGATCGCTGCTAACTGATCCCTGTTAAACTCCAGAACGTGACCGAACAAGCCAAGCCGCCCGTCTTCCTGCTCGACACCATGGCCTTCATCTTCCGCGCCTACCACGCCATGCAGCGCTCGCGACCCATGTCCACCCGCGGCGGCCTGCCTACAGCGGCCATCTACGTCTTCGTGAACATGATCAAGAAGCTGCGCCTGGATTTTGCGCCGCTCTACTGCGCTGCGGTCTTTGACGTGAGCGGCCAGGTCTTTCGCGATGAACGCGCCAAGACCATGGGCCCGCTGCGCAAGTGGGATGGCAAGACACAGAGCTTTGTCGAGGTGACCTACGAGGGCTACAAGGCCAATCGCGCCGCCATGCCTGAAGACCTTCGCCGCCAGATTCCCTACATTCGCCGCGCCCTTGAAGCGCTGCGCATTCCCATTCTCGAAGCCGAGGGTTTTGAAGCAGACGACGTGATCGGCACGCTTGCCCGCGAGGCCGCTGACGAGCAGCACGACGTGTTCATCGTCTCCGGCGACAAGGATATGATGCAGCTGGTCACCGATCGCGTCAGGATTCTCAACCCGCAAAAGGATAACCTGATTCTCGATCCGGCAAAGGTAATGGAGACACTGGGCGTGCCGCCGGAAAAGGTCGTCGATGTCATGGCCCTGCGCGGCGATGCGGTGGACAACATTCCCGGCGCGCCCGGCATCGGTGACAAGGGCAGCGTCGATCTGATTGTGGAGTTCGGCAGCGTCGAAGCCGTGCTCGATCGCACGGCCGAAGTGAAGCGCAAGAGTTACCGCCAGAGCCTGGAACAAAATCGCGATGCTGTTCTGCTCTCAAAGGAATTGGTCACCATCGATTGCCATGTGCCACTCGTCCTCGACCTTGCCGCCATGCAGACGCAGGAGCCCGATATCGAGGCCTGTCGCGAGCTCTTCACCGAGCTTGAATTCACATCCATGCTGCGCGAACTCAGTCCTGCGGACGGCGGCCCTTTGGTTGAGCTTGCCGACCCTCCTACCCCGGAGCAGTGCGCCACCTTCTACGCAGCTGCGCGCAGGGATGGCTTTGCCTTCGTGCTCGATGCGGCCGCCCCCGCGCCCCAAGAAGATGCGGAAGAAGCGCAGCAGAACCTCTCGCTGCTCGACGTGGCCGAAGCCGCTGAAAAGCAATCGAACTTCAGCGTGGGCGTGTGCGCGGAGCCAGCCACTGCGCTGCGGCTCGAGCTCACGCCGGAGTTGGGTGCGCTGCTTGAAGATGCATCCGTGCCCAAGCGCGTTCACGACTGGAAGCTGGCGCTGCATATGCTGAGCGGCCAGGGCGTCACGCTGCGTGGACCGGTAGAAGACTCCATGCTGCTCTCCTACGCGCTCAACCCAACCCACGCCACGCAATCGCTGGCTGATGTGGCAGCCCGGCATGGGCAGCATGCGCCCTCCTCACTCGCCGCAGGCGCAGCGGCGATCCATGCGCTGGTTCCCGCGTTACACGAGGAGGCAGCGAAGTCAAATGTAGAGAGGGTCTATCGCGAGATCGATCTACCGCTCGCGCCCGTCTTGTTCGGCATGGAGCAGGCCGGCGTGCGCATTGACAAGGCCGCGCTCGACGCGCTCTCCACACGCTTCAGCGCCGAGCTCGAGCGCGTCGGCGAGCGCATCTTCGAGCTGGCCGGGCGGCGCTTCAATGTCATTTCACCGAAACAATTAGGAGACGTGCTCTTTGTGCATCTCGGCCTGCCTGCACCGCCTAGTCGCGGCAAGGGCAAGGCGATTTCAACGGCGCAGGATGTGCTCGAATCGCTGGCAGCGCACCACGACGTTCCCCGCCTGGTGCTTGAATACCGCCATCTTTCCAAGCTGAAATCGAATTACATTGACGCGCTTCCGCTCCTGGCCGATGCCGATTCGCGCGTGCACACCACGTTTCAAGCCGCGGCCACGGCAACAGGCCGCCTGTCGTCCGTCAACCCGAACCTGCAGAACATTCCCATACGCACCGAGCTTGGCCGCGAGATCCGCGCAGCCTTTACCGCATCGCCCGGCACGCAGCTGCTCTCCGCCGACTACTCGCAGATCGAGCTGCGCCTTCTGGCTCACTTCAGCGCCGATCCGCTGCTTGTCAGGGCCTATGCGGAGAACATCGACATTCACACCATGACAGCGAGCGAAGTCTTCGGAGTCCCGGCCGACAGCATGGACAAGGAGACGCGCGGACGCGCCAAGGCAGTCAACTTCGGCATCGTCTACGGCATCTCCGCATTCGGGCTGGCCGCGCAGCTGGGTATCCCGCAGAGCGAGGCCAAGGCGTATATCGAGCGCTACTTTGCGCGCTACGTGGGCGTGCAGGCGTTCATTGAAAAGACACTGGCGGAGACGCGCCGCGAGGGCTCAGTCCGCACACTGTTCGGCCGCGTGCGGCCCATCCCCGACATTGAGAGCCGCAACCCCAATCAGCGTGGATTCGCCGAGCGCACCGCCGTCAACACTCCGCTGCAAGGCACCGCCGCCGACCTCATCAAGCTGGCTATGATTGCCATCGATCGCCAGCTCACCGAGCGCGGCTTGAAAACACGCATGGTGCTGCAGGTACACGACGAGCTTCTGTTTGAAGTCCCG
>Ga0302193_10002544_pt1 | contig 15046 bp, 7 predicted proteins | sample II_Bog_E3_3_FD_200228 | JGI IMG/M metagenome (GOLD analysis project Ga0302193, IMG submission 200228) | Peat permafrost microbial communities from Stordalen Mire near Abisko, Sweden - II_Bog_E3_3 | ecosystem: Environmental > Terrestrial > Soil > Wetlands > Peat | place: Sweden: Abisko, Stordalen...
TGAATGCCGGTCCTAAAGCGCCAGCAAGCCGCCAGCCCGCGTACCCACTCACCTTTGGACGAGCCGAGCGGCGAAATGAAAGCCACTTCGCCGCCCCGTCCGCCGTTCAGCCTCGAATCGGAACGCTTGCGACTGCGGCCGCCGGCGCAGCCGATCGTCACTCCGACAGTGCCAGTTGGCCCTTCACCTTGAAGCTGCCATCCAGTCCCGGCGCATCGGTTCCCGGCTGCCCTCCGCCCACGTGCACGGTATAGCCGCCCTCGGCGATGATCGGGTCGCCCGCCTCGGTCACCATCGACAAATCGCGGTCGCCCAGCGAGAAATGCACCTTCTGGCTCCCGCCCGCCTCCAGATGCACCCGCTGGAAGCCACGCAGCGCCTTCACCGGTGCCCCCTTCACATCCGGGAAAGTCAGGTAGAGCTGCACCACTTCGTCGCCCGCGCGGCTGCCGCTGTTGGTCACCGTCACATCGGCCACCACCGGCTCACCCGCCCGCACTTGGTCGCTCACCGTCAATCCCGTGTACTGGAAGCTGCTGTAGCTAAGCCCATATCCGAACGGATACAGCGGCGCACCGGTGAAATAGCGATAGGTGCGCCCCCTCATCGAATAGTCCTCGAAGTTCGGAAGCTGGCTCACATCTTTGTAGAAAGTGACCGGAAGACGCCCGCCAGGGTTGTTCTTGCCGCTCAGCGTCTCCGCCACCGCCGCGCCGCCCTCCTCGCCCGAGTACCACGCATCCACAATCGCGTTGGCGTGCTCCTTGGCCCAGTTCACGCTCAGGGCGCTGCCGTTCATCAGCACCACCACCAGCGGCTTGCCCGTTGCGGCCACCGATTCAAGCAACTCCTCTTCCGGCTTGGGCAGATCCAGGCTCGTCCGGTCGCCGCCCAGGAAGCCTTCTTCCTTCACCGGCATCTCCTCCCCTTCCAGTTCGCTCGTAATGCCCACCACGGCCACCACCACATCGGCCGCCTTTGCCGCCGTCGCCGCTTCCGGCCAGGGAGCCATGTTCACCTTTTGCCAGATAAGCTGAGCGCGCAACCCCGCGCCAAGTGCCCCATATTCGATCTTGAAAGCGACCTTCTGTCCCTTTTCCAGGTGCACCCGGCCCGTTTTCGGAGTCGCGCCCCCTGGCGAATACGTCGCCGCAACTTCCTTCCCGTCCACCGAGATGCGCGCAAACCCATCCAGCAGCAGCCCAAAGTTGAAGTCGCCCGTTTCCGTCGGCGTCAAAAAGCCCGTCCATTCCACGCCCAGCGGAGTCTTGCCCTTTGCTCCCTCGGGAACTGAATCGCTGGAAAGGTTGATTCCCGGTTCCACCTCCGCCAGCACCTCGGTCGGCTTGCCTCCCATCAAATCGCCCGTCCGGTAATCCGCCTTCACCCCCGGCTTCCCATCCGGCGTCGTCAGCACCGCGTTCGGAACCGGCGTTCCATCGTTGCGCAAAAACTGCGTCCCCGCTACATAGGTGATCTTCGCCGCCGGAAACTCCGCCTTCAGCCCATCCAGTACGCTCACCGCGTGGCTCGGAACCCCGGTATAGTTGCCCATCAGCACCTTGGTCTGGTCCGCCAGCGGCCCCACCACGGCAATCTTCAGAGCACTGCCCTTCAACGGCAATACCCCGTCGTTCTTCAGCAGCACCATCGCTTCATTGGCCAGTTTCCGCGCCTCCGCCCGGTGCTCCGCACTGTCCAGCAGCTTTTCGTCGATTCTGGAGTACGGAACCATCTCCGGCGGGTCGAACATCCCCAGCTTCATGCGCGCCGTAAACAGGCGCGTCAGCGTCACATCGATCTCGCTCTCCCGCAGATACCCCTGGTGTACCGCGTCGATAAACGGCTTGTAGTCGTGGTCGTCCGTCACCTTGGAGAAAAAGTCCGCGCACTCGTTGTCCATCCCTCGCCGCAGGCTGATCGCCGAAGCCTCCGGCTGCGAAGCCCGGTAGTGATGGCCCGTGAAAATGTCCTGCACCGCGTCGCAATCGGAAACCACGTAGCCCGTAAATCCCCATTTGCCCCGCAACTGGTTCTGCAGCAGAAACTCATTCGCGCACCCCGGCTGGCCGTTGATCGAGTTGTACGAGCACATGATCGATCCGGCCTTCCCTTCGGTAATGGCCGCACGGAAGGCCGGCAGATACGTGTCCACCTCGTCGTGCTTGCTCACGTCCACATCGGCAAAGTGCCGCGTCGGCTCCGGCCCGCTATGCACCGCAAAGTGCTTCGGCGTCGAAATCACCCGGTAGTAACGCGGATCGTCGCCCTGCATCCCAGTGACGAAAGCCACGCCCATCCGAGCCGTCAGAAATGGGTCCTCTCCGTAAGTCTCCTGCCCGCGCCCCCAGCGCGGGTCGCGAAAGATGTTGATATTCGGCGACCAGAAATCCAGCCCCTCAAAAATGTTGCTGTGCCCCGCGCGCACATCCTGCACATGCTTGATCCGCGCCTCGGTGCTGATCATCGTGGCCATGGTATGAATCCCAGCCGGATCGAAAGTCGCCGCGAGGCCAATCGGCTCGGGAAACTCCGTCGTCCCATTCACCGCGACTCCATGCAGCGCCTCGCTCCACCAGTCGTAAGCCGGCACACTGAGCCGCGAAATCGCCCGCGCCTGATTCACCAGCTGAGACGCCTTTTCCTCCAGCGTCATGCGATGCACCAGATCCGCCGCCCTCTGCTCCGGCGACAGCGTTGTATCCAAATAAGGAGCCTTCGCCTCCTGCGCCCGCGCGACCCCAACCGATACCATGCACAACACAAAAGCCGTCAACCCCGCCGCGGCCACATTCCTTCCAAACCTGGTCATACTCTCTCTCCCACGAACCCGCGGCTGCCCGAGAGCCGTTTCAAACCCGGCCTGGATGCGCAACGATTCCGGCCACCAAACTAAAGCCCCAGCCCACCCCTGTCAAGCCGCCGCTGCTGAAGAAAATCGTTTTATTTCAAACCGGAAACGAGACCGGAAACCGCTGCCGCCCACTCCGCCCATGGCTCGGAATCCGCTCTCGTTCGTACTGTTGTTTCGGCTTTTCCGTCTTTTGCTCCCGTGGCGAATTCCAATGCCGTGCCCTCCCTCGCGGCCGCGACAGTTTCCCAATTGGAATTCACCAACCACGGCTCCGCTTCTCGACACCGCGATGCCCGCTCAGACTTCAACTTCTCCACTCCGCGACACGGTCGATATAATCGGTGCCAGTCATGATTCTCCCGCGCAGGCGTTTTCTCGGTTCTTCGCTCTTCGTTCTCGGCGCCACGCTCACCGAGACCCTCGCGACCCCTCTTTGGAAGTGGCGCGGAGCCGGGCCAGTCCAGGCCGCAACTTCCACTCCCACCCCCTCCGGAGTCCAGTTCGTCGATGTAGCCCAGCAAGCTGGCCTGACCGTCCCCAACGTCTGGGGCGGAGTCGACCACAAGCGCTCCATCATTGAAACCAAAGGCAGCGGCATCGCCTTCTTCGACTATGACAACGACGGCTGGCTCGACATTTACCTGACCAACGGTAACCGCCTCGACGCGCACTGGCCCATGGGTAAGGCCCCGACCTCCCATCTCTTCAAAAACAACCGCGACGGCACCTTCACCGACGTTACCGCTAAATCGGGTCTGGGAGTCACCGGTTGGCAAACCGGAGTCTGCGTAGGCGACTACGACAACGACGGCTGGGACGATTTGTATTGCTGTTTCTGGGGACATAACATCCTCTTCAAGAACAACGGCAACGGAACCTTTACCGACGTTACCCGCAAAGCCGGTTTGTACAATGAAAAAGGCCGCTGGGGGGCGGGCTGCACCTTCCTCGACTACGACCGCGACGGCCACCTTGATCTTTTTGTATGCAACTACATCAAGCTCGATCCCGACAAGATACCGACGGAGAGCGAGATGAACTTTTGCCAGTGGAAGGGCGTGCCCATCATGTGCGGACCGCGCGGCCTTCCCGGCGACACCAACTTGCTCTTCCATAACAACGGCGACGGCACCTTCAGCGATGTCTCGGAGAAATCGGGAATCCTGAAACCCGGACCGCGCTACTCCATCACCGCGGTTTCCTACGACTTCGACAACGACGGCTGGCCCGACATATACATCGCCGTCGATTCGCAACCCAGTATCCTCTTTCAAAACAACCACGACGGCACCTTTACCGACACTGCTGTCATGGCCGGTTGCGCCTACAATGACAACGGCCACGAGCAGGCCGGCATGGGCGTCGCCGTCGCCGACTATGACTGTGACGGATGGTTCGATATCTTCAAGACCAACTTTGTCGACGACACCAGTAACCTATACCGCAGCAACGGCGACGGGACTTATACCGATGTTTCCTTCCCCAGCGGTATCGGCGTCAACAACCGCTATGTAGCCTGGGGCTGCGGCTTCATCGACTACGACAACGACGGCTGGCCAGACTTAGTCCAGCTCAATGGCCACGTCTATCCGGAAGTGGACAAGTATAACTTCGGCGAGAGCTTCAAGAATCCCAGAATCGTTTACCGGAACCTGGGCAATGGAAAGTTCAAAGACGTCTCCGCCGAATTGGGACCGGGGATAAGCGAGCGCTTCTCAAGCCGCGGCGCGGCCTTTGGCGACTATAACAACAACGGTAATATGGATATATTGGTCCTCAATCTCAACGACCTCCCTTCGCTGCTGCGCAACGATGGGGGCAACAAGCACAATTGGATCAAGGTTAAACTCATCGGAACCAAATGCAATCGCACCGCGATCGGCGCGCGCGTGCGAGTGTTTACTGGCAAGCACATTCAAATGGACGAAGTCCACTCCGGCACCAGCGTCATGTCGCAAAGCGACCTCCGCCTCCATTTCGGCCTCGGATCTGTGGAAACGATTGACTCGATTGAGGTGAAATGGCCGACCACGCAAAAAATCGAGCGCTTCACCCAGGTAAAAGCAAACCAGATTTTGACCATCCGCGAGGGCGACGGGATTGTCAGCACCTACAAACCAAAGCCCGCCTGAAATGTCACCGGGCCAATTCGCACTAGTTGCCCGGAGGATTGGGCTGCCGCTCACCGTCGGCCGGATCAACGACCAGAAATTGTTTCACTTCGCGCCGCTCCCGCTCTATCTCCTCGGCCTGCTGCCTCTTGATCGCGTCATGCAGATCGAACTCTTGCATGGCCTTCTCATGTTGGCCCGCCCGGTCGTATGCTACACCTAGCCTGTAATACGCGTCCCCTAACTTCGGATTGGCCTCGATGGCCTTCAGGTAAAGATCGATCGCCTTCGGATAGTTCTTGGCCGAGGCCGAAATCTTGCCCAGTTCCAAATATCCGTCGGCGCACTTGCCGTCCAGGCTCACCGCCCGCTCAAGCAATGCCTCCGCTCGCTCCGCTGCCTCCGGGTTGGGCGCAAGCTCCTCTCTCTTCAATAGCGACATTGCATGCAAGTAATTGGCATCCGAGTTATCCGGGTGCTCGGCCGCAAAGCGCGCCAGTTTCGGTTCAATACAAGCCAGCGGATCGGGAGCTGCCATCTGAACCTTCCCCAGAAGCTCATAGGTTTCCAGATCTCCAGGGTTCAAATCGGAGGCCTCGCATAGCCGCCGCGCGGCTTCGTCGTAGCGCGCCCCTCCAAACAAGGCGGCGCCCAGCCCAGTCAGCATCCGTGCCGACTTTGGATAAGCCAGCGCCCCCTTCTCGAAGACTTCCTTCGCTTGCCAGACCGCCCGATGCAGCAACAACTCGGAGCCCCACTCAAAGAAATTCCGCTCGCTCGGGTCGAGCCGCGCCGCCTCTTCAAATTCGCGAACCGCCGCAAGGGAATTGCCGAGCTTCTCATCCAGCTCTGCGGCCCGTTGCTCCAGAGCGGCAATTCCCCCTAGCTTCAGAAGTGCGTCGACACGCGCACGTTCATCCTTTAAATTCGTTACGTCGTTGCCGGTCTTCACGTCTTTCCCCAACGCAAAAGTCGCTCGCGCCAGATCTTCGCTTGTCCGCAAGGTCGCGTCCGATCCGTGACCGCCAACAGCAGTCCAGTCTGTAACTCCCGCGATTGCAAAGCTCGGATTGTCGGCAAATTCCATCACTGAGGTTGTTACGGGCTTCGCCTGTTCCATAGCCGGCAATCCCCCTCGGCTCTCACCGCCATCGCCGCTGCCCAGCACGAGCGCCAATGGGAGCGATTGCGAGTCCGGACCAAGGGTAATTGAGATCGGCGCGCTCTTCAGTCCGGCCTTCCGCGCGGTGAGCCTGTAACTTCCCGCGGGGATCTTCATCAGATGAAAGGTTCCGTCCGCGCCTGACTGCACCTGGGCTGGAGGTGCTCCACTTTGCTGCTCCAGTTGGACCAGCGCATCGCCAACCGGATTTCCAGCTTGATCGGTAACTATACCCTGCAGATTGACGGCGGTAGTCTTGCTTGAATCAATTTGCCCGGCAAAGGACGGATAAACTGCAGCAAAGCTGAACGCGGCCGCCAATATGAAGGAGCGTAGGGCCGCTCCCCACGCGCCGCCTCGTAGAAAACGCCGCACATCTTCTCGTGCGCCTGTGCATTGAATCGACTTCATCCGCTTCCCCATAGTTGCCTAACCCGTCGCGAGAGCGACCAACTCTCCCAGACTTAGCGCGGAGCTTGATTGCGAACCCCTTGGCAGTGAAGGAGACACCAAAACAGCCTGACTGTGGCCCTCAAACCATGCAAGAAACACCGACCTCTCGGAGCCGGGTAGACGCTGTTGACTTATCCATTGGTAATAGACCCCCATATCTGCGTCGATCAGCGAACCCACGGGATCGACCTCAGCGCTCTCCGAGTCATTCGATAACATTTCGTTCATCGGCTTCTGCCGTTGCCGCGGTGCATAGCGCACCAGCAAAGTGAGGGGTTGGGCGCGGCGCAGACATTCGCGCGCGGCCCATTGGGCAAATGTTGTACTGAAGATTTGAGTTCCCGAGCCCTCTGTCAGCACCTTCACCTGGAACCGATCCAGGACCGGATCGCCTCCTGAATCCATCCCAAGATCTCCCGGAAACATACGCGCCATGCTCGATCGCAATTCCTCCGGCCCCATTCCCGGCCGGGAAATCTCGTTCTGCATCCGCTTCAGAAGCGCCGCTCGCACAGGCTCCAGCGCCTTGTACGAGACCGAAGTGAGCGCAGGCAAACGCGCCGCGAGCCGCCCCCCATCCACATACCAGTGTCCATAAGGAGCGGGGTGTCCTTGAGCCCTGGCGGCAACGGCTGAAAGAAGTTGGCTCAACCCTTCTTCGGGCTTAATCTGGGTGAAGAGGGTTCCGTGACTTCGCAGTTTCCGGAAAAGCTGTCCATCGTAGGAGCTAACTCCCTGACCGATCACGCCAATGCCAAGGCGCGCCACCGGTAGCGGCTCAGGGGCAGAGACGCCCGCGAGGCGGCTTCCATATTCGGTCGCCGCAGTACGGAACGCATCCAATTGCCGCGAACTCCACAGATACGCCGACTCCTGCTCGACAAACTGCGCCGGATGGTTGACCCAGTCAACTTGCTCCAGCTTGGTAGAGAGCTCGATCCGGCTCAGGGCCTGAAACCAGAGATCGAAGTCCTTCGGGGAAAGCGAGGCAAGATTGGCAACTTCCCGGTCGATTGCGGCTCGCTCGGCGGGAAACTTGTAGTCGTATTCGATCACTTCCCGCAACATCGAAGGAAGAAAACTGAGGGGCAGCTTCTTGAGCACCGTCAGATTGTCGACTACGAGCTTTCTGGCCTCGGGCGGGTATCCGGCAAAACTTTCGGCTTGGAGGTTCTGGGGCAACATAGGCTACAAAAGCTCCCTGATTGGTTTACCCTGCGATTGCGACGCTGAGAAACCCATCATCGCTCCCAAAGTCGGCACCAAATCAACCGATTCAACTGGCGAGTCGTACACAACTCCCTCGCGAACACCCGCCCCCAGCGCCATCAGCCAGGTTGTACGCGACGCCGTGTCCCCAGTGCGGTGATGCTGAAACCCATTGCCGCCGGCGTCTTCGTCTGCGTCACGCCCGAAATCAGGCAGAATCAGCATGGTCGTGTTGCCCGCATACTCGGGTTCGGCCTGTACCGCCTTCCATAGCTCGGCGCAAAGCCGGTCGGTGCGGCGAATCCCCTCAATATAGAGCGAATAGGCCCCTGAATGGGCAACATCCATGTCGTGCATGGTGATCCAGAGCAGGCTTGGCGATTCCTCCTTCATCAGCCGTCTTGCAATGTAGACCGAGAGTTCGTCCGGGCTCGACAAGGTGCGCGCATGGGCAACAAAGTCATCCACGGAAAGCTTCATGATCGATTCAAGCTGCTGTAGCTCAAACTCGCCGCCTTGTAACTGCGGCGTGTAGAGCGGTGTTTCATAATTATCTCGCAGCAGGTGGTCGTAATCGGCGGCGGCGCCCTGCGAAGCCGCGCTGAGCAGGTGTTTCGGCAAGACCACGCGCGCCCCGAGGCCCGGCCCGTACGACCGCGCATTGCTCTCGCCGATCCGGTTGAAACCGTTGCTCGGCGCAACCACCCAGGCATCCGAAGCGGGACGTCTTAGATCCTTGCGAAAATACTCAAAAGCGGTAGGATGTTCCGGAGGAACCGCCGAGAAGTTATTCAGCGTTTCATAGACTCCCGTAGCAAGACTTGCGGTTGCCACATAGTGTCCCAGAATTCCCTGATTGCTGACGTGGGTAAAGAAGCTGGACTGCGGAATAAGCTCGCTCATCAGGTGCGGGATGTTCTCCTGCCCCTCGGGCGCGAAAGTCTCCTGGTCGCGCGCGCCTCCACCGAACGTGACGACGATTACTTTGCGCTTCTTGCGAGTCGCCTCCCCCCGCAAGAGTGGGCTGCCCGCCAGAAGCGTCGAACCCATCAACATATGGGCGGCGGAGCGCAGGAATTCTCGGCGCGTCGCGCCCAGGCCGATCGCTCCTCCCCAGGCTTCCGAAGTGTTCTTTGTATAAGACACTTGCTTTACTCCTCTACCAAATCGCCTATGGGCAAATCGGCGGCCTTCTTTATGGATCCTTTGTGGAACCTAGGGTTTCGCTGTGGATGCCGCTTTCGATGAATAGACAAACTGCTGCACTGCCGCCCGCTCCTTATCAACTTCCGCGAGGTGATCGGCACGCTGTTTCTGATAGACGGCAAACTCCGCTTGCGCTTCGGCCTTCTTGCCAACATGAACATAGTCCGTTCCCAGGCGGTAATGTGCGTCGGGCAGGTTCGGGTTCAGCTCCAGTGCACGCACAAATTCTGGAATCGAATCCTGATACTTATGCTGATCCGCATACAAGCTACCCAGTTGGAGATGCGCCTCAGCATTGGAGCCATCCAGAGCGATGGAACGCTTGAGAAGCGACTCGACAAGAGATAATTCGAGTGTCGCGTCTTCCTGGCGCTTCCCCTTCCACAGGCTCATTGCGTAGTAATACTGGGCTAAGGCATTCCCAGGCTCAAACTCCGCATATCGCTTGAACCTTTGGATCACATCTTCGGCCTGGTTGGGAGAACTGTCGTAGGCTTTGGACAGGAATAGGTAGCAACGCGGATCGGTCACTCCCAGGTCGGCCGCAGCAAGCAGCGCCTTTACCGCCTCCTCATACATGCCCCGCGTGTAGTAAGACATGCCAAGTCCGATCAGCAGTCGCGGCGAGTCAGGAAAGCGCCGGCTTCCCTCGCGAAAGACATCCGTGGCGGGCTCGTTTGTCCGATGCAGGAGCAATTCCGTGCCCCAGTCGAAGAGATTCTCCTCGCTTGGGTCCATGTGAGCCGCCTTGTCGAACTCATTCACGGCAGCCACATACTTCCCGTCCTTTTCTTCAATCTGGGCCAGCAGGTTGTGCAATTCTCCTGCATCTTTCTCTTGGATGAGCGATTGAACCAGAGTTCGAGCCTCGGCAAGCCGCCCTGCTGCCAGATCCGCCTGGGCCAGGTCGTATCCATTCTCATAGTTGGGCTTGATTGCCTGGGCTTTCTCCAGGAACGGTTGCGCCTCGGCGATTTTTCCCATCAATATATGCAGCTCGCCAAGATCGTGGTTGGCGCTGTAGTCGTCCGGAGCGATTGACACTGCTTTTCGGAACTGTTCGACCGCCGCAACGTTCTTTCCGGCATGAGCGAGACTTACCGCGAGATTGGTCCGGAACTCGGCTGAATCGGGCTTCAAGCGAACCGCCGCTTCAAGATGGTCGATCGCTTTTGCATCCTGCGCCAGCGAGGCGTAGGACAAACCGAGAAGCTCATGCACCTCAAAGCTCTTTGGAACGTGAGGGAGGACCGCTTCAAGCTGCGCTGCCGCTTCCGCAAAATGACCGGCGTCAAATTCGGCGGCCGCCGCCTGGAACTGCCGGTCCACCTTCCGCTTCAGCGCTAGTTCTTCCTGAGCAGTCTGTGCGCGCAACCCGGGCCCCGAGAGAAGCAGGGCCAGGACAACGGCCAGCGGAATCGGACTCCGGTTGCTCACAAGAAAGCCTCCACAAGAAACGCGTGAGCAAAAACGCTACGCAAAACAGAACCCCGGAAAGGCGCCCGGCTGGCGCGCCTTCCCGGGGTCAGCACTATCTTACCCTAGTAGTACAGCTTCAGAGCAAACTGGATCTGGCGGGACGAGAATGCGCCATCCCGTGTAGATCCAATTTCGCCGAAGTTGGCGTTGGTTGGGTTGGTCGCCCCACCGATCGAGACGACTCCGTTGCCGCCGAATCCGGGAGCATTGAAGTTGGGGTGATTGGTGATGTTGAACATTTCAGCCCGGAACTGGACTGAGATCCGCTCTGTGACCTGGAATCCCTTGAAGACCGAGAAGTCCAGCTTGTGATAACCCGGTCCGGTTGTTGTGGTATTGTAGCCGCCGAGAATGTTGATACCATTACCAGCGGGGATGCAATTGGAATCAGGCTGCGTTGGCGGCGTTTTTCCGGGCGCGTAGTCGCTCGGGTCAAAGAGCCGGCAGGGTTCACCGAATGCCTTTGCGTTGCCAAACCAAACAGGGTTGTGGCTTGCCGCAGAGAAGTTGGTCTTGATGCCAAGATCCTGGCTTTGTCCTGGAACATTGATCGAGTTGCAGCCTGTTCCGGAGGTTGTGCCGTTGGCGCAGCCGAGCGTGATAGGCTGCCCGCCCTGGAAGGTTGCGATCCAGTTCGTGCTCCATCCGCCAAACAAGCTGTCCGTCAGCTTGTTGCTGGTGTTCATGTACTTCTTGCCTTTGCCGAACGGAAGCTCGTAGCCGCCGCTGAAGTGGAAGACATTGCGAAGGTCAAAGTCGGCCAGTCCTCGGTCGAACTTGGGACCGTAGCCCGGAACATCCGGCGCCCGGTACCCGCCGTTGCTTCCGCCATTCAGCAGATCACCCGCATCCGAAAGAGTCTTGGAGTAGGTGTATGCGAACAGGAAGGTCAGGCCATTTGACATCTGCTCTTCCAGCTTGGTTTGCAGACCGTTGTAGCGGCTCACGCCGATAGTTTCGTGGTAGCTCGAACCGTGCGAGAAATCCTTGAACGGAACGAGCGAACTGGTGCTGTCGTCCTCGGGCACGATCGTGCTGACGTTGTTTGTGCTGACGCCCGACTGAAGATGCTGACCGTCGGTGATGACGTACGATGCTTGAGCAGACAGAGTGCGTGTGATCGAGTACTGCAGCGTGCCGTTGGCGCTAACGGTGAGGGGTGTCTGGTAGGAGAACTGAAGTCCTTGCAGGCCCAGGCCCGAGGCGTTGACCACGGCTGGTGAGAAATCGATGCAGGATAGACCGGCTTCCAGCGTGGCGGTTCCCGTTACAGCTCCGCTCCCGTTCACCGCCGTTTTGCAGCCGGCATAAGGCGAGCCGGTGCTGATGGGTATCACGCCCGACGTACCGACTGAGGATGGGGTGAGGTTGCTCTGCGAATAGCCGAAGTTGAATACGAAGGGATAGTTTTCACCGATATTCGGGCCATATCCCTGGTTTTCAAACGAGTTGTAGAAAAGCCCCATGCCCCCTCGAATGACCAGCTTGGGTGAGGCCTGATAGGCAAAGCCGACGCGCGGGGCAAAATTGTACTTTTGCGTCTGCACCAGGCCCTTGCCGTACTCGTTTGTCGAGACCAGCTGAATCCCGTCCTTGGCCAGCAGGTCGGTGAATCCATTGCCGTTCAGTCCGTTGGCCGTAGTGCTTGTGGACAGCGTTCGGTTATCCTTGCCCGTTGCCGGAATCAGGTATACGGGTGTGCTGCTTCCCAGGATGCCGTTCGGCGCAAAGTTCGCCTGGCCGCCGTTGGACTCCTGAATGGGTCCAAAGTAGTCCCAGCGAATGCCGAGATTCAGAGTCAGCTTGGGGTTGACCTTCCAGTCGTCCTGAAGGTAGATCGCCGCGTAGTTCTTTTCGTCATAGGTCTTGCTGATATTGGAGGCGTTCATGCTGTCGGTGCCGCCCACAAAGTCGACTCCGCCGGCCACTGTGGAAGCAATCGGATTCAGCAGGAACTGCGCCGGGCCAGTTTCGTTGCTCACGTTGTTGCCCGGAATATCGGTGAAGGTGCCGTTATAGTCGAAGTTGCCGCGCGAGAATGCGGGCTGCAGAGTAGAGAACTTGACGTGCTGATACTCGACCCCGGACTTGAAGCTGTGCTTGCCCAGAATCTTCGTAAAGTCGTCCGTGATCTGGAGGGTTTGGCTGATTTCATCCGAAGGCAGGAAGGCGTTGCTGCCCAAGGTCTGCAAGTTGCCGATACTCATGGAGGGAAGTCCTCCATTTTCAGCCACTTGCTGGATGCCCGTGATGCCGTACTGCCCGGGGATTCCCATCGTGCTGCCGTCCGGACCGAAACGCGAAGTGTGAAGGTGATTGAATCCCACACGGCCCACGTTGACTGTTTCCGGTGTGAAGACATGGGTCCACGCCGCCACGGTTTGGCTGGAAGTTGCAGCCTGCAGGCCTTCCTGGAAGCCGCCGCCGTCGGCGACGCCGCCGAATGGCCCGGGGATGTACTGCGGATCATCCACATAGCTGAACCGGCCAAATACCAGATCCTTTGCCGAGATGTTGAAGTCCAGGCGCGTATCGAACGCATTGCTGTGTTCGTAGAGGCTCGGACTGTCCTGGTAGTTTGCGCTGGTCGACGTGCCATTTGTGTTTGGGTTCGGGTAGAGGTTCATCAGCTTGACCGCGTTCGCATCAAGACGGCCTGCGGGAAGCTGATTGAGGCCGGGGCAAGCGGCCACCGTCGGAGCCTGCAAACCAGCCGAGGTGCAGGTGCTCAGCCCGAATGGATCGCGCACCCAGCCGCCAGAGGTAAACCGGGTTGTTGCCGGATCCAGAATTGTTCCGGGTGTAATCATGCGCCCGAGCGCATCCGCGCGGGGAGTTCCGCTGATCAAATCGGCATAGTTCGTATACGGCCCATTGCCGTTCGGGCTGCGCTCGGCAACTGTGGGCACGGCCGACAAGTCCGACGTCCCCTGGACGCGGCGCTTGCCTTCGTAGTCGCCGAAGAAGAAGATCTTGTTCTTGATAACCGGGCCGCCGATGGTGCCGCCGAAGGTGTTGTAGCGCAATTCGCCTTTGTGAGGTTTCGGCGTATTGTCTTCAAACCAGTCCGCCGCATCCAGCTTGTCGTTGCGGAGAAACTCCCAGACCGCGCCGTGGATGCTGTTGGTGCCCGATTTGATGGTCGCGTTCAGAACCGCGCCGGCGGAACGGCCCAACTGGGCGCTGAATTCGCCGGTCTGCACCTTGAACTCTTCAATCGCGTCCACCGGAGGCACAACGATGTAGTTGGTGCCGTTCAGGAAGTCGACCGCGTTGGAGTTGTTGTCGATGCCGTCCAGCAGGTAGTTGTTCTGCGATGGGCGAAGGCCGTTGGCCGAAAATGCGCCCGAGGCCGCATTGCCGCGCGTATCCGCCTGCGGTGTCTGGGTGCCCGCGCCGAGCTGAGCGAGGAAGGTGAAGTTGCGTCCATTCAGGGGAAGACTGTTGACGCTCTCTTCGCTCACCACTTGTCCGACGCTCGCGTCTTCAGTTTGCAACTGCGGAGGAGCCGTGCTGACCTCGACCGTCTCAGTTGCCGCGCCGGGCTTGACCCGCACGTTGACCTGCAGGTTCTGAGCGACGTCCACCGTCAGATTTTCCTGAGTGGTCTTGGCAAATCCCTGAGCGACGACCGTGATGGAATAGTGGCCGATCCTGACCGGTGAAAACGAGTATCCGCCGGTGCTGTTGGTTTTCACTTCCAGGGTGATCCCCTGGTCGGTATTCAGGAGCGTCACGGTAGCGTTGGCGACAACCGCCCCCGAGGTGTCCTGCACCGTTCCAGAGATTGCGCCTTCATCCACCTGCCCGAGCGCGCACTGCGCCGAGAGAAGGAGGAAGCACACACAGGTAAGAGATAAGCAGCCGATTTTTCTCAGCCAGCTGGCGGCACTGCGATCAAGGCCCATCCGAATGTCCTCCACTTTCTTGCGTCTTTTTATCGTTCTCTGTCCACGGCCGTGTGCTTGGAAAGTGATGCTCGTCACATTTGGCGCGCGATGTAAACGATTTCAAGAGCGCGAACAAAACAGTAGTACACTCGCTAAATCTTTGTCAACCGAAAGTTGGATATTCTTGCTTTTTCAAGCGAACCCGTCGCGCCGATCGCGAAGTTCCGCAAACGGAGTCCCGCCATTTGGGGGCTCTTCGGCGTGGATGCTATCCTTCGGTCAACTGGCTGGTTCCCCGGGTCTGTGGATAACGATGTCACCCAAGAATGATGAAATCCCGCTCCTCTCCCGCCGGAAACTGCTCAAAGGAATAGCTTTCGCGCCGCTTCTGCTGCGCCCGTCCCCAATCCTCGGCGCGTCGTTTCTCTTTCAGGGGCCGAAACCCGCGCCTTCCGCCGCCGCTCCGGGCATAGGCGCGGCGTTTCCGTTCGCCGATGCAAGGCTGCATCCTCACTACCCCGAAAAGTCACGCCTTGCCGATGTCCTTCGCCTCGTTCCCGCCGGTTCCGACGAGTATCCGACGGAGAAATTCGCATTCGAGATCGACTCGCTCCTCAAATCGTGGGGCCAGGCTCTGCGAAAGTCGCCCGGCGATCTCTCCGCCCTGGAAAAGTGCCTGGCG
>Ga0302193_10002592_pt1 | contig 14922 bp, 17 predicted proteins | sample II_Bog_E3_3_FD_200228 | JGI IMG/M metagenome (GOLD analysis project Ga0302193, IMG submission 200228) | Peat permafrost microbial communities from Stordalen Mire near Abisko, Sweden - II_Bog_E3_3 | ecosystem: Environmental > Terrestrial > Soil > Wetlands > Peat | place: Sweden: Abisko...
CTGAAGAACTACGAGGTCATGAAGACGCTCGTGGACCGCTGGATCGAGATGGCCACCGAACTATCCAACCTCCGCATGGCCAACAAGCACACCTGATTCCAGCAGAGAACTTGGCACTGTCCAGTTATGAGGACAGGTTGACCGAAATCTTTGCCGGCGCCTACAAGAATCTGCGCATTCGGGTACTGGATCCTTACGATGTCGCTCTGACTAAGCTTGGGAGGAACAACCAAAGAGACCGGGACGATGTGCGGTTTCTTGCCAGGTCCATCCCTCTCGACATAGAGACTCTGAAAGACAGGTATCTGGTGGAGTTGCGATGGCAATTTGAAGATGGGCTGCGCTATGGACCGCGGTACCGCGCTGATCGGGACATCGACGAATGGATTGAAATGATCAAAGAAGACCAATCCAGAGAAGACGTGGCGAAATGAATGTACGTTCTCTTTCGCCGGGGCCGTGTGAGTTGGAGCCTCCGACTTGTGCGGCTCACAGCATCAGGCGCGCGTTTTTCCAGCGCACAGGAGTTGCCGCTCGCCTTGCTCTCCCTATTGATACAGATTGACTTATTATCTGTTGGCGATATTAGTACCGGTAAGCGCCGACCCGCCCTTCGATTACGAATCCCGGAACCTATGACGCGATTCGAGTCGCGAGGCCGACTTGCTGCCGTTACAAATCCGCAGTCGGATGAGTGCATTGGCGATTTGGCGACAACTGAGAATCTTGCGCGGCGATATGCCCGTTTATGGGGCGTAATATCGTTTCAACCGAGCTTTCGTGTCTCCCCGGTCCCCAACAGCGAGGGACCGGGGCCACCCGCCCTGTAATCAGACGCCGTACATAAACCACCGCCAAATCAGCCTATAATACAGGCATGAAAAAACTTGCCTGGATTCTTGGGCTTATAGCCCTCTGCGCGTCCATATTCGTTGCTGTTTCCGGGTTCGTTGCATTTCGCGGCGCTAGGCGCGCGAGTGTAGCTGTCGGCAAGGCGCAAGCGGAACTCTCTGATTGGCAAACGGTCGCCGCGCTAGAACTTAGGAATCATAGCATTGCCGTAGAAAACGATGAATTGGCACTTAGCAGCGACGACATCGAGATACAGCTTGCTAAACAAGAGGGAAGGAGCACCGCAAAGGCGGAGGCACAACTTAGCTCTGATCAGATGGTGTTAATTTCTGATCGAAGTACACAGAGTCTCGACGATCTAAATGGAGCCCTTGGACCGGACCCGAGAGTATCGTCTTCTATGGAGCGAGTTCAGGCTGCTCAGTTGTCGTTAAGCATTTATAGCGCAGTTCTGTCGCGGGATGAACATCTGGCCTACGCCACCGCTGTCGTGTGGCTAGCCTTTGGGTTTGCAGTTGCCTTCGCGACGAAACAGCGCGGGCTTCAACGCACTGAACAGTAGAAATTGGATCGAACTAAGGGTTCCTGCTCTGCGGTCGAATTGAGACTATAATGTTGGCGTGAAAGCCTCTCCCAATTACGGTCCCCTCACTGAAATCCTCCGGACTTGGAGCGAGTTTCACGTGATTGCGCGGCGCAAGTCCCGGTCATGGGATTCAGCCCGCCTTCTGGTCCGAAGCGCAAAGGTCCTGGATGATTACGCCCTTGAGCATTTGCAGCAAGCCCTGGACGATTCCGACAAGCTACTCTTTCCGCTGGGTGAGCCTCTAAACCTCAACTTGGGAGAGCATCGCTGGCTCTCTGCTGATAGAGAAGAATCTTACAGCGACTGGCTGGCCTGGATTCTTCAAGGAATTTCAGACAGCGCCGAGATTCTGCCGTTGTTTGCTTTCGGTGATGAGGCCAGGGGTGAATTGCTTGGGCCGGTAGGAGAGGTTCGCCGGGAAGTGAGGAGTAAACACGGCAGAACCGACATCGAGGTGCCGCTCGGCAAACGTGGTTTATTGCTTATCGAGGTGAAGGTACAGAATCCCGGTAGCGAATTGTCATCGCAATTGAAACGGTACGCCCAGAAGGTCGCTGATCAGCACGTAGAGCGCCCACTACTCGTTTTGCTAGGTACAGAGGCGCCAGAGCCGAGTCTTCCGCTATTTGGGTTCATCTTCACCGATTGGAAGGCGCTATGCCCTCGGTTACGTCAATATGCCAACCGGATCAAAGAATCTGATTTGCTGCGCGCGGCGGCAATACTGATCTTCTGCGGAGCCGCAGAGCATAACCTGTTACGGCTCTCAGTTCGGCCGAGGCATTTTCGTGCGATGTCCACTGTCAATTACCTGCGCGAATGGAGGTGCGAGGTATGAGCAAAAGCGGTTCAGATGGGGGAAGGGAGTTCTTTGTAACGGGGGTTGGAACCTATGTCGAGGTTGATGATGCGATGACAGAGTTCCGCAGTCTGGTTCAGCAGAAATGCAGGACCGTTGTTCGCGGACGGCTCGAAGAGATCAATCAAGCGTGCGGTATGCATTGGAGGGCAAATGACCTAAACGATTATTTGCAGAAGACGAATGATCACCTCTTTCTTGGGGAGCAGTTGGAAGTGAAAGGGCTCGGTGGGCTCTACTTTTGCTTAAGACTTTCTCGCAAGGATGTAGGAGGACGGTTTGGTGCGTCTGCTTTTTTGTACCGAATGCGCAGAGACCTGGCCACTAGCTTGTGGGACCGCTTCGCAAGTATTTCCGAGGTCTCGTACAACCGGAGCAACATCGTTTTCGTGCAACACTTTTCGGAGGAGAACATCCTAGATTTTGAGAATTACCTGGAAAAGGCCATCACTGATCTCATCGCTTTCATCAGCGACAGCGGCGGTTTAGAAAAATATCTGGTGCAAGGGTCATAGCAGCACTAAGAGGGGTTTACGGGTCCGTATTCTCAGACCTAGGATGCCTCTGAATCCTGTCTAACAAGGCTGCTGGGAAAAGTCAGTTGTTGCCAACAGCCCAAAGCACTCACTGAACTCGGGTTAAGGCATCGGCGGCCGCCCCATGTCCCCATAGGAAAATCTGGGCGCCCGCGGTCCGGGCTTTCGGACCTGGGAGAGCGCTGAAACCCGGCGAAGAGGGTTCCGGGAAGAGCGAACTGTTGCCGGGCCGAATCGCTCGAGCGTTTTCTGTTCAAGTGTATCCAGTGGAGATTTGAATTCAGGCTCGCCCACCCTTGCATCAAAGAGCGATTCAAGGATGGGGCACCCAGATTCTTGTTCGCACTCGCCTCGGGAAGGCGCTCATCGACAGGGAAAGCGGCAGCAACGAAAGGCCCGTGGCGCAACAGGCTGCGGAAAAGGGATGTGTACAAGCGAAAAGCCCGAGGAGCACCCCTCAGGGGCTAAAGCCCAGCTCATTTTGGGGCGTTTGCGGCACGCGACCCAGAGGGTACCCCGGTCGTGCCCTGACACTTCTTGCCCTTGAATTGAGGTTTTTCCGCAGCCTGTAAAGCCGGCTCTTTTTTGCAGGGCTGTGTTCATGGGCCTGAAGGTCCATGCTCCCTCCGTGCTGGTCCCGGGTTGCGGCAGCGTCGCGTGGGCCCCCTTGGCGGCATGGGATTGGAGCGGGGGGCGGAATTGGTTGTGTTGCGCAGTTTGCGCGGAGGGGCGGGCAAGCCTTAGGATGGGCCGGGACTGGCGTTTCGGGACGATAGCCTCCGAAAGCGTTTCTCCTGTTTCTGTAGGGTGGTGCTCTGGTATCCCACCCTGGTGTGGTGTCCCAGATGTTCTTTGAAAGGCAACTGCAGATCCTTCGACTCACCACCCCCAAGCTGAAAAGCGCTTGGGGCCCCGTTCGCTCAGGATGACAACCCTTGTCGCTCAGGGTGACTACCCTTGTCGCTCAGCGATGACAACCCTTGTCTTGTTGCGAACTCTAGGGACAGGACACTGGCCGCAAAGACAAAAGCGCGGTGCCCAGTGGGCTCCCAGGTGGGGCACCCAAGGCTCTACACCTTCAGGAGAAACACCCCAATCTTGATGCCAGCCCTCTGTTGTGCCCTGGCGAAAGCTGCCGCAGCCGCGGGGGGCGGCTGGCCGCGAGGCACACAGAACGCCACCTTCCAGGAGCCTTTTTCCCATGCCGACCAAGACCATCTTCGAGCCATTTCGCATCAAGAGCGTCGAGCCCATCCGCTGGACCACCCGGGCGCAGCGGGAGGAGCTGCTGCGCGCCGCGCACTATAACCTGTTCCTGCTGCCGGCCGACGATGTGCTGATCGACCTGCTGACCGACTCCGGGACCGGGGCCATGTCGACCCACCAGTGGGCGGCGATCATGGAGGGCGACGAGAGCTACGCGGGCAGCCGCAGCTTTGTTCGCTTCAAGGCCTCGGTGCAGAACATCTTTGGCTACACCCACGTGATCCCCACCCACCAGGGACGGGCGGCGGAGCGCATCCTGTTCCACGTGATGTGCAAGCAGGGCGACGTGGTGCCCAACAATACGCACTTCGACACCACGCGGGCCAACGTGGAGTCAGTGGGGGCGGAGGCGATTGATCTGCTGAAGGCGGAGGGGCGGCAGCCGGAGACGCGGCTGCCCTTCAAGGGCAACATGGATGTGGCGGCGCTGGAGGCGCTGATTGCGCGGGTGGGGCGGGAGCGGATTCCGCTGGTGATGCTGACGGTGACCAACAACTCCGGGGGCGGGCAGCCGGTTTCAATGGAGAACGCCAGGGCGGTTTCGGCGGTGTGCCACAGGCACGGGATTCCGCTGTACTTTGATGCCTGCCGGTTTGCCGAGAACGCGTACTTTATCAAGCTGCGCGAGGCGGGCTACGCCGGCAAGACGCCCAAGCAGATTGCCCAGGAGATGTTTGCGCTGGGGGACGGGTGCACCATGTCTGCCAAGAAGGACGGCATGGCCAACATTGGGGGCTTTCTGTGCACCAACGACGACCTGCTGGCGCGCCAGGAGAAGGATCTGCTGATTCTGACCGAGGGGTATCCCACGTATGGCGGGCTGGCCGGGCGGGACCTGGAGGCGATTGCGGTGGGCTTGCAGGAGGCGCTGGAGGAGGACTACCTGCGCTACCGGATTGCCTCGACGGCTTACCTGGGCGACCACATCTCCGCGCAGGGGGTGCCGATTGTGCAGCCTCCGGGGGGGCACGCCATCTATATCGACGCCAAGGCGTTTTTGCCGCAGATTCCGCTGGAGCAGTTTCCGGGCGTGGCGCTGGCCGCGGAGCTGTATCTGGAGGGCGGCATCCGCTCGGTGGAGATTGGCGCGCTGATGTTTGGCGAAGCGGCGCAGATGGAACTGGTACGGCTGGCGATTCCGCGGCGGGTGTATACGCAGAGCCACATCGATTATGTGGTGGAGATCATTTTGAGCGTATGGGAGCGGCGGGAGCGGATCAAGGGGATGCGGCTTACCTACGAAGCGCCGTTCCTGCGGCACTTTACCGCGCACCTGGAGCCGATGGGCGGGAGCTGAGGCGCGGGCTACTTCCTTTCCCGCACGACGCCCTGCTTGACCATGTGCACCACCGGGAAGTACCCGGTGCGGGTGCGGACGTTGAGCTTGCCTCCGCCCTTGCCTTCTGCCGTGACCAGCACCCGCCGGAAGCCCGGCTCGGTGGTGGGCTTGGTGGAGTGGTAGCCCAAGGTGTACTGGTTGCGGATGTCGCGCGCCACCTCGGCGGCAATCTGGTCGACCTGTTCGATGTTCTTGGGGAAGAAGGCCATGCCGCCGGTCTCGGTGGAGAGCATCTCCAGCGCGCGGCGGGCGTGGCGCACTTCGGAGCGGCTCATCTCGTCGCCGAAAAGCAGGCCGATGGAGTAGATGACCGGCCCGGAGAGCTGCTGCACGCGGCGGATGGTCTGCTCCAGATTCAGCGTCGAGGCATTGTCCTCGCCGTCGGTGATCAGGATAAGAACCTGCTTGGGGCGCTTGGCGTCGTTGGCCAGCTTGTCCGCGGAGGCCACCACGGCGTCGTAGAGCGCCGTCCCGCCCCTGGATTCCAGGTGGCCCAGGCCGTCGCGCAGCTTGTTGACGTCGGAGGTAAAGTCCTGGTCGATGAAGGCCTCGTCGGAGAAGTTGACCACAAAGGCCTCGTCCTCAGGGTTTGAGGCCTCGATCAGATCGAGCGCGCTCTTGTTCACCGCCGGGCGCTTGCGGGACATGGAGCCGGAGTTGTCCACCACAATGGCGATGGAGACGGGAAGATCGGTGTGCTGAAAGCTGATGATCGACTGCGGGACGCCGTCCTCGAAGACCTGGAAGTTGTCCTTTTTCAGGTCCGGGACCAGCCGGTTGCCGTCCAGAACGGTGGCGTTCAGCACCACTTCTTCCACGTCGGTGTGCAGGATGTAGCCCTCACCCTGCTTGTGCACGCCGCCGGTCTGAACCACCGCGGGCGGCTCGGCATCGGGAGAGCGCACCGGGTCGCGGTCCACCGTGAGAGGCGGAGCCGGGCGAGGGGGCGATTGTTGCGCCGCAAGCGAGAGCGCCGCTGCCGACAGAAGAACCGCGAGGATCGCGTTATTGCAAAGGCGCATAGTAACCGGTGCGAGCATGGACGGTGAGCGGTGGAAGCCCTTCAGGAGGATTCACCTTCACCTTCACTTTACGCCACTTGCCATCGCGGGTAATGTCTTTGGGATGGTAACCAATGACATATTGGTTGCGCAGTTCGGTGGAAATCTTCTCGGCGATGTCGCCCATCTCGGAAATATCGTCCACGCGGAAGAGGAGGCCGCCGGTTTCCTCGCTCAAATCGTTGAGCAGTTGCGGGCCGGTGCGCTCCTCGGGGGTGGAGGCGTAGGGGTCGAAGATGCCGATCGAATACATCTCGACATCGGCCTCCCGCACCTGGGCGCGGACTTCGCCCTCGGTGTAGCGGGAGCGATTGTCGCCGCCGTCGGAGACCACCAGCAGCGCCTTGCGCTCGTGGCGGGCGTCCTTCATTTTGGCGACACCATAATAGATGGCGTCCAGCAGCGCGGTGCGATGGCCGCTGCGCACCGTGGCCAGCCGGGCCTGGATGTCCTCAACCGAGCTGGTGAAGTCCTCAATCAGCTCCGGCCGGTCGTTGAAGCCGATGACAAAGAACTCGTCCTGGGGGTTGGCGGTCTTGATGAACTGGAGAATCGCCTCGCGGGCGCGAATCAGCTTTGAGGTCATGGAGCCGGAGAGGTCGAAGACGATCCCGATCGAAACCGGCGCGTCTTCGCTGGCAAAGGTCTGGATCTTCTGCTGGGCGCCGTTCTCGAAGATATGGAAGTCTTCCTGCTCCAGCCCGGTAACCAGCCGGTTCATGGGATCGGTGACGGTGACCGGCACCAGCACCAGGTCCACGTTCATGCGGATGCGCTCGCCGGGACGGATTTTCAGAGCGTCCTTGCCGGTGACCGCGGGCGCTTCAGCCCCGGCCGGGGCGCCGGTGGACGGCGCAGAGGCCGCGGGAGGCGGCACATGCACCCGGTTCAGCGGATCGTCCTGGGCCGCGGCGCGCGCCGCACAGAGAATTGCCGCCAGGCCACAAACCGCCAGCAGGCTGCACAACAGCCGCGCGGGGCCGCGCCGGGCAGAACTCTTGCGCCGAGAAGGAAGCTTTCTCATGCTTCGTCACCACGGAATGAAGCCGATGTTAACACGCTTCGAGCGCCGCTGGCCTGGCGCCTTCATGACTTCAATTCTCATATCCCGGCATTCGGCGGGCCGGCCGCGCGGCGGATGCTGGGATACAATCGACCCTATGCGGGCATGGGTTCCGGGGCAGGCAAGCCCGGAGTTGCGCGCAAATTCCACCGTTTGAACGGGGAGCAGGACCTCAAGTATGGCCAGTATTTATCCCTTCCGCGCATGGCGCTACAATCCCTCCGCCGTAAAACTGGATGACGTGGTCACCCAGCCTTACGACAAGATTTCTCCCGCCATGCAGCAGGCCTACTACCAGCGCAGCCCCTTCAACCTGGTCCGCATCATCCTGGGACTGCCGGAACTGTTTGACGCAGAGCGAGGGGAAAGCGTCTACACGCGCGCGGCGCGCGACTTCAGCGCCTGGCGCGAACAGGGCGTGCTTATCCAGGAGAAGGACCCCTGCATCTTCGCCTATTCGCAGCGCTTCAAGGTTCCCGGAGCCGAAATTGTGAAGGAACGGCGCGGCTTTATCGCGCTGGGCAAGGTGCACGACTATGCCGAGAAGGTGGTTTTCCGCCATGAGCAGACGCTCTCCAAGCCCAAGGGCGACAGGCTCAACCTGCTCAAGGCCACGCACGCCCATTTCGGCCAGATCTTCATGCTCTACTCTGACCCCGCGGGCAGCATTGAGAAGATTCTCTACGACGGCAACGGCGCGGCCGACGCCGAAGTGACCGACGAGTACGGGGTGCTGCACCGGCTGTGGAAGGTCAACGAACCGGCGGTCATCCGCCTGCTGACCACCGCCATGGCCGACAAGAAGCTGATCATCGCCGACGGCCACCACCGCTACGAGACCGCGCTGAACTACTCGAAGGAGCACGCGCCCGCCGCGCCCGTCACGGCCCAGCACAGCACCAGCAAGTTGCCGCAGCCGGAGTTCCCGGAAGCCGCAGTGATGATGAGTTTCGTCAACATGGACTCCGACGGGCTGGTGGTTCTGCCCACCCATCGCGTGGTGCACAGCCTGCCTGGCTTCGATCCGGCCGATTTCACGCGCGCCGCCGAGGAGTTCTTCACCGTCACAGCGTTGCCTGCAGCAGACGCCGCGAGCTACATGGAGACCCTCGGCCAGCAGCAAGGCACGGCGTTTGTGGCCGTCACCCGCGCCGGGGCGTTCCTGCTGCGCTCCAAGCCGGCACCGGTGGCCGCCGCTTTGGCGCACCTGCCCGAGCGCCAGCGCCAACTGGATCTGAGCCACCTGCACTCCATCGTGCTCGACCGCCTGCTCGGTCTGAACGAGGAAAAGGTGCGCGAACAGACCAACCTCCGCTATCTGCGCGACGCCGCCGAGGCGGTGGACCAGGTGCGCCGCGGCGAAGCCGACGTCACCTTCCTCACCAACCCGGTATCGATGGAGCAACTACGGGAAGTGGCCTTTGCCGGCGACGTGATGCCGCAAAAGTCCACCGACTTCTTCCCCAAGCTGCTCAGCGGTTTGACCATTTATGCGCTGGACTAGGCAGGGAAAGCGGAACTAACCTATCTCAGCGCGCGGGGTGAGAAACCGGAGAGACCGATGCCGACGATCAGCAGGTTTTACGGAATCTTGATTCAGATGTACTTTGGCGATCATGTTCCGCCTCACTTCCACGCGCTTTACGCTGAATTCGAGGCATTGATCGACATTCAGACTTTCGAGATCCTCCGCGGAGATTTGCCCAGCCGCGCCATGGCACTGGTACTGGAATGGGCACAGCAACACCGCGACGAGCTCAGGAAGGATTGGGAATTATGCGCACAGAATCAAACGCCTGCGAAAATTCTCCCATTGCCTTAGCCGAGGAGATCGCACCCCGGTCTCCCTGGCGTGTAGCCGCGGTCGAAGCCCTTGCGGGGTTCCGGCTGCGGGTTGTGTTTGCCGATGGACTCACAGGGATAGTCGATATGTCTGGCCTGGTGCATTCGGCCAAGGCCGGGGTATTCGACGCGCTCGCCGACCCTTCTCTGTTTGCTCAAGTGAAGCTCGAATATGGTGCAGTGGCGTGGCCCGGTGAATTGGACCTCGCCCCCGATGCGATGCACGCGGCCATCCAGGAGCACGGGGAGTGGTCGCTTTAGGGGACGGAGAAACGTAGGGAAGCTCTGAACAAGTCGATTCTGCGAACGAGCATTCCCTCAGGGGCTAAAGCCCACGCTGATTTTGCAACACTTACGGCACGACTAAAGTCGTGCCCTTTCAAAACAGGGGCTTAATCAGAGGCTCCCTAGTGTGGTGTCCCAGATGTTCTTTGAAAACAACTGCAGATCCTTCGACTCACCACCCCCAAGCTGAAAAGCGCTTGGGGCCCCGTTCGCTCAGGATGACAACCCTTGTTTTGTTGCGAACTTCAGGGACAGGACACTAGGTGTCTGACCGCGTGATTTCGTTCCTTTGGGTCGTACTTTCCCAGGTCCCAAAATCAGGACCTGGGGCACCCAGGGTTGGTGCCGCTTCAAGCGGTCAAAGACCTACTCGTAGCAAGCCTGGCAGGTCGGGGCTCCAGCTCCAGAGGTATATTTTTGTCGGCAAGGGTTAAATTCCGGTCTTCTTCCGCGACCAGCAACAAAGCGCGTCGAGGACTCCCCTTTTGGGGAGCGCTGACTGTTCTGGCGGCGGCCGCTCCTTTGGCGGCCGCGCAGGCCCCGCCCGCGCCCGCCGCCCGCTTTGTGGTGGTGCTGGATGCCGCGCACGGGGGCGACGACGCCGGCGGACGCCTCAGCGGCGGCCAAACCGAAAAGGCCTTCACGCTGGCCCTCAGCGTCAGGCTGCGTTCGCTGCTGGCGGCGCGCGGCATCGCCGTGGTCACCACCCGGGAATCCGACGCGACTATCGATTCCAACCGGCGCGCGGGGATCGCCAACCACGCCAACGCCCAGGCCTGCCTCAGCCTGCACGCCACCGAAAGCGGCTCTGGCATTCACCTGTTTGCCTCCTCGCTGGCCCCCGCCCAAGCCGTGCGCATTCCCGCCTGGAAGACCGCGCAGGCCGCCTGGGTGACCCGCAGCCTGGCCCTGGCCGGGCTGCTCAACTCTGCCCTGCTGCACGCCGGGATGAGCGTCACCCTGGGCCGCACTGACCTGCCCGGCATTGACAGCATGACCTGCCCCGCCCTGGCCGTGGAAGTAGCCCCGGAGAGCGCCCCAGGCCAAGCTCCCAAATCCGCCCTGGATGATGCCGCCTACCAGGCGCGCGTGGCCACCGCGCTGGCTGCCGCACTGCTGGAGTGGCGCACGGAGGCGCGCCAGCCATGATTCCCCGCTACCAGACCGTCCTTTTTATCGTGCTGCTGGCCGCCTCGGCGGTGATGGGCACGGTGCTCTGGCAGTTGCGTGAGCGCGCCCACCAGCGACTGCTCACCGGCGAGGATTCTGCCCCCACCTCCGCGCCTCTGGTGGCGGCCACCGAGCAAGCCACCCTGCTGGTGGCCAACGACGCCGACAACTCCCTGCTGGAAGAGACCCAGGCTCTGCCCCTGCCCCAGGACCCCGGCACGCGCGCCCGCGTGGTGCTGGGCAAGCTGCTGGACCTTTACGCCAGCCCCGATGCCTCCCATCCGGTGGCCGGCGGGGCCAGTTCCATTCTCCAGGTCTTCCTGTTACCGGTTCCGGCTGTGGACCGCGCCCCGGCCGCACCCGCCAAGGCTGGCACTCCGTCAGCAGGGGCTCAACAGACTGGCCCTGAACTGGCCGTGGTGAACCTGGCCGGCAAATTCGCCGCCAGCCACCCCTCGGGGTTGGAAACCGAGACGCTCACCGTGGAATCCATCTGCGCCACGCTGCACGCCAACCTGCCCCGTGTTACCCAGGTCCGCTTCCTGGTGGACGGAGCAGAGCGCGCAACTTTGGCCGGCCACGCCGACCTGACCCGCACCTATTTGGCCGCCCCGGCGGTCCCGCACCCGTGATCGTTGCAGCTCACCAGCGCTGTTTCCATTCAGTGGAATTGGCAGTATGATTGAGGCACAATGCGCAAGCCGATACACATCACGGCCCCTCGGCCAACTCTTGAAGAGTTGGAGAAGCGCTTCCGCATCTCCGAGGCTCGGAAGAAAGAGCTGCAGGCGCTGGTGGACGAGTTCAAGGCTATGCATTCCATTCGGGAAGAGGCGCCTGTGAATTCGAGCGAACCGGAGAAGAGACGCAAGCGTGCCTCCGCTGCCTGACCCAAACGGCGTCTTCCTGAACGTCCCCTACGACGAAGAATTCCGTAGCCTCTATGTCGCTTATATCGTCGGGCTCTATCAACTCGATCTGGTCCCTCATTTATCCTCCGAAATTACGGGCGGGGATCGCAGGCTGAACCGAATCTTCAAGCTCATCCAGAGCTGCCGTTACTCCATCCACGATCTCTCCCGAGTCGAAGTGAGCGTAGCGGCAACGGGGGTTCCACGGTTCAATATGCCCCTGGAATTGGGGATGACAATTACCTGGGCCAATCTGTACCCCAGCCGCCACACATGGTTCGTCTGGGAGTCCGAGCCCTATCGGCTGCAGCGCTCGGCCAGCGATCTGAACGGAACCGACCCCTGCATTCACAACGGCACGGCGGAGGGCGTTCTCCGCGAAGTTTGCAATGCCTTCAGGCGTGACCATATGCCGTCCGTGCCAAGCATGCTCGATGACTATCGCTTTGTCGATAACAACCTCAACGCGATTCTCTACAAAAACGGAACGCGCAATCCATACGACAGAAGTGTCTTCATGGAGTTGTGCTGGTTATCCAAGACTCTTGCGGATCTGACCCGTCTGGGCGGACCTGCGGTTTAGGAACTATGCCTCCCATTCTTGGTGTTTTCGATTCCGGCTTCGGCGGCCTCACCGTCCTCCGCGCCCTTCTGCGACGGCTTCCGCAAGCCCGCTTCGCCTTCCTCGGCGACACGGCGCGCCTGCCCTACGGCTCCAAGTCGCGCCGCACCATCGCCCGCTATGCCGCGCAGAGCGCCCAGTTCCTGGTGCGCGAGCAGGGCGCGGAGTTCCTGGTGATCGCCTGCAACACCGCCAGCGCGCTGGCCCTGGACGCCATTCAGGAGGCCGTGCCGGTGCCCGTGCTGGGCGTGATCGAGCCCGGCGCCGAGGCCGCCCGCGCCGCCTCCCGCACGGGCGACGTGCTGGTGATCGCCACCGACGCCACCGTGCAGAGCCACGCCTACGCGGCCGCCTGCCGGGCACTGGGCCTGCGGGCTCTGGAAATGGCCTGCCCGCTGCTGGTGCCGCTGGTGGAAGAGGGCTGGACCGAGCACACGGTCACCGCCCAGGTGATCCGCGTCTATCTCGATCAACTGCTGGGCGAAGCCGCCGCGCAAGGGCTCAACCCAGACACCCTGGTGCTGGGCTGCACCCACTACCCGCTGCTGCGCCCGCTCATCGAAAGCGCTGTCCCGGCCGGCATGCGGGTCATCGACTCCGCCGAAGCCACTGCCGAGACCGCCGCGCGCCTACTTTCCCCGCTGGAAGGCGGGAATCTGCCGTCGGCCGCGCAGGTCCGCTGCTTCGCCACCGACTCGGTGGAGAAATTCGAGCGCCTCGGCTCCCGCTTTCTGGACAGGCCGGTGGGCAAGGTGGAACTGGTTGACTTGGGCGGCTGATACTTCGGGAGTGGATCAGTTTGAAGTCGAGCGATTTTGCCCGTATCGCCGTGCGATCTCTACGACAAAACCGGCCAGTGCATAGGTGGCGGCATTCACAATGAGGACCAGGTAGATGCTCTGCGGGTGGCGGCCGGCTAGCGCAATCGGGCAGGTCAAACAAACGAGAGCCCGCCCCATGCCGCCTGCAGCCATCGGATGGGTGAATGTGGCTGCGATGTAGAGTGTCCAGAGGATGACAACGAGCGCGCCGACAACGGCCCAAATGGCGATTCGGGTTTTCATGCCGCTTCTCCCTCTGTCTTACGCTGCAATCATCCCACCAACTCCTGCAAACACCAAACTGGGCCATTCATCAAAACCCGAGGTGGCTGACATCCCCTCGGCGACTGATATTCTATAAATTGGTTGGTCCGCCGTCCCCTGAGCGCGGCCCATGGAGGAAATGAACAAGCATGATCAATTTGGCAGGTAAGACGGCCGTGGTCTTCGGGCTGGCCAACAAGCGTTCCATCGCCTGGGGTATCGCCCAAAAACTGCATGAGGCCGGCGCCACCTTGGCCATTTGCTACCAGAACGAGCGCATGAAGCTGGAGGCCGAGGACCTGATTGCCGAGTTGCCCGGCGCTTCCGGCTTTCAGTGCGACGTCTCCAACGACGCCGAGATCGACTCTCTCTTCGCCGCGCTCAAGCAGAAATACGGCAAGCTGGAAATCATGGTGCACGCCGTGGCCTTCGCACCCGCCGCGGAGTTGCACGGCGAATTCGTCAACACAAGCCGCGAGGGCTTCCGCATCGCCATGGACGTGAGCGTCTATTCGCTGATCGCCGTCACCCACGCCGCAGCCCCGCTGATGACCGAGGGCGGCAGCATCATGACCCTCAGCTTCTACGCCGCCGAGAAGGTGGTCCCCAATTACAACGTGATGGCCGTGGCCAAGGCCGGCCTGGAGTCCTCGGTGCGCTACCTGGCCTACAACCTCGGCGACCGGAACATTCGCGTCAACGCCATCTCCGCCGGCCCCATCAAGACGCTTGCCGCGCGCGGCGTGGGCGCCCTGGGCGAGATGCTCAAGTCGCATGCCGACCGCGCTCCCCTGCACCGCAACGTGGACCAGCTGGAAGTGGGCGGCGCCGCCCTGTTTTTGGCCAGCGACCTCTCCAGCGCCATCACCGGCGAAGTGATGTACGTGGATTGCGGCTACAACATCATGGGGTTCTAACCACCTGCGGTGGGGAAATCGAATAGCCGGGTGCCCCACCTTCGGCGCGTTGTTTGCGCCTAAAGCATTTCTCCTGTTTCTGTAGAGAGTTCCTCTCGTATCCCACCCTAGCCGCAAAAAAGCAAAAACGCGGCGAGGGTGGGGCACTCAAGGCTCTACACCTCTGGGAGAGACGCTCTAGTACCCAGTCTGTGCGATTTGGTAATGGGTCCAGAACCAATGCGGGCGTGGACGCCCGCACGACAGCCGGTCTGGAGACCGGCGCTAAATTCCGGCCATTACACAATCATGCGGTCACGGTGCCAGGCTACCTGCCGCTGGAAGGCAAGGACTACAGGCACGAAGTCACCTAGGAAAGCTCTAAACAAGTTGATTCTCCGAGCGAATATTCCCTCAGGGGCTAGAGCGTTTCTCTCATAGGTGTACTCCGTATCCGGAAAACCGGAACCAAGCTTGTGCATTGTCGGGAGTGATCTGTGGAAGCAGTTCAGTGATCGCCTGATCGAGAATCTCTCTGGTCCTGGCTTT
>Ga0302193_10002595_pt1 | contig 14912 bp, 12 predicted proteins | sample II_Bog_E3_3_FD_200228 | JGI IMG/M metagenome (GOLD analysis project Ga0302193, IMG submission 200228) | Peat permafrost microbial communities from Stordalen Mire near Abisko, Sweden - II_Bog_E3_3 | ecosystem: Environmental > Terrestrial > Soil > Wetlands > Peat | place: Sweden: Abisko...
GGCTTATTGTCGGCATCGGGATGAACCTTCGCCAGGCTCCGCGGATCGAAGGCCGCGCCACCACCGCGCTCAAAGCCCACGGCGTAGAGGTTGCGCCGCAGGAAGCCGCGAGCGCCATTCTCCAGCGTCTTTCGCACTGGCACGACGCGCATGCCGAGGCCATCCAGCAGGCTTGGCTCGCCCGCGCGCATCCAATTGGCACGCCAATCGAAATACGTGATGCGCGTGGCAGTCGGACCGGAAGCTTCGCAGGGCTATCTCCGACCGGTGAATTGCTGTTGCAGACCAAAAATCGTATCGAGCCCATCAGCACCGGCGACATCCTGCTTGGGCTGGCCTGAGTGGCGGAAGGGGAACCAATTCATGCTTTTAGTCATTGACGCTGGTAATACCAATATCGTCTTTGCTGTGCATGACGGCACGGAATGGCAGGGCACGTGGCGCCTTGCGACGTCTTCCCAGCGGACGTCCGATGAATACGGTGTATGGCTGCAAGCATTGCTTTCGCGATCGGGGATCACGCCCGATCAGGTCGATGGCGCGGTGATTGGCACCGTTGTTCCCGCCGCGCTTTACCATCTACGCCGCCTCTGCCGGGAATGGTTCGATGTTGAGCCGCTGGTTGCAAGCTCCGCGCTGGATTGGGGCTTTGAGATTAGGATGGACAATCCGGAGGAAGTCGGCGCCGATCGTCTGCTCAACGCGCTCGCCGCCCATAATCATTATGGCGGGCCCTTGGTCGTGGTGGATTTCGGCACGGCCACGACTTTTGACGTAGTGGACGCCAAGGGCGCGTATCTGGGCGGCGTCATCTCACCTGGTATCAACCTCTCGATCGAGGCGCTGCATCAGGCCGCCGCCCGGCTACCCCGCATCGGTATCGGTCGCCCTCAATCCGTTATCGGCCGTAATACGGTCTCGGCCATGCGCTCTGGCACGTATTGGGGCTATATCGGCCTTATCGAATACCTGCTTACGCGTATTGAGGGCGAGTTCGGTTCAAAACTCAAAGCCATCGCCACGGGTGGCCTCGCGCCGCTCTTCGCCGAAGGCACGGTGAAATTTGACAAGATCGACCCAGATCTCACTCTGGATGGCTTGCGCTTGCTTTCGCTGCGCAACGCACCGCCGCCTTTGCCCCGCGACCGCGCGCGGTTTATCGAAACCGAGTAACCCAAGACGTTTTAGGAGTTGATTAACAGATGACAAAATCCACCGGCAAAACTCCGGCACCGGACCGGGGCGATGCCCAGGGCGGGTTCATATTCGTGCCGCTTGGCGGCACGGGCGAAATCGGCATGAATTTCAACCTTTATGGTTGCGACGGGTCATGGATCGCAGTCGATTGCGGCATGGGTTTCTCGGGCCCGGAATCCCCCGAGGCTGAAATTCTCCTGCCGGACCCGGCTTTCATCGCTGGTCAGCGGGACGCCTTGCTCGGCCTCGTCATCACACATGCGCACGAGGACCACATCGGCGGCATCGCCCGGCTTTGGCCCCAGCTCCGCTGTCCCGTTTACGCCACGCCTTTTGCCGCCGCCGTCATCCGGCGGAAGCTCGCCGAGGCCGGGCTGGGCCGCGAAGTAAAACTCCATGTTATTAAGCCAGGCGGAGCATTCAAGCTCGGCCCGTTCGGGCTGCGCTACATCCAGATGACCCATTCTACGCCGGAAATGCAGGCCATCGCCATCACCACAAGCTACGGCACCGTACTGCACACGGGCGATTGGAAATTCGACCCAGACCCCGTCATCGGTGCGCTGCCCGATGAAGCAGCGCTGAAGGCTCTGGGCGATGCGGGCGTACTCGCCATTGTCTCGGATTCCACCAATGCCATGGTCGAGGGGCATTCAGGCTCGGAGGCGGACGTCAAAAAAAGCCTCAAAGCCTTAATCTCCGGTCTTCATGGGCGTGTCGCCGTCACCTGCTTCGCGAGCAATGTTGCTCGTGTTTCTAGCGTTATCGCAGCGGGGGAGGCGGCGGGGCGCCATGTGGCACTTGTTGGCCGCAGCCTCGGGAATTATGTCACTGCCGCGCAGGAGGCGGGCTACCTCCATAACGCTCCGGATTTCGTCCCGGATGAAGATATCGGCTCGATCCCAGACGATAATCTGCTGTTGCTCGTGACCGGCAGTCAGGGTGAACCGCGTTCGGCGATGGCTCGCATCGCGGCCGATACCCATCGCTACGCGGTACTTGGCGAAGGCGACACTGCAATCTTTTCCTCGCGCATGATCCCCGGCAATGAGCGCGCCATTACCGCCGTGCAGGACGCGCTCGTGCGCCGTGGCGTGGACGTTATCACCGATGAGGACGAGTTCACTCATGTCTCTGGCCATCCCGCGCGGGATGAATTGCTGAAACTCTATAAACTGGTTCGTCCGAAATATATCGTGCCCACCCATGGCGAGTGGCGTCACCTCTCTTCCCAGGCCGCTTTGGCAGAAGAAGCAGGCATTATTCCGCTGCTACTGGAAAACGGCGACGTCCTCCAATTTGCCCCCAGCCTGCCTGCGGTGGTGGATTCCGTGCCAACGGGGCGTCTCGCGGTAGACGGAGAACGGATCGTGCCTCTCAAGGGCGGCGTGCTGGCGGCGCGCCGGCGCATGTTGTTCAACGGTGTGGTCATGGGCAGTTTTGCAGCCGACAGTTCTGGCCGCTTGCTCGGACAGGCCCGTATTTCCGCCCCTGGACTGTTGGATGATACGGATGGCAAGTTGCGACTGGAGGTTGAAGAAGAGTTCCTTGAACTGCTATCTGATCTTCCTTCTGCGCTCCGAATCCAGGATGCTGCCTTTACCGATGCTGCGCGCGCGGTCCTGCGCCGGATCATTGGTAAACGCTTCGGTAAGCGTCCCATCGTCGAAGTGCATATTTTGAGAATTTAATTGATTAAAATTCAACCAACGATTTGATTAAAATAAACCCATAAGACTGAATACGTATCAAAATACGCCTAAACGCCTAAATTTCATGCGGATCAAAAACGTTTTCTGCTGGACGGAGAGGTATTGTGCGTTGCATTATGATTTCAGGATGAGGTTTGGTTCTTCATCCTGCCGTGTGACTGGCGTTTCCTCCCTGAACTTGGCCCGCCGCCTTATGGGCTGGCGGGCTTCTTTCTGTTTAGTAAGGAAGTAGCCCGCCAATGAACGCAAAATCCGAGATCACGGATCTCACCATCTGCCGCGCTGCGTTCGCGGCCTGGGTCTTCACCTATCACCTCGATCTCTATCTCAATTTCTCTGCCTGGCTTGGGCCATTTGCGGGCCTTATCCGCCACGGCTATCTCGGCGTAGATGGATTTTTCCTGCTCTCGGGTCTGATTCTTGCCCAGGCGCATCCGGAACTCTCCAGATCGACTGCCGGTGCGTATCAATTCCTCGGCAGAAGGCTGGCCCGCATCTATCCCGTTCACCTCGCCATTATCCTTATTTTCGGCGTGGTTTTTCTGGCTGGAGCGGCCACGGGTCACCTGCCGCGGGATGCGCACCGTTTCGCTTTCGCGCCGCTTCTGCAAAATCTCCTGCTGGTGCAAGATTGGGGCTTTTCCGGCCAAGGCGCATGGAACTACCCGTCCTGGTCGGTCAGCGCCGAATGGGCCGGCTATTTGCTGTTTCCCCTGCTCTGGCGGATCACGGGCTATTTCGAGTGGTATGTCGCCATTCAGGTGGCGATCGCCGCGTTCACTCTGCTCGGCCTTATTGCGACCTGGGACCATCACACGCTGAACTTGTCGTTCGGCCAAGGACTTCTTCGCTTTTTCCCGGAATTTGTCATCGGTCTCAGCACTGCGCGTTTCCTTCCCCGCTGGGCAGATAATGCCCCGATCCGCAGCTTTCTGGCTGCTGGCGTCGCCCTCATTCTCATCGGCACATGCACGGGGGCAGACCTTGCCGGCGTGCTTGGCATCTGGGCGCTCCTCATCGCCTTCGCCATGCAGTCGGACGCCGGGCATCCGCCTGTCCTCGGCCATCGTCCGCTTTTGAATCGCTTAGGGCGGCTCTCCTATGCTTTTTATATGAGCTTTGCCGTTCCTGAGTTGCTGCTCACCCAATGGTTCCGCGAGCAGAGCGTCAGCCCAGCCAGCCACGGCTTCATTTTCGCCGCCGGGATGCTCATCATCACCCTATTTCTGGCTGTCACACTCCACGTGACCGTCGAAATTCCGTGCCGCCGTGCCATTGGACTTTGGTTCGACCGGGCTCGTGCACCCGGGGCGGTTGGACTAGTTCGCGATCCGCTCTAAACAGCACCAAGTTCATATCAAGGTTTTCTGATGCGCCTCTCCCACAGCCTGATCCCCACCCTCAAGGAAACCCCTGCCGAAGCGCAGATCGCTTCGCACCGGCTCATGCTGCGTGCCGGGCTGGTCCGGCAGATGGCATCTGGTATTTACGCATGGCTGCCGGCAGGCCTGCGGGTGCTGGACAAAATCGCCCAGATCGTCCGCGAGGAGCAGGATTCGGCTGGCGCGCAGGAAATGCTGATGCCGACCATTCAGAGCGCAGATCTCTGGCGCGAAAGCGGGCGCTACGATGCCTATGGCAAGGAGATGCTACGCATCACCGACCGGCATGAGCGCGAGTTGCTCTTCGGTCCCACAAATGAGGAAATGATCACTGCTATTCTGCGCGATTCCACGAAAAGCTACCGTGACCTCCCACAAATTCTTTACCATATTCAATGGAAATTCCGCGACGAGGTCCGCCCGCGCTTCGGCGTGCTGCGCGGCCGCGAATTCCTGATGAAGGACGCCTATAGCTTCGATTTGGACTATGCGGGCGCGCTCGTCGCCTATAAAAAAATGATGCTGGCTTACATGCGCACCTTTCAGCGCATCGGTGTGACCGCCATCCCGATGCGCGCGGATACTGGGCAGATCGGCGGCGATCTTAGCCATGAATTCCATATCTTGGCCCCCACCGGTGAGAGTGGCGTATTCTATGATGCCGATTTCGAGGCGGGGGACTCTCTCGCCGCCAACGATATCGAATCCTTCTATGAGAAAATGACAACAATCTATGCCGCAACGGATGAGAAACATGATACCGATGCCTGGGCGAAAATCCCGGAAACCCGCCGTCGTGAGGGCAGGGGCATCGAGGTTGGGCAGATATTCTATTTCGGCAAAAAATACTCGGAATCGATGAATTTTGGGGTTATCGGTCCTGACGGCAGCAAAATATTTCCCGAGATGGGCAGTTACGGCATCGGCGTCTCCCGGCTCGTCGGCGCGATCATTGAAGCGCGGCATGATGATGCCGGTATTATATGGCCGGACGCCATCGCCCCCTTCCGCACCGCCATCCTCAACCTGCGCCAGGGCGATGCCGCAACTGATAAAATCTGCGAAGAGCTGCACGAAAAGCTGGGTCCCGATTGCCTTTATGACGACCGTGAGGAGCGGGCAGGAGCCAAATTTGCCGAGGCCGATCTCATGGGACATCCCTGGCAGATCATTGTCGGCCCGCGCGGCGCGGGCAATGGGGTGGTCGAGTTGAAGCGCCGGGCAACTGGAGAGCGCTTGGAACTTTCTGTCGCAAACGCGCTCGCAAAAGTCCGGGCCTGATGTTCAACGCCTTCGAGCGTAAAATCGCTGCGCGCTATCTGCGCGCCCGCCGCGGCGAACGTTTTGTCTCTGTTATTGCCATCTTTTCCCTCGTTGGAATTGCGCTTGGCGTTGCGACCCTGATTATTGTCATGAGCGTGATGAACGGCTTCCGCCAAGAATTGCTCTCCCAGATACTGGGCCTCAACGGCGACATCGGCGTCTATGGCGCGGGCGCGCCGCTTACAAATTACGACGATATCAGCTCAAAAATCCGCACAATCTCTGGCGTGACCGCTGCCTTTCCAATCGTGCAGGACGAGGTGCTGATGTCCGGGCCACAGGGCGGCGCCGTAGGCGGCATTGCCAGAGGCATCACGCCGGATGGATTGGCCGCCTTGCCGACTGTCTCCAACCATGTCGTTTCGGGAAATCTGAAAGACCTTACGGGCGACAACACTATTGCGATTGGTGGAAGCCTTGCCTCGCAGTTTAATCTCAGCGTCGGTTCCAATATCACGCTTATTTTGCCGCAGGGCAAAGCCACCATCATCGGCACGATTCCCAGCATCCAGTCTTTCCGCGTCGTCGCGATCTTCCAAACTGGCATGCAACAATATGATTCGAGCTTCGTCTTCCTGCCGCTCGTCGCCGCGCAAACGCTCTTTCAGCAACCCAACGCCGCCACACAAATTCAGGTTTTCGTGACTGATCCGGACCATGACGACGGGATCAAGCAGGCCATCGTCAACGCCCTGCCCAATACGCCGGTGAACATTCAGGACTGGCGCCAGAACAACGATTCCTTCCTCGCCGCCGTGACGGTCGAGGGCAATGTGATGTTCCTGATCCTCACCCTCATCATCGTGGTCGCGGCGTTCAACGTCATCTCCTCGCTGATTATGATGGTAAAGGACAAAGCGCGCGACATCGCGATCTTGCGCACCATGGGGGCAGGTTCAGGCGCTATATTACGAATCTTCCTTATGTGCGGCGCGTCGGTTGGTATTCTCGGTACGCTGATTGGTTTTGGTCTCGGCGTCGTGTTCTGCGCTTATATTGAGCAGATCAAGGAATTCGTCTCGAAACTCACCGGCACGCCGCTATTTGACCCTACGGTATACTACCTCGAATCGCTTCCCGCGAAGCTGGATTGGCATCAGGTGACGGAAGTCCTGCTGATGTCCTTTGCACTATCCATCCTGGCCACAATTTATCCCAGCTGGCGCGCCGCCCGCATCGACCCCATCGAGGCCCTCCGCCGTGAATGATATTTTGGAGCTCCAATCCATCTGCCGCACCTATCATACAGGTGATGAATCCCTCACCGTCCTCAACGGCGCCAATCTCACGCTAAAGCGTGGGGAAATCGTCGCACTTGTTGCCCCGTCAGGTTCTGGAAAATCAACGCTCCTTCATCTGGCAGGACTTTTGGAAAAGCCGACGGCTGGGACGGTGCTCATCAATGGTCAGGATTCCGGTAAGCTGCCAGATACCGCGCGCACCGATATCCGGTTGCGCACCATTGGAATCGTCTACCAGTTTCATCATCTGCTGCCCGAATTCACCGCGGTTGAGAACATCGCAATTCCACAGATGATCGCAGGAAAATCAAAATCCGCTGCAGAATCCCGTGCGGTGGACCTTCTCGCCAAGCTCGGCCTTGCTTCGCGCAAGAATCATCTCCCTGGCAAGCTCTCTGGCGGCGAACAGCAACGCGTCGCAATCGCACGCGCGCTGGCGAACAGCCCATCGATCCTGCTCGCCGATGAGCCTACCGGAAATCTCGATGTTGCTACGGCCGATATCGTCTTTGAGGAATTTCTACGTCTCGCCCGATCGGAAAACACAGCTGCGCTTATCGCGACGCACAACCCAGAGCTCGCACAGCGTATGGACCGGAAAGTCACGCTGCGTGATGGAAAGCTAGTTTAGCACGGCATTGTCGACATGGGGTGACAAAGCGACCGCGATAATCGATCTGTTTCAGCCGATGCGCGCAGACGGGTTGGACATTACGCCTCTACAAATTTCTTCGGCACGTCCATACCGAACCGGCGCAGCGCGACCACGGCGCCCGGGTGGAACATCACGCCGCCCTGTAAAATTGGTGCGGTCTCGGGTGTTTGGGCCGCTGCCGGCACGAGCGCTGCAAAGTCCGCCTGGTTGCGCAATGCCGCCATCGTAACCGCTTCCGCCACCGTATCTTGCAGGCTTGCCGCGCCGATGGCGAAATTCGCCGTGCCGACGCTCGCCACCGCCACGCTTTGCCCCGGAAACAGACCCGCCTGAAGGACCATTCTGGTCATTCCTGGCGATGTCCGCGCGACCTGTTCCACCTCAGCCTGTGAGAAGCCAATCAACGAAAGTTTACGCCCCATCGCCGCGCTTACAATCGCCGGGACTGGAGGTGCTGCAATAAACGCGCAGGCGGCAATTCGGCCAGCGAACATGTCGCGGACCTGTTGCTCGTAATCCCCCGTCAACACGCGCGCTGGAAGTACGCCGACCGATGCGAATATGTCTGGCACGGCAGTTGCCCCGGTGCCCCCATCCGGCCCGATGCCTACGACCTGCCCGGCCAGTTCGGCCAGCGACACAATACCGCTTGGCTGAGGTGCCACAATCTGCAGCACGGAGGGAAACATTGGGAATAATGCACGGAATTCTTGAAACTTCACGCCGGCCGTCCACGCGCCTTCGCCCGTCATCGCTTCGGCCGCTACGGTTACCGTGGTCATCCCTAGCTGTGCCTCGCCTTGTTCGATCAATAAAATATTCGCTGCCGCGCCACCGGATGCCCGAAAGGCGATTTCGACCCCTGCGCTCGCCTCTGCGAGGCGCCCCCATTCCGGCCCATAGGTTGTATAGTAGCCGCCCGGTCGTCCTGTCCCCATCACAAGCGCCGTTGGCCAGACAGTATCGGCTGCCGCAAACCCGGCCGGCAATGCCAGCCCCAGGCCAATCAGGCCTCGTCGCGACAGCCTCATCCCGTCCCCCACAAAAGCGTTAATTACGATAGCCGATTGACGGCGCAGCAGCGCATTATGTCAAGCTTCGGCAACGTTCCAGTGCTGCAATCAGCGCCGTTCGTACGCCGGGCTCTAGCGCAGAATGTCCCGCATCTGGCACCAAAGTTAGCCGCGCCATCGGCCAGGCGGCCGCCAACTCGAAGGCTGATTGCGCGGGGCAGATCATGTCATACCGCCCCTGCACGATCTCGCCGGGGATATTACGCAACGCGCTCATATGATTGAGCAAGCCACCCGGCGGCAAAAACAGATCATGCGCAAAATAATGTGCCTCGATCCGCGCCAGCCCGACCGCCGTGCGATCCTGGGCGAAGGCCGAAACCGCCTCGAAGCTCGGGAGCAAAGTGGAGCAGGAGCCCTCGTAAATGCTCCAGGTGCGCGCTGCCGGGCCGTGAATCTGCGGGTCCGGGTTGGTCAGCCTTGCGAGGTAGCTCTGCAGCAAATCCCCGCGCTCAGCCTCTGGCAAAAATTGGCTGAACGCCGCATGCGCATCCGGAAAGACCTTTTGTAAACCATAAAGAAACCACTCCACCTCCGCCGCCCGGCCCAGGAATATCCCGCGCAACACAGCCCCAACCACCGCCTCGGGATGCGCCTGTGCGTAGGCCAGAGCAAGGGTCGATCCCCAGGAACCGCCAAACAACAGCCAGCGCTCCAGCCCTAGAAATTTCCGCAGCGCCTCAATATCCGCGACCAGATGCTGAGTCGTATTCGCGATCAGGCTGCCCAGTGGCTTTGAGCGGCCGGCCCCGCGTTGGTCGAAAATAATCACCCGCCAGATGCTGGGGTCGAAGAAGCGTCTGTGTACCGCGCCAGCTCCGGCGCCGGGGCCGCCATGCAGGAACAGCACAGGCCTCCCGCGCGGATTGCCAACTTGTTCCCAATACATCACGTGCCCGTCGGCAAGCGGCAGGTATCCGGTTTCGAAAGGGCCGATCTCGGGGAAAAGATCGCCGCGCGGCATGTCAGTTTTTCACCGTATTCAGCAATACTTCGGCGACGCGGTTTGCCTGGGCGTCGCTCAGATCCGGATGAATCGGCAACGCCAGAATGCGCCGCCCCAATCCTTCGGCGACCGGCAAAACGGTGCCGTCATGGCAAGATGCGTAGGCGGGCTGTTGGTGCAGCGCGCGCGGATAATAGACCGCACTGGCAATGCCCGCCGCCTTTAGCGCGCCTTGCGCCACATCGCGCTGCGCCTCGTCATCGAGCAATATCGAATATACGGCCCATGCGCCGACAGTTTCGGGCATTCGCGCCGGTATTGCCACCACATCGCCCAATGCAGAGTCATAAATCCGCGCGATCTCTTCGCGCCGCGCGATTTCCTGCTCGAACACTTCGAGCTTCGCCAGCAGGACCGCTGCCTGAAGCGTATCCAACCGGCCATTCATGCCAATGCGCATCACCTCATAACGTGTCGTGCCTTCGCCATGGGTCCGCAGAGAGCGGTACAGCGCCGCTCGCTCTGCGGATTCGGTGAATAGCGCGCCGCCATCGCCATAGGCGCCGAGCGGCTTGGAGGGAAAAAAGCTCGTCGCCGTCGAATCCGCCGCCGTGCCCAACCGCTTGCCGTTCAGCGCCGCGCCGAAAGCCTGCGCGCAATCATCCAGCGTGAACATGCCCTCGCGGGCCGCAATCGCATTAATACCAGGCCAATCGGCGGGCTGACCGAACAGATCGACGCCCACCACCGCGCGCGGCTTCAGCGGACCGCTGCGCTTCACCTCCGCAATCCGCGCTTCCAGTGAGGACAAATCCATCTGGAAGGTGCGCGGGTCCACATCTACGAATACGGGCGTTGCCCCCAGCAGCAGCGGCACCTCGGCGGTGGCCGTGTAGGTGAAGGCGGGCAGAAACACTGCGTCACCCCGGCCAATGCCTTCGGCCATCATCGCAATTTGCAATGCGTCCGTGCCGGAGCTGACGCTCACGCAATGCGCGGCACCGCAGAATGCCGCCAGACGCGCCTCCAACTCTGCCACTTCAGGGCCCAGCACATACTGTCCATGCGCCAGAACCGCATCCAGCCTCGCCTTCAGCGAAGGTCCAATCCGCGCCTGCTGCGCCTTCAAATCAAGAAACGGGATCGGTGAGAAATTCTGAGCGTTCATAAATCGATATCTACCCTGCCGCGCCGGAAACTGCGAGACCGCGCCTATGGACAAATTCCGGCACCATCCGCGCCAGGATTTCCACAGCCCGGACCGCATCCCCCGCCACCGCAGCCGCCTCGAGATCGCGGATCGCCGCCGCTACCAGACGTAAATCGCTCACGCGTGGCGTTGCCATCAACAGCCCGTCATACCCGGTCGCCGCGGGCTTCTCACTGCCGTGGAACAACTCCTCGAAGAGCTTCTCACCCGGCCGCAATCCGGAATATTGGATCGTCACATCCACATCCGGACGCAGCCCCGCGAGCCGGATCATCTGCCGCGCCAGCGCCGCAATTTTCACAGGTTCGCCCATATCCAGCACGAAAATTCCGCCATCGGGGACCGCCTCCGCGCCGCTGCCCGCCGCCGATGCCTGCAACACCAGACCTACCGCTTCGCGCACGGTCATGAAATAGCGCTGCATGTCCGGATGCGTGACCGTCAGCGGGCCACCCTGCGCTAGCTGCCGCCGGAAGAGCGGCACGACCGATCCCGTGGAGCCCAGAACATTGCCAAAGCGGACTGTCACGCAACGCATCTCCGCCCTATCCGCGTGCCGCGCCGCCACGTCCAGCCCCTGGCAATACATTTCGGCGAGACGCTTCGAGGCCCCCATCACCGAACTCGGATTCACTGCCTTGTCCGTGGAAATCAATACCATCAGGGCTGCCCCGCTCGCCCTCGCCGCATCAGCGACGGCGCGCGTACCGAGCACATTGGTCTGCAGCCCTTCCAGCGGGTTTGCCTCCACGATCGGCACATGCTTCAGGGCTGCGGCATGAAACACAAGTTCCGGCCTGAACCGCGTGCAGAGGGCGCTCATCCGCGCGCGATCCCGCACATCGCCGATCACGGCTTGCCGCGGCAGCTCAGGATGCAATTCCGCCAGCTCTAGATCGATCTGCCAAAGCGCGAACTCGCCATTATCAAGGAGCAAAATCTCCGCCGGCGCGAACCCTGCCACCTGCCGCGCGAGTTCAGAGCCGATGCTGCCGCCCGCTCCTGTCACCATCACGCGTTTGCCGGCGATCAGCCGCGCCATCCCCTCGCGGTCCAGGGGCACCTGCTTACGATTCAGCAAATCCTCAATTGCAATGGGTTGCAATTCAATCTTCTGTGCCGCCGGGGCAAGCCGCGTCAGGGTCGGCGCCCGCAACACCCTGATGGAAAGCCGGTCGCAAGCCGCCAGCAACGCACCCAGCGCATCGCCTGCCAGCTCGGGCGCCGTGATAATCAGCAAATCCGGCTTTAGCGCCAACCGCTCCAGCGCCGATTCGGCACCATCCACAGCGCAAACGATATCCAGCCCATGCACCCGGCGCCCCACATGCTTGGCGGAAAGCGCCATCAACCCCATTACGCGATACGGCGATGCCACAGCCTGGGCGTGTGCCGCCAGAAACAGTTCCGCACTCTCGCCCGTGCCGACCAACATCGCAGACTGCGCCGCCTGCGTCTGCTCAGCGGTGCGGCTGCGCGCCAGGCGGTACAGGAGCTTCGGCGCGGTCAACAAACATATTAGCGTCAACGCCAAAATCAACGGAAAAGCGGGGGAGGGGAGCGCAATCCCCGTACCAACCAGCAGCAGTACCAGCATCAACGCCGTCACCGCCCCTGCGGCGCCGATCATCGCCAGATCCCGGAATGAAATATAACGCCAGTGCAGCCGCGACAGCCCGAAAGGCACGCCGATCAACCAGATCGCCGCCGCCCCCGCCAAAGGTAGCGCCACGGGCACCGGCCAAGGCCTCGCTGGAACCGCCAGCCAGAAACTCACCGCGACGCCCGCCGACGCCAACACGCCGTCCAATATAATGTTCACCGCCATGCGGGACGAAAGACGAGAAGGTACGTGCTGACTCATGATTCTGGCTTATAGCCATGGAATTTGAGGTTGATCCACAAGTAAGGAGCGCCACCGGATCCAGCCTCCTGGCCCCCGCCACATTCGGCTAAGAAAAATCCGGGTGTTACGCCTCAGCCAAGCCAGAATGTTCCCTCGACTTCGACAGCAGCGTCTAGGGGCAAAGATGCGACGCCAATGGTGGAACGGGCATGGCGTCCGGTGTCGCCGAAGGCGGCCACGGTGAGGTCCGATGCCCCGTTCATCACCACCGCGTGCTGAGAAAACTCCGGCGTTGCGGCAATAAAGCCGCCGAGGCGGATCACTTTGGTGATGCTGTTGAGCCCGCCGGGCAGTGCTGCGTGGAGTTGGGCGAGCAGGTTGATCAGGCAGAGCCGCGCCGCGTGCTGACCTTCTTCCAGCGAGACGCCGAGGCCGAGCTTGCCCGTGACCGCAACTTTGCCGTCGATCGCGGGAAGCTGACCGCTAACCGTCACCAGGTTTCCGGCAATGCTGACGGGCACATATGTCGCAACCGGCGGCATGGGCGTCGGCAGGATGATCCCCAGATCGGCCAGTCGTTCAATGACGGTCATGCGTTGCTCACCAGCTTGAGTGTTTTGCGCCGCTCGCGCGGTGCGGGTTCAGGCAAGTCCAGCGGCAGAAGCGGCGCCCGGTCAGCGGCCCCATCACCCACGCTGTCAGCAGGCTCCGGCGTTGCTGGGGCGAGAGTCGTCTGCCCCAGGTAATTTACGGCCAAGTTCCTGAACACATAGTCCACCATGGAGGTTGCCGCCAGTACAGCCGGATCGCCTTCGACCGTTCCGGCCGGGCCAAACCGCGTGAAGGTGAAAGCTTCCACATAGTCTTCGAGGTTCACGCCGTGCTGGAGGCCGATGCTCACCGCGATGGCAAAGGCGTCCATCAGGCCGCGAAATGCAGAGCCTTCCTTATGTAAGGCAATGAAAATCTCGCCCAAGCGCCCGTTTGCGTATTCGCCAGTGGAGAGAAATATCTTATGGCCGCCGACACTTGCTTTTTGCGTATACCCGCTGCGCCGAGCTGGCAGGGTTTGCCTGTTGGAGCTTTGGCGCGCACGCATCGGCGCGATGGGGCGGGCGGGCATTCCGGCGACCATCGGGGCCAGCGCATCATGCATCGCCGCATGCGCTGCCGGACGCGCGAGCGTGAACAGCTCTTCCCCGCCCAGGATCTTCGTGAGCGCAGCCTCGGCGCTCAGACCCAATGCTGCTAGCCTTGCTCCCGCCCAGAGGCTGAGCTTGCCATCTGGATTCAGGGTGTTCGTCGCCGGCGCAAAATTCCGCACTTCCGCGCCCAGAAGCGCTTCCACCGCAGGGTCTTCGGGAAAGCCCAGCAACGCTTCATGCCGCCGTGTTCCCGCGGCGTTGGCCTCCGCCTGTGCCGCCAGCGTTGCCGCGTGCAGCCCAGCGATCGCACATTCGCCCGGCACCTTCGCCATCGCCACCGGGTAGCCGGGCGCGGCACCCCGCGCGAGCAATGCCGAGGAGGCGATATCCGCCTGCGCCGCCATGAAGGCCGTGACCATCACCGCCGCATCGCGCGCCGTCGCATCTTCATAGGCGAGCCCCAGCCGGGCCAGAAATAAATTCAGATCGGTAAAGCCGAGGTTTAGCCGATGTGCGGAAGGCGTGCCGAGCGTGAGCGCGGTGACCGCGAGCCGGACCGCCCCGCCAAATCCCCCGATATCGAAGCTTCCTGTGTCATCGAGGAACGCATTCAACGCGAACACGAATCCCGGCGCTCCGGAATCCTTTCGTCCCCACATTGTCGCATTAGGAGCTGCTTTCCGCGCCGCCAGCAGCGCATGAAGCGCACTGCGCATATCCGCCGATATTCCCGCGGTCTCGGCGCGCGCGGCAATCGGCGCGATCCATGCTTCCGCCGCCGAGGCGATATCGATTGAATGTTCGCCCGGGATCATCGCGGCAAGTGCATCGGCCGCCGCGTCGCCCCATTCTGCGGGGAGCTTTACCCGCCGCGCGGGCGCGTCCGGATCTGCCCTGCCGCTGAAGATATTCTGCCGGATGCCGTGCCAGGATTTCTCGGTTTGATGACTGCCCATGGCTCGACCTTATGACGATCCGGGTCCGCATAAAAGTGCATTTAGTGGCTAATTTTGATCTGACCCACAAAATACTGTGGATAGTCTCTGCGCAACAACAACATGGACCTTCGCGCGTCCTTCTCCTATATCCATGCCCATGAGCACATCAAAGACCGATGCCAAAGTCTCACTCGGCCAGCTTGGCGGCCTGCGCGGCTTCATCCGCAATCCTGGCCTTTTCCTG
>Ga0302193_10002598_pt1 | contig 14895 bp, 8 predicted proteins | sample II_Bog_E3_3_FD_200228 | JGI IMG/M metagenome (GOLD analysis project Ga0302193, IMG submission 200228) | Peat permafrost microbial communities from Stordalen Mire near Abisko, Sweden - II_Bog_E3_3 | ecosystem: Environmental > Terrestrial > Soil > Wetlands > Peat | place: Sweden: Abisko, Stordalen...
GCTGCTGGCGGGTCAGAATCTCGCCTACCAGGATGGCCAGGTGCCCCTGGCGGGCTATCTGGCCCGGCCCAAGGCGGTGCAGGGACTGGTTCCCGGCGTGCTGGTCATCCATCAGTGGATGGGTCTCACCGGCCATGAACGGATGGAGTCCGACCGGCTGGCGGCCCTGGGCTATGTGGCCCTGGCCGCCGACATCTACGGCGAAGGCGTCCGGCCCAAGGACGTCAAGGAGGCTGCGGCCCAGGCGACGATCTACAAGGGCGACCGGGCCCTGTACCGACGGCGCATCCGCGCCGGCCTGACCACCCTCCTGGCCCAGGCCGGAGTTGACCCCAACCGGATCGCGGTGATCGGCTTCTGCTTCGGCGGCACCGGGGCGCTGGAGGCGGCCAGGGCCGGGATGCCAGTGAAGGGGGTGGTTTCCTTCCACGGGGGGCTGGATTTTCCCCCGGATCCCGCCGGCTTGACGATCGCGGCCAAAGTGCTGGTCTGCCATGGCGCCGATGACCCCAATGTGCCGCCCAAGGATGTGGCGGCCTTCCAGGACGAAATGCGCCAGACCAAGGCCGATTACACCTTCATCGCATATGGGGGCGCGGTCCACGCCTTCACCCAGAAGGAGGCCGGCAACGACAACTCCAAGGGCGTCGCCTACAACGAGGCCGCCGCCACCCGGAGCTGGGCGCACATGAAGGACTTTTTCGCCGAAATCTTCTAGTTTCTCCGGTTGCCCAAACTTGGAAATTGCGTAGACTGGCTTCGGATCGGCACGCATTTTGACAAGGGAGGCGCATGAGAAACTGCATTATTACGGTGGTGGCGTTGGTGGCGGCCTGGATGCTGGCCTATTTCAGAAGCCGGTTGCCGATCTGGACCGTGGCGGTGGCGGCCATGGTGGGGGCCTTCCAGGTTTCCGCCGCCTACGCTGGCGCCCCCTGGGCGGCCGGGACCGGCTGGGGGCTTTGGACCGTCTTCGCCGTGGCGGCCATCGCCCTGAACGTGCCGGCCCTGCGCCGGGCTCTGGTCATGAGGCCCCTGTTCGGCCTGGTCCGGAGCAAGCTGCCGCCCCTGTCCAGGACTGAACGGGAAGCCCTGGAAGCGGGCACCGTATGGTGGGATGGCGAGCTGTTCAGCGGCCGGCCTGACTGGGCCAAGCTGCTGGCCCAGCCGGGCGCCAGCCTGACCCCCGAGGAGCAGGCCTTCCTGGACGGTCCGGTGGAAGAACTCTGCGGCATGCTGGACGACTGGCGGATCGTGGAGGAGTTCCACGACCTTCCGCCGGAGGTCTGGCAGTTCCTCAAGGCCAAGGGGTTCCTGGGGATGATCATCCCCAAGCGCTACGGCGGGCTGGGGTTCTCTGCCCTGGCCCACTCCCAGGTGATCATCAAGCTCTCCAGCCGCAGCGTCACCGGGGTGGTGACGGTCATGGTGCCCAACTCCCTGGGTCCTGCGGAGCTGCTGAACCATTACGGGACTGAGGAGCAGAAGAGCCATTACCTGCCGCGCCTGGCCCGGGGCTTGGAGATCCCCTGCTTCGCCCTTACCGGCCCCGACGCCGGCAGCGATGCGGCGTCGATGCCCGACACCGGGGTGGTCTGCCGGGGAAGCTTTGAAGGCAGGGAGGTCACCGGGGTCCGCATCAATTGGGAGAAGCGCTACATCACGCTCGGCCCGGTGGCCACCCTGCTGGGCCTGTCCTTCCGGCTCACCGATCCCGAGGGCCTGCTGGAGCAGGGCGGCGAAGGCATCACTCTGGCCCTCATCCCCACCAGCACCCCGGGTATCACCATCGGCTCCCGGCACAACCCCCTGGGTATCCCGTTCCAGGTGGGGCCCAACTGGGGCAAGGATGTCTTCATCCCCCTGGACTGGATCATCGGCGGGGCGGCCGGAGCCGGCAACGGCTGGAAGATGCTCATGGAATGCCTGGCCGCGGGGCGCTCCATCTCCCTGCCCGCCCTCAGCACCGGGGGCGGCAAGCTGGTCTCCATGGCCGCGGGCGCCTATGCGAGGATCCGGCGCCAGTTCCGTCTCTCCATCGGCCGGTTCGAAGGGGTGGAGGAGGCCCTGGCCCGGATCGCCGGCAACACCTATCTCATGGACGCGGCCAGGACGCTCACCTGCACCGCCGTAGACCAGGGCGAGCGGCCCTCGGTGATCTCGGCCATCGTGAAGTACCAATGCACCGAGCGCATGCGCGCCGTGCTCAACGACGGCATGGACACCATCGGCGGCAGCGGCATCTGCATCGGCCCGCGCAACCTGTTCGGGCGCAACTACCAGGCCATCCCCATCAGCATCACCGTGGAGGGGGCCAACATCCTCACCCGGACCCTGATCATCTTCGGCCAGGGGGTCATCCGCTGCCATCCCTTCGTGCTGAACGAAATGAAAGCCATGGGCGACCCGGACCCGGTCCGGGGCCTGGCGGACTTCGACCGGCACATGGGCGGCCACATGGCCTTCGGCCTGTCCACCGCGGCCCGGGCCTGCTTCCACGGCTTGACCGCGGGAGTGCTGGTGCGGGCGCCAGGTGGGCCGGCCCACCGGTACTTCCAGGCGGTCAGCCGGTTCTCCGCCGCCTTCGCGCTCACCGCCGACGTGGCCCTGCTGACCCTGGGCGGGGGGCTTAAGCGCAAGGAGAAACTGTCCGGGCGGTGCGCGGACATCCTCAGCCACCTCTACCTGATCTCCGCCGCGCTCAAACAGTTCGAGGACCGGGGCCGGCCCGCGGGGGACCTGGTCCTGCTGCGCTGGGCCTGCGAGACCAGCCTGCAGAAGATCGAGGAGAGCTTCGACGGCCTGTTCCGCAACCTGCCCAGCCGGCCGGCAGCCTGGCTGCTGAGGCGGCTGGTGTTTCCCCTCGGCCGGCGCCACGCCGGCCCCGGGGACAGCCTCGGACACCAGGCCGCGTCGGTCCTGCTGGAGCCCTCCGCGGCCAGGGATCGCCTGACGGCGGGGATCTTCCTGCCCATGGACGGGCGGGAACCGTTACGGCGCCTGGAGGAGACCCTGCGCAAGGTGATCGCCGCCGAGCCGGTGGAGAAGAAACTGTGGGCCGGGGCCGCCGCCGGCGCCATCCGCTCCGGCTCCGACGGGCAGATGCTGGCGGATGGCCTGAAGGCCGGCCTGATCACCGGCGAGGAGGGCAAGCTGCTCCGGGAGGCCCTGGAGGCCCGCCGGGAAGCGATCAAGGTGGACGATTTTCCCCAGGTGCGCCAACCCAGGACCAAGGAGTGAAGCATGGGAGTTGAGGGCGCCTATGCCGGCGGGAGGCCCGTCTACTTCGTCGACGGCAGCCGGACCCCGTTCCTGAAGGCCCGGGGAACCCCCGGCCCCTTCCACGCCGCCGATCTGGCCGTGGCGGCGGGCAAGGCCCTCCTGGCCCGCTCACCGTTCGAGCCGGGGGCATTGGACGAGGTGGTGTTCGGCTGCATCATCCCTTCCGCCGACGAAGCCAATATCGCCAGGATCATCGCCCTGCGCCTGGGCTGCGGCAAGGCGGTTCCCGCCTGGACCGTGCAGCGGAACTGCGGCTCGGGCATGCAGGCGATCGACTGCGCCGCCCAGGACATCGCACATGGCAGGGCCGATCTGGTTCTGGCGGGGGGGACCGAGGCCATGAGCCAGGCCCCGGTGCTGTTGAACGATGCCATGGTCAAGGTGCTGGCGGATCTGGCCAAGGCCCGCTCGCCCTGGGCCAAGTTGAAAGTATTGGCGCGGCTGCGCCCGGGCCATTTCGTGCCGGTCATCAGCCTCTTGCGGGGGCTCACCGATCCCATCAGCGGGCTCAATATGGGCCAGACCGCCGAGGGGCTCGCCAGCGCGTTCGGCATCAACCGGGAGCGCATGGACGCCTTCGCGGTGGAGAGCCATCGCCGTCTGGCCCGGGCCCAGGACGAGGGCCGGCTGGAGGAACTGACGCCGCTCTACGGCGGGGACGGCACCCTCTATGATCGCGATGAAGGCTTGCGCCGGGATGCCTCCCTCCCGGCCCTGGCCAAGCTGAAGCCGGCCTTCGAGCCGCCCCATGGCCTGGTCACCGCCGGCAACAGCGCCCAGATCACCGATGGCGCCGCCTGCCTGCTGCTCGCGAGCCGCGCCGCCGTCAGGAAATATGGACTGAAGGTTCTCGGCCGGCTGGAGGATTGCCAATGGGCCGGGCTGGAGCCCAGCCAGATGGGGCTCGGGCCGGTCCACGCCATGGCCCCGATCATGGAGCGCCAGCGTCTGGCCACTGCCGACGTGGACTACTGGGAGATCAATGAGGCCTTCGCCACCCAGGTGCTGGCCTGTACCGAGGCTTGGCAAAGCGGTCCGTACTGCCGGAAGGAACTGGGCCTGGAGGCGCCGTTCCAGGCCATTGATCCGGACCGGCTCAACGTGGACGGCGGCGCCGTGGCCCTGGGCCATCCGGTGGGGTGCAGCGGCGCCCGGATCGTCCTCCACCTGCTCCATGTGCTCGGGCGCAACCGCGCCCGGCTGGGGATGGCGAGCCTGTGCATCGGCGGCGGGCAGGGGGGGGCCATGCTGATCCGGGGCGCGGAAGGAATCGAAGGGCTGGAAGGGGAAGGCCATGGTTGAAGGCGTGGAAGGCTATCGGCATTGGCGGATGGAGCAGGACCCGGAGGGGATCCTCTGGCTCACCCTGGATCGGGCCGACAGCGGCGCCAACTCCCTCTCGGCCGAAGTGCTGCTGGAATTGGAACGGATCCTTCCGGTGGTCAACCGGTTGCGGCCCATGGGGCTGGTGCTCCGGTCCGGCAAGGCCAGCGGCTTCATCGCCGGGGCCGATGTCAACGAATTCAGCGGCCTGTCCAGTTCCGCCGAGGCCTTGGCACACATCGAGCGCAGCCAGGAGATCTTCCGGCAACTGGAACTGCTGCCGGTGCCCACAGTGGCCATGATCCATGGATTCTGCCTGGGCGGCGGGCTGGAACTGGCCCTGGCCTGCCGGGTCCGGGTGGCCTCGGATGGGGCCGAGACCCGGATCGGCCTGCCCGAGGTCAAGCTCGGCATCCACCCCGGCTTCGGCGGAACCGTGCGCCTCATCGCCCTGCTGGGGCCCGCACCGGCCATGGATCTGATGCTCACCGGCCGGACCGTGTCCGGCCGCGGCGCCCGCAAACTGGGCCTGGTGGACGCCTGCGTTCCCGAGCGGCATCTGGCCCGCGCGGCCGCGGCGGCCATCCTGCGGCCCAGGCCCAGGCGGGCCCGGTCCCTGGGCCGGCAGCTGACGGAGGTTTGGCCGGTGAAACCGGTCCTGGCCTGGTTGCTCCGGCGCAAGGTGGCCGAGCGCGCGCGACGGTCGCACTACCCCGCCCCCTATGCCCTCATTGATCTCTGGTCGCGGTTCGGCGGCAATCCCGAGGCGATGTACCGGGCCGAGGCCCGGTCCGTGGCCGATCTGGTCATCGGTTCCACCGCCCGCAACCTGGTCCGGGTCTTCCATCTGCAGGAGAAGCTCAAGGCCCTGGCCAGGACGGGCGTGCCCGCGCCGCGCTTCGTCCACGTGGTGGGTGCCGGCGCCATGGGCGGCGACATCGCCGCCTGGTGCGCCCTGCAGGGCATGCTGGTGACGGTGCAGGACGTGGATGCCGGGCGCCTGGCCAAGGTGGTCCAGCGGGCCGGCCTGCTGTTCCGCAAGAAGCTGAAGGAGCCCCGGGAGGCCCAGGCGGCCATGGACCGCCTGGTGCCCGACCTCACCGGCGCGGGCGTGGCCCGGGCCGATGTGGTGATCGAGGCCATCTTCGAGGATCCCGAGGCCAAGAAGGCCCTGTACCGGAGCCTCGAGCCGCGCCTGAAGGCCACGGCCATCCTCGCCACCAACACCTCCAGCATTCCCCTGGAGGAGCTGGCGGTGGTTCTGGAGCGGCCCGAACGGTTCGTGGGCCTGCACTTCTTCAATCCCGTCGCCAGGATGCTGCTGGTGGAGGTGGTCACCATGGCCACCACCGAACCGGCGGCCGTGGACCGGGCCACCGCTTTCGTCGGCGCCATCCGGCGGCTGCCGTTGCCGGTGAAGAGTTCCCCCGGTTTCCTGGTGAACCGCATCCTCATGCCCTATCTCATGGAGGCGCTCACCCTGGTGGGCGAAGGGGCAAGTCCGGCGGAGGTCGACCGGGCGGCGCTTGCCTTCGGCATGCCCATGGGGCCGGTGCTGCTGGCCGACACCGTGGGTCTGGATATCTGTCTGTCCGTGGCCCGCATCCTCAGTGCCCATTTCGGCGGGGTGGTGCCCCATCAACTGGAGGAGATGGTGGCCGCCGGGCACCTGGGCAAGAAGACCGGCCAGGGCTTCTACCGGTTCCGGGGCGGCAAGCCGGTGGTGGCCAAAGGCCCCGAGCCCCAACCCGGAGGGGTGATGGAGCAACGGCTGATGCTGCGGCTGCTCAACGAAGCGGTGGCCTGCCTGCGGGAACAGGTGACCCTGGGGGAGGACCTCCTGGACGCCGGAGTGATCTTCGGCACCGGGTTCGCCCCTTTCCTTGGCGGCCCGCTCTGGTACAACCGCCAGGAAGGAATCAGCCTCCAGGAGCAGCAGTTGAAATCCCTGGAATCGCTCCACGGTGCCCGGTTCGCCCCCGACTCCGGATGGACGTCGCTTTGACTGGACCTGGGTGGAGCCCCGGTCGGTTGCTGGCGCAACCGGCCGTGACGGGAACTGAACCAGAATCCTTGCGCTGGTGTCCCGATTCACTGGAAAGCAGCCCCACCAGGCTTCATGCGGTCGAAAATTGGCTTCAATCGACGCAATTTGCCCTCGGACTGAAGCCCTGATCCGTTTCAGAAGGATGTGGGCCATGCAGACGAACGCCCATTCGGCGCTCACCTTGGTCAAACCCCTCATCAGGAGCAAAGGGACCCTGGCTTACGTGGCCGGATGGGTGGAACCCTGGGTCAGGACCGCGAACAGGGTCAGGGGGGCATCCGAGTCATTGCGCAGGCCATGGGCATGGCCGGCCTTGCAGATGAAGAGGTCGCCGGGCCCCACCGGAAAGGGCAGCCCGTCCAGAACGCCCTGGCCGTGACCTTCCAGGATCAGGTAGAGCTCCTCGCTGTCTGGATGCCTGTGCTCGCCGATGCTGGAACCCGGTTCCAGCACGGTCCGGCCCACGCCGAGGACCCCGTTCATTTCGCCCTTGCCCAGGTAGTCCGCGCTCCTGGCCGGGCCGGCGCCGCCGCGGATGTTCAGTTTGGGTGCAAAGGCCAGCGCGGCCAGAGTGCGGATCATGGAGGACTCCCTGCTGCCGAGGGTAGCACCGCGCGGCGGTCAGGGCGCGGCCTGCTCCTCCGGGGCAAAGGTCTCGAGCTTGAGGTCCAGGGGAGGCGGGACGTCCTCCACCAGCTCCGGGGTGAGGAAGATCATCAGGTCATCGGTGTTGGAGAACTTGTCGGTGGAGGAGAACAGCTTACCGAGCATCGGTATCTGGCCCAGGAACGGGAGCGCGGTGCTGTTATAGGTGCGCTGATCGAGCTTGAGCCCGCCCAGGACGATCACATCCCCTTTGATCGCCCTTACCGTGGCCTGCTCCTCGTTGGTGGAGATGACGGGGTAGTTGCCGCCGTTGATGTTCTCGAACCGCTGGATGGCGCTGACCTGGGGAAAAATGCTCAGCACCATGTCGTCGTCCAGCCCCACCTGCACGCCCACCTGCAGGTAGACGCCCACCTTCTCGGTGGCGATGGTATACACCGGAGCTCCCGCGGCGCTGAGGGTCTGGACTTGGGGATAGACGTACTTGGTGCCGCTCAGGATGAAGCTCTTCTCTCCATCCAGCACCATCAGGGTGGGATTGGCGAGGGTCTTGGCGTCGCCCTTGGTTTCCGCGGCGTTCAGCGTCGCCGTGAGGGTCAGCGGCAGGTGGTTGAACCGGCCGACCTTGATGCCATCGGCCATGGGCGGGGCGCCGGGGGGCACGTTGGCGTTGGCGGTTTCCGTGGCCGTGAGGTTCAGGGAACTCATCCAGTCCACCCCCAGGTTTCTTTCGAAATTGGCGGTGATTTCCACGATCCGCACGTTCACCCGGACCTGCTTCCGGGGCTGATCGAACTTGCGGGCCAGGCTCAGGGCCCGGGCCACCAGGGCCGGCGGACCGGAAAAGACCACGTCGTGGGTGTGGTAGTTGGGGTCGGTGGGCGCCAGCGCCTTGATGGACAGGTCCCCGGAACCGGTGCTGGCGGACTCCACCGCGGGGGTGAGGAATTGCGGCCCCGTGGCCGCCTTCATCTCCACGTTGCCCATGATGTTCACGATGGTCTTGACCAGGGTATCGGCTGAGATCCTGCGGCACCGGTAGGTGCCGTCGACGACCCTGTCCTCCGGGGAAGGGAACCGGACCTTCAAATCGCAGGGGAGCCCCACCGTGTAGCCGTCCTCGTCCTTCACGAAATCCAGGTCCGAGGCCAGCATGATCTTGCGCAACCCCTTCTCGAAGGGGAGATTCTTGAACCGGACGCTGATCCGGGTCACAAAAGTGTCCAGCATCGTCACCGACTGGTTGGCCTGCCGGGCATACTCCATGATGACGGCCATGGCGTCCTGGTGGTAGGCCTCCAGGGAATAGCGGGGCGCGTTGGCGGCGGGCGGGGGCTGCGGTATCGCCTCCGTTTTCGGCTGGACGGGGATCGGCGACGGTCCGGCATTGGCCGGCGCCTCGGGGGCCTTGGGCTGGTTTCCGGCGTCCTTGGCGGGGGCCGGCGGCTCGGGGGTGGGGGCGGCGGAAGCCTGCAAGCCCTGAAGAACCATGGTCAAGGCGACCTTGAGCAGAAGGTGGCGCGAGCGGAGCAAGGTGGCAATTCCCGGTTTAATGGCAGAAGTTTGGGGTTAGGAGCACAGGGGATTGGCGGCGAGACCTGGCAGAACAAGCCGACGATCTGCCGATGCTACGGCTGGAATGGGTCGGACCTGCCCATGCAGGAGGTTGAACGCTAAAAGTTAGGTAATTCGAAGGAATTTGTCAATGAATAATTTGTAGTTAATTTAAATCATATTACTTAATTGGCATAATTTAGGGTGCTGGCGGGTTGAACCATTGCGAAAATTTATAAAATATACAATAAGCGGAGGTGTTGGATCCGGCCTCGGCTTCCTTCCACCAATGGCTTACTCCGGCCCAGTTCGGGGAGCGGTTCGGGCCCGCGGCGGCCGACCTGGACCGGCTGGTCGGTTGGCTTCTGGACCAGGGGTTCATCCTCGATTTGGTGCCCCAGGGCAGAATGGCACTCGCCTTCTCCGGCAGCGCGCAGCAGGTCCAGCAGGCCTTCGGAGCTCCCATGTTCCGCTACGAGGTGGACGGAACGGTGCGCTACGCCGCCACCGTGGCGCCCTCGCTGCCCCGGTCCCTGGCCGGTATGGTGGAGGGCATCCTTTCCCTCGACACGATCCCGCGCGCGGCCCTGAACACCGGCTTCAGGAAGGTGTCGAAGGCCGAGGACTTTTCCGTGTTGTGGGCGCATTTCCTGGCTCCCGGAGATTTCGCCGCCATCTACAACACCCGCGCCCTCTACGACCAGGGCATCGACGGCCGCGGGGTGGATATCGCCATCGTCGGCCGGACCCATCCGGAGATCGTGGACGTCAACCTGTTCCGGCACGCCTACGGCCTGCCGTACCATCCGCCCACCCTGGTGATCAACGGCGCCGACCCCGGGAACCAGGGCTCCGATGAGAACGGGGAGGCGGACCTGGACATGGAGTGGTCCGGCGCGGTAGCGCCCGGGGCCAACATCCAGCTGGTGGTGTCCAAATCCACCGCCACCACCGACGGCGTGGATCTTTCCGCCCAGTACGTCGTCGACCAGAATCGGGCGGCGATCATGAGCGTGAGCTTCGGCGCCTGCGAATCGTCCCTGGGTACGGCCGGCGTCGCCTTCTACCGCAACCTTTGGGCCCAGGCCGCCGCCCAGGGCATCACGGTGGTGGTGGCGGCCGGCGACAGCGGCGCGGCGGGTTGTTCCGCCGGCAGTTCGTCCTACGGCTCGGGTGCGGCGGTTTCCGGCCTGGCCTCCACGCCCAGCAACGTGGCCGTGGGTGGCACCCAGTTCGCGGCCGGGAGCGGGAGTTCGACCTATTGGGGCTTCTGGAACCGCACGAACGGGGTCTCGGCCAAAGGCTATATTCCCGAGGCGGCCTGGAACGAAAGCGGCAATCTGCTTCTGGGCATGGGCATCTGGGCCACCGGGGGCGGACCTTCCAAGGTCCATGCCAAGCCCGCCTGGCAGAAAGGGCTGGGGGTGCCCGCGGACGGGCAGCGGGATCTGCCCGACCTCGCCCTGGCGGCGAGCCAGAGCAATGGCTACCTGATCCAGACCGGAGGCTGGCCTTCCCTGGTGGGGGGGACCTCCTGCGGCGCCCCGGCTTTCGCCGGCATCATGGCGCTGGTGGTCCAGCGGACCGGCCAGCGCCAGGGCAATCCCTGCCCGATCCTGTATGGGATGGCCTCAGCCACTCCGGCCGGCTCGGCCCACCATCCCTTCCATGACATCACCCTGGGCAACAACTCGGTGGCGGGCACTGCGGGCTATGCCTGCGGCCCTGGCTACGATCTCGCCACCGGACTGGGCAGCCTGGACGCCAGGGCCCTGGTGGAGGCGTGGCCCGCGGGGCGCAAATAGCCGCCTCCTAGGGCTCCATGGCGGCGAACAGTTCCGCCAAAGGCACGCTGACGATGGAGGAGGCCTGGTCGCTCATGGCGTAGGGGAGCACCAGGTTGCCGCCGTGGATAAGCGAGCCGCAGCTGTAGACAACATTAGGCACGTAGCCTTCCCGGGCGATGCCCTCCGGCTCCAGTAAAGGCTCATGCAGCCGGCCGATGACCTTGGTCGGATCCTGCAGATCGAGCAGAACCGCGCCGATGCAATACTTGCGCATGGGGCCGACGCCGTGGGTGATCACCAGCCAGCCGGCCTCGGTTTCCATGGGCGAGCCGCAGTTGCCGATCTTTACCGACTCCCAGAGTTCCGCCGGGCGCAGCAGCACGGTGGAATCGCTCCAGTAGTGCGGATTGTCCGAGAACATGATGAACAGGTTCTCGTCGTCCTGCCTTGAGAGCATGACGTAGTTGCCGTCGATCCGCCTGGGGAAGAGTGCCATGCCCTTGTTCTGCACCGCCGAGCCGTTCAGGGTGAGTACCCGGAAATGGAGGAAATCCTGGGTTTCGATGAGCTGGGGCAGGATGGCGTGGCCGTTGTAGGCAGTGTAGGTGGCGTAATACATCACCGTGCCATCGTCATCGACGAACCTCACGAAGCGCGCGTCTTCGATGCCGTTGCTCTCGTTGCTGGACACCGGGAAGATGATGCGCTCGCTCAGGGCGTGGCTGGGCGAGAAGATCATCTCGTAGTTGGAGGCGGCCAGCCATTGGACGCAGCGCAGGGTATTTTCGAGGTCCTGGGTGACCGGCCGGGTCTCCCGGCGGATGTGGAGCAGGCTGCGATTCAGATCGCTCAGCCTGAAATTCTCGCCGAGGGGCTCCATCACGGTGGCGGCGTGGCTGTTGTCGAAACCCATCTCATGCAGTTTGACGATGAAGGGGGTTTTCATGTAACTGGGATTGGGTTCGATCTCCGGCACGGTGACCAGGTGGGAGACCGGGTCCAGGTGGATGTCGCCTTCGGCCGTGATGATGCCGGTGCGGAACTCGATGGAGGAGATGTGCCCTTCGCCGGTGGCGCGAAGGCTCATGATGAAACCCAGACAGCCCTCCGGCACGCCGTCCTGGTTGGGATTGGCCACCATGGAGGGATTGAACAGCGCGGCTGATTCCAGGGCGTACTCCCCGGAAAACAGGGCGCCGATGAGGAGCTTGCGGGTATGGGAAAGCGGCTGCTGGGTGAAGACGCTGGTAACCACCCGCTGGAAGTTGGACAGCAGGTGCCCCTCCAGATCGAAATGCCGGGTGTTGAATTCCTTGAGCACCGCCTTCAGGTCGTGGTGGGCCCCCTCTTCGCTCAGGGCGAGGGCCCGGCCGATGATGGTGGCCAGGCGCAAGGGGCTGGAGGGAATGAAGGGGCGGACGATGACCCGGGCGCTCTCGGGGTGGAGCACGATTCCGTGGTGACGAATGGTGATGGGGCTCATAGGATTCCGTTCGTGGACAGTCCGACTGGGTGTTTGGCAAAGTTCATTTCGGCCAGGGCGAGGTGGAAGGCCAGGGTCGATTCCGCACCCTGGTTCTCACTGACCCGGTCCGAATGCAGGCCATCACCGCAACCGCCGCTGCTGGAGTCGTACACCGGCAACCCGAGGTCATTCCGGCCCAGGAACCATTCAAAGGCGCGTTTGGCCTCCCGGGTCCAGGACGGGTCCTGGGTGGCCCGGAAAGCCTCCAGGCACGCGGAGACCATGGCTTGGGACTCCAGCGGCTGCTGGTCGAAATCCGCATGGGCCCCATCGCGCTGGTAGAACCCATTGCTGCCGATGGGCCGGAAATGGCCGGCCGGCCGCTTCTGCACGGATACCAGCCAACCCAGGGACTTGAGGCCGATCTCCAGGGCCTCGGGATTGGGCAGCAACTGGCCGCTGATGATGAGGGCCTGGGAAAGCCGGGCGTTGTCATAGGTGGCGATCGGCTCGAACCAGGGCCAGCTTTCGGTGGCGCAGGCATTCCACAGATCGATGAGCTTTTGCGTGAGCTGTTTCCTGGAAACCTTCAAATTGGCCTGTTCGGGGAAACCGCGCAGGAATTCCTGGATGCCGAGCAGGGTGAAGGCCCAGGCCCGCGGCGACGAAAAGGTCTCCACCGCCGGCAGGCCCCGTACGAACAGCAGGGCGCACAGCTTTCGGTGGCCTTCGTTGCGGGAACGGCCGGCACCGGTGCCCAGGGCCCAAAGCGCCCGGGCATGACTGTCCTCGCTGCCTGATTCCTCCAGCCAAAGTCGGCCGTGGCTCATGAAATTCCGGAACCGGCCGTTGTCACGGTTCAGGGCGGCGTAGAGGAAGGCCAGGTACCGGGTGGCCAGCCGATCCAGATCCTCGGCGGGGGGTCTGCCGCCGAGTTCCTCCAGGAGCGTGCAGAGGATGAATGCCCGGGCATTGTCATCGGTGCAATAGCCTTCATGGAAATTCGGCACGTTGAAGGTGGCGTGCTGGAACATGCCGGTGCCGTCGCTCATGCGGACGATGTGATCGAGCCGGACCGGAGGCAGGTCGTAGGGCCGGCTGGCCAAGGTCCACTGGGCGAAGGCCGAGCGCGGGTTGGCCCGCCGCTCCTGGCGGGCCCTCTGGAAGGACTCGAGGTAGTGCCCGGCCGCCACCGGCCAGATCATCTCCCGGCCCATCTGGTAGGCCTTTTCCCGGGTTTCCCGCAGGCGGTCCGGATCGTCCAGGTAGGCACAGACGCCTTCGGCGATGGCGTGGGGATCCCGGAACGGCACCAGGATGCCCCTGCCGTCAGCGAGCAGTTCCTGGGCGTGCCAATAGGGCGTGGAAACCACCGCCTTGCCCGCTCCGAAGACATAGGCGAGGGTGCCGGAGGTGATCTGGGCCTCATTGAGGTAGGGGGTGAGGTAGATGTCCGTGGCGCCGATGAATTCCTTGAGATCATCCAGGGAAACGAAGCGGTTGTAGAAGATCACGTGTTCCTTGACTCCCCGGTCCTCGGCCAGCCGCTCCAGGCCCAGGCGGTAGCTTTCGCCTTCCCTGGCGACCAGGTGGGGATGGGTGGCGCCGAGCACCAGATAGACCACGTTGGGATGGTGCTTGACGATCTCCGGGAGCGCCTCGATGACATATTCGAGACCCTTGCCGGGCCCCAGCAGGCCGAAGGTGAGCAGCACGACCCGGCCTTCCACCCCGAACTGGGCCTTGTAAAAGCTGGAGTCGATGAACGGCATGTCCGGGATTCCGTGGGCGATGATGTCCACCTTGCTGTCCGGGACCCCGTAGGTCTGCTCCAGGATTTCCGCGCCTTTTTTCGCCATCACCACCAGCCGGTCGCTGCGCCGCACCAGTTCTTCCATCACCTTCCGCTGTTCGCCGTTCGGCTCGCGCAGCACGGTGTGCAGGGTGGTAACCACCGGCATGCGCACCTCCCTCAGCAGGGCCAGCAGGTGGCTTCCGGCCGGTCCACCGTAGATGCCGAATTCATGCTGCACACAAAGCACTCCGGCATTGCTGAAGTTCAGGAAGTCCGCTGCCCGGCGGTAGGAATCCAGGTCCTTCTGCTCCAGTTCGAACCGCACCCGTGGAGGGTAATGGTAGCCTTCAGCGCGGTCATTCACTGCCCCGGCGAAGCAGTCCGATCCCGACGCAGCCGCGGCCACCGCTTCGCACAGATCATGGGTGAACGTGGCGATCCCGCACAGCCTCGGCAGGTAGCCGCCCAGAAAGGCGATGGTCTCGGGCGGAATGGGGCTGGTCAAGGGGCGCCTCGCAGTCTCTGCGCGGCATTGCTGCGGGCAGATTGTAAATTTCATAGATTACAGGCTAGCACCCATCGGCCGGAAGGACGGCAGATAAAACCTCACCTCCGCCGGGTCCCAACCGTCCTGGCCATTCGCTGGGTGGACATTTCGCCCCCTCCCAGCATTCCCTGCCGGGGGCTCCGGGATCGTTCGCCCGGGTCCCCTGATTGGACGCCGACCCATTTCGGGTTCCGATTCCTGGCGCCGACCCAGCGGTACCTCGCGGCGGAACGCGCCGCGAGGTACTTATGGGTCGGCGCATCCGCACCGGAGGCGGTCTGGGTCGGCGCAAGACCACTGGGGACACACCGCGCCCAAGGGGCCGCCGGCAGGCACAGCCGGACCGGGACCCGGACGCCTCAGTAGTACTAGTGCAACATCCCTGAAATACGATCAATAAAAAGCAAACCCTGGCATTCTTATGGAATGGGTCGCGGCCGTCCTCCACAGCATGTATCGATCACCCGCCAGGAGCAGGAGCGCCTGGAG
>Ga0302193_10002605_pt1 | contig 14871 bp, 10 predicted proteins | sample II_Bog_E3_3_FD_200228 | JGI IMG/M metagenome (GOLD analysis project Ga0302193, IMG submission 200228) | Peat permafrost microbial communities from Stordalen Mire near Abisko, Sweden - II_Bog_E3_3 | ecosystem: Environmental > Terrestrial > Soil > Wetlands > Peat | place: Sweden: Abisko...
GATTTCCGCATCAACGAAAAGCTCCACCTTAACCGCCGCCTCAACCTCCTCATCTACCTCAACCCCGGCTGGGACGAGGCCTGGGGCGGCCGCCTCGAACTGTGGGATCGCCCGATGAAGGCCTGCGCCCGCTCGGTCCTCCCCCTGTTCAACCGCTGCGTGGTGTTCTCCACCGATGCCGACAGCTGGCATGGCCACCCCGACCCGCTCGGCACGCCCCCCGGCGTGATGCGCCGCTCACTGGCGCTCTACTACTACACCGCCTCGCAAGCCGTGTACCGCGAGACCCCCGGCAACTCGACGATGTACGTCGCCCGCCCACACGATCCCGCCGCGATCAAGGCCGAAGCCTTGCGCTTGCGCAGCGACAACTACTTGCGTGATTGGCTGCCACCGGCCGTGTACCGGGGGATCAACCGGCTGGGGAATGCGCTGGCGAAGAAGAAAGGATGAATGCGAGGGGCACGCCCCTCACGCTCCCATGCCTTGTCGACCTCGCGCCCCGTACGCGCCCATGCGCCCTGCGGCGAAGCCGCAACCAATCGCGCCAGACGGGCGTCCTCAACCCACGCTGCAATCTCATTCCATTTTCCAGCGGCTTCGCCGCAAAGCCCAACCCCGCCGGTCACCCCCACCAAAAAAAGTTGGGGGAGCGCGAGGGGCGTGCCCCTCGTATCTCTCGCTTCTTCTTCCAAACCCTTGACCCCCGCGCACCCCCCTGCCATCGGCCCACCCATGACCGCGCACAAACCCGGCGATCCCACGACGATCAACCGCCTCTACGGCCGCGCCAAGGGCAAGCCGCTGCGCACTGGCCAGCAGGGCCTGGTCGATACCTTGCTCCCCGCCATCGCCGTCCCCACCGAAGGCCCGGTCACGGCGGAGCAACTGTTTGGCGAACCCCGCCCGCTCCATTTCGAGATCGGCTTCGGCGGTGGCGAGCACATGGCGGCCCGCGCCGACATGCTGCCCAACCACGGCTTCATCGGCTGCGAGCCGTTCCTCAACGGCGTCGCGCAAGCGCTCAACCACGTGCGCGAGGGCAGCCTCACCAACGTTCGCATCCACCACGGCGACGCGCTGGAGGTCCTGCGCCTGATCCCCGATGAGGCGTTGACCTTCGCCTACCTCCTCCACCCCGATCCCTGGCCCAAGGCGCGCCACGCCAAGCGCCGCATGATGAACGACGGCCCGGTGGACCTCATCGCCGCCAAGCTGCGCCCCGGCGGCGAGTTCCGCTTCGGCACCGATCACCCGGTGTACTTGCGCCACGCATTGATGGTCATGCGCCGCCACCGCCACCAGTTCGAGTGGCTGTGCGAGGGCCCGCAGCAGTTCCTCACGCGCCCCGGCGGCTGGCCGGAGACGCGCTACGAGGCCAAGGCCCGCGCCAACGGGCACGAGGTCTGGTACTTCCGCTTTCGGCGGCGCTGATCGGGCTTACGGCTTGCCGCCGCCCCCCGCCGCGCCATAGACTGCGCCGGTGGTATAGCTCGAATCGTCCTCGGCCAGCCGCACGTAGATGCCGCCCAGCTCCGCCGGCTGCCCCGGCCGGCCCAGCGGCGTCGAGGCACCGAACTGCTTGAGCTTTTCCATTGTCGCCCCGCCGCTGACCTGCAAGGGCGTCCAGATCGGCCCCGGCGCCACTCCACACACGCGGATGCCGTGGACGGCCAGTTGCTGCCCCAGTCCGCGGATCCAGTTGGTGGTGGCCGCCTTGGTCATCGCATAGTGGAAGATCTCGGGCGAGGGATCCTCGGCCTGTTCGGAGGTCGTGCCGATGATCACAGAGCCCGGCGGCATGTGCGGCACCGCCGCCTTGATCAGCCAGAACGCGGCATAGACATTGGTCTTCATCGTCTGGTCGAACTCCTCGCTGGAGAGATCGAGGATCGAGGCAAACGTCTGCTGGCGCGCGGCATTGCTGACCAGAATATCCAGCCCGCCGAGTTTTTCGACGGTGCCCTCGATCAGCTCCCGGCAGAACGTCTCGTCGGTCAGGTCGCCGGGGATGCCGTGGCCCTGCACCCCGGCCTCCTTGGCGATGGCCAGCACCTCGTCGGCATCGGGCTGTTCGTCGGGGAGGTAGGTGATGACGATATCGGCGCCCTCCCGCGCAAAGGCGATCGCCGCCGCGCGGCCCATGCCGCTGTCGCCGCCGGTGATCAGCGCGCGCCGCCCGGTCAGGCGGCCCGATCCGACATAGCTCTGCTCGCCGTGATCCGGGCGCGGCTCCATCCGGCCCGCCAGCCCCGGCCAAGGCTGCGATTGCTCGGCGAAGGGCGGCGTGGGATATTTGGTGCGCGGATCCTGCAACGGATTGTCGCGCGATTCGGTCGGCCGGCGCGGCTCGGCGGAGGTGCTGCGCAGCAGCAGTTCGGCATCGGTGTTGTGCGACATGGCGTGGGCTCCTTCGCGGACTTGCGGAAAACCCTGCAACGATGGGCGCGGACGATGGTTCGCCGTGCTCGGCCCGGCTGTGCCCGCGCCGCGACGAAACGCGCACCGGGGGCGGAAACGGCGCGGATGGCTGGATCTGGAAGATATGGTGAGCCCTGCTGGGTTCGAACCAGCGACCTACTGATTAAAAGTCAGTTGCTCTACCGACTGAGCTAAGGGCCCCTGCGGTCACACCCAAAGGGTCCCGCGCGGATCAGCGCCCCCTAGGGGCGTAGCGCGAGGCGGTCAAGCGCGGGGATGGGCGCGGGTGATCACCTTTGGCATTGCGGAGGCCAAACCTTCACGCTATGGCCCCTCGATCTGCCCGGCACCACCGGGCGGCGCGATGCGAAGGTTGGCGGCACACTGTCGCAGGATGCCCGCCAGATCGTTGAAAAGGCCCGATGGCGGAGTGGTGACGCGCCGGACTGCAAATCCGTTCACGCCGGTTCGATTCCGGCTCGGGCCTCCAACGACACGTCCGGCCCCATCCAAAGACGTCCCGCAAGCGGCTGTTTTTCGAGCTTTTTTCTGATATAATCGGCCGCGTAAATCCGGATCGGTTTGCCTTTATCCGGCCCATTTGATGGTCCCGTTGATGGTATGAGCCGAGTCCGCATCGCGGAGGTACCATCAACATGAGCGGAAAGGCGCAGAAATCGGGGCTTACAGCGGCATGGGTGAAGCGCGCGAGGCCCAAGGACAAGCCTTACAAGCTTTCCGACCGCGATGGCCTCTACCTGCTGATCGAGCCGACCGGCACACGCGTCTGGCGCATGAACTATCGCCTGCGCGGCAAGCAGAGGACGATCACCTTTGGGCGGTGGCCTGAGCTGCTCTTGGGCGAAGCGCGCGAGCGGCTGTTGGAGGCCCGTCGCCTCATCGCCAACGGCGTCGACCCCGTCGAGCAGGCAAAGCTGGAAAAGATCGCCGAATCGATCGCAGCAACCAACACCTTTGAGGCGATCGCCGCCGAATGGCTCGACAAGGTCGAAAAGGAGGGTGCGGCGGCCATGACGCTTAAAAAGGCACGATGGTTGTTGGCGAAGGTCTATCCCGCGATTGGGCGCCGACCGATTACCGAGATTTCAGCTCACGAACTGTTGTTGGCGTTGAAGACGGTGGAAGCGACCAAACGCTACGACACCGCCAATCGGATCCGGAGCACATGTAGCCAGGTGTTCCGGTACGCCATAGCGACCGCGCGGGCTGAGCGCGACATTGCGGTCGACCTTCGTGGCGCTCTGGTGACGCCGCGTGAGAACCATCGCGCGGCAATTACCACGCCGACGGAGGCGGCCGCGTTGCTGCGAGCGATTGAGGACTACGACGGCAGCCCGCTTACGCGAATCGCCTTACGTCTTCTGCCGCACGTGTTTGTCCGTCCGGGCGAACTGCGCTGGGCGGAATGGACGGAATTCGACATCGTCAAGCGCGTGTGGACCATCCCCGACTTCAAAATGAAAATGCGCCGTCCGCACGCGGTGCCGCTCTCGCGACAGGCGTTGGCGATTCTGTCGGAGATCGAGCACGACGCGAACTACAGCAAATTCCTGTTTCCTTCGCTCCGCGCACTGGATCGCCCGATGTCGGAGAACACTATCAACGCGGCGTTGCGCCGCCTCGGATACGCAAAGGACCAGATGACCGGGCATGGATTCCGCGCGTTGGCTGCGACGTTATTGAACGAGATGGGTAGCTGGAATCCGGACGCAATCGAGCGGCAACTGGCGCATGCCGAAGGCAACTCGATTCGTCGGGCTTACGCGCGCGGCCAGTATTGGGAGGAACGGGTCCGTATGATGCAGCATTGGTCGGACCACATCGACCAACTTCGCGAAGGAGCGACCATTCTACGGCCAAGATTCGGGCATAGTGGATCGTGATTGGCCGCCGGTAATCAGGATTCGTGCTCAGAAGAACCGCAATGCGGAAAGGGCAGCAGCTAGCAGCCTAAGCAACAGACGGTAATCGCGATGTATCAGAACCAACTGGGTGTCCCGCCAGCATCCGGCTGACGTCATGCGAACGAGAGCAGATGCTCCCCCTCCGTCTGGCGGGCCAGTTCAATGCTCCGGCCGGTAAAGCGCTGGGCGATATCGACTGCGGTCAACAGATGCTGGCTCGGCTTGACGGTGGTGAATGCTCCGCCGCCTGCCACGGCAAAGGGCAGGACCAATTGGTCCGCCAGATATGGCCCGGCAAAAGCGTTGCTCTCCAGATACCCCCGCATGCGCGCCGCTGATGTTTTTGCCAGCCTTTCGGCGGGCACGCCGATCTGGCCAAAACCGCTGACGATTTCGGTGGCGTGGGCATAACGCGCCTCCAGCATCAGGATAATACCAGGCCCTTGGTCTTCGGGGACGGCGCGCAGGGCAAAGCGATCGTCGGCCCAGGCCGGCAGATCCTTGCGCGCCCGCGCCAGCATACGCTCGGCAATCTCTGGCGACAGGCCGCTGGACAATGCCTGCGCCTGCACCTCGGTGGGCGCGCCGCGCGTGGTGCAGGCGATCGGCACCAGCGGTGTCGGTGCGATGTCCACCTCGATCCGCCCGCCGCCGCGCGGATAGAACCCATGGCGCACAAGGCGCGCCGAAACACGCGGTCCCATCCGGCTGATCACCGGCAGGAAGCACCGCTCGATGAAATCGAAGGGCGGGGCCAGCATATTGTGCGTCCCACCGTCGAGGATCAGCCGCGACGGGCCGTCAGCCAGCAGCAGGGGCATCAGCACGGTCTGCAACACCAGACCGGTGCTGCCCGCTGTGCCGACGGCGAAGTGATAGGCGCCGGCCCGCGCCTTGCCGGGCCGGAAGGTCAACTCTGTTGAACCCACCGCCAGGCCGCTGCATTCGGCACTGGAAATCGCACAGGCGGCTTCGACCGCCGTCACATGCTGGCGCATCAGGCCGGACTTCGAGCGCTTTGCGCGAATGTTGCTAATGCGGAATGGTTCGCCGGTGACCAGCGACAATGCGCAGGCATTGCGCACCATCTGGCCCCCGCCTTCACCTTCCGAGCCGTCGATAGAGATCATGTTCGCTTCAGTCCGCGGGAGGGAAGTCTGCGTGATAGGGGATCACCCCTTCACGCAGACCACCTGTTTCAAGGTATGGACGATCTCGACGAGATCGGCCTGCGCCGCCATCACCGCTTCGATCGGTTTATAGGCCCTGGGCGTTTCATCGATGACGCCCACGTCCTTGCGGCATTCTACGCCGGCGGTATCGGCGACGTGTTCCTCGAGACTCACGAGCCGCTTGGCTTCGTTGCGGCTCATCACGCGGCCTGCGCCATGCGAACAGCTGTGAAAGCTTTCCGGATTGCCGAGGCCGCGCACGATGAAGCTTTTCGCCCCCATCGAGCCGGGGATGATCCCCAACACGCCCTTGGCCGCACGCACTGCCCCCTTGCGGGTGACCAGCACGTTTTCGCCGAAGTGGTTTTCGCGCGTCACATAGTTGTGGTGGCAGTTCACTGCCTCCAGTTCCGCGTCGAACGGCTTGGCGATGGCCCCGCGCAGCGCGGCGATCACGTTGACCATCATCATCCGCCGGTTGAGCGCAGCAAAATCCTGCGCCCAGCCCACCGCCTCGACATAATCGTCGAAATGGTCGGTGCCCTCGGGAAAATAGGCCAGGTCTTCGTCGGGCAGGTTGATGTGCCACTTGCGCATGTCCTGCTTGGCGAGTTCTATGAAGAACGTACCGATGGCATTGCCCACCCCGCGTGATCCCGAATGCAGCATCACCCAGACCCGCGCTTCCTGATCGAGGCACAGTTCAATGAAGTGATTGCCCGTCCCCAGCGTGCCGAGGTGCACGAGGTGGTTGGTGTTTTTCAACCGCGGAAACTTCTCGCAAATGCGCTCGAACCGCGTGACCAGCGTGGCCCATGCCTCGACGATGGCCGGGGGCGGACTGCCCCACGAACCATGGTCGCGCTGACCGCGTCCCACGCTGCGCCCATGCGGTACGGCGCGTTCGATGGCGCTGCGGATGCCTTCCAGATTGTCGGGCAGGTCGTGCGCCATCAAAGAGGTGCGCGCTGCCATCATGCCGCAGCCGATATCGACCCCGACTGCCGCCGGGATGACCGCGCCCTTGGTAGGAATCACCGAGCCGACCGTGGCGCCGATGCCGACATGGACATCGGGCATGGCGGCGACATGCCTGAAGATGAACGGCATCCTCGCGGCGCGCGCCAACTGGTCGCGCGCTTTGTCGTCCACAGGTACGCCGCGGGTCCACATCTTGATCGGCACTCCGCCCTCGATGGCGGTCAATTCGTACTGCGTTGCGGTCATGGCTGACCTCCTGTTGTCCATCATGGGATCGGCGACGAGGTGTGGCGAGACATTTTGCCTGAGCTACTGCGGATTGCTCCGCGGGTGGATTCGGACCACCGACCTCCCGCCGCGGTGGCGGGTGCTCTACCCATGTAGTCCCACCGGCATTCGCCGATGTGTGTTCCGGTGCCGGCGACGAGGGGTGGCGGGACACCCCCTTGCGGCCCTTGCGGGATCGCGCGGGGGGCGGAGTCGAACCGCTCGGCCTTGCGGCCTTTACCGATGTAGTCCCGTCGGCATTCGCCGGCGTGAAAGGTCTTGCCGTGGCGACGAGGTGCGGCGGGACGCGGTCCTTAAGCTACGTGTCGGCGGCGGGGTTCGAACCCGCATCTCCCTTTGGCATCGCTGACAAGGGGCGCTTTTCTCGTCGGACCTCGTTTGTGACATGTAGTCCCACCGGCATTCGCCACGGCAATTTCGTAAAGGCGTCTTGAGGCACGGCGACGAGGATTGGAAGGACACGCCCGGAGACGTCATTGCTCTACCCACTGAGCTACCTTGCCATGAGGCGAGGGCAGGAATTAAACCTGCGACACATGTAGTCCTTGCCGGCATTCGCCGTGACCGTTCGTTTTAAACCTCCGTGCTTTTTACGATTTCGACCCAATCGCGCGCGTCACCGGTAGCGAACCGCGCCATCGCATCGAACACCGCATCGCTGAACCCGCCGACATTCAGGATGTCATCGCGCGTTTTCGCCTGCGTGGTGCCATAAGGCTGGATGTCGATGCAGATCAGCTTCGCGCGCGGGTTGCGGGCCTTCAACTGGTTCCATTCCGCCATCGTTGCCGTCACACCGCGCCGCGAGGGATCGACCCACGACTCGTTGTCCGAGACGATCACCACTGTGTCCACGCGTGCCCGTTCCTTGTTGAGCAAGGCGAGCGGGGCCGAGACGCTGGTTCCGCCGCCGCCGATCCCGGCCAGTTTCGCCGCGTTGACGGCGACACGGGCATAAGGATCGAGTTCCAGCGTCACCACGCCCTGCTCGAAAGGGATCACCCTGGCATCGCGGTTTTGGCGCAACACGGCGGCTGCGACCAAAGCGGCGATGTCGATGCAACGCACCTTCGATGTGGCGCCCTTGCGCGTGCCGGTCACCGATGCGCGCATCGAGCCCGAAACGTCGGGGCAGACAACAACCTGCCCCGCCAGTTTGGGCACCCGCACCAAAGATGTCTCCAGCGCGCTTTCGAGCGCTGCCTGCACCGCCAGTGGCACGCCATCGCCCACCTGTCCCAACGCCACCATCAACTGATAGGGCATCGGTGCAACCCGGGCGATGGCCTTGGGATCGGCAAGCCGGGCGGCCACCGCTTCGGTCACCCCATCGACCGCGAACGCGCCATGGCGCGCCAGCGTGTTGAGGTTCATCCGCAGCGCCTGCCAGCCCATGCGGGTGGCAAGCACCGCCCACTGCTCGGGCGCGAGAGGGAAAGCCGTTAGCCATTCGAACGGCACGGGCGGCAACTCGCCTTGCGGCGCGCGCTTCCACGCCTCGAAGGCGGCGATCTCGGCCGGCAGCCCCGCGACGTCGTAAGGCTTGCCGATCAGCCAGCCATAGAACGCACGCCGCTGGGCATCCGCCGGAGCGGGGTGAACCATCCTGACCACATCCGCGAGGCTCGGGGCCGTGCCCGTGGCGGCCTGCGTCAGCCGCGCCATCGAGGCCTTCTCGAGCCACTCCTTGACCAGCCGCTTGGGCCGGGTGCCGAGCGAGGTGCGCCCGACCTGACCCGAGCGCATGATCTGCACGAAAGTGCGAAGCATGCGGCCGTTGTCGATCACCCGCCTGAACACGCGGACGGCAAGGTCCGGGTCGGCGACGGTCAGGTATGCCGTCAGCAACGCGGGCATATCCTTCATCGCGCCGGCGGTGCGGGCATAGACCGCGGCCTTCGCGACGAATTCGGGCGAGACGGCACCTGCTGCGGCCAGCACATCGGCCAGTTGGGCTTCGGCACCGGAATAGAAGCCATCGGCCAGCGTGCCCGTGGCTGCGAGCTGTGCCAGCCTGGCTTCGGCGTCGTAGGCATAGGCAACGCCGCCAGCCTCGTTGACCGCATCCGTGCGCGGCAAGACCTTCGAGGTGAGCGATGCAAAAAGGCTGCGGTTGGCCATGGCGAAAATCCTTCAGGGCGGGCTTTCCGGGGCGGCCAGCCCATTCCGGCCGCCCCGTCGTCACCGCGCGCCGGGCTGTTCGATCGACCCGGCGGAAGGTCATAAGCAGGGCGCGTGCCAGTTTGCGATCGAGGCAGATAAAATCGTCCATGCCGCTGAATTAAAAAGATATATGATAAAAGCCAGTCTTTCGTCATCGCAGTGTCAAGCCAGCATTTGTATCCTGATCTATAAATGGTTATAAATCTGGCGCATGAAGACCACGACCGTCATCGGCCTCCTCGGCTCCACACTCGACGCGTCCAAGTTCGGCCCCTCGCGCTGGATGAAATGGCGGCCTTCGGTCGGCCTGTGCATGCACGAGGACCTGCGAGTCGACCGCTTCGTGATGGTCCATGGCACCATGCACGGCCGGCTGGCGGCGTATGTGGCGCAGGACATCGCGGCGGTTTCGCCGGAAACACAGGTCGAACGGCATGTGATCGACTTCCGCGACGCCTGGGATTTCGAGGAGGTTTACGGCAAGCTTCTCGATTTCGCACGCGCGCTGCGCCTCGATCCCGATGCCGAGGACGTGCTTGTGCACATCACCACCGGCACCCACGTTGCGCAGATCTGCCTGTTCCTGCTGACCGAGGCGCATTACCTGCCCGGCCGGTTGCTTCAGACCCAACCCAAACGCGGGCCTCCGGATGCCACGGGGACGTGGAGCGTGATCGACCTCGATCTCTCGCGCTACGACAGCATTGCGACGCGTTTCGCCAGCGAGAGTGCCGAGAGCACATCGTTCCTCAAATCGGGCATTGAGACGCGCAACGCCGCCTTCAACGTGATGATCGGTGAGATCGAACAGGTCGCGAGCCGAACCCGTGCGCCCATCCTGCTGATGGGACCGACCGGTGCGGGCAAGAGCCAGCTCGCTCGCCGCATCTTCGATCTCAAGAAGCTGAAACGTCAGGTCAGCGGGCCATTCGTCGAGGTCAACTGCGCGACCCTGCGCGGGGACAGCGCCATGTCTGCCCTGTTCGGCCACAAGAAAGGCGCGTTCACGGGCGCGGCAGCCGACCGACCCGGCCTGCTGCGCGGCGCGGATGGCGGCATGCTGTTCCTCGACGAGATCGGCGAACTCGGCATTGACGAGCAGGCGATGATCCTGCGCGCAATCGAGGACAAGCGCTTCCTGCCCGTCGGCGCCGACAGCGAGGCGAGCAGTGAATTTCAGTTGATCGCCGGCACCAACCGCGATCTCGCCCGGTGCGTGGCGGATGGCTCGTTTCGCGAAGACCTGTACGCCCGCCTCAATTTGTGGACCTTTGCACTGCCGGGTCTGGCCGAGCGGCGCGAGGATATCGCACCCAACCTCGACTATGAACTCGATCGCCATGCCGAGCGGGAAGGTGAGCGCGTGACGTTCAACAAGGAAGCGCGTGAACGCTACTTGGCCTACGCTGTCTCGCCTGAGGCACGATGGCCGGGAAACTTCCGCGATCTTGCGGCGAGCGTTACGCGTATGGCAACATTTTCGCCCAAGGGCCGGATCGATAGCGAGACCGTTGCGGCTGAGATCGGCCGCCTCAAGCGCCTCTGGGGAGCGAGCGGCGCGGGTACCGACGGCCTGGAGATGCTTCTACCGCCCGATGCACTTGCCGCCGTCGATCCGTTCGATCGCGTCCAACTCGCCTATGTGGTGGCGACGTGCCGCCGCAGCCGCTCGCTGTCGGATGCGGGGCGCCAGCTTTTCGCCGCATCGCGCGAGAAGCGCGCGAGCACCAACGATGCAGACCGACTGCGCAAGTATCTCGCGCGGTTCGGCCTTGATGGGCGCGAGTTGACGGGCAGCGGTTGAATGCCGTCGCCGGCGCTGCGAGCCACAGCGTTCCGCGCACCAGTTCACTATTGCCAGCGGCCTGTTTCCACCGATGCTTGGCACTGCCAATGACGAGCATCGTGGCACTTTGCCATACGGCGGTGGATCGGAGATCTTGGCAATCCGCTGATTTTCAGCTAACGGCAGCCGCGACGCGGAATCAACCGCTCAGTCAGGAGTAACTGGATTGCTGGTTCTTGCGCCATTTTCGGGCGCGACCGGTAGCGTCCGTTCCCTTCCGTAAAGCACCCTGATCGAAGGCGGCTGTACGGGCGGAACGCAGCATGCGCCGCTCGCAGCTCTCACCACACAGGACATAATGCATGTGTCCGGCCCCGGCCGGCGTGCATTCGCGTGAACGGAAGACCGATGACTGAATGGATGCTTGTCCGAAGCGTTGCGCTTCGGATGAATGCAGGCGGCAACATGCGCCTCTTGCGCGCTCTCGATGAATGGACCGCGAGCAACGCGGAATGGCTGGGGCTTGTCGATACAGACAAGTGGCCGCAGGCGATCGCCGCCTTGCAGCAGGATCGGACGAACGAACCGCGCCCGCATGTCCTCGCACTGGCCGACGTGCTGGCCGCGACGTTGGCATTGAGCGATATCGACGCCGCGCTGCTGCGTTTGTTGGTGGCGGCGGATCGTCTGCCGCGCTTTGCGTCGCTGACCGCGACATGGAGCGAGCACGGGCGCGACTTGCCGATGCTGCTGGGGATGGCGGCGGGTGCCGACCCGGTCGACGCGGACCGGGCCGTGCGCTCCAGCGCGGTGTTGCGGATGGGGTTGGCCAGCTTTAGCGCCAACCGGCAAGGCATGATCGAGGTCGATCTGCGCTGGTCGCTGGAAAAGCTGTTGGATCGGGCGTCGGCGGATCATCATTCGGTCATCGCTGCGCTGGTAGGGCCGGTGCAGACGACGCACCTCGCGCTTGCCGATTTTGCTCATGTCGGGGATGCTGACTTTCTGGTGCGGCTTCTGGCCGGGTCAAGCCTAGAGCGGGCGGCTGGCGTCAACATCCTCATTTACGGGCCGCCCGGGACCGGCAAAACCGAGTTCGCCCGATCGCTGGCCGCGACCGCCGGCCTTGCGCTCTACGGGGTGGGTGAGGCCGACGACGACGGCGACGAGCCGACGCGCTGGGATCGGGTCTGTGCCCTGCAACTGGCCCAACGCGTGATGGCGCGGCGCGGGGATGCGGTGCTGTTGTTTGATGAGATGGAGGATCTGATCGGAGACGCCCATCCCTCCACCGGCGACTGGCAGGTCGGGCGCAACGGCAGCAAGGTCTTCGTCAACCGGTTGCTCGAAACCAATGCGGTGCCGGTGATCTGGACGACGAATGCGCTGGGGAACATCGAGGACGCCATCTTACGCCGGATGAGCTTCGTTTTGCGCCTCGACCTGCCGTCGCCGGCGACGGCGCGACGGATGATGACACGCATCGCGGCGGAGGAATCCGTCACGTCCTCGCCTCAACTTGAGGCACTGGTCGATCAGGCGCCAGAAACCGCCACGGTGCTCCGCGTCGCGGCACGCGCCGCGCGTCTGGCCGGAGAGGTGGATGGCATCGGTCGACCTGCGGCGGCACTGGTCCGTGCCTTGCGCGGGACCGAGTTGCCGCGACCGGACTCGGGCGAGCTGGATCTCGACTTGTTCGAGGCCGACTGTGCGCTGGGCCCGATGCTGACCCGGCTTCGTGAGAGCGGGGGCGGAGATGTCTCGGTGCTTCTGACGGGGCCGCCCGGTACCGGCAAATCGGCGCTGGCGGCGCATATGGCGCGGGCAGTCGATCGTCCCTTGATGATCAAGCGGGCATCGGACCTCCTTTCGCGCTGGGTCGGTGGCACCGAGGCGGCGATCGCGGAGGCATTCGCCGAAGCGCGCGAGCGCGGTCAGGTGCTGTTCTTCGACGAGGCCGATTCGCTGTTGTTCGATCGCAGTTCGGCGGCGCACAGTTGGGAGGTGGGGCAGGTGAATGAGATGCTGACCTGGCTGGATCAGCATCCCCTGCCGGTGATCGCCGCCACCAACCATGGCCAGCGGCTCGATGCTGCAGCGGTGCGGCGTTTTGCCTTCAAGATCGATCTTGCGCCATTGGGGGCCAGTCGGGCGGCGCAGGCGTTCCAGCGCTTCTTCGGCGTACCCGCACCCGGCTCGCTGGCCCGGGTGACCAATCTGACGCCGGGCGACTTTGCCGCCGTCCGCCGTCAGTTGCGATTTGCGCCCGCCCGCGACGCGCTGGATCTTGTGGAGCGCTTGGGCAAAGAGGGGAGTTGGCGGCCCGGTTGCAGCAAGCTCGGCTTCTGAGTTTGGCAGGGCATAGATGTGGGGGGCGATCGGGGGGTACGGGTAACGCCGCCAGAGCCGACGTTCAGCGGCCGAGGCTGGAGCGTCGGACCCAGTCGTTTGTTCATGGTCGCCGTGGGGCGCTCGAATGACGAGGGCTGGGACTTTTCTGCCGTTCTCAGATTTGAGCAAAAGGTCAGCGCTCAACTGAACACAGGATATCTGAACGGTAGCCAACAGCGGCAAGGCACTTGAGGGTCTGGCGATTCGCGGGATGGGAGCTTGGACTGTTAAATCGATCTCGGAATAACCATGACAGCCTCGTTTGAGCAATTTTGAGAATGTTGACATTCCCCACAGGAACATGCAAGGGACTGGAGGGCAGGCGTACAAACCGCTTGGAACCAGGAGCACTTATGGCCGAGTCCGAAGAAAAAGTTACCACCGCATCAAGCATTTTAGTCATTTTATTACGCGAAGTCCGCATGGAGCGGCGCCTCCATCAAGCTCAGATTGCCGATGCTATTGGGAAAACGGCGAGCGCTTGGACGAAGATCGAGGCCGGAAAGAGTCCCTTGTCGCTTGAAGTTTTTCTTCGAGTTTGCAATGTAATGCAAGTAGCAGCTTCCGCTGTGATGGCAACTGCAGAGCGATATGCAGCGATTCTTGGCAATAGATGGAATCATCCGGATGGCAACCATTGGTCCATTATTTTCACGGAAATTGAACTTAAGGACGACCACTTGCTTTCATATGCTCAGGAATACTGGGCTTCACCAGGATTTCGCAAACAGACTGCAAATCATTTTGTCTTTCACTCCATATTGAACGGGCCGATTAATAATTGCGATGGCACCATGACGATTGCCCCCGTGTTCCAATTCGCGTTGGACCCAGCGTTCCGCGCATCGCAATTGCGGGGATGAGTTACCCAGCCCCAGGCACCCGTATCGTTGAACCGGGCGAAGCGTTTTCCTGGGGCTACCGCGGCAATCTCGTTGGAGCTTGGGTGGTTCACGGTTTCTTGCTGAATCGTAGCTTGCTGACGGAGACACTGCGCTTTCCCTAAGCAGACATTGCGCAATGCCTCACGGTGCGACATGTCTCAGCTGTGCTCCCTGGACCTCTCAACGCTGTTGATCTTGCCGCCGTTGAGCGGCTGCTGGCTAATGGCGTCGCCGAAAGCCGCACCCTTGAATACAAACGTCAGTTGTCCGATCCTAAGGATAGGGAAAGTAAGCGCGAGTTTCTTGCCGACGTCACCTCTTTCGCTAGGTTCTGTTGACAAAGTTGGGTAGCCATCTGCGGATGGCGGCTAGATTGAGAAAGCTTGCAAAGGACAGTGCGGTTTTATCGTAGCGTGTGGCGATGCGGCGCTGGTGCTTGAGGTGGCCGAACATGCGCTCGATGCGGTTGCGATCCCGATAGCGGCGGAAGTCGCAGGCGATGGGCTCACGGCGGTTGGACTTGGGTGGAATGATTGGCAGAATACCGCGCATCAGCAGGTTCGAGCGCACCGTGTCGCCGTCGTATCCCTTGTCCGGCAGCAGGGCCTTGGGTTTGTTGACTGGCAACGCCATCAGGTCATCGACAGCCCCGTAATCCGAGGCTTCGCCGCCGGTCAGGATGAAGCCGAGAGGGCGTCCTTGATTGTCGCATCGGGCGTGGACTTTGCACGAAAAGCCGCCGCGTGATTGATGCGCCCCGGGATTGCCGGAGACCTGAACTCCTGAGAGGACAGGTTGATGAGCAAGACGACGAACAAATTTGCACCTGAGGTTCGCGAGCGTGCGGTACGGATGGTATT
>Ga0302193_10002608_pt1 | contig 14862 bp, 16 predicted proteins | sample II_Bog_E3_3_FD_200228 | JGI IMG/M metagenome (GOLD analysis project Ga0302193, IMG submission 200228) | Peat permafrost microbial communities from Stordalen Mire near Abisko, Sweden - II_Bog_E3_3 | ecosystem: Environmental > Terrestrial > Soil > Wetlands > Peat | place: Sweden: Abisko...
AGCAGAGCCTCGTCGTCCCCACCGGAGGCAAGGTGATCATCGGCGGGAAAGGCAGCTACACCATCTGAAGCGGACCGGCTCAGGGTCGATCCGGCTTCAGCGCCATGACCACCTTGATGTCGCCCCCGTCCCGCCCGGCCCACTCGGGTCTGGCCGCGGTTTCCCGCCTGGCCTGCTCCGAGGCCAGCCGGATCTGATCCAGCACGTCCACCACCTTCTGCCAGGGCAGGTCGCCGTCGATCTTGAGGAACACCCGGCGCAGCCCCGCCGGCTGCAACTGCACCACCGGAACCAGCAGCCCGGCCAACCGGGCCAGCTCGATCCGGTCGCTCTGGAGCAACAGGCCGCCCGAACCGTCCAGGGTCACCACCAAGGGCGGATTGCGGGGATCCGGCGGCGGCGGGGCGCTGGTCTTGACCACCCTCGGCACCGCCACCGGCAGCGCCTTGGTCAGGCCCGGCACCAGCACGATGAAGACGATCAGCAGCACCAGCACCACGTCGATCAGCGGGGTGACGTTGATCTCGGATTTGACTTTGCCCTTGGGCGCGCCGGTGTCCATTAGCCACCGCCCCGGGCGGTCTGCTTGTCCTCCCGGGTCACGACCGAGGCTTCGTCCGCCCCGCCCTCCCGGCAGATCCGGATCAGTTCGTTCACCTGCCGGAACGGCAGATCCAGGTCGGCCTTGATGAACACCCGCCGGTCGCTGAGGTAGGCCACGGCATTCTGGATAACCCCCACCAGCCGGTTCCGCTGCTGGGGGTCGGAAGGGTCGAAGCTCAGGGCCTGCCCCGCCGCATCCTGGCCGTCCCTGCCCTCCACCTGCACCAGCCCGGGCCCGCTCACCGCCCCGGCCGGATTGCGCCGGGCCGCCAGGATCAGGGTCAGGTACCTGGCTCCATGCTCCGGTTCGGGAATGAAGCTGTGCTTGGCCACCGGCAGCCGCACCGAATTGTGCACCGCCGGGGTGATTACGATGAAGATGATCAGGAGCACCAGAACGATGTCCACCAATGGCGTGACATTGATATCCGCCTTCATCCCCGGTCGTCCGCGGTCCGGCTTTCCCGGCGGATGAATTCATCCACCATCTGGGAAGCGGCGTTGCTGATCCGGGTGGCCATCTGGTCCTGCCGGGCGGTGTAGAGGTTGTAGATCCAAACCGCGGGGATGGCGACGACCAGCCCCAGGGCGGTGGTGGCCAGGGCCTCGCCAATGGAGCCGGCCAGGGCGTTGATGTCGCCGCCGCCCCGGGCCTTCAGGTCGGAGAACACCTTGATGATTCCGATCACCGTACCCAGCAGGCCGATGAAAGGTGCCAGGGCGCCGATGGTGGCCAGGGACAGCATGCCCTTCTTGAGCAGGTCGGTGGCCTCGGCGGTGCCCCTGACGATCGCCCGCTCCACCGGTTGGATCAGGTCATGGCCGCCATGGAGCCCCTGGATCTGTTTTTCGTACAGGTAGATATCCAGCCCATGCTTGAGCACCAGAGCGATGTGGCTCTTATTGTGGGTGATGGCGGCGGTCCGGGCGGCCTCGAAGTCGCCAAGGCGCAGGGCATCCAGGAACAGCTTGAGGAAGCTGCGGGAGGCTGCGCTGCTCTGGCCATAGACGAAACCACGCTCCACCGCGATGTAGAGCTGCAGGGCGAGCAGGAACAGCAGGATGGCGATGATGCACTGGTTCGGCGCGGAGGCGGATTCCCAGATGGCCTTGGGGCCGAATCCGGGATCGGGGCCTTCCGCCAGGGCCAGGCAGAATGGGGCGGCCAGCAGGCTCATTTGAATTCCTCGATTCGGATAGGGTTGGCCATAGATTCAATCCATCTTGAAAGAATAATTAATCGTAAAACGACTGGCCATGGGAACCCCGCCCCTGCGGAAAGGTTCAAATTTCCAAGTCATGGCGTAGCTTTCGGCGAAGGCCCGGAGCTGATAGGGCCCCTGCACGGCCCGGGCGCTGATGGGGACGCCGTCCGGCCCCACCAGGAGCTGGACCAGCACGTTGCCCTGGATCCGCGCCATCTTGGCCAGGGGTGGATTGGGCGGCACGGGCGGCCGGTATTTCTCCCGGACCTGGCTGATGTCCAGGTCCACGACTTGGCCCAGGCCCCCGCCACTCCCGGCTTCCTGGGTCCCGCCGCCCCCGCCGCCCGTTCCTCCCGGCCCCGTGCCGGTGCCGGTCCTGGAACCAGCGGAGCCGTACAGCCGTGACTGGTCCGTTTTGGGGAGTTCCCGCGGCGTGGCCTCGGGAGCGGTTTCCGGAGCGGGGACCGGAATCGGGGCGGCCTGTAGGTTTCTGGGCGGTTCCGGCGCAGGTGCAGGCGCAGGGGCTTCGGGCTTCGGCTGGGGGGTCACCCCGACCGGGCCGCCCGGCCGGGCGGGAGCCGGGGTCGCCTCCGGCCCCTCCTGAAGCACCACCGCCACCGACGGCGGGGCTTTGGGTTCCGGACCCGACCCCTTGGCCAGCAGCACCACCACGCCGCCGAACACGCCGGCGAGGACGAGGGTGACCGGGAGCGAAACCCACGGGCTGGCGCCACCCATCCCCCGGTTGCCTTGGGCCAGGCTGGACCGGTAGACCAGATCCTCCAGCGCGGCCTGAGCCGGCCCGGCGACGGGCGGAATAGCCTTGGGGTCAACGTCCATCCGACTCCCGCAGGAAACCAGAGCAATCTGGGAAAAAAAGGGCGGAGCACACGACGGCCAAGCGGCCGGGGCAGAATGCGGGCATGATTCCAGACCGTCCAAGGGGTTAAGATGACAAATCGCCGCAGCACCGTCAAGCACTGGACAGGAGTCAAGCCATAGCTATGTCATCCCTTTTCTCCCGCCTCTGCCAGGACTCGGTCCCCGATCCCGGCTCCCCCGCCCGGGCCGGGCATTTCCAGACTCATCACGGCGAAGTGCTTACCCCGGCGTTCATGCCGGTGGGCACCCAGGGCACCGTCAAGGGCATTACCCCGCTCCAGTTGGCGGAGATCGGCCCCCAGGTGATCCTGGGCAACACCTATCACCTGGGGCTGCGCCCCGGCGACGAAGTGGTGCGCGACCTGGGCGGGCTGCATGCCTTCATGGGCTGGCATGGGCCCATCCTCACCGATTCCGGAGGCTTCCAGGTGTTCTCCCTGGCCGGCCTGCGCAAGATCAAGGAGGAGGGGGTGACCTTCCAGAGCCACATCGATGGCTCCACCCACCATCTCTCCCCGGAACGGAGCATGGAGATCCAGCGCAACCTGGGTTCGGACATCGTCATGGCCCTGGATGAGTGCCCCCCCGGGCGGCTGGAACGGTCCAAGCTTGAAATATCCATGGCACGGACCACCCGTTGGCTGGCGCGCTGCCGGGCCTTCCCCCTGGACCCGCACCAGGGCCTGTTCGCCATCAACCAGGGCGGCGTGCACCTGGATCTGCGCCTGGGCCACCTGGAGGAAATCCTGGAGATCGATCGCCTGACCCCGTTCCAGGGCTTTGCCGTGGGCGGCCTCAGCGTGGGCGAGCCCAAGGACGAGATGAACGAACTGCTGGCCGCTTTCGTGCGCCAGCTGCCCGCCGATCGCCCCCGCTACCTCATGGGCGTCGGCACCCCCGAGGATCTGCTGTTCGGGATGGAGCAGGGGGTCGACCTGTTCGACTGCGTCCTGCCCACCCGGGAAGCCCGCCACGGCACCCTGCTCACCTCCCGGGGCCGGGTCAAGATCAAGAACGCCCGCCACCGGACCTCCTCGGCGCCCCTGGACCCCGATTGCAACTGTTATACATGTAGGACCTTCACCCGAGCCTACCTGCACCACCTGTTCCGGACCGGGGAGATGTTGGCATCAACACTAAACAGTATTCACAACCTGAGCTACACTGTTGGGCTCACCCGCGCCGCGCGGCTGGCCATGCTGGAACAAACTTTTCCAGACTTCGCACGCCGTACGAGAGAAAATTGGAACACAGAGGAGTCATAAATGAACTTTGCCCTTCTCATGCAAGCCAGCCCGAACAGCCCCCTGCCGACCCTGCTCCTCTTTGGCGGCATGGCTGCCCTCTTTTATTTCCTGCTCATTCGGCCCCAGAGCAAGGCCCGCAAGCAGATGGAAGAGCGCCTCAGCAAACTCAAGGCCGGTGACGAAGTGCTGCTTTCCGGCGGTCTGTTCGCTACCATCGACCGGGTCGAGGACAAGAACATCTACTTGAAGCTGGGGAGCAACGTGGTCAAGGCTCGGCGCACAGCCGTCGTGGCCATGGCCAACGAACCCGCTCCCGAGCAGAACTGATTTTAATTTCATTTCTCAAGCCGAGGGCGGGGGTTTACTCTCCCGCTCTCCTTACGTAGGAGTCTTTTTGTGACCAAGCGGAGCCTATGGCGCCTCACGGTGACCCTCCTGATCTGCGGTGCGTGCGCTTACTTCTTCATCCCCCTGTCCCAGGTCCGCCTGGGGCTCGACCTCAAGGGGGGCGTCCATTTCGAGCTGGAAGTCCAGGGCAACGAAGCCCTCGAGGCCGATCTGCGCGACACCCGCGACCGGCTTCAGGACCGGATCCGGGAGAAGGGTTGTCCCGACGCCGTCCTGAAGGTGAACCAGAACCAGCTGACCGCCGTGGGGATCCCCCCGGATCAGCGGCCCGACGTGGAGAAGGTCCTGAAGGCCTTCTACGGCTATGACGTCAGCTGGGCCCAGACCGGTTTCACCATGGTCCAGACCGCCGCCTACCAGAAATCCCTCAAGGATGACGCCAACAAGCGCGCGCTGCAGATCATCGAGAACCGGATCAACCAGTTCGGCGTGGCCGAACCGGAAATCACTGCCACCGGGTCCGAAGGCAACCGCATCGTGGTGGAACTGCCCGGCGTGGGCGACGCCGAACGCGAGCGGATCAAGGGCCTGCTCACCACCCCCGGGCGGCTGGAACAGCGCCTGGTGGCCAAGGCCGACCCCACCCAGGGCCGGGGTTTCCCGACCCGGGAAAAGGCCATGGAATTCTTCAAGGGCAAGCTCCCCGACAACACCGAACTGCTCCCCGAACCGGTGAGTGACCGCGAACTGCGCGAGCAGGGCAAGGATCCCGCGGTGCACACCCAGGGCCAGCCCGAGCAGATCCGGGCCTGGGTGCTGGTGGAAGAGAAGGTCTATGTGGACGGCGCCGATATCAACAAGGCCGATCCCAGCGTCGATCCCTCCACCGACGCCAACCAGATCAACTACACCCTCAACAAGAAGGGGGCCGATGATTTCGCGACCCTGTCCGGGATCGCCGCGGATGAGCAGAGGCTCATCGCGATCGTCCTGGATCGCAAGATCGTCAGCACCCTCTCCTGCCGGGAGAAGATCGTGGGCGGCTCGGTGCGCATCACCGGCCACTTCACCAAGGCCGACACCGAGGACTTCGCACTCAAGCTCAAGAGCGGCGCCATGCGCGCAAGTATGAAGTTCCTGGAGGAGCGGGCCATGGGCCCCAGCCTCGGCGCCGACTCCATTCACTCCGGCGTAAGGGCGGCCCTCATCGGCTTCCTGACCATCATCTGCTTCATGGTTTTCTACTATAAATGGTCTGGGGTGAACGCCATCGTCGCCCTCACCGTGAACATCATCGTGATGCTGGGCCTCATGGGCTCGTTCCACGCGGTCATCACCCTGCCCGGCATCGCCGGCTTCGCCCTCACCATCGGCATGGCGGTGGACGCCAACATCCTGATCTTCGAGCGCATCCGGGAGGAGCTGGGCAACGGGAAATCGGTGCCGGGAGCCATCCAGACGGGCTTTGACAAGGTGTTCTGGACCATCGTCGACTCCCACGTGACCCAGCTGTTTGCGGCCATGCTGTTGTTCATCTTCGGCACCGGCCCGGTGAAAGGCTTCGCCGTGACCCTCACGGTGGGCGTGTGCGCCTCGCTGTTCACCAGCATCTACATCAGCCGGTTCGTCTACGACTGGATCCTGGAACGCCATCCCGGCATCAAGACCCTCTCCATCTAGAAGGACTGATCCGATGAAAGTATTCGAGCATCTTCCCCACATTGATTTCATGAAATACAAAGGTATTGCCCTGGCCGTATCCTGGGGCATCATCCTGCTCTGTTTCCTTTGGATCCACCCCTGGAAGGGGGCGAACAGCCATGTGAAGCTGGGCATGCAGTTCACCGGCGGCATCGACATGATGGTGGCCTTCAAGGGTGACGTGCACCAGGACGATCTGAGGGCGGCGCTCTACAAGGGCGGCGTCCAGGACGCCGGGGTGGTGTATTACAAGGACAAGCCCGGAACCAGCATGTTCTCGATCAAGGTCAAGGCGAGGAAGGGCCAGGACGAAAAGGATTCCACCATTCAGATCAAGCAGATCACCGATGCCCTCAAGGGCATGGATGCGGTGGCCGCCAGCGACCACCGGATGGACCTCAACACCGAGAGCGTGAACACCATGGAGGATCACTGGGTCCAGACCAATCCCCTGGGCCTGCCGGCCGGGGATGAGACCGCCCTGCGCCTGGCCTACGGGCCGTGGATTACCAAGGTCGCCAAGGCCCGGGAACAGTACACCCCCATGACCAGCTACGACCAGCTGCCCCAGGACCTGCCGCCCCAACTGAGGGCCAGCCTGGAGAAGAACTATCGGCTGGGCAACCTGTCCATCCTGAAGATCGAAAGCTTCTCCCCGTCCATCTCCGGCGAGTGGACCTGGAGAACCCTCCAGGCCGTGTTCTGGGCCATGGGCGCCATTTTGGTCTACGTGATCTTCCGCTTCACCGTCAGCTTCTCCGTGGGCGGCATCGTCGCCCTCATCCACGACATCCTGATGGCCCTGGGACTGTTCGTCTTCTTCGGCTTCGAATTCTCGGTGCCGGTGGTGGCCAGTTTCCTTATCCTCATGGGCTACTCCATGGCCGATACGATCGTGGTGTTCGACCGGATCCGGGAGAACAGCCACAAGCCGGAGTATCGAAGGGTTGACATTGTCAAACTGGTGAACGATTCCATCAACCAGACCCTGAGCCGGACCATTCTCACCAGCCTGTCCGTGCTGTTCGTGGCGTTCTGCCTGCTGGTCTGGGGCGGCCACGCCCTGCGGGATCTGAGCTTCCCGATCTTCGTCGGGGTCATCACCGGCACCTACAGTTCCATTTTCATCGCCGCCCCGGTGGTGGTCTATTGGGACCACTGGTTCGGCGGCCATGACAAAATCAAGCAGCACGCCCACGCGCGCAGCTGATTTCGCTTCCCCACCAAAAACACCGAACCCGGTCCGCTTCGCACCCTGAAGCTGACCGGGTTCCGGCTATCGCGATGGCGTTATTCCTCTTCAGCCCGTTTCACCAGCCTCGCCGCCGCCGGAACGGTTCGGGCCTGATGGGTGGTGCCTTTCCAGACGTACCGGGTGCCTCGCTTCTGGCCCTGCTTGGAGATGACCCCCTCGTCTTCCAGTTCCGAGAAGAACCGCCGCAGGGTCGCGGGCGCCCAGTCGCAGGTCTTGAGCCCCAGTTCCTCCTGGGCTTGGAAGCTGGAAAGGGCCCCCTGAAGCTGGAGGGTTTTCACCAGTTGCGCCTTGAGTTCGGAAAGTTCCCCCTTGGACCGCCTCGGCTTGTTCTTGAAGTCGGCGGCAACTTCATGGCTGGTCACAGGGGCGGGAACCAGGACGGCCATCGGCAGCGGCAGCGGTACGGCCTCGGGTGCGGGTTTGGGTGCGGGCGCGGCGGGTTCCGCTACCGGCCCCGCCGCCTCGAACAACAATCCGCCATCCAAAAGCATGTCCGCTTCTTCCCGCTCAAAGAAAACGACAACCGACCCGGGCGAAAAACCTTCCCCATGGAATGCCGAGATCACTCGATCCCCGATGCGCTTTTTCTGGTCCGTGGACAGCCGGGGGGATTTAATGTGAACTGACGGCATAGACACTCCTTTAACAAGGGGGTAATTCAATCTAATCTGTCTTATGAGCAAGGGAAACTGTTTTTGGCCCGCTCATTGTCCTTTTCTCCAGGGAGTTATCATGTGTCCCACCCCTTCGACCCCGGCAAAGGCGCCTTCCGCCGAAACCCACCGTTTCGAAGACTACTTGCGCGGCAAGAAACTTAAGCTGACGGGCGAACGGATGGAGATCCTCGCCACCATTTTCAGGAAGAACGCCCACTTCGACGCGGAAGAACTGCACGCAGAGCTGAAAGCCCAAGGCCGGGACATCAGCCGGGCCACGGTATACCGGACCCTGGACCTGCTGGTGCAGTGCGCCCTGGTGCGCAAGAGCAGCCTGGGCTCCAGCCACGCCAACTATGAAGCTGCCCACGAGGATGAGCATCACGATCATCTGATCTGCCTCAACTGCCATAAAGTCATGGAATTTTACCGGCCTGATCTGGAACAGCTGCAGGAGGAGATCTGCCGGGAGCAGCAGTTCAAGCCCCTGCATCACAGCCTCCAGATTTTCGGGCTGTGCGCCAATTGCATCGGCAACAGCGATGAATCGGTTATCCAGCATCGGGTAGCCCAGATTCACACCTAGACACCGGGGCCTTACGGCCGGTTGTGCCCAGCACGGCCCTTCGATCACAGCAGGATGCCCCGGTGATAGAATCGGCAGATGGAAAAACTCACCCTCGAAGATATCCAGCGGCTTCCCAAGACTGACCTGCACGTCCATCTGGATGGCAGCCTTCGGCTCCAGACCATCCTTGACCTGGCCCGGGAGCAGGGGGTAAGCCTGCCCGCAGATACGGTTGAAACCCTTCGGCCTTACGTGGAGATGGGGGAAGACTGCGAATCCCTCGTGGAGTATCTGAAGGCCTTCGACGTCGCCCTGTCGGTGATGCAGACCTACGAGTCCCTGGTCCGGACCGCTTTCGAGCTGGCCGAGGACGCCGCCCGGGAGAACGTCCGCTACATGGAAGTCCGCTACAGCCCCATCCTGCATCAGCAGAAGGGGATGACCCTGCACAGCATCGTCCAGGCCGTACTGGAAGGCCTGGCGGCGGCCGAAAAGCGCTACCCCATCAAGACCGGCGTCATCCTTTGCGGCATCCGGCACATCGGCCCGGAACTCTCCAACCGGCTGGCCGACCTCACCGTCGCATTCAAGAACAAGGGCGTGGTGGGCTTCGACCTGGCGGGCGCGGAGGAGGACTTCCCGGCCAAGAAGCACCGGGAAGCCTTCAGCCGCGTACTGGCCAACAACATCAACTGCACCCTCCATGCCGGTGAGGCCTACGGCCCGGAGAGCATCCACCAGGCCATCCACCTTTGCGGCGCCCACCGCATCGGCCACGGGGTGCGCCTGATCGAGGACGGCGACCTACTCAACTACGTGAACGACCATCGCATCCCCCTGGAGTGCTGCCCCTCCTCCAACGTCCAGACCAAGGCCGTGCGCAGGATGCAGGATCACCCCATCCGCCTGTTCTATGACCTGGGACTGCGGGTGACCGTGAACACCGACAACCGCATGGTGACCCGGACCACGGTCAGCGAGGAATACCTGGTCCTGCACGAGGTCCTGGCCTTCACCCTGGATGAGATCAAGGAACTGATCATCATGGGTTTCAAGAGCGCCTTCCTCCCCTACGACCTCAAGCGGGCCATGCTGGCCGAGGTGGTGAACGAACTCAAGTCGTTCACCCCAGGCAGCCTGGACAGCAAGAAGGAGCAGCTCTGAGCCTGGATCCGGTGCGCCGTCCCGGACCCTGAACAGGGGCCCGGCGCAGCTGTTCCAGCTGAAACGGATAGGCAAGTCAATGCAACCGAGGTAAAGTTGATTGAAGAGGTCGGAATTGTGTCCATGCTGAAGCGCTTCGCCGAGTTTCTCGACCACCAGGGCCGGATCCTGCTCACCACCCATGAGAATCCGGACGGGGATGGCACGGGTGCCATGCTGGGCCTGGCCCACTACCTCCGGGGCATCGGCAAGGAGGTTCGGATCGTGGTCGCGCCTGGCCTGCCGGCCAATCTGAAGTTCCTGGATCCCCAGGGCTGGGTGGAGGCCTTCGAGCCCCAGGGAGCCCACTCCGGTTTGGCCGCCTGGCCCGAGGCCTGGATCCTGGTGGATGCCTCCGAACCACACCGGTTGGGCCCCCTGCATCCCCTGTTCCAGGCCTCCGCCGCCCGCAAGGTCTGCCTGGACCACCATCTGAAGGAAGCGCCCCAGGGCTTCGACCAGGAATTCACCGACCCTGCAGCCAGCGCCAGCGCCGAACTGGTGTTCGACCTGGCGGTTCAGCGCATGCCGCTGCCGTTGCCAAGGCCCATGGCCGAGGCGCTGTATGCCGGGGTGGTGGACGACACCGGCAATTTCCGCTTTTCCAATGCCACAGCCAAAGTCCATCGCCTGGCCGCCGACCTGATCGAGGGCGGGGTCGCCCCGGCCAGGATCTACCAGAACCTGTACCACCAGGGCCGCCCGGAAAAGCTGCGAGTTTTCGGTTGCGCCTTTGCAGGCATGGCCCTGTTCGACCAGGGCCGCTATGCCCGCCTGAGCCTCACCCAGGCCGATTTCACCGCCTGCTCCGCCGACCATGACGACCTGGAGGGCCTGGTGAACCGGCCACTGGAACTGCGGGGGGTGGAAGTCGCCTGCCTGCTGCACGAACTGCCCGACGGCCGGATCAAGGCGAGCCTGAGATCCCGGGAAGGAGCCGACGTGAACGCCATCTGCAAACGGTTCGGCGGCGGCGGACACCGGCTCGCCTCGGGGGCGAAACTGGACGGGCCCATGCTGAAAGCGCAGACTGATATGGACGCCGCCGTCCTGGCCCAGCTAAGGGTTGATTTCCCATCCCGATGACCGCCGATGGATGGCCGTTCCCGCCCGCGCTGAGCCTCAATGAAAGGCGGATCTTTTTATCCATTCTTCATTTCTCCTGACTGGATAACCCATGTGCCCCAAAGACAGTAGCAGTGCACCCCACCTTGAGCTTGGCCCCGATTCGCCCTTGGAGGTGGTCACCCGGCTCGAGACCGAATCCGTACCTTTCGTGGCCAAGGCCAACGTGCCTTCCCTGTTCGGCAAGTTCGTGGTGTATGGCTTTCTGGAGAAGCTCACCGGCAAGGAACACCTGGCCATCGTGGCCGGCGAGATCGACGCCCGCAAGCGGGTGAACGTGCGCATCCACAGCGAGTGCTGGACCGGCGACGTGCTGGGCAGCCTCAAGTGCGACTGCCGGGCCCAGCTGGAATCGGCCCTGCGCTACATCGGCGAGAAGGGCGGGGTGGTGCTCTACCTGCGCCAGGAGGGCCGGGGGATCGGCCTGCTGAACAAGCTGAAAGCTTATGCCTTGCAGGAACAGGGGTTCGATACGGTGGAGGCAAACCACGAACTGGGTTTCGCCGACGACCTGCGCACCTACGAATCCGCCGTGGAGATGCTCCGTTTCTTCGGCATCCACAAGGTGCGGCTGCTCACCAACAACCCCAAGAAGATCAAGGCATTGGAGGACTCGGGCATCCATGTCCAGCGGGAGGCCCACCAGCTGGCGTCCAACCCCTACAACCTCCGTTACCTCAAGACCAAGGCCAAGAAATCCGGCCACATGCTGGATTTCACCGAGGACCCGGCTCTTTAATCATTCATCCCGCCGTGGCATCAGCAGGCTCCGTTGCACCCGCTCCAGGCTGCCCTGCAGCCGCACCTGCTTCCACGCCAGGACCATGGCGTAGCCCAGCCAGACCCAGAGCAGCCGCGGGTCGCAGGGGGTCCTCTTGAGCGGTTCGAAACCGATGTCCACCAGCAGGCCGTTGACGAACCACACCACCACTCCGAAGGCGATCAGCAGATGGCCCCAGCGGATCCAATAGGGACGCAGCCCCTCCTTGGACTTCCAGCGCAGCAGCAGCCAGCGCTCCATGAGGGTGCTCTTGGCCTCGGCGAAATTCAGCGCCACCAGCTGGTCCACCAGGGGCGCGTAGTGGTGGACCTTCAGCTCGTTCAGTTCCTCCTCGCCGTTCAGCTTGCGCAGGTAGGCGGACCGGATCTTGCCGACGCACTCCTCCCAGGGGGCTTCCTCCCGCTGGAGGGCCAGGTGCAGACGGGCCAGCCCGACCCATAGCAGGGCCTGGTAGACCAGCACGCCCCAGAGGGACAGGCCCTGCCAGCCATGGGAACGGGCCAGTTGCAGAAATCGGGCGAAATCCATAGGGTCATCCTCCAGCCTTCAGTCCCGTTGCAGCTTCGCCACCCACAGGGCCAGCTCCGGGTCGAGCTCCTGGCCCAGGCGCAGGGCTTCCTTGAGGTCACGCATGCCCTCCTCCAGTTCGCCGCGCTTGAAATGGACCAGGGCCCGGTCGCGGAACGGCAGGCTTTCGCCCGGGGAGAGCAGCACCAGATGGGTGGAGGTCCACAGGGCCTCGGACCAGGACTGGGACCGCAGGAATCGGACATGGAGATTGCGCACCAGACGGGTGAGGATGGCGCGGTTGGAAACCGGCAGCAGCATGGAGGGGTCGAAGGTGGACCGGCCGCCGGTGGCCAGTTCCACCAGCCGGGCCGCGCCTTCCTCGCCCAGGGCCCGACCGCCGTTGAACGGGTCGAAGTGCAGGATGCCCAGGTCCAGGCCCAGACCGGTGATGAAATGCCCCGGCAGGGCGACTCCGACCGCCTGGAAGCCCAGCCGGCGCGCCACCTCCATCCACAGGATCGAGAGGGTGATGGGCATCCCGCGCCGGCGGGCGATGACCTTGGGGATGGCCGCGTTGGCCGGGTCGTCGTAGGTCTCCTGGTCGCCCTGCAGGCCCAGCTCCTGGAACAGGTAGTGGTTGAGGGTATCGATGGCGCCATGGACGTTCCAGGGCAGCGGCATCCGTCCCGCCAGCTCATGGGCCCACCCCTCCACCACGGCCACGGTTTCGGCCGGATCGGGATCCTCCAGCATGGGTCCCACCGCCAGCACCGCCCCCTCCAGCAACCGGTCGCACTGGGGATCCGCCATCAGATATTCGTGCAGAGACATCTCAACCCCTCCGGCGCAGCACGGCCCGTGCCACCACGCCCAGGAGCGCCAATCCGCTGGCGGCCCACAGCCAGGGCCGCCAATGATCGGTCGCGGCGTCCAGCTTGGCCTTTTCATCCGCCTTGCGGATGTTCTCGGAAATGGAGAGCTGGTCACGGACCAGCTGGGCCTTGGCCAGGGCCTCCTGCTCCGACTGGCGGACGGCGTCGGTGTCCTTTTTCAACGATTGCAGGCCCTGATCCTCGGAATCCGCCCGGTCCTTGGCGTCATCCGCCACCCGCAGGAGGGCGGCGCGGACCACCTTGGCCCGATGATGCCGGCGCAGGATGGTCCGGGCCGGGCGCGGCGCCTCGGCTTCGTTCGCGTCCCAGTTGTCCTGGTCCTGGTCCAGGCTGTCGGCCAGGGCCTGGATGTCCTCGCGCATGGCCAGGATATCTCCATGCTGGCGCTGGAGCAGGCTGCCGTGGGTCCAGAGCAGGGCCACCTGCAGGCCCAGAAGGACGATGACACAGCGGCTCAGCCAGCCGGGAATCACGGGGGTGGGTTTGGGTTCGCTCATGGCCTGTCTCGGGAAAGGATGAAGAGGGTCCGGTCATCCCGGTTCTGGGCCTCGTAGGCGGCCACGTCGGCGAAGACGGCCTCGCAGGCGGCCGCACCCGAACCGGTATTCCAATTGCCTTGCAATTGTTCGATCAAACGGGGAAGCCCGTAGAGTTCCCCAGCCTTGTTCATGGCCTCGGTAAGACCGTCACTGTACATCACCAGCCACTGGCCCGCATCCAACTGCCCGGCGACGACCTGCCAGCGGCCCTGGGAGGCCGGGCGCAGGCCGAGGCCCCGGCCCCGGGAGGCGATCTCCCGGGCCTCGGTGCCACAGGCCCCGCCGATGAGGAGGGTGGGGGGATGGCCGGCCCTGGCCACCCGGTAGCGGCCTTGGGCATCCCACTCAAGCAGGGAAAGAGTGAGGAAGTCCTTTGGACCCAATAGATTTCGGAAGGTCTGATCGAGCGAAGGCAGGATCTGCTCCAGATCCAGATCATCCTGCTGGGCGGCGAAGGACAGCAGTGCCGTGGCCTGGCTCATGTAGAGGGCGGCCGGGAGGCCCTTGCCGCTCACGTCGCCGACGGCGGCCAGATGCCGGCCGGAGGGGCGGCAGCCCACCCAGAGCAGGTCCCCTCCGGTCTCCAGGGCCGGAACCAGGCGCAGGGCCAGCTGGAAGCCGGGCAGGACCGGGGGCTCGGAGGTGATGAGACTCTGCTGGATCAGCCGGGCGGTGTGCAGTTCCTGCTCGATCCGCCCCTGGTCCAGCAACCGGCGGTGCAGCTGCGCCGTTTCCAGCAGCCGGCCGGCAGCGATCGCCACCTCCCGCAACAGCTCCCGGTCATCGCGGCCATAGTTGAGTTCGGCATATTTCCCGCCGAGCACCAGCGCCGCATAGGGTTCCTCGTTCACCATGATCAGCGCCAGCACCTGGGCCTCCAGGGCATCCACGTGGGCCCTGAGCGCCCGCCCCTGCTCCCGGATCCAATATGCTTCATCGCTCTGCAGGCCCAGGACCAGCTCGCGGTTCTCCCGGGCATGGCGCAGCAGGAACGGAGGCAGTTTCAAGACCAGGTCCTCGCCGGCGGATCCGAACTGGATTCGGTCGGGGTCGCGGCCGGTCACCGCCGGCAGCCTGAAGCCATCGCCTTCGGCCAGCAGCAGCAACAGCAACTGGGGCCGGTAGGCCGACTGCAGGGACCGGGCCAATCCGTTCAGGATGGCCTCCTCCGAAAACCGTTCCCGGGTTTCCCGCAGGTTGCCCAGGATCACTTCCCTGGCCGTGTTCAGGTCCCGGCGGAATTTCCGGCGCAGGGCCAGCAGCAGGAATCGCAGCAGCCAGCCGATGGGCAGGGCGGATAACCCGACCAGGACCCCGGCCCATCCGGCCGGGATCACCTGCATGCC
>Ga0302193_10002611_pt1 | contig 14844 bp, 8 predicted proteins | sample II_Bog_E3_3_FD_200228 | JGI IMG/M metagenome (GOLD analysis project Ga0302193, IMG submission 200228) | Peat permafrost microbial communities from Stordalen Mire near Abisko, Sweden - II_Bog_E3_3 | ecosystem: Environmental > Terrestrial > Soil > Wetlands > Peat | place: Sweden: Abisko, Stordalen...
GATATTTGCCCCAGTGGCCCGAAGCTTCCCACTGGCGCGCGTCCATCACTTGCGGGGTCTTGACCTCGCGATAGCCGGCGGCGTCGATCGCGCGGCGCATATAGGCCTCCAGCTCGCGCCAGATGCGATAGCCCTTGGGGTGCCAGAATACCGAGCCGTGCGCTTCGGCCTGAAGGTGGAACAAGTCCATCTCCGCGCCCAGCTTGCGGTGATCGCGCTTGGCCGCTTCTTCGAGCCGCGTGAGATGCGCGTCGAGCTGCTTCTTGTTGAGCCAGCCGGTGCCGTAGATGCGGCTGAGCATCGCATTGGCCTGATCGCCGCGCCAATAGGCGCCCGATACGCGCGTCAGCCTGAACGCCTGGGGATCGAGCTTGCCGGTCGAAGCGAGGTGCGGGCCCCGGCACATGTCGAACCAGTCGTCACCCGACCAATAGACGGTCAGCTCGTCGCCTTCGGGCAGTTCGGCGGCCCATTGCGCCTTGAACGTTTCGCCGCTGGCCGTCCAGCGCGCGATCAGGTCTGCGCGGGCCCACGCTTCGCGGCGCAACGGCTTGTCGGCAGCGATGATCGAGCGCATTTTCGCTTCGATCGCGGGCAGGTCGTCTTCGGTGAACGGGCGGTCTTTTGGCGCGAAGTCGTAATAGAAGCCATCGTCGGTCGACGGGCCAAAGGTGATCTGCGTGTCGGGAAACAGCGCCTGCACCGCTTCGGCCAGAACGTGGGCATAGTCATGCCGCACGAGTTCGAGCGCATCGGCTTCGTCGCGGGCGGTCACCAGCGAGAGCTGCGCATCGTGGGTCAGCGGGCGGGTGATGTCATACAGTTCGCCATCGACGCGCGCGCCGATCGCCGCCTTGGCCAGGCCCGGCCCGATTGCCGCTGCAATCTCCGCCGGGGTGGTGCCGCACGCGACTTCGCGCGTCGAACCATCGGGCAGGGTGATCGTAAGCATTTCGGACATGGGACTGAAACTCGCCTTTTCGCGGTAAGGCGGTCGCTTTGGCAGAAAGCGCGCGGTTTCGGAAGGGGGCAGAAGCCGTTTCAGGCGCGGACGCGGCGCGATAGCCAATCGGCGACGAGCCCGCCCGCGATCAGGCAGACAAACGGCATCGCCGGATAGTGAAACCGCGACTGCCCCGAAAAGACCACCGCGATCGCGGTCGGAAACAGCGCGACGACATAGGCCGCCATCCACCAGTCGATCGCACGCGCGCCCTGGGCTCGGCGCGCGGCCACAATGCGCCAGGGCGCTGCGGCAAAGGCGATCAGCAAAAGCCAGTACCACACCTGATTGGCCGCGCGAACGGCAAGAAAGGCATGCGGCGCGGCGCGGAACGCCCACGATCCGGTTTCATAGGCCCATTGCCCTTCGCCGTCCGGGCCCCACAAGTGCCAGACTTTCAGCGGCGCCAGCGCGGCAAACCGCGCCGGATTCGCCTTGATCCAGTTGATTCCCAGCCGCCGCGCCTGTGCGTCATAGGCCACTTCGTCGGTGTCTTTCAGCGGATCGAGCCGATGCACCAGCGGATCGTCGGGGGTATAGCCGCCGCGCGCGCTGTCGTTGTTTCCGGTCAAGAGGGTGATCCCGCCGTTGGTCGAAACCGTCACCCACGCGCCCAGCTCGCGATGATTGCGCAAGGTCCACGGGCCAATGACCAGCGCGGCGGCAAGCAGGACGACCATCCCCCGCGCCGCCACGTGCGGCATGCGGCGCCACACCTGCCCCTCGCGCAAGAGCATGATGAGCAGGATCGCCGGCACGATCACCAGCGTCTGCGCCTTGACCAGCGTGGCAATCCCGAAAATCAGCCCCGCCGCGCCCGTCGTCGCCCAGCCGCGCCGCGCCACCATCAGCCAGATCCCGGCCATCAACAGCGCGGTATACGTCACTTCGGTCAGTGCGAGCGGGACATAGAGGATGGAATTGGGATAGACCGCCAGCGCTAGCAGGCCGATCCGCCCAGCCAGTTCCGACCCGCCCAGTTCCGACCCGCCCAGTTCCGACCCCGTCAGCCGTCGCCCGAGATCGAGCGTCAGCCATGCCGTCAGCGCCGAGGCCAGCCAGTTGATCGCGCCGACCGTCCAGATCGATACGCCGAGCACGCGAAAGCCGAGCGAAAGCAGCCAGGGCCAGCCCACCGGCCAGAACGCCGTCGGCATCCCGCGCCCGTTCAGATACCCCAGCCCATGCGCCAGCATGGCGCCATGGCCATAGTACCAGTCGGCATCCGACGAAGGCGTCACCGCGCAGGCGATCATCACTGCGCGCGGGACGAGGAACAGCGCAAACAGCACGGGCAGCGCACACGGCGCCATCAGCAGGGCGACAAACCGGTTGGCAAGACGGTCAAGCATGGCGGGGCTATACACCGACGGGGGTTAATCGCGGGATAAGTCCCTTTTCGCCGCCGCCTGGCACGACTACCACGGCGCCATGGTCACGGATACTTGCGCACCCCCTTCGTTCTATACGCTGCCCGATGGACGGCGGCTGGCCTATCGTCATCTTGCCGGAACCGGGCCGACAGTGGTGTTTCTGCCCGGCTACATGTCGGACATGGGCGGAACCAAGGCGGGCGCGGTGTTCGATTGGGCGGTGCGCCGGTGGCATGGGTGCCTGTTGCTCGACTATTCGGGCTGCGGGCAGAGCGATGGCGATTTTGCCGATGGCACATTGTCGCGCTGGTGCGACGAAGTCGCGGCGCTGATCGATCATTGCGGGCTCGATCGCGTCGTGCTGATCGGATCGAGCATGGGCGGCTGGCTGATGCTGCTGCTTGCCGAGGCGCTGGGCGCGCGTATTGCCGGGCTGGTGGGGATCGCCGCCGCGCCCGATTTTACCGACTGGGGGCGCGATCCGGCGGCCAGGGCGGCGCTGGCGGGGGGCCAGGTGGTCCATGACGAAAACCCCTATGGCCCCGAACCGACGCCGATGTATCCCGCGTTCTGGGCCGATGGTCAGGCGCGTTGCCTGCTTGGGCGACCGATTGCCTTCGACGGGCCGGTGCGCCTGCTTCAGGGGCAAACGGATGCCGATGTGCCGTGGGCAATTGCCTTGCGCCTTGCCGCCGCGCTTCGTTCAGCCGATGTGCAGATCCACCTGATCAAGGACGGCGATCATCGCCTGTCGCGCGATGCCGACATGGCCCTGTTGCTGACCGCGCTGGCGGGGCTGTTCGAATCGGATGCCAAAGGAAGTGCCGCATGATCGTCTTGCTGCCGATTGCCCTGTTGATGCAGATCGGGCCGGATATTCATTCGTACAATCAGGCGCCGCTGCCGGTGATCACGCAACAGCGGCGCGATGCGGCGAAAACCGCGTCGCCGCCGTTGCCGGTCGATCCGCTGGGCGAATGCATGGCGCGCGCGCGCGCCGATTCGACGATCGGCCTGGCTTATGCGCGCGACTGGCTGTCGCGCGCGACGACGCCCGAGGCGCACGCGCGGGCCGATCAGTGCCTGGGCCTGATCCTGTCGGACACGGGTGATTTCGCCGGGGCACAAGGCGCCTTTGCCGATGCCGTCGCGGCGATCCCGGCCGGGCAGATCGCCTCGTCCGTGCCGCTGATGGCGATGGCGGGCAATGCCGCGCTGGCCAATGGCGATCCGGTCCATGCGCTCGGCTGGTTCGACCGCGCGCTGGCCGTAAAGGACTATGACGAGGCTCCGGCGCGCGGTGCGATCGAGGCAGACCGCGCCCGCGCGCTCGTCGCGCAAGGCCAGACGGCGCAGGCCGCGACCGCGCTGGCCGAAGCGCGGCGGCTGGCTCCGGGCGATGCCGGGGTGTTCCTGTTGTCGGCGACTCTGGCGCGGCGGGGGCATGATCTTGCCGGCGCCCAGGGCTTTATCGAAACCGCCGCCGCGATCGATCCGCGCGATCCCGCGATCGGGCTGGAAGCAGGGGTGATCGCCGAACTGGCCGGGCACGAGGCGGCGGCGCGCAAATCGTGGAATTCGGTGATCGTCACCGCGCCCGACAGCGTCGAGGCGGGAACCGCGCGCGGCTATCTGTCGCAACTGGGCCCGGACACGTCGGCGCCCCTTGATCCGGCCCTTGATCCTGGGGCCTCCCGCCCCACATCGAGCCCTACACCCTAGAAATATAGGCGATAACGCGATGAAACTCTCGGTGCTCGACCTCGTCCCCGTGGTAGAAGGCGGCACTTTGGCCCGCGCCTTTGCCGATGCCGCGCTGTTGGCGCGGGCCGCCGAAGAGGCGGGCTATCATCGCTATTGGATCGCCGAACATCACGGCATGGAAGGGATCGCGGGCGGGGCGACAGCGGTCGTGCTGGCGCATGTCGGCCATGCCACGCAGACCATCCGCATCGGCGCGGGCGGGATCATGCTGCCCAATCACAATCCGCTGGTGATCGCCGAACAGTTCGGCACGCTCGACGCCTTGTTCCCCGGTCGTGTCGATCTCGGCCTTGGCCGCGCGCCGGGTGCGGATCAGCGCGTTGCGCGCGCCTTGCACAAGGACGTGAACCGCTCGGCCGAGGATTTTCCGGGCGATGTCGTCGAATTGCAGGCGCAATTTGCCGGTGATCCGCGCCTGCCGCTTCAGGCCAATCCCGGCCTTGGCGCGCATCCCGAGCTGTGGGTTCTGGGGTCGAGCCTGTTCGGCGCGCAGCTCGCCGCGATGCTCGGGCTGCCTTATGCGTTTGCCTCGCATTTTGCCCCCGATCATCTCGACGCGGCGCTGACGCTCTATCGCGAACGGTTTCAGCCCTCGGCGACGCTTGATGCGCCGCATGTCATGGCCGCGATCAATGTGCTCGCCGCCGACAGCGATGAAGAAGCCGTCCTGCTGGCCAGTTCGATGGATCAGTCGTTTGTCCGCTTGCGCAGCGGCACCCCCGGGCGTCTGCCGCCGCCGGTGCCGGGCTATCGCGACAGCCTGCCCGCCCCGTCACGCGCCATGCTCGATCACATGCGACAGGTTTCGGCGATCGGTTCCCCGCGCACGGTTGCCGACCGGCTGGCCGCGTTTCAGGAACGCACCCGCGCCGACGAACTGATCGTGGCCGGCGCGACATTTGACCCCGCCTTGCGTCGGCGCAGTCTGGCGCTGACGATGGCGGCGGTGCGCGATCTGGTCGGCTGACCATGTCTGTACGGATATGTTGGCCGGATAGGCAAAGCCACGAGTGGGGGGCTGCAATCACAGGTTAATGCACGGACGTTAGGGATTGCAGGCCTGAAGAGGCTTGCGCGTCTTGGCGGGTGCGGATAGCTCTATTCGAATAATGCGTAGCTATGTAATATAATAATAAGCGTCTCCAGTGAGGGCAGGCTGCGCGGGGAAGGAACATTATGGCCACGCTGACCGATACCGCATATCCCGATCAAGTGTCCGGGCTCTCGCTCGAAGCCACGCTGGCGCAACGGTTCGCCGATTCGCTGCTGCCTTCCGAAGCGGCTGATTTCGATGCCGCCCGGCTTGCCGAGGCGGCGCGCTTTACGCTGCGCGCGGCGGCGCGGCGCAAGGGGGCAGAGCCTTCGCTGGCGATCGAAAGCGTGGCCGGGACCGATGCCAGCCCACGCTGCCTGCGCATTGCCGTGATCAATGATGACATGCCGTTTCTGGTCGATTCGGTCTGCGCCACAGTGACTCAGCATGGTCTGGCGATCGATCGGCTGGTCCATCCGGTGCTGGCGGTGCGCCGCGACCCGGAAGGGCGGCTTTGCGCGCTGCCCGATGGCGAAGCGATCGGCGAACTGCGCGAATCGATGATCTATCTCGAAACCGAGCGAGTCGATGCCCGCGCCCGGCGCGCATTGGTCGAGGACATTCACCGCACGCTGGCCGACGTTCATGCCGCCGTTGCCGACTGGTCGCAGCTGCAGGCGGCGATGCTCGACGATGCGCGGACATTGCCCGATGCCGAGGCGGCGGCGCTGATGCGCTGGCTGGCCGACGGCATGCTGACCCAGCTGGGCCGGGTGGTATGCCGCCGCGACGGGAGCCCCGAAGGCCGGCTGGGGATCTGCCGCGCGAGCCATGCCCCGTTGCTGAGCGACGAATCCTACGCGCGCGCCTTTGCCTGGTTCGACGGCGATGGTCGGGGCGCTCCGGCCCGCGTACCTCTGGTGGTCAAGGCCAACCGTCTTGCGCGGGTGCATCGCTTTGTCCCGCTCGACCTGTTCATCGTGCCGGTGCTGGAAAAAGGGCAAGTCGTCGCGCTGTCGGTCCATGCCGGGGTGTGGACCAGCGGGGCGTTGTCCGCCGCGCCCGACCGCGTGCCGCTGATGCGCAGTCAGCTTGACAGCTTGACCACCCGGCTCGGCATCGCGCCGCAGGGCCATGCGGGCAAGGCGCTGGTCCATGCGCTGACCGCGTTGCCGCATGATCTGTTGATCAGCTTTGCCGACGACGATCTCGAACGCATCGCCACCACGATGATGAGCCTGCTCGATCGGCCTCGCCCGCGTCTGGAGCTGGTCAAAGCCCCGCTCGCGCGGCACTTGTTCGCCTTTGTCTGGCTGCCGCGCGATGTGCAATCGACCGAAGTGCGCCAGCGTGTGCGCACGATGCTCGAAGATGCCGTCGGGGCGCCGGTGATCGACTGGAGCCTGCAAGTCGACGGCAATGCGCTGGCCATTATCCGCTTCGTGCTCGATATTCGCGACGGCAGCAGCGAACCCGATGCCGCCGCGCTCGATCACGCGCTTCAGGCGATGGTGCGCGGCTGGGAAGTCGGGGTCGAGGCCGAATTGGCCAAGTCCGAAGACCCTTCGCGGGCGGCGGCGATCGCGGCGCGCTATGCCGACAGTTTTCCCATCGGCTATCGCCACGCCTATGGCCCGGCGGAGGCGGCGGACGACATTCGCGTCTTGCGCGTGCTGCACGGCAGCGGCGCGCCGCACCGCGCGGCGCGGCTGCACCGGCTTGGCGCCGAAGAGGACTTGCGGCTGAAACTCTATCAGCGCGACGGGGCGATCGTGTTGTCCGACGCAGTGCCGGTGCTGGAAAACTTCGGTTTCAAGGTCATGCAGGAAGTGCCGACTGCGCTGGCCAAGGGCAAGCTCGGCTATATCCACGATTTCCTCGTCGCCGCGCCTGCCGATACCGATGTCGACGCGCTGTTGGCGCGCAAGGGTGAAATCGAGGACGCGTTGGCCGCTGTGCTCAATGGCGGGGCGGAAGATGATGGCTTCAACCGGCTGATCACGAGTGTCGGCCTGTCCCCGCGCGAGGCAAACTGGCTGCGCGCGTGGTTCCGCTATCTGCGTCAGACCGGACTGTCGGCCAGCCTGGCGACAGCGGTTGCCGCCTTGCACCACGCCGCGCCGGTGACGCGCGGCTTGATCGATCTGTTCGTCGCGCGCCACGATCCGGCCTTTGTCGGCCATCGCGACGAGGCGGCTGCGGCAGCCGAAAGCGCGATCCGCGCCGGGCTCGCGCAAGTCGCGGCGATTAGCGACGATCGCCTGTTGCGCGCGTTTCATGCGGCCATTGCGGCGATCTTGCGCACCAATGCCTTTGCCCCCGCCGGGCAGGAAGCGCTCGCGTTCAAGATCGATTCCGCAGCTGTCCCCGGCCTGCCGCGCCCGGTGCCGTGGCGCGAGATCTTTGTCTATTCGCCCCGTGTCGAGGGAATTCACTTGCGCGCCGGGCCGATCGCGCGCGGCGGCTTGCGTTGGTCCGACCGGCGCGACGATTTCCGCACCGAAGTGCTCGGCCTGATGAAGGCGCAGCGGGTGAAGAACGCGGTAATCGTGCCGACCGGGGCCAAGGGTGGGTTCTATCCCAAGCAATTGCCCAATCCGTCGCGCGATCGCGATGGCTGGCTGGCCGAAGGGCGCGGCAGCTATCAGGTATTTATCCGCGCGCTGCTGTCGGTGACCGACAATCTGGTCGCAGGCGCCGTGGCCCATCCCGAGGGCGTTGTCCAGCGCGATGGCGATGATCCCTATTTCGTCGTCGCGGCCGACAAGGGCACGGCGACCTTTTCCGATGTCGCCAATGCGATTGCCGAGGCACACGGCTTCTGGCTCGACGATGCCTTCGCCAGCGGCGGGTCGAAAGGCTATGATCACAAGGCGATGGGCATTACCGCGCGCGGCGCGTGGATTTCGGTGCAGCGCCACTTTCGCGAACTGGGCGTCGACGTGCAGACCGACCCGGTGCGCGTCATCGGTGTGGGCGACATGTCGGGCGACGTGTTCGGCAACGGCATGTTGTTGAGCCAGGCGATCCGGCTGGTCGCCGCGTTTGATCACCGTCACGTGTTTCTCGATCCCGATCCCGATCCGGCGGCGGCCTGGGGCGAGCGCGCGCGGCTGTTCGCCTTGCCCCGGTCGAGCTGGGACGATTATGACCGCAACCTGCTTTCGCGCGGCGGCGGCATTTTTCCGCGCAGTCTGAAAGCGATTCCGCTCAGCGACGAAGTGCGCGCAATGCTGGGGCTCGAACAAGCCGAGATCGACCCCGAATCGCTGATTTCCGCGATCTTGCGCGCCAAGGCCGATCTTTTGTGGTTTGGCGGTATCGGCACGTATGTCCGCGCTTCGAGCGAAAACAACGTCACCGTGGGCGATCCGGCCAACGATCCGATACGCATCGCGGCAAGCGAAGTGGGCGCGCGTGTGGTCGGCGAAGGCGCCAATCTGGGCCTGACCCAGGCTGCGCGGATCGAATTTGCGCTCGTCGGTGCCGGTGGTGCAGGCGGGCGGATCAATACCGATTTCATCGACAATTCCGCCGGGGTCGATTGCTCGGACAACGAGGTCAATATCAAGATCGCGCTCGCCGCGGCCAAGCGCGCGGGCAAGCTCGACGAGGATGGGCGCGTCGCGCTGTTGTCCGACATGACGGATGCGGTGTCGGACCTCGTGCTGGCGGACAATCGCCTGCAGACTTTGGCGCTGTCGGTCGCCGAGCGCGGCGGCGCGGCGGCGGTGCCCGCGCTGTTGCGGTTGATCGACGTGCTCGAAGATGCCGGTGAGCTCGATCGCGCGACCGAAGGGCTGGCCGAGGCGGAGGACTATGCCCGGCGCGCGGCCTCGGGCCATGGCTTTACGCGGCCGGAACTCGCCGTGGTGCTCTCGACGGCCAAGCTGGCCTTGCAGCGCGCGCTCGAAGAGAGCGATGTGGTCGATGATCCCGTGCTGGAAAGCGAGCTGATCGCTGCCTTCCCCCCGGCGATGCACGAGGATTTCGAGACGGAGATCGTCCACCATCGGCTGAGGCGCGAAATCATCGCGACCAAGCTGGCCAATCGCATCGTCAACCGGCTCGGCCCGGTGCATCCCTTTGAACTGGTCGAAGAAGAAGGCTGCAGCCTTGCACAAGTCGCGGCGGCTTTCGTTGCGGCCGAGCGACTGCTCGATTGCGACACGACCTGGGCTCTGCTCGATCGGGCGGACATGCCCGAAGAAGCGCGTCTGGCGATGTTCGACCGTATGGCGCGGGCCGTGCGCGGCCATATCGCCGATGTCCTGCGCGCCGGTCACGGGACCGAAGCGATCGATGATCTGATCGAGGATCTGGCGGGCGGGGTCGGCCTGTTGTCGCATACCGCCGCCGAACTCTTGCGCGGCGAGGCGCAGGCCGAAGGACGGCGGCTGGCGGCAGAGCTGGCCGGGGCAGGCGTGCCCGCCGAGATCGCCGCGCGGGTGGTGCATCTCTATGACCTCGACGGCGCGATCGGTCTGGCGCACCTTGCCGCCGAGCGGAAAGTCGATGCGACCGCGCTGACCGGGGCCTTTGCCGACCTTGGCGCCGCGCTCGGGCTCGACTGGGCGCAACAGGCGGCCAGCAAATCGAGCCCGTCGGACCCATGGGAGCGCCTGCTGGTCGCGGGTCTCGCGCGCGATTTTCAACAGATGCGGCTGGAATTCCTGGCCCGCGCGGGCGGCGCCGATCCGGCGGTCCATACGGCGGCCTGGCTCAAGACCCATGCCGGGGCGATCGCGCAATTTCGCGCGCTGATCGCCCGCGCGCAGGCAAGCGGCGGGGTCGCTCCGGCGATGCTGGCGCAATTGGCAAGCCAGGCGCGCACGTTCTTGATGCGTTAGGTCTGTTGCGTCAGGCGGCACCGGCCCGTTCCTCCACCCGAGCACCCAACGATCGTACCGTGTGAGTGGTCGGGCGGGGGAGCGGGCCGGTGCCGCCTCCTCCCGGCAAGAACGCAATAAAGTTTGCCGATCACGGCCATTTTTGAAAGCGATCGGTTGACGTGCGGCCCGTTTTCCCCAAATCCGGCGCTTCGAACGAGTTTGGGTCGAACGAGTTTGGGGCAAGAGGCACGCAATGGCAGATGTGGTGATCGTGGGTGCGGGACATGGCGGGGCGCAAACCGCCATCGCGCTGCGCCAGAATGGCTTTGCAGGGTCGATCGAAGTGATCGGGCGCGAGCCGGAATTGCCTTATGAACGTCCGCCGCTGTCCAAGGAATATCTCGCCCGCGACAAGACCTTTGACCGGATCATGATCCGCCCGGCGGCGTTCTGGGCGGACAAGCAGGTGACTTTCACGCTCGGTCGCGAAGTCGTCAGCGTTGATCCCGTGGCCAGGAGCGTGACCACCGACGACGGCGAAACCCGCGCCTATGGCTCGCTGGTCTGGGCGACAGGCGGCGATCCGCGCCGCTTGACGCTCGACGGGCATGACCTTGCCGGGGTTCACGCGGTGCGCACGCGCGCCGATGCCGACCGGTTGATGGCCGAACTCGACGCCGGGGCGAAACGCGCGGTCGTTATCGGCGGCGGCTATATCGGGCTCGAAGCGGCTGCCGTGCTGACCAAGTTCGGCGTGCATGTCACGCTGCTCGAAGCCTTGCCGCGCGTGCTGGCGCGCGTTGCGGGCGAAGCGCTGTCGGCGTTTTACGAGGCGGAACATCGCGCCCATGGCGTCGATCTGCGCACCAAAGTCGCGGTCGCCGCGCTCGAAGGTGCCGACGGCAAAGTGACCGGCGTGCGGCTGGTCGATGGCGAAGTGCTGCCCGCCGAGATCGTCATTGTCGGGATCGGCATCATCCCGGCGACCGCGCCGTTGATCGCCGCCGGGGCCAAGGGCGGCAACGGGGTCGATGTCGACGAATATTGCCGCACCAGCCTGCCCGGCATCTATGCCATCGGCGACTGCGCCGCGCATGCCAACGACTATGCCGACGGCGCGGTGATCCGGCTCGAATCGGTGCAGAATGCCAACGATCAGGCAACTGCCGTGGCCAAGGGGATCACCGGCAATCCGGTGGTCTACAAGGCGGTGCCGTGGTTCTGGTCAAACCAGTATGACTTGCGGCTCCAGACCGTCGGCCTGTCGATCGGCCATGATGCCACCGTCACGCGCGGCGATCCGGCAACGCGCAGCTTTTCGGTGATCTATCTCAAGCAGGGCCGCGTCATCGCGCTCGATTGCGTCAACGCGGTCAAGGACTATGTCCAGGGCAAGAAACTGGTCGAAACCGGCGCCGTGATCGCGCCCGAACGGCTGGCCGATGCAGGCGTGCCGCTTAAAGAAATGATCTGAGCGCGATCAGGGCACCGGCAGCACGGCGACCAGGCGGTCAAGCGCCCAGTCGGCGGCATCGGCGACCGCCGGATCGGGGTCGCCGAGCAGCCGCGTGACCGGCCCGAACAGCGCGGGATCGCCGCTGTTTCCGGCGGCATAGAGGCAATTGCGGACAAACCGGTCGCGACCGATGCGCTTGATCGGCGATCCGGAAAACAGCGCGCGAAACCCCGCGTCGTCGAGCATGAGCAAGTCGGCGAGGCGCGGCGCGGTCAATTCCGCGCGCGGCAGAAAGGCGCGGTTGGCCGCCGCCGCGCTGGCGAACCTGTTCCACGGACACACCGCCAGACAATCGTCGCAGCCATAGATACGGTTGCCCAGCGCAGCGCGGAATTCATGCGGCACCGGCCCTTTGTGCTCGATCGTCAGGTACGACACGCAGCGCCGCGCATCGAGCCGATAGGGCGCAGGGAAAGCCCCGGTCGGGCAGGCGTCCTGACAGGCCCTGCACGATCCGCAGCGGTCGGCGTGCGGCGCATCGGGCTCCAGCGCCAGCGTGGTAAAGATCGCGCCGAGGAACAGCCATGATCCGTGTGTGCGGCTGACGAGATTGGTATGCTTGCCTTGCCAGCCGATCCCGGCGGCAGCGCCCAGCGGTTTTTCCATGACCGGCGCGGTATCGACGAAGACCTTGACCCCGGCGCCCGGCGCTTCGGCAACGATCCACCGGGCCAGCGCCTTGAGCGCGCGCTTGACCACGTCGTGATAGTCGGCGCCCTGGGCATAGACCGAAATGCGCGCATGATCGGGCATCCGGGCCAGCGCGAGCGGATCGGCGGCGGGGGCATAGCTCATCCCCAACGCGATCACGCTTTGCGCCTCTGGCCACAGGCCTTGCGGCGACCGGCGGTGTTCCAGCCGCGTCGCCATCCATTCCATCGATCCATGTGCGCCTTCGCCCAGCCACTGTTCCAACCGGCGCGCGCGCAGCGGATCTTCGTGCGCCGGGGCAAAGCCGCAGGCGACAAAGCCCAGCGCCAGGGCCTCGTCCCTGAGTTTTTGGGCAAACCTGAGTTTTTGGGCAAATCCTGACGCGGCGTTAACCAAACTTGCTGTCCCGTCCATTCATCGCTTACGGTTAATGCGCGGTTCCATGCGATACGAACCAGCAGCAAGCTTTGTGGGGGAATTGGCCGCGATGGGCAAGGAAGCCGACGTCCCTCAAAATGATCCGCCTCAAGATCTGGCAATCGAGGCGCGCGGTCTGGTCAAGCGGTTCGACGGCACGATTGCAGTCGATGGCGTCGATATTTCGGTGCCGCGCGGGGCGATCTATGGCGTGCTCGGGCCCAATGGCGCGGGCAAGACCACGACCTTGCGCATGTTGCTCGGCATTATCGATCCCGATGCGGGCTATCGCCGTGTGTTGGGCACCGAAAACCCGACCGAAGTCGCGCGCCGCATCGGCTATCTGCCCGAAGAGCGCGGGCTCTATCCTTCGATGAAGGCTTATGAAGCGATCGCGTTTCTGGCCGCGCTGCGCGGGGTGCCGCTGGCCGAAGGGCGCCGCCGTGCGCGCCGGATGCTCGACGAATACGGGCTGGGCCATGCCGCCGACCGCCAGATCAGGCAATTGTCCAAGGGCATGGCGCAGCAAGTGCAATTGATTGGCACGCTGATCCACGAACCCGATCTGGTCGTGCTCGACGAACCGTTTTCCGGGCTCGACGCGATCAACCAGGGGCGGCTCGAACAGTTGATCCGGGGGCTGGCCGCGCGCGGGGCGACAGTCCTGTTTTCGACTCATGTCATCGCCCATGCCGAACGCATGTGCGATCAGGTCGCGATCATCGCCGGGGGCAAAGTGCCGTTTGCCGGTCCGGTCGATGTCGCGCGCGACCGCTTGCGCCCGCAAGTGCGGCTTGAAACGCGTGTGCGCGACGGGATCTGGCGCGCCGCGCTGCCCGCCGATGCGCGATGCGATGTCAAGGCGAGCGGCAGCGCGTTCTGGTATTTCACGCTGCCTGAAACCGGGGTCGAGCCTTTGCTGCGCGCGCTGATCGAAGGCGACGCGGGGATTCTCAGCCTGTCGATCGAACGCGCCGGGCTTCACGATGCGTTCGTGGCCATTGCCGGCGAGGCGGCGGCGCGTGCGCTCGAAGAACACCGCGAAGAAGCTGAAATTCTGGCCAAAAAGGGACGCCGCTGATGTTTGCAGAACGCATGCGGGCCGTATGGGTGATTGCGCGCCGCGATTTCGTGGCGGTGGTCTTTTCCAAGGCTTTCATCTTCTTCCTGCTCGGGCCGCTGTTCCCGATCATCATCGGCTTTTTCGCAGGGGCGATCGGCGCCAGCGTGCAGCATGATCTCGATCGCGCGGTGATCGGTGTGGCCATGCCCGCGCGCGACGGCGACAAGCTGATCATGGCGCGCGATGCCATGGCCGATCACATGACCGGCGGTGTGCCCGACATGGTGGTGATCGACCGACTGCGCCCAGGCGAGCATTTCGACGCGCGCGCGATCTTGAAAAAGCGCCAATTGGCAGCGGTGGTGACAGGCACGCTCGACGCCCCCGTGCTGACCGCGACGCAAGGGCGGATCGACGACTGGCGCGGCATGGTCGCGCTGTTTGCGGCGCGCGCGCGGTCGAGCGAAGCGATCGCCTATCCCGATGTCCGCGCCGATGTGGTCGTCACCAGCGCGGCGCACGAACACAACGGGCAAGTGGTGACGGCACAGGCCGGGCAATTGCTGTTGTTCCTGTTGACGATGCTGCTGGCGGGCATGGTGCTGTCCAATCTCGTCGAGGAAAAGGCCAACAAGATCATCGAGATTCTGGCGGCATCCATTCCGATGGACGCCTTGTTCATGGGCAAGCTGTTTGCCATGCTGGCGGTCAGCATGGTCGGCGTCGCGGTCTGGGGCACCGGCTATGGCGTGATGGTCCTGGCCGGCGCGCGCTCGATCCCGCTGCTGGCAACGCCCGCCGTCGGCTGGCCGCTGTTCCTGGCGCTCGGGTTCCTCTATTTCGCGATGGCCTATCTGCTGCTCGGGTCGATGTTCCTGGCGATCGGCGGCATGGCCAACACCGTGCGCGAAGTGCAGACGCTGTCGATGCCGGCGACGATGATGCAGTTGATCGTGTTTTTCCTCGCGAGCTTTGCGCTGGCGCGGCCGGGCACCTGGATCGAGACGCTGTCCGAAGTGTTTCCGGTCAGCTCTCCTTATGCCATGCTGGCCCATGCCGCCGAACATCCCGCGATCATGCCGCATGTCATCGCGCTCGCCTGGCAGGGGCTGTGGGTGGTGATCATGGTGCGCGGCGGGGCCATGCTGTTTCGGCGCACGGTGATGAAATCGGGTCCGGGGCGCGTCCGCAA
>Ga0302193_10002631_pt1 | contig 14779 bp, 9 predicted proteins | sample II_Bog_E3_3_FD_200228 | JGI IMG/M metagenome (GOLD analysis project Ga0302193, IMG submission 200228) | Peat permafrost microbial communities from Stordalen Mire near Abisko, Sweden - II_Bog_E3_3 | ecosystem: Environmental > Terrestrial > Soil > Wetlands > Peat | place: Sweden: Abisko, Stordalen...
TGATGATCTGCGACGTCAACATGCCGAACATGGACGGCATCACCTTTCTCAAGGCCCTGCGCGAGCAGCCCCGCTACAAGTTCACGCCGGTGATCATGCTCACCACCGAAGCCGGCGCGGAAAAGAAACGGGAGGGCCAAGCCGCCGGCGCAAGGGCCTGGGTGGTCAAGCCCTTCAAACCGGAACAACTTCTGTTCGCTGTAGGAAAGCTCGTTCTTCCCTAGCATCATCCCGGCCGCCAGCGCCAGGGGGGTCCCATGTTCCAGATCGTACGCTCCACCCACGAGGGAGAGCCATCCTTGAGACTCGAAGGGGATCTGACCATCTATGAGGTCACCGAGGCCAAGGCCGCGCTCAGCGCCGCCCTGGACCAGCATCCTTCGCTCCCGTTGAACCTTTCCGGACTGGAAGAACTGGACACCGCCGGCGTCCAGTTGCTGGTCTGGCTCAAACAGGAGGCCCGGAGGCGCGGCCGGACGCTCACGCTGTTCGCCCACAGCCCGGCCGTGGTGGAGGTGTTCGACCTCCTCCAGGTCGCCTCCTTGTTCGGGGATGCCATTCTCATCCCACCCGCCTCCCCCAGTCTCATCGCTCCCTCCGTTTCCTAAAGGCATGGCCATGGATCTCGATCGGGCAAAACAAACCTACATCATCGAAGCCCGTGAGCTGCTCGACTCCATGGAGGAGGCCCTGCTCATCGTGGAGGGCATGAGCGAGCCCGAGGAACCGATCAACGCCATGTTCCGGGCGGTCCACACCATCAAGGGCTCGGCCGGGCTGTTCGGACTGGACGGCATCGTCCACTTCTCCCACACCGTGGAGAGCGTCCTGGACCGGGTGCGCGGCTCAGGGCTGCAGCTCACCGGGCACCTGATCGGACTCATGCTGGAATGCCATGACCACCTGGCCCAGCTCATCTCGGATCTGCAGTCGGCCCTCCCGGAAACCGCCGAGGTCACCCTGGCCGGCGAGGGGATCCTGGCCCGGCTGGCCCCGTACATGAACGGGGGGCTGGCCAAGGCCGCCCAGGCCCACCCGGTCGAGGCCGCCCCGCTCCGACCGAAGGCCGGCGCCGAACCGCCCGGACGGGACTGCTGGCACGTGTCCATCCGCTTCAGCCGGGACGTGCTGCGCAACGGCATGGACCCGCTCTCCTTCGTCCGCTACCTCGCCACCATGGGCGAGATCGTCCACCTGGCCTCCATCTTCGGCAACCTGCCCGAGCGGGAGGCCTTCGACCCCGAGGAATGCCGGCTGGGGCTCGAGATCGAGCTGGACACCCAGGCCGAGCGGGCCGCCATCGAGGACGTGTTCGAATTCGTCCGGGACGGCAGCGAGATCCGGCTGATCCCCCCCAACGCCAAGGTCGAAGACTACCTTCAGCTGATCCGGGAGTTGCCCGAGGAGGACCGGTTCCTGGGCGAGATCCTGGTGGCCGGGGGCTGCCTCACCCTGCACGAACTGGAGGAGGCCCTCAAGGTCCAGCGCCAGGAATCCTACGGCGACGGTTCGGTACAGGGCCGCAGGCTCGGCACCATCGTCATCCAGGAGAACGCCGTGCCGCCGACAGTGGTGGTGGCGGCCCTGGAAAAGCAGAAGAAGTACCAGGAACGCCAGGCCCAGGAACTCCGGGTGGTGAAGGTCTCGGCGGAAAAGCTGGACCGGCTGGTGGACCTGGTGGGCGAGCTGGTGATCGCCGGGGCCTCCGCCCACGCCAAGGCCGGCCAGGCCGGCACCGGCAGCGCCAGCCTGCTGGAAGCGACCGTCACCGTGAACAAGCTGGTGGAGGAGATCCGGGACAACGCCCTGAGCCTGCGCATGGTCCAGATCGGCGAGACCTTCAACAAGTTCCGCCGGATCGTGCGGGACGTCTCCCTGGAGCTGGGCAAGGCCATCGAACTGGAGATCCACGGGGCCGACACCGAACTGGACAAGACCATCGTCGAAAAACTGAGCGACCCGCTCATGCACATCGTCCGCAACTCCATCGACCACGGCATCGAGCCGGTGGACGTGCGACGTGCGCGGGGCAAGCCGGAATCCGGCACCCTGGCCCTGCACGCCAGCCACGAATCCGGCAGCATCATCATCGAAGTCAGTGACGACGGCGGCGGGCTGAACAAGAACCGGATCCTGGCCAAGGCCATCGAACGCGGCCTGGTCAAGACCGGCGCCAATCTCAGCGACCAGGAGATCATCAACCTGATCTTCGAGCCGGGTTTCTCCACCGCCGACGCGGTGAGCAACCTGTCCGGCCGGGGCGTGGGCATGGACGTGGTGCGCCGCAACATCGACGAACTGCGCGGCACCATCGAGGTGGAGACCGAGGAGGGCCTGGGCACCACCCTGCGCATGCGGCTGCCGCTCACCCTGGCCATCATCGACGGCTTCCGGGTGGAAGTGGCGGGCGCCTCCTACGTGGTGCCCCTGGACGTGGTGATCGAGTGCCTGGACCTGGCGCCGTTCCTGGAGTCCGAGCATAACCATCTGGTGAACCTCCGGGGCGAAGTGCTGCCCTTCCTCCGGCTGCGGGAGGTGTTCCAGATCCCCGGGGAGGTTCCCGCCAGGGAGCGGGTGGTGGTGATCCAGCATGGCGACCTGCGCGCGGGCATCGTGGTGGATCGCCTCATGGGCGAATTCCAGACCGTGATCAAGCCGCTGGGCAAACTGTTCAAGGGGGCAAAGGGGATCGGCGGCTCCACCATCCTCGGCACGGGCGAGGTGGCCCTGATCCTCGACGTGGCCCAGATGGTTCAGCTGGCCACCGAACGGCATGGCCCGCCCAGGAATAGCCAAGCATCCCTCACCGAATCGGCTTAGGAGTTCGTCATGGCGGAATTGATCAAGTTCAGCAAGCGGCAGACCCAGATCCTGTCTGCGGCCCCCGTGGAGCGCCGAGAACAATACCTCGCCTTTACCCTGGGCGGCGAGACCCTTGCCATGGATATCCGTGCCATCCGGGAGGTCATCCAATTCGGAAGTATCACGGATGTTCCGCTCATGCCAACCTTCATCCGGGGCGTCATCAATCTGAGGGGCTCCGTGGTACCGGTGATCGACCTGATGGTGCGGTTCGGCCGCTCGGCTACCGCCGTGGCCAACCGCACCTGCATCGTGATTCTGGAACTCACCCAGGGAGAGGACACGGCCGAAATGGGGGTGATGGTCGATAACGTGAGCGAGGTCCTGTCCATTGGCGAAAGCGAGGTGGAGCCCACTCCTGCCTTTGGTAGCGATATCCGCTCCGAATTCATCGCGGGGGTGGCGAAGGTGGAGGATCGCTTCGTCATCCTCTTGGATGTGAATAAGGTTCTTTCGGTGGATGAATTGGCCGCCCTGATCGGTTGACCAGGGTTCCGCGCAGTATCAGCGGGTGGCCGCCTCCAGCAGGAAAAGGTAGCTGCGGTAGATGCTGCCGGTGGCCCGGGTGACGCCGATCTCGCAGGTGCGGCTGCTGGAAAAGTGGCCGTCGAAGCTCCTGGCCTTCACTTCGTCCGCCTCGTGCCGGGTGGCGCTGGCGGTGAGCTCCGGGAACAGGAAGCCGCGATCGCCGGCGAAGCCGCAACAGCCGGCGTCCCTGGGGATCACCACCTCCTGGGCGCAGGCCTTGGCGATCGCCTCCAGCTTCGGGGTCAGGTTCATCTTGGTGAGGGAACAGACCGGGTGCAGGGCCACGGAACCCAGCTTGCGCTTCACCGTGAGCCTGGGTAGCAGCTCGTCGTGGGCGAACTCCACCGAATCCACGATCCGGATCCGGTCGAACCGGGCCTGGTTCTCGGCGGTGAGGTAGGGCCGGCAGCCCTTCATCCCGTAGGTACAGGGAGAGGTGTCCATGACCACCGGCAGCCGGCCTTCCCCGCTCCAGCGCCAGAACCGCTCGATGGCGTGGTTGACCGAGTGAGCGTGGGCCTCGGCATAGCCCTTGGAGGAGAACGGGACGCCGCAGCAGACGCCTTCGGGGTCGTCGGGAATGTGCACCGGTACGCCGGCCCGCTGGGCCAGGGCCACCAGCACCTCGGGCAGGCTCTGGTCCCTGGGCTCTCCGGGCAGGGCCCCCATCAGCCGGGAGATGCAGGCGGGGAAGTAGACGGCCTGGGCGCCTTCGGCCCGGGTGACTGGCAGTTTGGCCTTGGCCGGCCGGGGCATCTCCCTGCTCCACTGGTGGGTGGCCCGGCCCGCCGCGGCCCGCAGCAGGCGGGTGATGGCGATCATGGTTCCGGGACCGAACAGGCTCTGCACCAGGTGTCCCGAGCGCAGGCCCAGGCGCACCAGGGGCTCGATCGTGGCGAAATTCCGCGCCACCTTCAGGGCGACGGCGTTGGCCCGGGCCGAGTGGCCGGTGCGGCGCAGCCGCTTGATAAGGGCGCCGGTGTCGATGGCCACCGGACAGGCGGTGGCGCACAGGCCGTCCGCCGCGCAGGTATCCACCGCCATGTACTGATAGGCGTCCTGCAGGGCGGCCTTCAGCGCGGGGTCCTCGCCGGTGAGGCCCAGGCGGGTGACTTCCCGGCGCACCACGATCCGCTGCCTGGGGGTGAAGGTCAGTTCCCGGCTGGGGCACTTGGGCTCGCAATAGCCGCACTCGATGCACTTGTCCACTTCCTCTTCCACCGCCGGCATGGCCTTGAGGTTGGCCAGGTGGGCGTGGGGGTCGGCGTTCAGGATGACGCCGGGGTTGAGCAGGCGCAGCGGGTCCACCAGGTCCTTGAGCCGGACCATGATGGCCTTGGCTTCGGGCCCCCACTCGGTCTCCACGAACGGGGCCATGTTCCGCCCGGTGCCATGCTCGGCCTTGAGTGCGCCGCCGTACTGGTTCACCACCAGATCGACCACGTCGTCGATGAAGCGGGCATAATGGTCCACCGCCTTCTGGTCGTTGAAGGACTGGGTGATGACGAAATGCAGGTTGCCGTCCTTGGCATGGCCGAACAGGATGGCTTCCGGGTAGTTGTGCTTCTTGAACAGGCGGGTCAGGGCCACCGCCGCGTCGGCCAGATGCTCGATGGGGAAGGCCACGTCCTCGATGATCACGGTGGTGCCCCGGGCCCGTACGGAACCCACGGAGGGGAAGGTGCCGGCGCGGATCTTCCAGAACAGCGCCTGCTGGGCGGCATCGTGGGTGAACCCGGCCGGTTCGAGCAGGGTCAGCGCCGCGCTGGCCTCCAGGGCCTTGCGCTCCAGTTCCAGCCGGATCGATTCGTCGGGCCCCTGGAATTCCACCAGGAGGGCGGCGGCGCCTTCGGGCAGATCCTTGATGGTGGGGGGGATCCCCGGCTGGTTCTCCACCGAGCGCAGGGAGGCTCGGTCCAGCAACTCCAGGGCCGCGGCTCCGGCATCCCTGAGCGGGACGATGGCGGCGCAGGCGGCGTGGATGTCCGGGAACAGCAGGAAGCCGGTGACCTTCACCGGCAGGTCGGGCACCGTGCGCAGCACGACCTCGGCGATAAAGGCCAGGGTTCCTTCGGAGCCGACCAGGAGGTTGCGGAAGATGTCCACCGGCCGGGCATAGTCGACGAAGGCGTTGAGGGAATAACCGGTGGTGTTCTTCATGCGGTACTTGGACCGGATCCGCCCGGCCAGGACCGGATTGCCCTCGATTTCCGCCTTCAGGTCCAGGAGTCCCTGGGCCAGGGCCGGTTCCTGGGCACGGAAGGCCTCGTCCGCGTCCGGGGCCGCGGTATCGACCACGGTTCCCGACGGCAGCACGAAGGTGAGGGAATCCAGGGTGTGGTAGGCGTTCTGGACCACTCCGCAGCACATGCCGCTGGAGTTGTTGGAGAGGATGCCGCCGACGGTGCAGGTGCTGATGGAGGCGGGATCCGGGCCCATCTTGGACCGGTGCGGGCGCAGGGCCAGATTGACATGGGCGCCGATGACCCCCGGCTGGACCCTGACCCGCGCGCCCCCTTCCAGCACCTGGATGGTCCGCCAGTGGCGGGCCACTTCCACCAGGATGCCGTCGCTGATGGCCTGGCCGGAAAGACTGGTGCCCGCCGCCCGGAAGGTCATGGGCAACCCGGACTGGCGACTGAACCGAAACAGTCCCTGCACTTCCGCCACGCTCTGGGCAAACACCACGGCCTTGGGGATGAGCCGGTAGAAGCCGGCGTCCGCCGCGAAGGCGACCCGTTCCACCGGACGGTCCAGGATCAGCCCGGGTTCCAGAATGGCTTCAAGGGATTGACGGAGGAGATTGGGTTCGGCCATGAGATTCACACACTCCTGCCTGGATTCCGTTGGGAACGGGATCACCAGGGTTACGAAAGGGTTACCTGTCAATGGGACAGGAAGAAGAATGCGCCGGCCCCATGGCTGTCAGAAATAATAAGTGCTTACCGGCCGGTTCAGGGTTCTTTGCGGTCAAATTTCCCTTCCGACCGGGAGGGGTTCAGCCGGGGCTGGATCGGCTGGGCGGCGCTGCGGACCAGGGTGATGGCGGCGCGGGGGTCCGGTTCCCCTGGCCGGTCTGCGAATAAATCTCAGTTGCCCCTTGACGCATGGCCCTACAAGGATGCAACTTGTAGGTATTCAATTTACTATTTTCAACAATTTTCTGTTTTTTTACCATTAGCATCCAACGCCGCCGGAGCAACCGAGGTTTCCATGGCCCAACTGCGGGCGCCAACGACCCCCAGCCTCCTCGTTCCCAACGGACGGACCAGCATCTATATGGTGCGGGGGATGGCGGAGAACCTGCTGGAGAATCCGGTGGCCCGGGCCATCCTGGCCCTGGTTCCGGGGTATGCCCTGATCCTGGACCAGAAGCGGCATCTGGTTGCTGCCCACGGGGAAGTGCTGGAGCAACTGGGCTTGACCACCCCGGAGAGCCTGCAGGGGTTGCGCACGGGAGAACTGTTCCGGTGCATGCCGGTCCAGGACGGCTTCAGCCGTTCCCGGCAGTTCTGGGTGACCTGCACGCCCCTGGCCCTGGGCGGCCACGATCTGCTCCTGTTCCTGTTCAAGGAGACCACCGAGCAGAAGCGCCGGGAGGCGCTGGACCATGTGTTCCTCCACGATCTTCTGAACCTGGTGGGCGGCCTGGAAGGTATCGCCGGCCGGTTGAACGACCAGCCCCAGGAGCTGACGTCCAGCGCGGCCCAGCTCAGGCAGCTCTACCGGCAGATGATGGACGAGATCCAGAGCCAGCGCACCCTGCTCAGCGCCGAGGAAGGCAAGCTGGTGGTGGAGAACCGGGAGACCCGGCCGGCGGAGATCCTGGACCGGCTGCGCGGTTTCTTCGCCGCCAGCGAGGTGGCGGAGGGCCGCAGCCTGGAGATCCTGGATGGGTCCCAGGAGCCGTTCCGCTGCGATTCGGTGCTGTTGACCCGGGTGTTGGTGAACCTGGTGAAGAACGCCTTGGAAGCTACGCCTGCAGGGGGATGCGTCAAGGTCTGGCATGAGCGGTGCGAGGGCCGGCGGGGGTTCGTGGTGGAGAATCCGGGGCTGATCCCCTCCGAAATCGCCAGCCGGATCTTCGAACGGTGTTTCAGCACCAAGGCGGACCGGGGCAGGGGCTTGGGCACCTACGGGGCGAAGCTGCTGGGGGAGCAGTTCCTGGGCGGGGACGTGGGGTTCGCGCCCCATGGGGGAACCAGCACGCGGTTCTTCATCTGGGTGCCGGAGTCGGGGGCCTGCCCGCTAGGCGATCCGGCCGCGGTGGCCCTGGATGCCGGGGCGCCGCGCTGCCCCACCCCCGAGGGCGCCGACACCTTGCTGGTGGTGGACGATTCCAAGACCGTCTGTGGTCTGCTGGGGAACCTCCTCTGCCCGCGCTATCGGGTGCTGACGGCCGAGAACGGTGAAGACGGCTTCACCCTGGCCCTGAAGTGCAAACCTGATCTTATTATCCTGGACGTCATGATGCCCGATGTGGACGGGTTCGCGGTCTGTCGCCGGCTCAAGGGCGACTCCCGCACCCGGGACATCCCCGTGCTGTTCCTCACCGCCCTGGGCGGCGAGGCTGACGAGATGCGCGCCCTGGAAGCCGGGGGGATCGACTTCCTGCTCAAGCCGGTCAGTCCTCCATTGCTGGCGGCGCGGGTCCGCAACCAGCTGGAGCTCAAGCACCACCAGGATCAGCTGCGCAACCTGTCGCTGCTGGACGGGCTCACCGGCATCGCCAACCGGCGCCGGTTCGACCAGTATCTGGAAATGGAGTGGCAGCGCTGCAGCCGCAACGGCCAACCGCTCTCCCTGGTCATGGGCGATGTGGATTTCTTCAAGGCCTTCAACGATGGCTATGGTCATGGCCAAGGCGACGAGTGCCTCCGGGCGGTGGCCAAGGTGTTCGCCCTGGCCCTGCGCCGCCCGGCCGACCTCGCCGCCCGCTATGGCGGGGAGGAGTTCGTCTGCGTGCTGCCCGAGACGGACCAGGACGGCGCCCGGATCGTGGCCGACCAGATCATGGTCCAGATGGAGGATCTGGCCTTGGTCCACGGCTATTCCTCGGTCTCCTCCCGGGTGACGGTCAGCGTCGGGGTCGCCACCGCGATCCGCCCCTCTCTGGGCCGGGACTGGAAATCCCTGGTCGAGGAGGCGGACATGTGGATGTACGAGGCCAAAGCCAGGGGCCGCAACCGGATCGAAGGCTTCGGCCTCCTTCAGGGCCCGCCGGCATGATCATGGGGGGCAGGACCTGTGCCGCCAAACGCCGAACCGTCCGAGTCGCCAATGCAATACATCGTGCAGGAGGTTCCATCTCCGCCCCGTGCCGTTGGGCGGTTCAGCCGCAATCCAGGTGCTGTAGGTGGCTGGTCCGAAGCCGTCGCTCTGCTTCAATTTAAACCAGTAATTCAGGTAATCCAGAAACTGACGGGATCCCCGTTGTACTGGATAGCCCAGGAACAGCAGGTCGGTGACGTCCGAAGGGATCACCGAAGCGTACCTTGGATGCCCAAGCACCCAGAACTGCGAACGGATGCTGCTCCAGAAGGGATTCGACGGCGCAGCGGGTGAATATGAGCGACGGGGTGGCGCCGGATTAGATGCTGATATATATTCTTGCTTATGCAAGATCAATCCCCGCCACCCCTCGACCTCAATACACCCCTGGTGAAGCTTATCGGCACCGCCAGGCGCCAGATCCGGCAGGCATTCTGGGCAAAATTCGCCACCCATGGGCTGGCTCCCCAACAGGGCTGGATTCTCCGGGTGCTCTCGGCCCAGGGTCCCATGTCCCTCCATTGCCTTTCCCAATGGGTGTTCATGGACGATCCCACCGCATGCCGAATCGTCAAGACCCTGCAGGATAAAGGCCTGGTGGAATCCGTTCCGGATCCTGGCCATGGCCGGCGCAACATCATCAGTGTTTCCAAGGCCGGGGCCCAGGTGGCGCCGGCCCTGGACGCGCTGGCTGACGAGCTGGGCCAGGATCTGGAGGCGGGCCTCACGGAGCTGGAGAAGCTCCAGCTGCGCCAAACCCTGCTCAAGGTGATCGCCAATATGACCCCATCCCTCCAGCCGCCGGCTCCCGAGGGCCCATCGAACCGAACGGGATGCCCGGTCTGATTCCGGCCTGAAGAGAGGATTACCGCCCCATGTGGATTGTCCGCCTGGCGCTTACGGCGTCAATTTCATCCGGCTCCGGCTGTTCACCATTCCCGGCCTGTCCACTCCGGCCCCGTTCGGCGGCAAGAACCGCCAGGTGTCCATCGACATCGACCCGGCGGCCCTGAAGGCCAAGGGGCTGTCCCCCGCCGACCTGGTGTCCGCGCTGCAGGCGGGCAACCTGATCATCCCCTCCGGAACCGCGAGGGTGGGCGGGCGGGAATATTCCATCCAGATGAACTCCAGTCCGGCCACGGTGGAGGAGTTCAAGCAGATCCCCCTGACCGTGGCCGGCGGCCAGCCGGTCCTGCTGGGGGACGTGGCCAGGGTCTACGACGGTTTCGCCGACCAGACCAACATCGTGCGGGTCAACGGCAACCGGGCCACCTACATGGTCATCCTGAAACATGCGGACGCGTCCACCCTGGCGGTGGTGGACGCCACCCGGGCCATGCTGCCCCAGATCCAGGCGGCGGCTCCGGAGGGCCTGGAGATGCATTTGGACTTCGACCAGTCCACCTTCGTCCGGGCCGCCATCAAGGGGGTGGTGACCGAAGCGCTGGTCTCCAGCGTGCTGGTCTCGCTCATGATCCTGGTATTTCTGGGCAGTTGGCGGAGCATGGCCATCGTCTGCACCAGCATCCCCATGGCCATCCTGGTGGGGATCATCGCCCTCAAGCTGTCCGGCAACACCATCAACATCATGACTCTGGGCGGGCTGTCCCTGGCCATCGGCATGCTGGTGGACGACGCCACGGTGGAGGTGGAGAACATCCACCGGAACCGGGGGATGGGCAAACCGATCACGGTGGCCATCCTGGACGGGGCCGCCCAGATCGCCGTGCCGGCCATCGTCGCGACCCTGGCCATCTGCATCGTATTCTTCCCGGTGGTGCTGCTGGAGGGCGCCGCCAAGTATCTGTTCGTGCCCCTGGCTCTGGCGGTGGTGATCTCCATGCTGGCCTCGTACGTCCTGTCCCGGACCCTGGTGCCGACCCTGGCCCGGATGCTGATGCCCGGGGAGCACCACGAGCCGGGTGAAACGGGAGCCGCCCATGGGATCCTTCCGGACGCCGGGCCCAGGCGCGGCGCCGTGGACCGTTTCTTCATCGCCTTCAATCCCAAGCGGGACGCGGTGATGAACGCCTTCACCGGCGGCTACACCCGGCTGCTGGAGCTGGCCCTGGAACACCGGATCTTCGTGCTGCAGGTGGCGGGGGGTATCGTCGCCATCACCGTATGCCTGTTCTGGGTGGTGGGCATGGACTTCTTCCCGTCGGTGGACGTGGGGCTGATGAAGCTGCATTTCCGCGCTCCCAGCGGCACCCGCATCGAGGAGACGGAAAAACTCGTCGGGCGGATGGAGAGCCGAATCCGCCAGGTCATCCCGCCGGATCAGGTGGCCACCATCAACGACATGATCGGAGTGCCTCCGGGTTACAACCTGGCGTTCGTCTCCACCGACAACGCTGGCCCCATGGACGGCGAGATCCTCATCCAGCTGGCCCCGCACCACCGGCCCACCCGGGACTACATGCGGCGCATCCGCAAGGAGTTGGCGCCGGAGTTCCCCGGGTGCACCCTGTATTTCCAGTCCGCCGACATCGTCAGCCAGGTGCTCAACTTCGGTACTGCCGCGCCCGTCGACCTCCAGGTGGAAGGGCCGGACCTGGGCCGGGACCAGACCCTGGCCAGCCGCCTGCGCGGCGACCTGCAGGGCATTCCGGGGTTGGTGGACGTGCGGATCAAGCAGGTCATGGACTATCCCGGCCTGAAGCTGACCGTGGACCGGGAGCGGGCCGCCCAACTTGGGCTGACCCAGCAGAACGTGGCCAACACGTTGCTCATCACCCTGGCCAGCAATGCCATCGTGGCCCCGTCCTACTTCCTGAACCCGGCCAACGGGGTGAACTACCAGGTGAACGCCAAGGTGCCCATGGCCCAGGTCGACTCGATCCAATCCCTGCTAGCCACACCGGTGACCGCGGCCTCCGCGGCGCCGATCCTGCAGCCGGACCCGGGCCGTCCGGTCCTGGCCCAGCCCACCGCGCCCGGCCAGACCCTGGGCAATCTCGCCACCGTGCTGCCCATGACCACGCCCAACGAGGTGGATCACATGACCATCCAGCGGGTGGTGGACGTGATGGCCAACGTTGAAGGGCGGGATCTGGGGGCGGTGGTCAGCCGGATCCAGGACAAGGTCAAGGCCCTGGCCCCGCTGCCGCCGGGAACCTACATCCGCCTGCGGGGACAGAATGAAGTGATGGAGAGTTCGTTCCGCGCCCTGGGGCTGGGCATGATCCTGGCGGTGGCCCTGGTCTACCTCCTGATGGTGGTGCTGTTCCAGTCCTGGCTGGACCCCTTCATCATCATGACGGCCGTGCCCGGGGCTCTGGTGGGCATCCTCTGGATGCTGGCGCTCACCGGCACCACGCTCAATGTGGAATCCCTCATGGGCTCCATCATGGCCATCGGCATCGCCACCTCCAACTCCATCCTCCTGGTGAGCTTCGCCAACGACGTGCGGGTGGAGCGGCCCGAATTGAGTTCGCTGCAGGCGGCGCTGGAGGCGGGCCGGACCCGGCTGCGGCCGGTGCTCATGACCGCCATGGCCATGATCATCGGCATGGTGCCCATGGCCTTGGGCCTGGGCGAGGCCGGCGAGCAGAACGCTCCGCTGGGACGGGCGGTCATCGGCGGCCTGCTCCTGGCCACGGTGGTGACCCTGTTCGTGGTGCCGGTAATCTATTCGCTGCTCAGGGTGAAGCCGCCTACCAAACATGAACTCGACGACCGATTCCAGATCGAGCAGCAAGGGAGCCAGGCATGAGCCCTGAAATGAACATCTCCAGCGGTTCCGGAGCCAAGGGCTCGGCCCGGGGCGTCTATGGCGCCGGCATCGCCGGCCTGGTGCTGGCAGCGGGTCTGGTGGGCGGGATGCTCGCGCTGAAACGCCGTGATCTGGGCCAGGACGCCCACGGCCGCCAGGCTGACCTGGCCGCCGGCCCCCTGGTGGCGGTGGAGACCGTGGGGTTCTCGGCCCCCAGCCGGACCCTGGTGCTCCAGGGGGAGGCCCTGCCCCTGATCACCACGACCCTCTATGCCAAGCTGAGCGGCTTTCTCCGGACCATCAACGTGGACAGGGGTGACCGGGTCCGGGCCGGGTCGACCATCGCCGTCATCGAAAGCCCCGAGACGGACCGGGACTACCAGTCCCTGCAGGCGGACGCCGAGAACAAGCGGATGATCTCCAAACGGTCCGAAGCCCTGGGCCGGGAGGCGCTGCTGGCGCCCAACGCGGTGGAACAGGCCCAGGCCGATTCCCGCATGGCCGACGCCAAGCTGGCTTCCCAGGCGGTGCAGCGTGGCTACGAGGTGCTCAAGGCCCCCTTCGACGGCACCATCACCGCCCGGTTCGCCGACCCCGGCGCCCTGGTCCAGAACGCCGCCAATGCCCAGAGCAGCGCCCTGCCGCTGGTGACCCTGGCCAGACTGGACCGGCTCAAGGTCACCCTCTACCTGGATCAGCGCTCCGCCGCCCTGCTCCATCTCGGCGACCCGATCCGGGTGGCCGCCCCGGAACACCCGGGGGAGTGGGTGGCCGCCCGCATCACCCGGATCAACGGCGAACTGGACCTGCACACCCGGATGTTGCTGGCGGAGGCGGAAGTGGACAACCGGGAGGGCCGGATCCTGCCCGGGAGCTATGTTCAGACCGAACTGACCCTGGCCCAGCCCCCGCACCTGGAGATCTCCACCGAGGCCCTGATGGTCCGGGGCGACAAGACCTTCGTGGCGGTGGTGGGCCCCGACCGGCGGGTCGCTTTCCGGCCGGTGACCGTGGGCGAAGAGGATCACCGGAAGCTGCAGGTGTTCTCAGGCTTGAAGGCCGGGGAGCGGGTCATCCTGAACCTGGGGGACGCCGCCAGGGACGGCTCCCTGGTCCGGCCGAAGGACCCATCGGCGTAGCCGGCCGGGTCACCGGATCCTGGGCTTGCGGCCGAGGACGGCGGTCCGCTTGAGGTCGATCCAGGTGCCCGGTCTTCGGGATTGCTCCAGGGCCAAGCCCAGGCGGCGCTCCAGGTATTCGGGCTGGAACCGGCTGCCCAGGTAGGTCTTGACGATGGGAAGGAAGATGTCTTCGACCCAGGCCCGCAACGCCTCTCCGTGCGGGGCCGAGCCGAAATAGCGCAGGGCCGTGTCCTCCAGGCCAAGGTGGTCGAGGAGGTTGGCGATCTTGAGGCCCACCGAGAGGTCGGTGCCCTGGTCCCGGCATACTCCCACGATCTGGTCCGCGAGGAAGAGCAGGTCCTCGCAGGGCGGGTAGACGTCGAACAACCCATGGCCCTCCTGGATGGGTTCGAAGCAGACGATCCATCCCCCCGGCTTCAGGGCGCGGGTGAGGCAGCGGAGCGCCTCCTCCAGTTCCATCACGTGGGCCAGGGTCATGCAGGTGAAGACGAGATCGAACGAATCCGCTGGCAGGTCCAGGTCGCGCAGATCCTGCTGGAGGAATTCGGTCCCCTTCAGGCCCACCTGCTCCAGGCGCGCCCTGGCGTGCTCCAGGAGCTCCGGGGAGCGGTCCAGGCAGACCATTTGTCCGTGCGGCACCTTGGCCGCCAACCGCACCGCCCAGAAGCCCATCCCGGACCCCACATCCAGGATCCGGCCGTTCTCCGGCAAAGGCGGGATCAGGTCAAGGGGGCCCTGCTGCTCGAAAAGCCGGTTCTGGGCCTCCAGCCGGGCGGGTTCCGTTCCCCCGCTGTCCTTCAGAAGCTTCTCGAAGGCGTACGGCGTCGGCGAGCGGTACGGCGAAGGCCGGTCCAGGTGCCGGGCCGTTTCCGGGTCGGTATTTTGGTGATTCATCGCGCCCTCCGTTCTGGCCAAGGCCATGCCTGGCCCTAGGGTGCTGTGGCGCGGGTCTTCGTTACGCCCTCGGCGAAGTCCGGTCTGGGCGATGGTTGTTCTTAGCGTCGGCCGGTCTTGTTGCTAAAGTCGTTCCATCAGGAACCTTTATGCCCAATGTCCAGGCATCCCCGAGGCTTCATAAGCCTATCGTGAGTCTTTTTTCGTCCCTGGGCGGCGCATGGGCATTGCTCATCCTGCTGGCCCATATGGCCGGCCTGCGCGGTTTTGCCGCCCTGGGCCGCGATTATGTGGTCATGTCGAGGCCGGCGGCGACCTTGATGCTTTCGCTGAGCGCCGCGCTGCTGGTGCCGTCCGGGAAGTCTGG
>Ga0302193_10002657_pt1 | contig 14698 bp, 13 predicted proteins | sample II_Bog_E3_3_FD_200228 | JGI IMG/M metagenome (GOLD analysis project Ga0302193, IMG submission 200228) | Peat permafrost microbial communities from Stordalen Mire near Abisko, Sweden - II_Bog_E3_3 | ecosystem: Environmental > Terrestrial > Soil > Wetlands > Peat | place: Sweden: Abisko...
ACCTCCAACTTGCCACCTCCTTCACGCTCACCGGTCCAAGCCTGCCGATCGAATTCTGCCGCGTTTCAAAAAACCACCGCCTGACCCTGATCATAGATGAGACCTTTGGGACCCTCTGCCAAACCTACGCCGCCACCAGCGCCTGCAGCGAGCTGGACGAAGCGATTGAAAATCTACGGCTGCGCGAAGGCATGTCCAGCGGTGCAGATGTCGGCTTTGTCGAAATCGGCTCGCAGAAGCGCAGCCCCGTCGCGGCCCAGCGCCACCCGCACGCCGTTGAAACCATCGCCGACTGGACGTTGAACGCAGGCTACGATGCCGCGATCTGGACTGCGCTCGACAGCCATTTCGAACGCCAGATCAAGGAGCCCTTTTCGGTGAACGCCGCAATGCGCTTCCTGGAAAATCTTGAACAGCAAGATCCCGCAGCTTTCGCCCGCGCGCTGGACTATATTCGCCGCGCGCCCGCCGCGACGCAAACGCCGGTGCGAGAGGCCGCCGCGGCCCAGTGGCCGGAGCAGATAGATCGATAGGGGCGAGTTGTGGTCGGGGGAGATAGGCTCCGGGAGGCGGTGGAGATTGCTTGATCTCCGCCTGAGCGCTGCGCGCTTGCCATACCATCGCTCATCCGGAAGAATGGCGGTATGTCCGATTCATTGCAGCCAGCGATCCCCGCCGCGACCATCATCCTCTATCAGGAAGACGCCAGCGGCCCTGCCCGGCACTTGATGATCGAGCGTACCGCCAGGATGGCATTTGCGCCCGAGGCCCTGGTATTTCCGGGTGGCCGTGTTGAAACCAGTGACCACGAACTCGCCGCAGATTCCGCGCTGGTGCATTCCGCACCGGAGGATATACAGGATGCCGCGTCACGTATTGCGGCAATCCGTGAAACGATTGAGGAAGTTGGCATTCCCATCGGCATATGGCCGACGCCCACCGCCGAACTTGTTGTGATGTGGCGCACTGCGTTGAAATCAGGCAGTCCCCTCGGGCCATTATTGGCGGCGGCGGAGTGCCATATGGACCTCAGGCACCTCATCCCGTTTGCGCGCTGGTGTCCGAATTTGAGCACAGAGCGGCGGTTTGACACTCGATTTTACATCGCTCGCGCGCAGGGCAATGCCGCAGTCACGCATGATGTCGATGAAGCAACGCACCATATCTGGTTGACCGCGCAAGAGGCGTTGGACGACGCCAAGTCTGACCGATTTCACATCATCTTTCCAACTCTTCGTAACCTTGAACGTCTTGCTTTATACCCCCGCTTCGAAGAGATGGCGCTTCATCTCGCCGCGACGCCATTCCAAACCATCATGCCTAAAATGGTCGAATATGATGGACAACCATGGCTGTGCATTCCGGAAGGGGCGGACTATCCCGTAACGCGCATTCTGGTCTCCGACCACCAGCGATTTCGCAAACCAAAGCCCGGCGGGTAATATTGAAGACATCGTACAAAATGAGCGCGGCGGCCGCGTCGATGTATCGTCTCATGGGCTGTAATTCTTCAAGGTTCAGATCTTGGTTTCACCGCCGATTTCGATGACGCGGCCCGACGGAATTCAGCAATGTTCCGTGGCGGAGCGCATGATCAAATGCATGAAAATGAAAAGCCTTTTTGGCCATGCCCAAAAGCCGGCGCCGGGGGCCAAGATGATTTTTTCACGGCCGACAAAGAAGAACATCTCATTCGATACCAAGGGAAACGCCGTGACCCGGAGCTGAGCAAGCGCACGCGGAATATCCGGCTCGTCCATGAAACCGAAATTCACGTTGACGGCGTGAAACTCGTGGCCCAGATGTCGGATATGTATCCCCCGTAAGTGCAGACGCACAAAGCCCGATAGCCCAACAGCCCATTGCTGGGATTTGGCTATGCCGCATTATTGGCCATTGAACGCTGGCTTCCGCTTTCCCAAAAATGCCGCTGTTCCCTCAGCACGGTCTGCCGTGGCCGCGCACAGGCCAAACAGATCAGCTTCGAGCGCGCAGCCTTCACCTAGTGCGGATTCCATGCCGCGGTTCACGGCTGAAATCGCCAAGCGTAACGCGACGGGCGCGTTTACCGTCAGCGATTTTAGCACGTCGCGCGCGTGATCAAGGAGTTGTGGAGCGGCAACGACCTCATTGACCAGCCCAATTCGCCAGGCTTCCGACGCATCGATCGTTTTTCCCGAAAGGATGATCTGCATGGCCCTTCCTTTGCCCACAAGCCGTGGCAGGCGCTGCGAACCGCCATAACCTGGTATCAGCCCAAGCGTCACTTCCGGCTGGCCAAATTTCGCCGTCTCCGACGCGATACGAATGGTGCAGGCCATCGCCAGTTCACACCCGCCGCCGAGTGCGTAGCCATTGACTGCGGCAACGACAGGCTTTCCCAGATTTTCGATGGCATCCATTAACGCATGTCCCTGGTGGGAGAGCGCCTGGGCCTCTATCGGCGTCATCAACGCGAGTTCTTTGATATCGGCGCCCGCGGCGAAGGCTTTTGGCCCGGCACCGGTAATAATGGCGCCCCTGACCTTGTCGTCCATTCCGATCTCGCGCACCGCTTGAAAAAGCTCCGCGACAGTCTGCCGGTTCAATGCGTTGAGCACGGCCGGCCGGTTGATTGTCAACACGGCCACATCTCCCCCAATATCAAAATTAATCGTCGCGAATACCGATGCTAACATAGAACGCTCCTCGTGGTCCGAACCGCCGCCGGCAGTTCGGACCTTATCGTTTACGCGGCCTTTGGGGTCGCCGGACCGACCGGCAGCATCAGTGAGCCTGGAAGCTTTATCGTCGAGACACCGTCCATAACGACCGTACCATCCTGCTTGGTCACGATGGTGGAGAGTTTGGCGACATGTTTCGGCAACAAGGCGGTGATGGTCACAACAACGGTGACCTTGTCGTTGATAAAGACCGGTGCATGGAAGTTGACAAGCTGGCTCATATAGATCGTGCCGATTCCGGGCATTTTATCGCCCAGAACCATAGAGACCAACCCGAACAGAATGCCGCCATGCGCGATGCGCTGATGGAACTTCGTGCGCTTGGCAAAAGCATCGTCGACATGGATCGGGTTATGGTCGCCCGTCAGATCGGCATAGCCGCGGACAAGTTTATCATCGATGACCTGGCTATACGTGACACTCTGGCCGACTTTGAAATCCTCTGTCTTGGGTACAACATGTTCGGCTGCATTGACTTTTTCTAACATGATCCATCTCCAGTTGACGTCACCCCATGATGGGATGACGGTCGGCGTGTTATTTCAAAGCGAGGCGGCGACCAGCACTTCGGGAAAATCGCCCGGCGCATCCAATAGTGTGGTGCCCGCCATGTCGCGGAACAGCCGTGCCAGCGGCAGCGTGCCCTGGAAATGCGGCGGTACCACCTCGCAAATGCCCATCCCACCTTCGACCTGAATCGCATCGGTCAGAAGCTTCTGACCAAAGCGGCCTAGAAAGGATTTGACCATGGATGCTTCGACCCCGAATGGGGCGCCGTCATCGGCAAGTTGCGCAGCATGGCAAACACCGAGCCAGGCAAGGTGCGAGTCGGTCGCGATTTCGGCAAGCAACTGCTGAATCGCTTGCAAGCTGGCAATCGGGTGGCCGAATTGGATCCGGTGCCGTGCCGCCGCGGCGGCATGTTTGGCCGCTGATTTGCCGATCCCGATCGTCTGCGCCGCCTCGCCCAGCGCCAGGGCGCCGAGCAGGTCCGCCAATATGGCGGGGCCATCCTTCACCGTTCCGAGCAGGCTGGTCTGGTCCAGCGATACGTTCTTGAACGTTACATCCGCAACCGGGCAGCCGCGCAACCCCATCGTAAGCTGAATCGCTCCAACCGAAATGCCGGGCGTTTCAGCGGGCGCGATGAAGCCGGTGATGGACATGGCACCTGGGGCGCCGATGCTGGCGAAGCCGACATACAGATCCGCGACGCCGGCGTTACGGACAAAGACTTTTTTTCCATTCAGCACCATCTTGCCGCTGGAGAAAACGCCTACGAGTGCATCCGGACCAATTCCGATGGCGGGGCCATTTTCCGACAAAGCGAGGGCGCCAATATTCTGGCCTTCCGCGAGTCCGGCGAGATGAGCGTTCTTCTGCGCATCCGTTCCCCATTTAAAAATCGCGTAAGCCGCAATCGCGTTATTGTTCAGGATGGACGCGACAGCGGGGCACACCTGAGATAGCGTTTGAAGCGTCTCAACATGGGCGGAAAATCCGGCATTCTTCTCTGTCGGCAGCGATAGAAGTTGTTGCCGTGCCAGTTCCGCGACCAAGGCGCGCGGAAAATTTCCGGTACGATCGAGATCGATCGCGATTGGTTCAAGGAATTCATCGGCAAACGCCGCGGCGCTTGCTTGGATCCGTTGTAAATTTTCTGTCGATGAAATGTTCATTTTGCCACCGCCTTTTCTGCATGTGCTGCGACTTTGGGACGGGCGAGAACCGCGCGTGCAACAACCAGGCGCTGGATTTGATTGGTGCCTTCGTAAATCTGCATGACTTTTGCATCGCGCATCAGCTTGCCGACCTCGGAGGTGTACCCCGCCGAGCCCATCAGCCGCATGGCGCTGGAGGCCACACTCATCGCCGCGTCCGTTGCATAGGTTTTCGACATCGCAGATTCTTCCGAGAACGGCTTACCGGCATCCCGCAACGCCATCATGTGATGCAGAACCTGCCGCGCGGATTCGATTTGAATTCGCATATCCGCGAGCTTGAATTGCAGCGCCTGGCCGGGGAACGGCTTGCCGGGGAATCTTTCATGCATATGTGCGACGCAGAGGTCCAAGGCGCGCTGCGCCAGACCCACCGCGAGTGCTGCGATCGCCGGGCGCGCCAGATCGAGCGTTTCCATGGCGATTCTCATACCGTCACCTTCTTTCCCAAGAAGGCTGGAGGCAGGAATTTTGACCTCATCGAGACGCAGAAACACGGTGTTGGAGGAGCGTAGCCCGAGCTTGTCTTCTTCTTGCCCTACGGTAAAGCCGGGTGTGCCGCGTTCCATGATGAACGCGCTGATGCCTTTGACGCCGGCTTTTGGATCCGTCTGCGCGAAGACGATGAACACTTCCGCGAAGCCGCCATTGGTTATCCAGCATTTCGATCCGTTGATGGTATAACCTTGTGCTGTTTTTACCGCGGTGGCTTTTCCGCCACCGACATCCGATCCGGCGCTGGGTTCCGTCAGCGCGAAGGCTCCGATTTTGCCGTTCAGCATCGGCGTAAAAAACTGCTTCTTCTGCCCCTCATTTCCCGCAATGAGGACCGAATCCATACTCAAAATACTGGCTGCAAGCGTTGTCGCCATGCCGCAGCATCCGTAGCCCCATTCTTCCAGTACGAGCGCCTGCGTCAACGGCGAATACTCCAACCCGCCATAGGCTTTGGGGATCGCCATGCCGAAGATTTTGCTGGGTTTTGCTGCTTCCAGCAGGAAAACGTGAAATTCTCCGGACTTGTCGTACGCCGCCGCATTCGGCATAATATGTTGGGCGACGAAAGCCTTCGCCGTCTTTTGGATTTCGGTTTGTTCTTGGGTTAATAAATTCATCTCGGACCTCTCTATGCTGCAGCCGCCAAGGGTGTCTTTGATTTTGTGGATAGTATCGTTTTTAGCCCGCCCCATTTCTCCTGAAATATTTCAGCCGGCATCGTTTTCATGTGCGGCGATTTTTCAGGGGTGAAGTCCATATGCGCGATAACATCCTTGTCGGCATCGAGGCCAGGTGCCACTTCGATCAGAACGACCTTGCCGTTCTGCATCTCGAATACCGCGCGCTCCGTCACGAAGAGGACAGGCTGTTTGATCTTCGTCGCATAAGCGCCGCTGGCGGTAATCTGCTCGACCTGTTTGATGAATTTCCTGTGTTTACCTTCATTTTCGATCTTTAGCTTACCTGATGCGGCAGTGAGCTTAAGCCCGCCCGCCGTAAAGCTGCCGACATAGACAATTTTCTTGGCGTGCTGCGTAATATCAATGAACCCGCCGCAACCTACGCTTTTTCCGTTGAACTTACTTACATTGACATTACCAATGGCGTCGACCTGCGCGAAGCTCTCAAAGGCGATATCCAAGCCACCCCCACTATACCAGTCGAACTGGACCATCTGTTCGACAAACGCATCGGCGTTGTAGGACATGCCGAAATCGTGTCCGTCGGCCGGCACACCGCCAATGGTGCCCGTCTCAGATGTCATCGTGGCAAGATCAGGAACACCCTCGACGGCCGTAACGGCCGCAATGCCCTGCGGGATGCCCACACCGAAATTTACCGCTGCACCTGGCGTCAACTCCATTGCGGCGCGGCGTGCGATGATCAGGCGATCATCCAACGCCATTCCAGGGATCTGGCCCATCGGCTCACGGGTCCGGCCGGAGAAGGCCGGATTGTAGAGCGTGGCGGCCGACTGCCAATGATTTTCCGGCGCAGAGACGACGATATGATCGATCAATACGCCCGGAACCCGTACTGTTTTCGGATTCAACGTGCCCCCCAAGGCGACATATTTGACTTCGGCGATAACGATTCCGCCGCTGTTTTTTGCAGCCTGCGCCAGTGGTAGGATTTCAAACCACGCACCTTCGTCATCGATGGTGAGGTTGCCATTTTCGTCCGCGGTCGTGCCGCGGATGATAGCAACATCAACCGGAAAGCCGGCGTAGAACAGCCATTCCTCGCCCTCGAAGGTAATCACCTTCACGATATCCTTGGTGGTGATCTTGTTCATCTTTCCGCCTTCCAAACGCGGGTCGACGTAAGTTCCAATGCCCGTTTTGGTGATCATTCCCGGACGATGCGCGGCAATTTCCCGCCATAGCTGCGAGATGACGCCTTGCGGCAGGTTGTAACCCTCGCAGCCGCCGCTCAGCACCATTTTTGCGAAATCCGGCGAGAGCCCGCAATGGCCGCCAATCCACTTGCCGATCATCCCTGCATGCGCAAAATGCTGCGGCCCTTTGTCTTTCCAGTTGCCGATTCCTGAAGCATGGACGAAGGTCATTTTTGCGGGATGGCCGGTTTCCAGAAAATGCTTCTCCATCGCGATCGAAATTTCTTCCGGCCAGCCGGACATAACACAGGCAGCGGCACCGACGGTGGCACCATCCTTTATCAGCGCGGCTGCGGCTGCTGCTGAGATGACTTTTGACATGCGGCTGATCATCCTTTCAAGAATTCAGGCGAAGCATTTTGAAAAAGTGTTGGCCTGGAAACAGAAAATGTATTTTTTTCAGCCCGTCTGCTAGCCTCGGAAACTACGCAGCAGCCTATCGCGTAGAGTCATGGGGGCTGTCTCATACGGCAGGCCGAATGGTCGCTACGTCTTAGGTGTTTTCCGAGTCTTACCCCAGAAGTTCCGTTTGCCCATTATTCCGGCTGAACAAGAGCGTGCTCACGCTCCTGAAAATCTTTTGGGAGCAAACGCATGGACGCGACAACACATCCTCTGGATAAAGCACAAAACCCTGAACTCACCGCAAGGCTGGATCGGCTGACGATCTGGCCATATACGAATGCAGTCATCTGGGTGGTCGGCGCCGGCTACTTTCTCTCATTCTTCGACATCACGAATGTTGCGTTCGGCCTTCCAGTATTTTCAAAACTCTTCCATATGACTGCGGCTCAGACCGCCTATCCGATCTCCTTCAGCCTTTTCGGGTATATTCTTGGCTCCTGGCTGAACGGCAACCTCTCCGATTATGCCGGCCGCAAGTTGGGTATCGTCATGGCGACCATATTCTTCTCCATAGGGTGCGTCGGCTGCACCCTGTCGAACGGTTTGTGGACATTGGTATTCTGGCGCTTCGTCACCGGCATGGGGATTGGGGCGGAAATTGCGATTGTCTCCACCTATATCGGGGAGCTGGCACCTTCGGCGATGCGGGGCCGTTATACCGGGCTTGCCAACATGTTCTCCTTTGTCGGCCTAGCCTGCGTGCCGATCCTGGCCTTGTGGCTCGTGCCGAATTTCTCCTGGGGGTGGCGTGCGATGTTCGCAGCCGGAGCATTGGGAATACTCACGTTATTTGCCTTCCCCCTTCTTCCAGAATCGCCGCGCTGGCTGCTCAGCAAGAGCCGCTTCGATAAAGCGCGGTCGATCATTGAGGCCGCCGAGAAACGCGTCGTTGCCCAAGGCAAGACGTTGGCGCCGGCTGTCGTCGCCGCCACGGAACAGGAGGCTGACGGGTTTCCGATGACACAACTGTTTCATCCACCTTACCTCAATCGTCTCGGCCTGCTATTCGCCATGTGGTTCCTGTTCTATGTCGGCGAGTATATCTGGCTTGGCCTTGGCCCGGTATTCTTTGTCGATCGCGGGTTCACGCTCACCCATAGCATCATGTTCATGCTGATGAGTTCGGTTGGGCTTTCGCTCGGCGCAGCACTTTCCGCTTGGCTGGGCGACCAGTTTGAGCGCAAGCGCTCGATCTGCATCGGCATGCTCATCTGGGCGGTCGGGTTTGTCGGCATCGCCTTCATCGCCAATCCGCTTGCCATCTACGCTTTGGTATTCATCGTCACCGTGGCGTTGGGATTCGTCATCCCGCTAATGTACACGCTGACAAATGAAAGTTTTCCAACAGGTGGGAGATCAAGCGGCGTCTCCCTCACGGATGGACTTGGCCATCTGGGCGGTGCGGCAGGGCCAATTATGGCAACTTCGCTCTACGCAGCCCTGGGCGCCGCGTCCGGCTTTCCCGGTGTGTTCCTAATGGTTGCGGCCTCGGGCACTGTCGCTGCACTCCTTATGCCCTTCACCATTTCCGCGACCCGCCGTGCCATCGGCGCCGACGCCAAATAATGTCCGGCATAGGTAGAATCCGAGTCTGCCATATCGCGTTTCGGCCCGTTAGCTAAAGCGGGACAACCAACTTGCTCGGTGCAAGAAGATCCGGCAACCCAACCTACGGAGCAGACAAATGTCAGATCCTAATGAAATCGGCGCCAAACCAAATGGGAACACGTTTCCCGCAAGCTTCGCCGCGCCCAAATTCGATCCCGCCGCGGTGTCTGCATTCTGGCAATCAAGTGCCGCGCGGCTGATGCGCTCCAGCGAAATATTTATGCACGGTATGGCCGAGGTCGCGCGGCTGGAGGCGGAGATTGGTCAACAGCTTCTGCAGCGCGTCATGGGAAACCTCAAAGCGCCTGGGACAGATGCAAAACCAGAGGAACGTGCCCAGGAACAGCTCAACCAAGCGATGCAGGCCTGTGAGAGCCTGATCACCCGCCTGCGTAATATGGCCAACAAATCCTGGCATGTCTGCAACGATGCTACAATGGCGCTATTCGAAACCGGTTACCGGTCTGAGGCACTGCCGCCAGCGCTGCATATGAACGAACCCATATTACAGGGTAAAACTGTTCCAAGTGTTGCAACTTCTGGCGCTGTGACGCCAAGCGCGGCAAACGCCGCTGAATAATTTATCGCCCGCGGAGGCAGGCGCCAGCTTGCCGGTACCGACAAAACCAAGCGACGATGCGCCAACGGTTGCGTTGGTACTGCAAGGCGGTGGTGCGCTCGGCGCCTATCATATCGGTGCGTTCGAGGCGCTGCACAAGGCGGGCTTTGGGCCCGACTGGGTCGCAGGCATCTCCATCGGCGCCTTCAACGCAGCAATTATCGCCGGAAACGAACCCGCCGACCGGCTCGAAAAACTACTGGGGTTCTGGCAGGATATATCATGGCCAGAGCTGCCGGGCCTTGTGAATTTTTTACCCCTGCGAATTATCCATGATCAGATCAGCAGCGGCGAGGCTATCGCCTTCGGACAGCCCAATTTCTTTTCACCGCGTCCCATCAGCCCGTATCTTTTAACAAATGCCATGCCCGACGAACTCAGCTTCTACGATACAGGAGCGCTGCACGAAACCTTGCAACGCTTTGCCTCATTCGACCGGATCAACCGGAAAACCACCCGCCTCACCTTGGGGACAACAAATATTTCAACTGGTGTTTTGGCGTTTTTCGACAGTAATACTCAGCCTATCGAGGTCGCCCATGTGATTGCCAGCGGATCGCTTCCGCCGGGATTCCCAGCCACGGAAATCGACGGAAAATTCTACTGGGACGGCGGCTGCGTTTCCAATACGCCGTTGGAAGCGATCGCCGCTGCTCAGGGAACCGAGCCGCTTCTGGTGTTCGTCATCGACTTATGGGACGCCGCAGGCCCGCTGCCGAATACCATGAACGACGTGCTCTGGCGGATCAAACAGATTCAATATGCCGGGCGCGCCGGGCACGATTTGAAGGTGGTTCAAAGTGTTGCAAACCATCAGCACGCCCAGGCAATCGCCAAGACGGCGGGACTTCTGGAAATGGCGGGCCTGCCCGACACGCTGGAGCTGCGCAAAGGCCGGCTTGATCTCGTCCATATTACATTCCATCCGGGATCTGATCAAATCGCGAGCAGCGATACTGAATTCTCCCGCAGCTCGATCGCCGCCCGCCGAACCGCCGGGCGCTTGGACATGGAACATGCCTTGGCGCTGGCGCCGTGGACGCGGCCGATGCCACGCCACCAACGCGCGCTTATCCATCGCGTCGCGCGTGCATAATTGCTACGCCAGAACATGCTGCATTCGTTCAAAGGAGAATTGCACTTCGTTAGAGCGCGATGCGCCTAATAAGATAAGATTTGGAAAGTCAGTATTCCACTTATTTTAAGAACATTTGGTGAATACCCTTACCGGCATCCCGCGGCGCCGGGGTATGTCTGCTACGCTAGAGTGCGATTTCGAGGCGGATTCGGACATTAAATCGGATCGCAAAGCGATTCGATTTAATGTCATCCGGCTCTAAGTGAAGGCTTGTTAGTTGCCTTTTTAAACGAGGCGCGTTTTTGACGCTTTTGACCGAGCGGTACGATCTATGCCGCTGAAGGAAGCTATATGTCGCCTGCTACGATCATGCGTTTCATCAATTTCTGGCCCCCGATGCTTTTCTCGGGCATTCATGTCACGTCTTTCGACCGCTCGCTGCGCAATATCGAAGTTGAACTTCGCCTGACGCGGTGGAACCATAATGCAGTTGGGACACAGTTCGGCGGCAGTATCTATGCAATGACGGACCCGTTCTATCCGCTCATGCTCATGGCAAATCTTGGGCCCGGTTATGCCATCTGGGATGAAGCCGCGCATATCCAGTTTATCAAACCCGGCAAAACCAACCTACGCGCGACATTCTCTCTGTCCGATGACATGCTGATAACCATCCGGTCAGCAACGGCTGGCGACCGAAAATATCTGGCGGCGTTTATCGTGCAGATCAGGGATTTGCACGGCTCCCTCATCGCGACGGTAAGAAAAATAATCTATGTGCGTCCGACCAAACTGTAATATGTATAAATTTTAAAATGATCAGGTGAGATTAGTCCCTGCACGACAAAAGATCGTTCACCGGCAATCGAAAAATCAAAGTTAAGTTGAGATCGCAGTGGCCGTCAAAGAAATATAGAATTATCCTTACGACACGTTATCGGATTTCACTAAAACCCGTTCGCCGTCGAGCGCACCGCTTTCCCGCAGCCAGCGATGCAAACCGGATTCTTCGACAGCGTTTAGCCAGTCATATAACCCGACGACGACCTCCCAAATCGCGGTGCCATCCACCGCGCTCACATGGATGCGGGCAACTGGAAGAATATCATCCTGGATAAATTCAGCAGCTTGGTTCAGGTCAAACAATTTCACCGTTTGGAATGGGGCCGATTTGACACCGTGGCAGCACAACGCTTGTCCCGTTCTCAAACTAACCATGATCGGCCCATCCGTAATGGGCTTTAAGCCGCCGCTCATAATCATGATGGACATGCTCCAAGGGATTCCACGGTGGGCTCGACTTAACCTGCTCGCGCGAGATTTTGACGTCGATGGTTCTATCGACGACGGCGATATCACTGACGCTGGTCGGCGCTAACAACACCTGCTGCCCAAACCACCAGTCCTTCGTGTCGACAACAATGTAGCGTATACGCCAAGTTGCATTATCGACGAGAAAATTGCCGACATGCCCGATTGCCCCATCCGTGGCCTGCACGTGGTAGCCGTTCAGCGTATGCGCGCTACGCAGATGCGCGTCTCCTTCATCCGGCCCGTCTGCTTCCGGAGCGGCTACCTCATGATCCACGGCTACGGGTTCCCGTTCCTTGCCTGGCGTTCCGGGATAACCCAAATAATAACCGGTATTGCCCCAGAACGGATTCCAGCCGTAATAGTCGTAAACGCTATTCTCCCATTGGCGCGAAACCGGTTCGTCTGACGTCGCATTTGGGCTCTGATCGATCTGCAGCTTCGTGAGCTTTATAAAAATGCGCCGCGACTCAAAGTCCACATGGGTAACGGCAGATGGATGAATGAGAATTTTGCGCCCGGTTAGCCATAGCCCGGTATCCACGACGAACCAGCGCACAGTCCAGCTCCGGTCATCAAAAAGGCAATCCTTGATGATCCCGACATCTCCGTCCACTGCCTCAAGATGAAACCCCCCAAGGGCGGATTCTGTTAATAACATCCTGGAACTCCTATTCCACCACCGTCCGCGCTTCCGTGCGCCGCGAAGTGGAAACATGGAGCCTAGCGGCTGATGGTGAACGGTATAGACTCGGATTCTACGCAGGCCGCCGCGCCAAATTGCAGTTTTGGATCTATCAAATATCGGGAGCAACGGCGAACGCCGCCGGCTGGATATTGCTCGGCGCCGGGCTGGGATGGCCGAAACAATGGCCTCTAAGCGTCAAACAATCCGTACCAGTAGGCGCCGTGACCCTTACGCAGCGGTGCCTGCAAGTCGGGTTCGCGCATTTCCTCAGCAATCCACAAAGCGGCCATCTAGGGCAGCATCAGGAACCCGTGGCCGACCTACGTTGAACATGCAACCTGATGCGAAATGCCAAAAGCACCGGCAATCTATTAACTGTGATGTCCGAGATCCTCAAATCCATACAACGCATTCGTAGCTAAGGAAGGAGCTTGGCGTGCCGGATGCCACGAAAGTAATAATTGGAATGCATTGAGCTTATTATAACTTCATTGGTTAAGTAGGGGTCACCCCCGCGTGGGCGGGGGAACCCACACGCCCTTGCGCTTCGGCCGGCCCCGGCCTTGAGCCGAATGCCCCCTATTCACAGCCCTGATCCAGAAGCGGACAGACTGCTTCCCAGCTTGAGTTGAAGCCCCATGCACCTGACGTACTTCTGACCAAACGGGAAGCGGGACCGCCGTAAGTTAGCTGTACCGCGAGCACCTCCCGCACGCTGACGAGCTCCGGTTCGCTCGGCCGCGGAGGGAGTCGATTGAGGCACACGCCCCCAATACTGGGACATTCGCTATTTCTGGTCCCGTGCCGGCGCTGACTTGCCTTCTCCATTTTCTAGTCGAAAAATTCACCTAGCCGGATACAGTCATCTAGAAGGGAGAACGCAAGCGGATGCATTTCGTCATCACTCCCCATTCTATAATCCTTAACGATCCGAGCTTTGGCCGCCAGACCAGCCTGCGACGCAGCGGGTGTTACACACATTGCCCTAATCGTCGCATGGTAAGCGATGGAATGTTTATTTAATTTGGATCTAAGCTGCTCTGGGGAGACCATGCAATTGACGTCATCAAACACCGCCAAATAAGCACTCCGTTCCCGACAAAATTTGTCGAAAAGCGACGTGAGTTTAACGTCTAAATGTATTGCCTGTCTCAAACCGCCATTCTTGACCTGGTCGCTTTCCTGAATGGCATCGACTTGCGGATCGTCTAATTGGTCTCTGATGTTTGCGAGTGGTGGAAATGAGATGGCCTGACAGTCAAACGGCGATCTGGAAACCTGTGACGAACTTTGGCGCAAATGACGTCGTTGAATTTATGGGGACCAGGACGCGCGGATCTCCATCTAGGCCGAGGGCTTGCTCCGAGGTCGGATAGGTTGAAGCAGACTTTATGGTTTATCTTGAAAAAACCTCTTGCAGACGGGGCGGGCCATACGTTGTTCGTCGTCTTGTTCATCGTGGCTCCAGTCTACTTCAGAATTGGAGCCTCCGAAAATCCAAGGGCGGTTCACAACCCATCATTGGATCATTCGTGCCTTGATCTAAGGCAGAGTATCCTGGATACACTAGGATAAATAACGTAGGCGAAGGTTGGATACTATTGTTACTCTCGGATCAATTGGTTGCCTCTCGTTCTTCGGCGGCCTCACGGCGGGACGGGCATACCCCATATCGGGCAGACATCGATGGGATCCGCGCGTTGGCCGTCACAGCTGTCATTTTGTATCATGGATATCCAAAGATTCTGACCGGCGGCTTTATCGGCGTAGACATATTTTTTGTGATTTCCGGCTTCCTGATATCTCGCAATATTTTCATGAGCCTTGGGACGGGTTCATTGTTTCCCTCCGGTGGCGACCGTCTTGTGGGATTGGGCTTGGATGTGATCCTTCACAGTTAAGCTGAGCTTACGAGTGGAGTTAGCTACGTAGCATGACACAAGTCACGATTTTGACCGGCCGGGATCGTCGCCGCAATTGGAGTTTGGAGGACCGGCATCGGATATTGACGGCGGCTTTTGCGTCAGGTGCGGTGATCTCCGAGATCGCTCGTCAATTCGATATCGCCAGTAGCATGATTTATAAATGGCGGCGTCAGGCGGTGGCGGCCAATCGTGTATTGGCATTTGTTCCCGCGGTCGTGGCTGAGG
>Ga0302193_10002674_pt1 | contig 14670 bp, 13 predicted proteins | sample II_Bog_E3_3_FD_200228 | JGI IMG/M metagenome (GOLD analysis project Ga0302193, IMG submission 200228) | Peat permafrost microbial communities from Stordalen Mire near Abisko, Sweden - II_Bog_E3_3 | ecosystem: Environmental > Terrestrial > Soil > Wetlands > Peat | place: Sweden: Abisko...
GCGCTCCCTGCGTTCCTCCAGGCTCATGATGAGGCCCTGATGCATGGCGGTTGCCACCTCGTCGGCATCGAACGGGTTGACGATCAGCGCCTCGGTGAGTTCATCCGCCGCACCCGCGAATTTTGAGAGTACCAGCACGCCGGGATTGGACTCATCCTGGGCGGCGACATATTCCTTGGCGACCAGATTCATGCCATCGCGCAACGGGGTGACGAGGCCGATATTCGCGCGGCGGTAAAATCCGGCGATGGCGTTGCGCTTTACGGGATGCGTCATGTAGCGCAACGGCACCCAGTCAAAATCCGAGAATTCGCCGTTTATATCCCCGGCGCGGCGGTCCAGCTCGCGGCGGAGCGTCTGGTAGGAGCCAACTTCCTGGCGGGAGCGCGCAGCGATCTGCAAAAAATTCACCGCGCGGCGGTGCTGCGGATAGGCATAGAGGAGCCGCCCAAACGCGTCGAAGCGTTGCGGCAGGCCCTTGGAATAATCCAGCCGGTCCACGCCCAGCACCAGGGCACGGTCGCCCAGGCTCTCATGCAACCTCGCGGCTTCAGGCGTGAGTTCGGCACGCTCGGCCAGCTTGGCGAATTTTTTCGCGTCGATACCGATGGGCGTGAGGACGACCCGAACCTGCCGGCCATCGTAGCTATAGCAGTTGTTCTGATCCGGGGTGACGCCGAGGGACGCCACCGCATTCTCCAGAAACGCCGCGACATCTCCCGCCGTCTGGAAGCCGATGACATCGCAGGCGGAGAGTGCTGCCATCAGCTGCGTGGCGGGCGGGAGCACCTGCAGCAGCGAGGGTGGAACGAAAGGCACATGCAGAAAAAAGCCGATGCGGTTTTTTACACCCAACGCGCGCAGCTCGGCGGCCATGGTCATCAGCTGATAATCGTGAATCCAGATGAGATCGCCCGGTTTCAGCAAGGGCACCAATGCCTGAGCGAAGGAGCGGTTGACGGCGAGATAGGCTTCGTAATCCGGCCGGTTGAAGCGCAGCAGCCCGGTGCGGTAATGCAGCAGGGGCCAGAGCGCGCCATTGGCGAACCCGTTATAGAATTTCTGGTATTCGCGTTCGGCGATATCGATGGTGGCGAAGGTCACACCCTCGTCGGACAACGCAATGGCGGCCTCGTTCGAGGTCTCATCCGCCCGCCTTCCGCTCCAGCCGAACCAGAGGGAACCCTCCGTCGCCGCATCGGCAAGCGCCACGGCCAAACCGCCCGCGGTGGCGGCCTTTTCGGTGGGCGATGGCACGCGGTTGGAAACGATGACGGTTCGATTTGTAACCATGGCGCGGGTACTCTGTTTGGCCGGGCTGCTCGCGAGGATGCTGGAGGCGAGCGGGCCTTTTTCTGCCGCGGGAGGTTGTGCCATCACCAATGTCATACCGTCTAAATTGGCCCCGCCAGGGCGGGTTCAACGTTTATTACAGATTTTCAATAAGGGGTTTGAAAGCGGCGACATGTTTTTTGTCTTCAAATCATCGCGGACAAGCTACGGACAATTTGCTATGGCGAGCCCAAATCAGAGAGGTCGTACATGAAGTTCACCCGCCGCCAATTCGTCTCGACCACCGCCACGCTGACCGCCGGGGCGGCATTACCGGCCGCCGCCCAAGCCGATACGAAGGCGCTGCCCTTTATCCTGGTGGGGGATTGGGGGCGTGGCGGCCATGACGAGCAGCGCGCCGTGGCGTTGCAGATGGGCAAAACAGCTTCAGCGATGAACAGCCGCTTCACGGTTTCCGTCGGCGATAATTTCTATGAAAACGGGGTGACCGGGCTGGATGATCCGCAATGGGAAAGCTCGTTCGAGCAGATCTATACCGCGCCCTCGCTCCAGAGCCCTTGGAAGGTGATTCTGGGCAATCATGATTATCGCGGCAATGTGCAGGCGCAGCTGGATTACAGCGCGAAGAGCAAGCGCTGGCAATTGCCCGCGCGCTATTACACGGCGAGCGAAAATCTGCCGGATGGCGGGACAGCGGATTTTTTCTATGTCGATACGTCGCCTTTCATTAAAAAATATGTCGGCACCAAGACGGATATTTCCGGGCAGGATACGGATGCGCAACTCGCCTGGCTGGACAAGGCGCTGGGCGGTTCCACGGCGACCTGGAAAATCGTGATCGGGCATCATCCGGTCTATACGGCGCTGGATGATTCCGATGGCGAAGACCATGACCAGCCGGATCTGATTGCGCGGTTGAACCCGGTGCTGCTCAAGCACGGGGTGCGGATTTATATTTGCGGGCATGACCATTGCCTGCAATCGGTCAAAATGGCCGGCGTGACCTATGTGGTGACCGGCGCCGGCTCGCAGACCTATGCGCCGAAGCCGGCCATTCGCGACGGCTTCGCCTCCGGGGCGCACGGCTTCATGACCGTGAGGCTGGATAGCGAAAACTTGCAGTACGGGCTCGTCGACATGAACGGCAAAACGCTTTACGCCGAAACGATAACGCGCGCCTGAATGCATGGGCGCGCCCGCAAGGGAGGCGCCCATGATTACTGTGCATCATCTGAACAACTCACGCTCGCAGCGCGTGTTATGGCTGCTGGAGGAGCTTGGGGTGGAATATGCGGTAAAGCGCTACGAGCGCGACGCCGCGACCATGCTCGCACCGCCGGAATTGCGCGCGGTGCATCCGCTGGGCAAATCACCGGTGATCACGGATGGGGATAAAACGATCGCTGAAACCGGGGCGATCGTGGAATATATCATCGAGACCTATGGCAACGGGCGGATGATTCCCGCCTCCGGCACGCCGGAGCGGCTGCGTTACGTCTACTGGATGCATTATGCCGAGGGCTCGGCCATGCCGCCTCTGGTGATGAAGCTGATTTTCAACGAAGTCCCGAAATCCAAACAGATGCCGTTTTTCATGAAGCCCATAGCGCGGGGGCTGTTTGGCGCCATCGGCAAGAGCTATCTGGACCCGAATCTCGCGGCGCATGTGGCGTTTTGGGCGGCGGAGCTGGGCAAATCCCCCTATTTCGCAGGGGCGGAGCTGACCGGGGCGGATGTGATGATGAGCTTTCCACTGGAAGCAGCGGCGACACGGGCGGGTTTACCGCCGGTGGTGACGCAGTATCTGGCGGGGATTCATGCGAGGCCGGCCTATAAACGGGCGTTGGCGCGGGGCGGGCCTTATGATTTCGCGCAGGAATAGGCGGGGTCTTGAGGGTTGGCGGGTACCCGCGAAGATGGATTGCTTCGCTGGCGCTCGCAATGACGTTGTGTGATGCGCGGCGCAGGCTAGAGCCGGATGACATTAAATCGAATCGCTTTGCGATCCGATTTAATGTCATCCGGCTCTGATCAAAAACTTAGAGCGTGTTCAGCTTGGCACGGATGCGTCAACCTGAACGCGCTCTAAGTTTTAAGCGACAACCGCGAAGACGATGATGACAAACAGCACCGTCGGGACTTCGTTGGCGATGCGGTAGAATTTCTCGGGCTTCACATTCGCGTCGTTAAGGAAATTGCGGCGCCATTTGGAACAGGCGCCGTGGAAGCCGCTCATCAGGATGACCGAGATGAGCTTCGTCCACCACCAGGCGGCGTGCCAGTCCACCGCCCCTGGCGTGAGGACGAGGAGGATTCCGAAAATCCAGGTGGCAATCATCGCCGGCGTGGTGATCTGTTTGAGCAGACGGCGTTCCATGACCTTGAACCGCGCAGACTCCGCCGAGCCAGGGGCGACCTGGCAGTGATACACGTAGAGCCGTGGCAGGTAGAACAAGCCCGCCATCCAGGCGGTGAAGCTGACGACGTGGAAAGCGAGTTCCACATGGTAGAAAGGCACCAAAGCCGCGATGGTCATGCGAGGACTCCGAACAGGTCTTGCAGGTGATGAAGGACGGATTTGGCCCCCGCCGCGAGCAGATTCGCGCCATCCCCATGCGGGGCGAAGCCATAACAGGTCATGCCGGCAGCGACCGCACCCGTCACGCCGAGCGCGCTGTCTTCCAGCACGATGCAGTTTTGCGGCTTGGTGTGGGCGGAAGCAGCGGCGGCGAGAAAAATATCCGGTGCCGGTTTTGGCCGCCCACCTTTGGCGATGACACTGGCGGCTGCATGGGTGCGGCCATTTGTGAGATCGCTCAGGCCCGTGCGCGCAAATTTCACCTCCATCTCCTCATCGGACGAGTTAGAGGCAACACGCCAGGGGATGCCGAGCGCGTTTACCCGTTCCAGCATTTCCCGCGCGCCGGGGATGAGTTTGGAATGTTCGCCGAGGGCGATGACGAGTTTGTCCGCGAGTTCCGCCCGCCAATGCGGAGGCAGTTTGCGGCCAAGCCGGGTTTCGATGATCGGCTCCATGTCGATGATCGACATGCCGATAAAGGTTTTCATGCTCTGCGCCTCGGTCATCGGCCAGCCCAGCGCAGTCAGGTCCTGCGCGATAATGCCGGAGGCGATGCCCTCGCTGTCGATCAGCACGCCGTCGCAATCAAAAATAATCAATTCAGGCGGCATTCCGCGATTCATCCGGGAGGTTAAGGTATTTGGACCAGGGGCAATCCTTATGTTCCACCCCGCACGCGCGGCCGCCGCGATGGGTGCACAGCCCGTCCCCCTGCGCGATGGCGCGGCGCGCGAGGCCCGCCAGCGCGGCGATGAAGCGCGGGTCGTCATTCGGGACTTTCGCCCGGAAATAGCCGGGCACGTTGTTCGCATGGGCGAGTTCGCGGTTCTCGATATCGAGCTCGACCAGCGTTTCGATATGGTCCGAGACAAAGGCGATGGGAACGAGCAGCACCGCAATCTGGTCAGCGCCCGCCTGGATGATGGCATCGATGGTGCTGGGGGCGAGCCATTTTTGCGGCGTGGCGCGCGACTGATAGCACACCTGATATTCGACGTCTTGATCGGCGAGCGCCGCCATGACAGCTTGCGTCGTCGCTTCGATTTCAGCCTGGTAAGGATCGCCCGAGGTGACGATGCTCTCCGGCAGACCATGTGCGGAGAATAGCAGGCGGAGTTTTGCCCCTGGCGGCAATGCAGCTTTGGCGTCGGCAATGCCTTCATCGACCAAAGCGGCGATGGCGGAGATATAAGCCTCGTCCTCGAAATAGCAGCAAAGCGTGGTGGTGGGCTTGATCAGCCCGGCCGCACTGGCCGCTTCGTGCCAATCCGTGAGGGAGGATCCGGTCGTGGTGGTCGAGAAATGCGGGTAGAGCGGCAGGAGCAGAATGCGGTCCGGATCGTAGGCTTTCACCGCCTTGGCCGCTTCGGCGGCAAACGGGTGCCAGTAGCGCATGGCGATGAAGACTTTCGCCTCCCCGCCCAGCGCCGCTTCCAGCGCGTTGGCCTGTTGCGTGGTGAATTCCAGAAGCGGGGATTTACCGCCCATGAAGGCGTAATTCTCCTCCGCCGCCTTGGCCGAGCGTGCGGCAATATAGCGCGCCAGAGGCAGGCGGATGAAGACCGGGGCACGGATGATCGCCCGGTCTGAGAACAGGTTGATGCGGAACGGCTTTACGGATTCGGGGCCGTCGGGACCGCCGAGGTTGAACAGAACGATGGCGGTTTTCATGAGGCCTTATGTGCGCCCTGAATCACATCCATCAACTGCGCGACATGCTCGGGCGGCACATCCGGCGTAATGCCATGGCCGAGGTTGAAAATATGCGGCGTGTCCTGGAATTGCCGCAGCAATGTTTGCACGCCCTCGGTGAGCGCTGCGCCGCCGGATTTCAGCAATAGCGGGTCCAGATTGCCTTGAAAGACCGTGCCGGGCGGGCAGGCGGCAATGGCGGCTTCGGGGTCCGTCACGGAGTCCAGCCCGACCGCATCTACCCCCGTTTCGCGCACATATTCGCCGAGCAGCAGGCCGCAAAGCCGCGGGAAGCCGATGATTTTAAGACCGGGATTGGATGCTTTCAGCTGCGCCACGATTTTCTTCGTCGGCGCGATGACGAATTTGCGGAATTGCGCCGGCGGAAAAATGCCGGACCAGCTCTCGAACAGCATGACGCAATTCGCCCCGGCGGAGATCTGCGCCTGCAGATATGCAATGGTGCCGGTGACCAGCATATCCACCACGCCCTCGACGAGTGCCGGGTTTTCATAAGCAAGCCAGCTGGTGCGCGGGAAATGGCCGCCCCCGCCTTTACCGTCCAGCATGTAGCACGCCACTGTTGCCGGACTGCCGGCGAAGCCGATGAGCGCGGTCTCGGTCGGCAGGGCGGCACGGACCCGCCGGACGGTCTCTATGACCGGGGCGTAGATCTCGGGTGCGGTGTTCAGGTTCAGCCCGTCCAGGCTCTGCAGGGGCGGCAGGAGCGGGCCCTCGCCCTCTGCGAAACGCAATCCCTGACCCAGAGCCATGGGCAGGATCAGAATATCCGAAAACAGAATCGCAGCGTCGAACCCGTACCGCCGGATGGGTTGCAGCGTGATTTCCGCGGCCAGCTCGGGGTTGAGGCAAAGATTGAGGAAATTTCCCGCCTCCGCACGCAGCGCACGGTATTCCGGAAGGTACCGCCCGGCCTGGCGCATGAGCCAGACGGGCGGGGGAAACACGGGCTCGCGATTCAAGACGCGGAGAATTTTCATACCCACCGCCCTAACCTTAATTCTTTTAAGTTAAAAGATGGGCTGGGGAGGTGGTACCCTGTGGATAATGTGAATTAACACACGGCTGAAGTTTTCCCACAATGTTATCCACAGCTAAAAACGAGCTACAACCTGTTGATTCTAAGGTATCGGATGGGTTTGCCCACAAGCTAGCGGGGGAGGTGCTGAACATTGTCCACCGTTTACGGTTCGTTCATTTTATCCCCATGAGTCGAAATTTATCCCGCGCCGGGGCAAACAATCCACGCTATCAACAGGCGCATGGAAAGTTATAAGCTGAATATACACCTGATATCCGACGCCACGGGGGATACGTTGAACGCGCTGGCGCGGGCTGCGGTGGCGCAGTTCGATGAGAGCCAGGTGATTTATCATCGCTGGTCGCTCATCCGCTCGCGGCTGCAGTTGCACCGTGTGCTGGAGGGGATTCACGCCGAGCCCGGGCCGGTTTTATGCTCCCTGGTGGATGACGCGCTGCGCGGCGAGCTGGATGCGGCGGCGGCCCGCATGGGGGTGACGGTGCTGCATGTGCTGGATCCGCTGTTGGAAGTGCTCCAGGCGCAGTTCAACGCCCCGGCCAAGCATAAGCCCGGGCGGCAATACGTGCTGGATGCGGATTACTTCCGCCGTATCGATGCGATGCATTACGTGATCTCGCATGATGACGGTCAGGCGCATCGCGGGATTTCGGAGGCGGATGTGGTGCTGGTCGGCGTTTCCCGTTCCTCCAAGACGCCAACCTGTTTTTATCTGGCCAACCGGGGGATTAAAGCCGCGAATATTCCGCTGGTTCCAGGGATTGAGCCGCCGGAACTGCTGAAAGACCCGCGCTGCCCGGTGGTCGGGCTGACCATCGACCCGAAAAGCCTGATCGATATCCGCCGCCACCGGCTGCGGCTGATCGGCACCGGGGCGCAGCCGGGATTTATCCAGCGCGATAACGGCGATTACGTGGATTACGAAGCCGTTGAAAAAGAGCTGCTCTGGGCAAGGCGGCTGTGCAATGAGCGCGGCTGGCCGACGATTGACGTGACGAGACGCTCGATCGAGGAGACGGCGGCCACGGTGCTGAAGCTGATGGATGCCTGGCACGCGCGGCACGACGAGAAGAAATAAGGGATAGGGTGATGGATTTAGGATTGGCGGGGCGCAGCGCGATTGTGTGTGCGGCGAGCAAGGGGCTCGGCAAGGCTTGCGCTTTGGCGCTGGCGCAAGCGAGCGTACGGGTGGTGATAACGGGGCGCGATGCGGCCTCCCTGGCGGCGGCGGCGGATGAGCTGCGCGCGGCGAGCGGCGCCGAAATTCTCACCGCTGCCGGTGATATCACCACGCCTGAAGGCCGGGCGGCGGCGTTGGCGCTCTGCCCCGCGCCGGATATTCTGGTGAATAATGCGGGCGGCCCGCCGGCGGGCGATTTCCGGGATTTTACGGATGAGATGTGGCAGGCGGCCGTGAACGGCAACATGCTGAGCCCGATTGCAATGATCCGCGCCGTGATCGACCCGATGATCGCCCGCAAATTCGGGCGGATTGTGAACATCACCTCGGGTGCCGTGAAATCGCCGATCCCGGCGCTGGGACTCTCGAACGCGGCGCGGACGGGGCTGACCGGGTTTGTCGCCGGGCTGTCGCGCCAGGTGGCCGCGCATAATGTGACGATCAATAACCTGCTCCCAGGCTCGTTTAATACCGACAGACTGAAGGGTCTGGCAAAAGGCGGCGGGCGGAGCCTGGAGGAGGAGATCGCCGCGCGCGCCAAAATAATTCCGGCGGGGCGCGTGGGTGAAGCGGCGGAGTTTGGCGCGGCCTGCGCGTTCTTATGTTCCGCTCAGGCTGGGTTCATCGTGGGGCAGAATTTGTTGATCGATGGTGGCGCGTTCAATTCGACGTTTTGAGACCGGCCCAAAGGCCGCTCTGGCGGCCGGAGCGACTTTTGAACCAGTCTCGTAGAAATTTGGTAACCACCCCGAACGGGGTTTGAGCGGTGGATATGGTCGCGTGTCAGAATTCCAGCCCTTCCAGATGTTTTGCGTAATGCTGCCAGCGTCCGGCCGAGCTTTGGTAGAGCGGGCGGCGGACCTGGGACCAGCTGGCGGTGCGGACCGGGCGAGCGGTCTCATGGAAGTTCAGGCATTGCGCTTCCCAATCCAGGCCCAGAAAGCCGATCAGGCGGCGGGATTCCGCCTCCGGTTCTGCCAGCAATGCCTCGTAGGACATGGTGAAATGCCGGATGGGCAGCACGCTTTGCCAGTGTGCCGCCAGGCGCGCGGTCTCCCGGATACGGTAGGCGATGTCGGACAAATCCGTATCGAAGCCCATCGGCTCCGAGAAATTTTGGAAGAAGCAGGAAATCGCCACGTCGCGAGCATCCCGGCCGCAGAAAACCACTCGTGCATGGGGGAAAAGACAGGCGATCAGGCCGAGATGAAAGATGTTGTCGGGCATTTTGTCGATGATGCGCGCCGCTTCCCCCGCCGTGGCGCGTAACCCGGCGAGATAGATCTGCGCCTCGGCGCGCAGGGACTCCGGCGTCCATTTCGCCGAGGGCGTGGAGCCGATGCGCGATGCCGCCTCGCCAATGCCGAAACGCTCGCCCGCGCCGAAAACCGCCGAATGGCTGGCGGCAATCTGCTCGAACAAGGTCGAGCCCGCGCGTGGCATGCCAAGGATGAAGACCGGCGCCTCCGACGCATCCCCCCAGCCCGCGCAAGCGCCGAAGACATCCTTCGTGAAACGCGCGATCAGCAAATCCACATTCGCGGTAAGCCGTGCGCGGTCCAGACCGCCGCGCCGGCGTCGCAACAGCGCATTGGCCGCCGCAAAATGTCCGAACGCGGCGTCAAACCGTTCCGCACGCTCCGCCATCTGGCCGAGGGTGAACAGCATTTCCACCCGCTCATCCTCCGGCACGCGCATATCCGCGCATCTGGCCTCCAGCGCCGCCATCTCCTCCGGTGCAGCCTGCCCACGCCGTATCGCCGAGAGATGCCGCTGCGCATCGCCCAACCCCGGCTGCATCGCTGCCGCCCGGGCGAAAGCCGCCTCCGCCATCTTCATATCGCCCAGAACCGCCAGAGCGAGGCCCAGATCCTTCCATGCCACCGCCCAATCCGGCTGCAGCCGCGCCGCCTCGCGGAAACTCGCCAGCGCCTCCACATCCCGCTCGGCCTTGCGCAAACAGGCACCCAGCCCATGATGCGCGCCTGCAAAACTCGGATTCAACGCGATCGCCGCGCGATACGCGGCCATCGCCGCATCGTTGCGCCCGGCCAGCCGGTACGCATTCCCCAGACTATATCGCGCCATGAAATCCCCCGGCCGCAGCGCCGCCAGCCGCCCAAGCAAGGTCACCGCCTCGGCCGAGCGCCCCTTATCCGCCAGCAACTCCCCCAGCAGCCGCATCGCATCCGGATGCTCCGGCTCACGCGCCAAAACCTGCCGGAAAATCACCTCCGCCGCCGCCAAATCCCCGGCCCGGTACCGCGCATAGCCCAGCGCCAAACGCTCCGCCGCCCCAGACCCAACCCCCGCCTTCCGCCGCTCATGCCTGTTCATTGCCCCCAGGCTAAGCTAACGAACCGGCAGGTTCAAACGCCGGGTTGGTTGGGAAGAAGGGCCAGGGCAGCGCCCCTGGCCTTCCTCGCTAAACCCACCCGGCATAAAAAAACCCGCCGGTTCGATGGAACCAGCGGGTCAAGTCAACAGGGAGGCTTCACGTCTGGGAGACGTTGGGACCGAGGTCCCAATCCGACCCGAAGGCCGAATGACGCCCGGCTCTCACCGGACATGTTGTATATAAGCCACAAAAAAATTTATTTAAGTGTTAAAATTGTAATATGACTGATTCTTTGTAACCGCATGTGGCGGATACTTAGGGTGGAACAAGGTTAAGCGAGGAAAAGCCTGGGTTTCAGGCTTTTGTGCCGTTGCGTTCCGAGATGCTGTTCACGAGAAAGTCACGGAAAACGGAGACGCGTTTCGAGTTCCGCAGCTCTTCGGGGTAGACGAAGTACATATCGACGGTCGGCTTTTTCATCTCGGGCAGCACGGGAACGAGGCCGGTCTGGTCCTGGACGAGGTAGTCCGGCACGGAGCCGATGCCGATTCCGGCGCGGATGCAGACGAGCATGGCTTGCAGCGAGTTCACTTCCAGCACGCCACGGCGGGGTGTGCCGTCCTTGCGGCCGATTTCGCCGAGCCAGTTCACATCCGGTACCGGGGGTTTGCGGTCGCCGAAGAGGATGACTTTATGCTGGTCGAGTTCTTCCGGCGTGGCGGGCAGGCCGTGGGCTTTGGCGTATTCGGCGGAGGCCCAGATCTGGCTACGGATTTCGCCGAGATGGCGCTGGACGAGGTCCGGCTGGCGGGGCGGGTGCATCCGGATGGCGACATCGGCTTCGCGCATGGCGAGGTCGAGATCGGTGTCGTCGAGCAGGAGCGACACGGTGACATCCGGATGCGCGTTCATGAAGGTTTTGAGGCGCGGGGCGAGCCAGGTGACGCCGAAACTATGGGTCGTGGTGACCTTCAGCCGCCCGGCGGGTTTTTCCTTGCTTTCGGCTAGTAGGGCTTCCGTCATTGCCAGCTTGGCGAAGACTTCGCGCACCGTGCGGTTCAGCGCCTCGCCCTGTTCGGTGAGGATGAGGCCGCGGGCGTGGCGGTGGAAGAGCGGCACGGAGAGCGCTTCCTCCAGCGCCGAGATCTGGCGGGAGACCGCCGACTGGCTGAGGTTGAGCGTATCGCCCGCATGCGTGAAGCTGCCGGCCTCCGCGACGGCGTGGAAGACGCGAAGTTTATCCCAATCCATTTTTTGTCCGGTCATTTTATGCTGCCTCACTGACATGCAGGGGGATGTGCGCCAGAAATTTCTCGGCTTCCAGGGCGGCCATACAACCCGTGCCGGCGGCGGTGACGGCCTGGCGGAAAATCTTGTCCTGGACGTCGCCGGCCGCGAAGACACCGGGCACCGAGGTTTCGGTGGTGCCGGGCTTGGTGATGATATAGCCGTCCGAATCGGTGCGAACCTGGCCGTGGAAGAGCGACGTGGTTGGGGAGTGGCCGATGGCGATGAACACGCCATCCACGTCGATTTGCGTCGTCTCCCCGGTTTTTACGTTTTTCAGCCGCGCCGCGGTGACGACGGGGGGCGTGCCGTCGCCCAGGATTTCATCCACCGCATGGTCCCAGATGACCGAGATTTTGGGGTTGGCGAAAAGCCGGTCCTGCAGGATGCGCTCGGCGCGGAATTTGTCGCGCCGATGGACGAGGGTGACGTGGCTGGCATGGTGGGTGAGGTAGAGCGCCTCCTCCACGGCCGTGTTGCCGCCGCCGATGACGGCGACTTTTTTGCCCCGGTAGAAAAAACCGTCGCAGGTGGCGCAGGCCGAGACGCCGGCACCTTGATAGGCCTGTTCGGATTCCAGGCCGAGCCAGCGGGCCTGCGCGCCGGTGGCGATGATGACCGAGTCTGCGATAAATTCGGTGCCGCCATCGGACCAGGCGCGGAACGGGGCGGCGGAGAAATCGACTTTGGTGATAATGTCGTAAATGATCTCGGTGCCGACATGCTCGGCCTGTTTCGCCATTTGCTCCATCAGCCATGGGCCCTGGATGGTTTCGGCGAAGCCCGGGTAGTTTTCCACGTCGGTCGTGATGGTAAGCTGCCCGCCGGGCTGCAAGCCGGCCACCATCACGGGCGCCAAATTCGCGCGGGCGGCATAGATCGCGGCGGTATATCCCGCCGGCCCGGCGCCGATGATGAGTACCCGGGTCTTTTTTACGTCAGCCATTGCTGTGCTTTGTCCACCTAAATTACAGTAGACTTACATATCCGTTCGCGCGTCGCCGTTACAAGAACTCTTACCGTCATTTCCGTGCCCATAGGAAAAAGCATTTAAGTAATTATATTGCGCGGCATCACAAACGGACTATGGACTGATGATGCAGATTGAACAGGATGCGCTCAACCTCGACGAGATTGACCGCAAAATTATCGCCGAATTGCAGGGCGATGGGCGAATGACCAATGTGGAGCTGGCAAAACGCGCCGGAATCTCCCCGCCGCCTTGCCTCCGCCGGGTACGCCGGCTGGAGGATGCGGGCTATATCCAGGGCTATCATGCCCAGACTGACGGCCATAAGCTGGGTTGGCAGATCGCATTTTTCGTGATTGCGGGGCTGGAGAGCCAAAAACAAGCGGTTCTGGACAGTTTTGAATCCCTGGTCGCAGGCTGGCCCGAAGTGCGCGAATGCCACATGATCCGCGGCGGCGGGGATTTTTTATTGAAGCTCGTGGCGCGCGATGCGGCGCATGAGAACCAGCTGACGGCGAAACTCACCGCGATTCCAACCGTTGCGAAAATTCAGACCTTGCAGACCATTCGCACCAGCCGGTCTCTGGCCGGGGTGCCGATGGACCGCCTGAATGGCTGATGCGCTGATCCTGCTGGCGGCGCTGGTCGTGGAGTTGCTGTGCCGGTTTTTGCCGGCGCATCTGCCCTATGTTTTCCCGTTTATTTTCAATTTGCCCGTTTTTCTGGGGTCCTGGTTCCTGCTGCTCTGGTATTGCCGGGGCATGGCCCGGATTGCGCCGGAGCATCGGCCGGGGCGGGTGCGGCAGGCGTTTTTTCTCATCGGGCTGGGCAGCATCTATTTTGTGCTGCAGACGCATTTTGAATATCTCTCCCAACATATGTTCTTTCTGAACCGCGTGCAGGCGGTCACCATCGGTATGGTGGCGCCATTCTGCATCGCGATTGGCTGGATGTCCGAAGTGCTGGCGCTTGGGATTCCGCGCTGGCTGGATGCGCTTTGCCGAAGCCGGGCGATGCACCGGATCGGGCTCGTGCTATTTCACCCGCTGCCGAGCATGGCGATTTTTCTGTTCACCTCGGATATCTGGCTGGTGCCGCAGGTCCATTTCGCGGCGATGATCGACCCGTTTTTATATGCGGTGATGAATCTCTCATGCCTGTTCGGCGGCCTTTTGTTCTGGCTGGTGGTGCTGGACCCGCGGCCAAGGCCGCAATCGCGCTATTCCTATCTGGCGCGGGCGGCTTCGGGGTTTCTGGTGATGTTCCCGCAAATTGCCATCAGCTCCTATATCGCGCTGACAAACCAGGATTTATACGCGTTCTATACGCTGTGCGGGCGGATTTTCCCGGCGATGAGCCCGGCCTACGACCAGATGCTCGGCGGGATGATCCAATGGATTCCGCCGGGGATGATGAATACGGCGGCGCTGATCATCGGGCTAAACTCGCTCCGTCTCGCCGATATCAAGGCGGAGAAGGATTTCGTGCCGCCGCCCGGCGCGAAGATTTACGAAGCGAAGTGGACGGGGATGTAGGGAGGCGGACACGACCCTGGATTCAGCCGCGTTCGAGAACGGGTAGATGCATTGCCTCCCCCGCCTTTGGCGAGGCCGCAATGACGGTCGCTACTTCAGGCCCAGCGCGTGGAAGAGCTTGATGCTGGCGGGGATGACATGCGCCACGGCGCGGTGTTCCAGAAGGATGAAGGCGATGAGGAACAGCAGCAGCAGGATGACGAAAAGCGGCGATTTGCTGGTGCGCACCGGCGGCGATGGCGGCGGCGGTTCGGGCTCGAACTCGATACCCTTGTTGCGCGCGGCATAGACGAGTTCGGCGAAACGGTCCGGCGTGCCTGTGGTTTCGGTCTCGTCCGGTGCGGGGCGGCTGAGGAACTCGGGAAGGGCGTCGCCGATTTGGTTTTGCGAAGTAGATTCGGGTCCCGGCGCGGGCACGGACGCGGCGGCGTGATTCGCCTCCTCCTGGCGCATCGCCTCGGCGACTTCCCGCTGCGCCTCTTCATCCATCGGGAATACAAAGCTACGGGGCTTGGCGGGCGGGAACCGGTTCAGCCCTTCGGCAGCGGGCTCCCAGGCTGGCTCCGTCGTGGAGGGCCATTCCGGCGCCGGCGGAGCTGGCTGTGATGCCTCATCATCCTGCGTAAATTGCGGTGCGTATTGCGGTTCCGGGGCGGCCGCCCATTCGAACGGCTTTTCGGCGGCGGGCGCGGGCTCGGCAGGGTCGACCGGCCAGGCAGGGGCGGCGGCGGACA